>Ga0074044_10000796_pt1 | contig 29522 bp, 25 predicted proteins | sample BogForMeECP23OM1_FD_94443 | JGI IMG/M metagenome (GOLD analysis project Ga0074044, IMG submission 94443) | Bog forest soil microbial communities from Calvert Island, British Columbia, Canada - Bog Forest MetaG ECP23OM1 | ecosystem: Environmental > Terrestrial > Soil > Wetlands ...
AAAAAAATCGTTCTGTTGCGCCACGGCGAATCGATCTGGAATCAGGAAAACCGCTTTACCGGCTGGACCGACGTCGGCTTGAGCAGGAAGGGCGTGGCCGAGGCGCGCAGCGCCGCCAAGTTGCTGCGGAAGGAAGGCCTGGATTTCGACGTCGCGTTCACCTCTGTCCTCAAGCGCGCGATCAAGACCTTGTGGATCGTCCTGGAGGAAATGGACCGCATGTGGATCCCGGTGCACAAATCCTGGCGCCTCAACGAGCGCCACTACGGCGCGCTGCAGGGACTCAACAAGGCCGAGACTGCAGCACAGTTCGGCGACGCGCAGGTCAAAGTCTGGCGGCGCGCCTACGACACGCCTCCACCCGCGCTCGAGCCCGGTGATCCAAGGCTAGAGGAAGACGACCCGCGCTATGCCGACCTCGAGCCGGGCGCCTTTCCCCGCACCGAGTGCCTGAGAGATACGGTGGCCCGGTTTCTGCCCTACTGGCACGCGACGATCGCACCGGCGATCCGCTCGGGCAAGCGGGTGCTCATTGCCGCGCATGGCAACAGCCTGCGCGCACTGGTCAAGTATCTCGACGAGGTGAGCGACGAGGCGATCGTCGAGCTCAACATTCCCACCGGACAGCCGCTGGTCTACGAGCTCGACAGCGAGCTCAAGCCGATCCGGCACTACTACCTCGGCGACGCGCAGGCGATCGATGCCGCCATGCAGGCGGTCGCGAACCAGGGCAAGGCACAATGAAGATCGAGCGCGCGTACACGATCGTCACCTCCCCGGGACGCAACTTCGTTACCCTCAAGATCGTGACCGGGGACGGCGTCCACGGCGTGGGCGACGCGACGCTCAACGGTCGGGAGCTTGCCGTCAAGGCCTACCTCGACGAGCACGTGATCCCGTTGCTCGTCGGTCGCGATCCGCGCCGGATCGAGGACACCTGGCAGTACCTCTATCGGGGCGCGTACTGGCGGCGCGGGCCGGTGACGATGGCGGCGATCGGCGCGGTCGACATGGCGCTCTGGGACATCATGGGCAAGGTCGCAGGCATGCCGGTCTACCAGCTGCTCGGAGGGCGCAGTCGGAGCGGTGTCATGGTATACGGGCATGCCAACGGCCGTGATCACGGCGAGGCGGTCGAAGCGGTGGGGCGCTACCTGGCGATGGGCTACAAGGCAGTCCGCGTCCAGGCGGGGGTTCCCGGGCTGGACAAGGCCTATGGTGTTGCCAAGGGCGACCTGTATTACGAGCCGGCGGCGAAGGGCTTGCCCGACGAGGAAATCTGGGACACGGCGCTCTACCTGCGCCACACCCCGGAGTTGTTCCGCAAGGTTCGCGATGCATACGGCGATGCGCCGCTCTTGTTGCACGACGCCCACCACCGCATGACTCCGATCGAGGCGGGGCGCCTTGGCAAGGACCTCGAGCCGTATCGGCTGTTCTGGCTCGAGGATGCGACCCCGGCGGAGAATCAGGAGGCATTCCGGGAAATCCGGCGCCACACGACCACTCCGCTCGCGGTGGGCGAGATCTTCAACTCGATCTGGGATTGCAAGGACCTCATCGGCGAGCAATTGATCGACTATATCCGGGCGGCCGTCGTCCACGCCGGCGGTCTCACCCATCTGCGCCGCATCGCCGATTATGCCTCGCTCTATCAGGTCCGCACCGGCTGCCACGGCGCGACCGACCTGTCGCCGGTGTGCATGGCCGCGGCGGTCAATTTCGGCCTCTGGGTGCCCAACTTCGGCATCCAGGAATACATGCGCCACACGCCCGAGACCGATGCCGTCTTTCCGCACCATTACCGCTTCGAGGACGGCTTCATGGTCATGGACGAGGTTCCCGGCCTCGGCGTGGACATCGATGAGAAGCTTGCCGCCAAGTATCCCTACCGGCGGGCGTATCTGCCGGTGGCGAGGCTGCGCGACGGCTCGATGTGGAACTGGTAGGCAGGCGCGCCGGCTCGGCGCGCACCGCGGTGCGATCTATTTCTTGAGCAGCCGCTGCGCCGCGGCGGCATCGCGTACCGCGCCCATGGCCGCGAACTCGGACCGCGCGCTGGCGACGTCCTCGCGCGCGGTTGCGCGCTGTGCGGCGTCGCCCTGCATGAGCTGGAGTGCGGCGCGATGGAGCTTCGTCCGGGCGAGTTCCAGCCGGCTGTCGAATCGCTCCAGGTCCGCGATCGCGGCATCGTACGCGCGCAGAGCATCCGCGTGCGCACCCTGCGCCGCCAGGACCTGGCCTTGCACCCGGCGCCCGACCGCGAGGTAATGCAGGGCGTTACCGGCCTGCGCCTTGGCGATGGCCTGGTCGGCGAGCCGCGCCGCATCGTCGAGGCGGCCGGCAATGAAGTACGTCTCCGCCGCCCGGCCGAGGGTGAGGTTGCACGCCAGGGCGTTTTCGGTTCCTTCGATCTGTGACAGGTACTGCGCGTACCATTCGAGCGCTTCGCTCATGTCGCCGCGCATCGCTGCGGCGTAGCCGAGAGCGTGCAGCGACCACGCCGAGAGCACCAGCTGATCGAGCAGCCGCGCACGCGCCCAGCTGCGTTCAGCGTGCGTGCGCGCCGCCTCGTCCCGCCCCATGTCGACGTTGAGGATCGCCGCGGTGACATCGAGCCAGGTCGCCAGTCGCTCCTCGCCAATCTGCGCGCACAGTTCCAGCGCCGCGAGCGTCCTCTCGAGCGCTGCCGCCATCTCCCCCTTGCCGTACAGGCCCTGCACGCGGCTGAAATCGCTCCAGACCACCCGGGCCAGGGAGCCGCTCTTGCGCCCTTCCTCCGCGTCCCGCGCGGCGTAGGCGAGGGCATCGTCCCAGCGGCCCCGGCCGGCTGCGTTTTCTGCCAGGAACTCGTAGCCCGAGGCGATCGCTGCCGGGGTCTTCGTGCGCTCGCCGAGCGCGATGGCTACGTTGGCCCAGCGATCGCTCTCGTCGTAGCGCAGCAGGTGCTGGTGCGCGCCGGCAAGGAATGCGTAGATGGTGCCGAGGGTTACCGGATCATCGAGCGGTTCGGCCAGGCGCCGCGCCCGCTCCAGGTACTCGATCGCCTTCTTGTGCTCGGTCCGATAGTGATAGTAGCGGCCGACCAGTGCAGTGGCCAGCGCCAGCGCGTTGGTCTGCGTGTCCGGATTGAGCTCGGCGATCGCCTGTTCGAGGTACGCGAGTCCGCGCGAATCGCCGATCGGAACATAGGCATTGCCGACCTTGGCCTTGAGCGCGGCGCGGCCTTCGGGCGAAGTTTCCGCGGCAAGCGCGCGCTCGTAGCTCTCCACGGCGCGGGGGATGACTCCGCGCGCTTCGTGGATATCTCCGATGGCGTCGTCGATTGCCGCCACGTCCGGCCCGCGATCGAGAGCCTGTGCCGCCTCTCGCGCCTGCTCGAGGTACTGCAACGCCTCGTCGTGCGCAAAGACGCGTTTGGCGCTTAGCGCCGCCCGGCGCGAGTAGACCACCACCCGTTCCAGATCGCCGGCATGCGAAAAGTGATGGGCAAGGTCCTGGGCATGCAGGTCCAGATTTGCCGCGGCTGCCTGCCCGGGGCGGGGATTGGCGTAGAGCGTCTCCAGGGCTTCGCCAACCCGCTGGTGCAGGCGGCGACGGCGGATGGGATTGAGCTCCTCGTACAGGACCTCGCGAATCTTGTCGTGGGTAAAGGCGAAGCTGTCGCCGCCGGCGCCGTTGACGCGAATGAGCTGGGCGTTGCTCGCCTCGTCGAGCGCGTCGAGCAGCGCATCCTCGCCGGCGGTGGATATGGCCGCCAGCTCGCGGAAGGGAAAGATCTTGCCCAGCGCGGCGGCGGTGCGCAGCGTATCGACTGCGGCGTCGCTCATGCGGTTGAGCCTCCGCCCGATGGCTTCCTTGACGCTTTGCGGAATGGCCAGCTCGTGCGTCTCCTTGCGTCCCCAGCGGCCGTCCTCGCGATAGATTTCTCCCTGCTCGATGAGCGACTTGACCACCTCTTCGATAAAGAACGGATTGCCCTCGGTCTCGGCGTAGAGGGCGGCGGTGAATTCGTCGGACACCATTTCCTGATGGAAGAGGGTGGCAAGCAGCTTGCCCGTTTCCGCCCGCGACAGGCGCCCGAGCGCGATTCGCGTCGCCAGGCGCTCCCGGTTCCAGTCGACCAGCGCGGCGGCGAGCGGGTGGGCGCGATCGAGTTCGATCTCGCGGTAGGCGGCGAGCACCAGCACGCGGCTCGCGCGCAGGTGCCGCAGCAGGTACTGCAGCAGCGACAGCGTTCCCTGATCGACCCAGTGCAGGTCGTCGACGAAGATGAGGAGCCCGCGATCCGCCGACAGCGATTGTAGGAAGCGCGCGGCGTTGTCGAACAACCGCAGGCGCTCCTCGCTCGGAGAGAGGGGCGCGTTGGGCGCGAGCGCGCCGAGCTTCGCCTCGATCTCGGGAGCGAACTTGGCGATCTCGGGCGCGGTCGTGCCGAGTGCCGAACGCAGCTGGTCCGGGCTCTGCCAGTGGGCCCATTCGCGCAGAGCCTCGACGAACGGCAGGTAGGGGGTGGTCGCTTCGTACTCGTAGCAGCCTCCGCGCAGCACGATCGCGCCGGCGTGCTGGGCGTGGGCAATGAGATCCTGCGCAAGGCGCGTCTTGCCCACGCCTGGCTCTCCGGACAGCAGGGCCAGGTGTCCGCGCGCCTGCTGCGCCTGGTCCCAGTGGCCCTTGAGCTGCTGCAATTCGGCGCCGCGACCAACGAGCTTGCCGCGAACGAGCTGCTGCAACGGTGTGGCAAACGACGCCTCGACGTCTTCGACGCGCAGCGGCGGAAAGTCCGACGGCAGATCCGGGGCGATGATCTGGTAGATGCGCTCGGCCTCGGCGAGTCCCCGCAGCTTGTGCACGCCGAGGTCGCGCAGCGCAGTGCCGGCCGGCAGGCCCTCGCCCAACTGGTCGGCCACGGCGGTCGACAGGAGGGTCTGCCCGCCATGGCCCGCGGCGGTGACGCGCTGCGCCCGCACCAGGGTCAACGATGAGACGTATTCGCCGTTGCGCGCCTCGGCGCTACCGGTGTGCAAGCCGATTCGAACCCGGACCGCGCCGACCTCGCCCCAGTTCTCCCGGGCAAGCGCGCGCTGGGCCTCGAGCGCGGCACCAAGCGCTTCGCCGACATCGTCGAATGCGGCACAGAAGGCATCGCCGACGGTATGGAACACACGCCCTTGGTGCCTGTCGATCGCCGACTGGACCAGGTCGTTGTGACGCGCCAGCACGACCTTCGCGCTATCAGGATGCTGTGCGATCAGGCGCGTCGAGCCTTCGATATCGGTGAACAGGAAGGTGACGGTGCCGCTGGGAAGGCTGTTCATGCGCGGAACGGGGCGGCGGGCGTAGGGGTCCAAGCGGCTGGCGGAGCGATTACCTGCCCGAGTTGATTTCAACAGAATCCGCAATGCAACGCAAACCGATGGTCGCCCGCAGACGGCGAGCGCGCACCGGCTCGCGCCGGCCCGGGGGCACGTGTTTGGGCGACTGTCGGCGGGCGTGTACTATCGGGCGGGCCCCTGGCGATGCGCCGCCCGGCCGCCGGGCGTGAGGCGAACGGCGAGGGCGGGCGGCGGTATCGGCCAGCCGTTCCGATGCCCGTCCAATCCAAGCGAGCGACAGCCATGACGATCCAGACGATCAATCCGGCAACCGGAGAGCTTCTTGCGACCTACCCGGAAATGGCGCCCGATGCCGTCGGCGCCATCATCCGCGATGTGCACAAGGTCTTTCTGCAGTGGCGGCGAATCGGCTTCGCCGAGCGCGCAATCGCAATGCGCAGGGCGGCGCAGATCCTGCGCGCCGAGGCGGCTGACTTCGCCCGGTTGATGGCGCGCGAGATGGGAAAGCCGATACGCGAGGGTGTCGCCGAGGTGCAGAAGTGCGCACTGGTCTGCGAGTTCTATGCGGACAACGCCGCGCGCTTTCTGGCGCGCGAGCCGATCGCCACCGAGGCGCGAAGCAGCTTCGTTACCTTCGTTCCTCTCGGCGTAGTGCTGGCCATCATGCCGTGGAATTTTCCGTTCTGGCAGGTCTTTCGCTTCGCCGCGCCCGGCCTGATGGCGGGCAATGCCGCCGTCCTCAAGCACGCGTCCAACGTGCCGGGATGCGCGCTCGCCATCGAGGACGTCTTCCGCCGCGCCGGCTTTCCGACCGACTTGTTCCGTACCCTGCTCATCGGCAACTGGCAGGTCGAGTCGGTGCTCGAGAACCCGCTGGTCTGCGCGGCGACCCTTACCGGCAGCGGCGCGGCGGGTCGAGCCGTTGCCCGCAAGGCCGGCGAACTGCTGAAGAAGACCGTGCTCGAGCTCGGCGGCAGCGACCCCTACCTGGTGCTCGAAGACGCCGATGTCGATCTCGCCGCGACCGTGTGCACCCGCGGCCGGCTGATCAACTCCGGACAGAGTTGCATCGCCGCCAAGCGCTTCATCGTGGTCGAGAAGCTGCGCCCGGATTTCGAGCAGCGCTTCGTCAGGTGCATGGCGGCGGCGAAGATGGGCGACCCGCTGAACGAGGACACGCAGATCGGCCCGCAGGCGCGGCACGACCTGCGTGACGGCCTGCACCGCCAGGTCGAGGCAAGCACTGCCCGGGGCGCCCGGTGTCTGCTCGGTGGCAAGATTCCCGAGGGCCGCGGCGCGTACTACCCGGCTACGGTATTGACCGCCGTGACCAAGGGAATGCCGGCCTACGACGAGGAACTGTTCGGGCCGGTCGCCGCGATCATCGGCGTGAAGGACGAGGAGGAGGCGGTGGCGACGGCTAACGACTCCGCCTTCGGCCTTGGCGGCGCGGTGATCACCCGCGACCTGGCGCGCGGTGAGCGCATCGCCGCGGAGCTCATCGACAGCGGCTGCGTATTCGTCAACGACAACGTGAGGTCCGATCCGCGCCTGCCGTTCGGCGGCATCAAGGAGAGCGGCTATGGCCGGGAGCTTGCGGCCTACGGCATCAAGGAATTCGTCAACATCAAGTCGGTATACGTTGCCTGAGGCTGCGGCCAGGCAAGAAAAAGAAAACCCCGCGGCTCGCGGGGTTGCCTGCCTGTCACGCTGCGAGGAGTCGCGGAAGGATTGCAGCTACGGGCTGTCGCGGTTGGTTGCGTTCGGCGCACTCACGACTAATCGCCGCACAACGTGATGCCCGGGCTCCGGCCGCCCGTCAATTGCTAATCTTCCGTGGCGTCCGCCATCTCGGCATGCAGCTCGACATGCTTCTTGCTTGCAAGGTTTGCATGCTCGAGCGCATGAATTGCGTGCCCATGGGCGACATGAGCATGGTGGGCCGCTGCTTCGTGGCTTTCTTCGCCTACGTGTTTAGCCGCAGCGCGGTGGTGCTCGGCCGCCTTTTCGTGATGCTCCGCCGCTTTCTCGTGCAGTTTCTTCAACTCTTTCATGATCGGTCCTCGGTCAAGTATCGTTAGCCGTCGTGGCGCTCGTGACGCCAGCAACAAGGCTACCGCAACAGCATGGCGGATTTATGACCGCAACGAATTGCGACGCACGCGTGCTGCGTGTTCTCGCGCAAGGCATCTGCTCGATCGCATTGCCTTGGAGCGCCAACCTTCGAACGCACGCCGGGCAACGGCTCGAGCGCGAAGCAGCGCCTGATGATGTTCAGTGTCGGGTGCGGTGTCGTAGAGGTTGTGCTGTTACTGACCGGGTGCACGGCGCACGCCTTGCGGTGCGGACCAATTGCGATTCTGGCAAGCCTCGAGCACATCGTGGCCGTGTATTCGCATAAGCGGGGCCTCGACCCCCGCCGCCGCTCTTCCCATAGCGCCCCCGGGGACGCGCACGGATCGCGACGCCTCGGCATTGCCGCCTCTCGCCAAGGAATGAGCGGGCACTAATGCAACCGTCACAATTCTGACGTATTCTCGCGCGGTGGTCGCGCTGCTCGCGGGCAATTGGCGGCGGACGAAAAACGAGGGGGGGACAAATGAACGTACCGCTGCGTGGTCTTGCCAGGCTTCTCGCCAGCGCTGCCCTGGTGCTGGCCGCATCGACTGCCTGCGCACAGACTGCGATCTGCTACAACTGCCCGCCGGAGTGGGCCGATTGGGCGACCCAACTGCGGCTGATCAAGGACAAGACCGGGGTCACGGTGCCCGCCGACAACAAGAATTCGGGTCAGGCGCTCGCGCAGCTGGTCGCCGAGAAGGCGAGCCCGGTGGCCGACGTCGTCTACTACGGCGTGACCTTCGGCATCCAGGCGAAGAAGGATGGCGTGATCGCGGCGTACAAGCCGGCACATTGGGCAGATATTCCCGATGGCCTCAAGGACCCGGACGGATACTGGTTCACGATCCACTCCGGGACGCTCGGCTTCATGGTCAACGTCGATGCGTTGAAGGGCAAGCCGGTGCCCAAATCGTGGCACGATCTGCTGCGGCCCGAGTACCGCGGCCTGATCGGCTACCTGGATCCGGCCAGCGCGTTCGTCGGCTACGTCGGAGCGGTTGCCGTGAATATCGCGCTCGGCGGCACGCTCGACGACTTCACGCCGGCGATGCACTATTTCACGGAGCTCAAGAAGAACGATCCGATCGTACCCAAGCAGACTTCCTATGCGCGCGTGCTGTCGGGCGAAATTCCGATCCTGCTCGATTACGACTTCAACGCCTATCGCGCCAAGTACAAGGACAAGGCCAACGTGGTGTTCGTCATTCCTGCCGAAGGCTCGGTCGTCGTGCCCTATGTCATGAGCCTTGTCAGCAACGACCCCGACCAGGCGGACGCCAAGAAGGTGCTCGATTTCGTGCTTTCCGACGAGGGCCAGGCGGTCTGGGCCAATGCCTACCTGCGGCCGGTGCGAGCCAGCGCGATCTCCAAGGAGGCGGAATCGCGCTTCCTGCCCGCGTCCGAGTACGCGCGCGCTAAGCCGCTCGACTATGCGAAGATGGCCGACGTGCAGAGGAGTTTTTCTGACCGCTATCTGCGGGAAGTGCAATAGCTACCAGGCAAAGTTCCCAGTGCCTCGCGCCGGAGTGACACTGACCGGACGGCACTAGCGATGCGATCCTCGGCACGTTCGCTGCTGCTGACGCTGCCCGCGCTGGCGGTGTTCAGCGCGTTCTGGCTGCTGCCCATGGCCCGACTTTGCGCAGTCGGTGCCTCGGGGCCGCAGGGGATAGCGGCATACTGGCTGGTGCTGGTGGACCCGCGCTACATGCGCAGCCTCCTCGCCACCGTTGCCCTCTCGGTTGCAGTGACCCTCGCCGCGCTCGTCGTCTCGGGCTTCACCGGCTTCTTCCTGCAGCGGCAGCGGTTCCCAGGCAGGACCTTGCTCGTTGCCCTGCTGAGTTTTCCGCTGGCCTTTCCCGGTGTCGTGGTCGGTTTCCTCGTGATCCTGCTCGCCGGGCGCCAGGGCCTGCTCGCCGCCGTGACCGAGTGGCTGACCGGAGACCGGCTCGTCTTCGCCTACGGCATGGGCGGGCTGTTCATGGGTTATCTTTACTTCTCGATACCGCGCACGATCCTCACGGTCATGGCCAATGTCGAGAAACTCGATCCGAGCCTTGAGGAAGCTGCCCGCACCCTTGGCGCGTCGCCGCTGCAGGTCATGACCGATGTCATCCTGCCGGCGCTCATGCCCGCGCTCATCGCTGCCGGCGCGATCTGCTTTGCCACCAGCATGGGCGCGTTCGGCACGGCGTTTACGCTGGCCACGCAGATCGATGTGCTGCCGATCACGATCTACAACGAGTTTACGAACTACGCCAACTTTTCCATCGCCGCCGTGCTCTCGCTCATTCTCGGCCTGGTGACGTGGCTGGCCTTGGCGCTGGCACGGCAGCTGACCGGCACCCAGGCGGCGGCGGCGGCGTAGATTGCCATGCGCGCGCTGCCGGCACTGCGGTTTCAGCTGCAACTGGCGCTAGCCCTTGCCACGGCCGCGTTCATGATCGTGCCGGTGGTCGTGTCCGTATTGGCCGGGGTGACGGAAAACTATTTCGTCGGCTGGCGCAGCGGATTGACCCTGCGCTGGCTCTCGGAGGTCTGGGCGATGTACCAGTCGACGGTATGGCTGTCGCTGCGCATCGCCATGGCCTGCGTCGTGGTCACCGCGCTCATCGGCCTGCCGGCAGCCTACGTGCTGTGCCGCCACGCCACCCGGGCCACGCGCCTGCTCGAGGAGCTGCTCGTCCTGCCGGTCGCGGTGCCGGGTTTGGCGACGGCCCTGGCGCTGATACTCACCTACGGCCGCTGGCAGGCGCTGCGCACGAGCTGGCTGTTCATTCTGGTGGGCCACGTGCTGTTCACCTTGCCGTTCATGACCCGTGCCTGCCTGGCGGTACTCGCCGCCATCGACCTCGATGCTCTCGAGGAGGCCGCCGCGACCCTGGGCGCGGGGTTTGGAGAGCGTTTTCGCACCGTGGTGGTGCCCAACGCCATGCCCGGGATCGTCGCCGGTGCGCTCACCGTGCTCACGCTCTCGGTCGGCGAGTTCAACCTGACCTGGATGCTGCACACGCCGCTCACCCAGACCCTGCCGGTCGGGCTGGCCGACAGTTACGCCTCGATGCGCCTCGAGATCGCGTCGGCGTATACGCTCATTTTTCTGCTGATGCTGCTGCCCCTGCTGGTGGGGGTGCAGGTGGTGGCCCGGCGTTTCGTGGCGGGCAGCCGATGAAGCCTGACACGGTAGCGGTCCGCCTCGAAGGCTGCAGCAAGACGTTTGCCAACGGGCACCGGGCGCTCGATCCGATCGACCTCGCCGTCGCCGCCGGCGAGACGCTGGCCGTGCTGGGCCCATCGGGCTGCGGCAAGACCACCGTCCTGCGGCTCATCGCTGGGCTCGAAGAGCCCGATCCGGGCGGCCGGATCTTCATCGGCGAGGCCGATGTAACGCGCGTCCCCACCGAGCAGCGCGGCGTGGGGATGGTCTTCCAGAGCTACGCGCTGTTCCCGAACCTGAGCCTTGCCGACAATATCGGCTACGGGCTGAAGGTGCGCCGCTTCGATGCGCTGCAGCGCCGACAACGGGTCGAAGAGCTCCTGGCGATGATGCATCTCAGCGAATTCGCCGCCCGGCCGGTACATCAGCTGTCGGGGGGACAGAAGCAGCGGGTTGCGCTGGCGCGCGCGCTCGCGCCGCAGCCGCGGGTCCTGCTTCTCGACGAGCCGCTGACCGCCCTGGACGCGAAACTGCGCGACGAGCTTCGCGTCGAACTCGCCGAATTGCTGGGCCGGCTGCAGATCACCACGGTGCTGGTAACCCACGACCAGGCGGAGGCCATGGCGCTCGGCCACCGGGTCGCGGTGATGTCACGGCGACAGATCGAGCAGCTCGGGTCACCGCAGGAGCTCTACCGGGCGCCACGCAACGCTTTTGTCGCCGACTTCGTCGGCACCATGAACCGGGTCAATGCCGAGCAGGTCAACGGCAAGCTCGTCCTCGGCGGCGAGCGGACACTCTACTTCCGGCCGCACGATCTTGCGCTCGCCAGCGCCGATGCGGCCGACGTCACCGGACTGGTCGTCGGCAGCTTCTTCGCCGGCAGCGTGACGCGCGTCATCGTCCGTCTGCACGACGGGCAGATGCTCACCGTCGACGCCCTAGGCCCTGCCAGTGCCGCCGCCGGCACTGCGGTGGGCGTTGTCTTCAACCAGACCACGACGGTCGGCACGGCGTAGCGAAGAGGCGCCATGCTGATCGCGCACATAAGCGACCTGCACATTCGCCGTCCCGGCGAGCTCGCGTATCGCCGCGTCGACACCGCCGCCTATCTGCAGCGCTGCGTGGCACACCTGCTGGCGCTGCGCCCGCAGCCGGACCTGGTGGTGGCGACGGGCGATCTCGCCGACTCGGGGCGGCCGGAGGAGTACGAGCACCTTGCCGGGATCCTGGCGCGCTTGCCCATGCCGCTCTACCTGATACCCGGCAACCACGACGATCGCGGGGCGCTGCGAAGCGCGTTTCCCCAGCACCTCTACCTGCACGACGGCGAAGAATTCATCCAATACACGGCGCCGGCCGGTCCGTTGCAGCTCGTGGCGTTGGACACGGTGCTGCCGGGCGAAGGAGGGGGCCTGCTGTGCCGCAAGCGCCTGCGCTGGCTCGAGGACCAGCTCACGGTCTATCGGCACACGCCGGTGGTCATCCTGATGCATCACCCTCCGTTCGTGACCGGCATCGAATTCATGGATTCGGTGGGGTTGCGCACCGAATATCCTCTCGAACCCATCATCCGCCGTCACCCCAGCGTGGAGCGGATTCTCTGCGGACACCTGCACCGCACGATCGTTGCGCGCTTTGGCGGGACGCTGGCCGTCACCTGCCCGAGCCCGGCCCACCAGGTGGCGCTCGAGCTTTTGCCGGGCGGCCCGGCGAGCTTCGTGATGGAGCCCCCCGGCTACATGCTGCACCGCTGGAACGACCAGCGATTCGTTACCTTTGGCGTCGCGGTGGGCGAGTTCGACGGGCCCTATCCGTTCTACGAGCAGGGCCGCCTGATCGACGGTGAATCGGGGACGAAAGCGGAACAATAGCGTGGCGGCTCAGGCGCCGAGCGCAGCGAGGCGAGCGGATGCACGAAGGGGTGAGCGGAGTCACCCCTTCGCTCTTCCGGCGCTCCTCGAGCGGGGTCTCTGCCGCAGGGGATGCATCGCTCCCGCGATGCATCCCCAAGCGAGCGTTTTGCCGAGCAGTCTACTGGGCGCCGAACATGTCGGACATTACCGACATGTTCGCGTCACACGCATGGTTGAGACACGGCAGGCCGAGCCCTGCCTCGATCGACTTCAACAGCGAAAAGTGGGTGTAGCCGACGCTGCTGGTGACGGGGACTCCGTAATTCCGGTCCACGATCACGGCCACCTGGTTGACGTTGGGCGCGTTGCTGTAGTCGTTCTCATCCCACATCACGATGAGCACGTTGTTGCCGGTATGCCATGCCGGAGAGGCCTTGATCGCGTTCACCAGCGTGCGCACCGTCACGTCGCCCTGGTAGATCAGGGCGGGATTGAGCCCTGCCTGCGTGCCGTTGTCGCTCGGATCGAAGTTGCAGAACGGGCCCGCGTTGCCGCGCCCGTGCTGATCGTTGCACTGGTTGGGGGCGATGAACGAGAAGGTCGGCACCGTCCCCGCGGCAAGGTCCGCATACAGGCCGCCCGGCCCGGTGAAGCCAACCGAGTTGGCCAGCGTGTTGTTCGGGTTGTAGCCTTCCTGCACGCTCTGGAAATACACGAACGGGTTGTGCTTCGACGCGTAGAGGGAAACGATGTCCGCCGAGGTCAGCGGCGGGTTTAGCGCCGGCATGATCGTGGTGAAGTCGGTGAGGTTGGTGAAGACCCCGTCGCTGGTGGTGATCAGGTCAGCGCCCTCGAGAGGCAGGCTTTCCTGATAGCTCTTGTAGGTCAGGCCGGCTTCGGCGAGCTGATCGGCGATGGACTTGCCGACGGTATTGGCGGTCGGCGCAAACGCCAGGGTCCCGTTGGTGTTGGTCAGGCCCGGAGGGCCCTGCACCTCGTTGGTCATGTCGATCGCCGGCGTCGCGGCGTCGGTGCCGACGCCGGAGATCGGGCAGATGTTCGGGCTCGGCGGACTGTCGGTATTCGACGTCGCGGTACCGAGGTTGCTGGCGCAGGAGAAATCATGCCAGTCGGGATTGTTGTCGCTGAGGACGCCGAAGTTGGAGCCGCCGACCACCTCGAGATAGTTCGTGAGGCTGGGATGGGCCACCGCGAAATAGTTCGTCGCCAGGCTTGCCGCGCCGGCCAGATAGTTGATGTAGGGCGCGTTCGGATTGTTGATGATCTGGCCGTAGCCGTGGTTCTCCATCATGATCAGCCACACGTGACTCAACGGCGGCACGCCCGTCGGAACCGGGCCCTCGGCGGCGAATGCGGCGCTAGCCAGCACGCTTGCCAGTAGAGCCGATGCTGCAATGGTCTTGTTCATGGTTTTAATGAACCTCCGGATGTATGTGAGAAGCGCGGGAACGACTCACCCTTGATGGTCAGGGCTTGACCGCCGTCTGCTACTCGGCGCATTACGTCGGAGGGCAGTGTGCAACCGTTTGTTTGCTGTTTCGTGTCACGCAAGTGACCGTAAGAAATCGGTCGTATGGGACGCGCGTCGCTTGGCTGTCACGCCATGCGAAGGTCGTGGTGCCGGCCAAGACGGTGACCGGAGCGGCTGTCATTAAAGTGTTATGTGCGTCGGCGCCTAATGGAATTCGGAGGCTCGCCGTGACGCGTGACGCAGAAGCGACCGATCGTGCCCGTGGCGCAGACGCAATCGCCGCCGAAGTGCGGCGCAGGGCTGCGGCCGCCGGCATCGTGCCCATCGGCGTCACCTGGGACCACGGCGTGCAGCTTGCCGCCAAGCCGTCTCACCGGCTGGAACTCTTCCGCGGCAACGCCTATGCGACGGCGATCTTCTCGGATGCCGAATTGACGCATTTCCCGGATCGCCTGACGGTGGCGCGGACCGCAGTGAAGCTCAACGCCCTGGTCAACGACCTGGTCAGGCGCCTGTCCGTCGCCCGCGTCGTGACCGCCGCCCCTGGCGCGACAAAGCACGACCGGTAGCCGTCCGCTGGCGGGCCGGGCGCGGCGGCAACGCAAGCCCGGGTCGCGCGTTACAATGACGGCGCTCTAGGCGGTCCGAGCCCATCCGCGCGTGCCCCGATTGGCGCGAGCGCGCGGCCAAGGTCGGAAGCGGCCCCCATTGGGGCGCCAGAATGAAGCATAAGGACGCCCCCGAAAGACGCGGTTTTTTTTCGCGCCTGCGACGACCGCGCCTGTTCGCAGGGGTGACGACCGGCGTCGTCGTCTACGTGCTGCTGCTCTTCGTGGGCGGCGTCTCGGGCCGGCTGCGCTTCATCCTGTCCTGGGATATCGGCGTCACGGTCGCGCTGCTCGCCATGCTGATCGGCCTTAGCAACGCTACGCCGGCCAGGATGCGCACCATTGCCGCCCGGCAGGTGACCGGCAAATGGACGGTGCTCGGGCTCACGGTGGTGGCGGCGTCGGCGAGCCTGGTGGCGATCGCCGCGGAGGTGCCTCTCATCAAGACCGCGGCCCAGTTCGAACAGGTCGCGCGGCTGGCGCTGGTCGTGGTGACCATCGTGCTGTCGTGGGCGCTCATCAATACCATGTTCGCGCTGCATTACGCCCATGACTACTATCTTCCCACCGGCACGGAAGGCGCAGGCGAGGCAGTGCACGAGGGGATGGTCTTCCCGGGCAGCCGGCCGCCGGCATACGGCGATTTCGTCTATTTCTCGTTCACCATCGGCATGACGTTCCAGGTCTCCGACGTGCAGATCACGTCTTCCGCCTTGCGCAAGCTGGCGATCACCCACGGCATCATTTCGTTCTTCTACACCACCGGGATCCTGGCGCTCACGGTCAACCTGGTTGCGGGCCTGCTCTGAAGCCGTCGGCCCCGGGCGCGGCTCGCGCCAGGCTTAAGCTCCATGTCCTGCGTCGCCCCCGGAGGACTCTGCCGGCCGCGCATTTGTGGTCGGGCGGAGGCTCATGGTAGGGTTGAATTGGCACCCGGTGGGATGGCCTGGACGCCTCGCGCTCAAGACGGCGGCGGCAGCGCCTTTCCCTGGGGACGTAACAGGAAATCAAATTAGGAGGAGAGCATGTCCAGGATGCGGCGTTGCGTTTGCGTCTGCTTTTTCACCCTCGCGGCGGTCGTCGCCGGCTCTTTGCCGGCGGCATGGGGCCAGGAGGTCCACCACTACCGCTTTGCCTATGACCAGCCGCATGGCACGGGTTATGGCGTTGCCGGTGACATCTTTGCCGAGAAGCTCAAGGAATTGAGCAAGGGCACGATGCTCATCGACCAGTATCCGGGCGCGCAGCTCGGCCAGGAGCCGCAGGTTCTGCAACTGATCAAGGCCGGCGACATCGAGTTCTGCATCAGTTCGTCGGCAAACGCCGCGACCCTCTCGCCCCAGGCCGGGGTCATGTCGCTGCACTACCTGTTCCGCTCGGAAGATCACCTCAAGAAGGCGATCGCCGATCCGCAGGTCGTGCAGGCGGTCAAGGACATGATCGAAGATACGGTCCAGGGCGCGCACGTGCTGGCTTTGATCACGCTAGGCCTGCGCGACATGTACAGCAAGAAGGAGATTCACAGGGTCGAGGACATGAAAGGGTTGAAGGTCCGGGTCCAGGCCACGGCAACCGAGGACACGATGTTCCCGGCCTACGGCGCGCAGACCGTGCACATGCCGTTCGGCAGCGTTTATACCTCGCTGCAGACCGGCGTGGTCGATGTGGCCGAAAACGGCGTCAATGTCTATCTCCTCAACCGCCACTACGAGGTCGCGCCCGTGCTGTCCATGACCGAGCACGAAGCCAATAACAATCTGATCTGGGTCAGTGACAAGCTGTGGAAGAGCCTGAGCGACGAGCAAAAAAAGTGGGTGACCGCGGCGGCCGACGAAGTCGGCAGGAACGAGCCGGCCAAGGCCATCGAGCTCGAGCATGAGTCGGCGGAGAAGCTCAAGGCGCTCGGCGTGAAGATTGTGACCGATGTCGACAAGTCCGGTTTCGTCAAGATTGCCTCGCCCTATCTGGACAAGCTTGCCAAGGAGCTCGGGCCGCACGCGGTCAAGGTCAAGGACCTGATCGTCGGCGTCAAGTAGGCTCGGGTTACAAGGGGGCGCGAGCCGGCCCCTTGCTGTCCTTTGTTCTGACTGCGGGGCCCGATGGGTATCGCCCAAAGCCTGGTACTGCAGCGGCAGCGTCATCTCAAATGGCGCGCCTTGGACGCGCTGGAGATGATCCTCATGATCATCTGCGGGCTGCTGCTGTTCGGATTTTCGACCACCGTGCTGTTCGACATCGTCACCCGCACCATCGGTCACCCCTGGCTCTGGCTGCAGGAGGTGACGCAGACCTTCTTCATCTACGGCATCTTCATCGGCGCGGCGGTGGCGACCCGGCGCAACGACCACCTCTATCTCACCGCCGTCGCCGAGGCATTGCACGGGACGCCGCGCCTGGTCGCCGAGCTGGTCATCCGCCTGGTGGTGCTCACGGTCGCCGTGTTCCTGATCTACTTCGGCTACGTTAACTTCCGGCGCGGCTTTTCGAGCTTCCGCATGCCGTCGATGACGCCCATCGCCTCCCTGTATGCGGCGATTCCCATCTCCGGCATCCTCATTGCGCTGTTCACCATCGAGCAGATGGTCAACGGCTGGCGGAAGGGCTTCGATCACCCGGAGCCGCCCGAAGAGCTGCTCGCCATCACGCCGATCAAGCCGCTCGGGCCGAGCGAGGGCCGCTGATGAGCGCGCCGTGGATCCTGGGGGTGATGACGGTGTTGTTCCTGGTGTTCGGCTACCTGGGCGTCCCGGTGGCGTTTTCCCTCATGGCCGGCGTGTTCGTGGGCGCCGCGTTCACCGACGTCACGTTCCCGGCGATCGTGCAGAAGATCTTCGACGGCATGGATTCGGAAGCCCTGCTGGCCATTCCATTCTTCCTGCTGGTCGGCGAGCTCATGACTTCCGCCAACGTGGTGAGCAGGATCACCAACCTGTCGCTGGCGCTCGTCGGCCACATCCGCGGCGGCTTGTCCCAGGTCGTCACCGTCTTCAGCATGTTCTTCTCGGAAATGTCGGGCTCCACGACTGCCGATGTGGCGGTGATCAGCCGGACTCTCGGCGGGCCGATGAAGCAGGAGGGCTACACGCCGGCGTTCACCGCGGCCATCATTGCCGCCGCGTCGACGATCGCGGCGCTGGTCCCGCCGAGCATCACCGCGGTGGTCTACGGCGCGGTGGGCAATGTGTCGATTGCCGGCCTGTTCATGGCCGGTTTCGTGCCGGGGTTCATGATCGGCTTCGGCCTGATGATCTATTGCTATTTCTTCGGCCCGGTGGGGATGCGGCGGCCGCCGGCGGCCTTCCGCGAGGTGGTGCGCGCGTTCCGGAACGCCTCGCTGCCGCTGATGATCCCGATCATTCTGCTCGGCGGCATCCTGACCGGCTGGTTCACTCCCACCGAGGCCGGGGTGGTCGCCGCGGTGTGGATCCTGGCGGTGGTCATTCCCGCCCTCAATCCGCGGCACCTCAGGCGGCTGCCGTATGATTTCTGCCTCGCCGGCCTGATCTTCTCGCTGCCGCTGATCACCATCGGCGCTGCCAACGCGTTCGGCTGGCTGCTCGCCTACCTGCGCGGCGCGATCGTGATCGCCGACTGGATCAGCGGCATCGCCCACAACGACCCCCATATGATCATGCTGTTGATGGTGCTGCTCTTCACCATCATCGGCGACTTCATCGAGCCGGTTCCGACGATCATCATCTTCATGCCGCTGGTCAATGCGCTGACCGCGGCGGGCAACATCAATCCCGTGCACATGGGCGTGGTGCTGATCGCGACGCTGGCCTTCGGCCTGATCACCCCGCCCTATGGCCTGGTCCTGCTGATGGCGTCGAAATTCGTCGGCGTCCGCTTCTCCAAGGCGCTGCGGGCGGCACTGCCCATCTATGTCGTCTTCTTCGGCACCATCGCCTTTGCGATCTACTTTCCCAGCGCCGTTCTCTGGCTGCCGAAGCACGTGCTTCCCGAATCGGTGGGGTGCTTCAAGAATCCCAGCGGGACCGGACACATCTGTCCGCCGTGAGAGCCGTCCGGCGGGCTTGCCCTAGCGCTTGGGGTAGGGCGTGCCATCCCTGTGCGCGTAGCCAAGCTGCGGGTCGTAGACCAGGTCGATGTCCGGATAGACGACGCGATCGCCGTCGACGCGCGTGCCGATTTCCAGGCACACGGCCGTGCTGGTGCTGCGGTTGACGAGGTGATGGCCGTCCGGCGTGTTGGCCGGGAACGCCGCGCACTCGCCGGCGCGCAAGATCTCCTCGCCGCGGTCGGTGACAAGCGCGATCTCGCCTGCAATCACCAACACGAATTCGTCTTGCAGCGAATGCCAGTGGCGCTGGCTCGACCACGCCCCCGGCGGCAGCTGCAGGAGATTGACTCCGAACTGGGTCAGGCCGCCCGCGTCGCCGAGAGCTTGGCGGATGCGGTTGGCGGCCGGCTTGTCGAACGGAGCGGGGTAGGACGAGCCTACGCGCTTGGCTGCAGCCGTCACATCGAGCTTGGGCATGACTGAAATCTCCAACGATTCAGGATGAGAGACGATTCTACGGCGGATCGATTTCGACCCCCGAGCTCCGCCATCCGGCTCAGCGGCGATCAGTCCGGGCCGAGCCCGGGCAGAGGCAGGACGGCCGCCCGTGGCAGGTGCTTGACGAGCAGCCGGTAGATATCCAGATCGAACCCGGCGCGCGGCGGCGCCTCGCAGAGCGCCTGCAGTTCGCTCTCGTCGCGCGCGGTGGCGAGCCAGCACCAGTGGCGAAACACATGCAGCTCGCTGCGCTCGCCGGTGATCGAGGTCTCGCGCACGCCGATGGCGCCCGGGTAGGGCCAGCTCTGCAGGGCATACGGCGCCAGGGCATCGCGCAAGCGGGCGTGGTGCGCGGCCGGCGGCTCGGCGCCGACACAGGCTCCGGCGCATTTGCGCACCTGGCGCGCAAAGCACGGTCCCTGCCGGCGCTCCAGGCCGAGCGCGGTCCAGCAAAGCCCTGCCTGCGCGGCGATATCGCGCAGCGTCTCCCGCGCCTTCTGCCGCGACGCGAACGGCCCATAGAGATCGTCGAGCCGGCGCGGGTCGATGGCGTCGGAGTGAACGAAGTCGGGGGCCGCCGGCTCCGCGGGCAGCGCCAGCGCGACCATGTCGGCGCGCCGACGCAGCCTGCGGTTGTATACCGGGAGCAGCGTCTTGACCAGCCGCGATTCGCGCAACAGCGCGCCGAGCTCGCCCGCGGTCTCCTCGAATTCGATGCGCGTGATCTCGGCCGACAGGCGCAGATCGTTGCCGCTGCGATAGTCGGAGGCGAAGTGCGACGCGATGCGCGCGCGCAGGTTGATGCTCTTGCCGACGTAGAGCGGCAGCGCGTTGAGCCCGTAGAAGCGGTAGGTCCCCGGCGCCTCGGGTATCGAGTCGAGCGCGTCGGCGGGCAGCTGCGGCGGCAGGCTCGGCGCCTTGAGAATGCGGGCGACCGCGGCATCGATGGCTTGCGCCGGCTTGTCGCGGTAGATCGCCTGCAGGAACTGCCAGAGGATGCGCGCATCGCCCAGCGCGCGGTGACGGTCGGCGGCAGCGAGCGCATGGCGCGCGATGAGCGCGTCGAGATTGTGCCGGGCCGCCTCCGGATAGAGGCGGCGCGAAAGCTTGACGGTGCACAGGACCTTGGCCGTGAACGAGCGGCCGAGGCGGCCGAACTCGTGTTTCAGGAAGCCATAGTCGAAGCGCGCGTTGTGGGCGACGAACACGCACCCGGCGATGCGCGCGGCCACCTCGTCGGCGATCCGGGCGAAGGTCGGCGCCCCGGTCACCATCGCGTTGGTGATGCCGGTCAGGGCCTGGATCTCGGGCGGAATGCTGCATTCCGGGTTGACCAGGGTGCTCCACTCCTCGACCCCCGCGCCGTCGTCGATGCGCACGATGGCCACCTCGGTGACGCGGTCGGCGGCGGCGGCGGTTCCCGTGGTCTCGAGGTCGACGAAGGCGACGGCTGGGGCAAACATGGACTTGACGGCTGAACGAGCGTTCGTTAGTCTAACCCAAATGTCGAACGATCGTTCGTATCTCAGCGCCCTGCAGGACTACTACGCGCGCCATCGCGCGCTGCCGTCGTACGCCTCGATAGGGGCGCTGCTCGGCCTGCGCTCGAAGTCCTCGGTCGCGGCACTGGTGGCGCGGCTCAAGCTCGCCGGCTTTGTCGAGTCGACACCCGATCGTCGCCTGGCGCCGACCCGGCGCTTCTTCGCCCGGCCGCTGGCCGACGCTGCGGTGCAGGCGGGGCTGCCCAATCCGATCGACGACGCGCCCGCAGATGCGCTGACGCTGGACGATTACCTCGTCGAGCATCCTTCGCAGACGGTGTTCGTGCGCGTCAAGGGCGATTCGATGCAGGACGCCGGCATCCTCGACGGCGATCTGGCCGTCGTCGAGAAGCGCGCCACTGCGCGCCGGGGTGAGATCGTGGTGGCCATCGTCGACAACCAGTTTACCCTCAAGCGCCTCGACCTCGAGCGCGGGCAGTTCGTCCTGCGCCCGGAGAACAAGGCCTATCCGGTCATCAGGCCGGAGGGCAACCTGGAGATATTCGGGGTCATGGTCGGCCTGGTGCGCAAGACGGCCTGAAGCGTCACGCCGGGGCGGGGCGCAACGGTCTTTCGAGCGTTCCCGGGCGCGGTAACATAGCGGGGCACTGACGGGGGCCGTCGCCGCATCCTTCGGCCTGACCGTCGCCACTCATGAGCCCCCCACCGCCCATGCCGCCCGCGCCCCGGATCGCGTTGATTCTCTCCGGAGGAGGCGCCAGGGCCGCCTACCAGGCGGGCGTCGCGCGCGCGATCTCCGAGTTCCTTCCGGCCGGCCGCGCGAGCCCGTTCGCCATCATCTGCGGCACTTCGGCGGGGGCGATCAACGCCGCGTCGCTCGCCGCCGGGGCGCGCGATTTCCGGCTGGCCGCGAAGTCGCTGTGCGGAATCTGGTCGCGGCTGGCGGTCGGCGACATCTACCGCGCCGATCCGGCGCACCTGTTGCAGACCGCGTGGCGGATCGTGCGCTCGGTGCTGCCGCGCGCGGATCGCAAGCGCCTGGTGGGGCTGCTCGACAACACGCCGCTGGCCCGGCTGCTGGAGCGCGAGATCGACTTCCCGGCGATAGGCGAAAGCATCGCCGCCGGAGCGCTCGAGGCGCTCACCATAACCGCATCGAGCTACCAGACCGGCATGTCGGTGAGCTTCTGCATGGGCGGGCCGAAGATGGAGCTGTGGGAGCGCTCGCAGAGGATCGGCGTGCGCGCGGCCATCGGCGTGCCGCACCTGCTCGCCTCGAGCGCAATTCCGGTGGTCTTCCCGCCGACCCTGATCGGCACCGAATACTATGGCGACGGCGCGATTCGGCAGATGGCCCCCACCGCGCCGGCGCTGCACCTGGGCGCCGACCGGATCCTGGTGGTCGGGGCGGCGCGCACCGGCACGCCAACCGCGCCTGGCGAGTCGGTCGACCCGCCGTCGCTGGCGCAGATCGGCAGCCATGTGCTGGCCAGCATCTTCACCGACGCCCTGGGCACCGACCTGGAGAAGGTGCGGCTGGTGAACATCGCCGTGCGCCAGATCGACCCGGCGCGCCTGGGCATGAGCCCGATGCCGTTGCGCGACATCGCCATGCTGGTGCTCACGCCGAGCGTGCCGCTGGAAAACATCGCCCAGGACTACTTGGACGGGCTGCCGCCGAGCCTGCGTTTGGCGCTGCGCGGCATCGGCGGCACCCGTGCCGGCGGCGAGGGATTGCTCTCGTACCTGCTGTTCGATTCGGGATTCTGCTCGGCCCTGATCGAGCTCGGCCATCGGGATGCGCTGGCCAAGCGTGTCGAGCTCGAGCAGCTGCTCGCCGGGTCCTACGCCGCGACCGGCTCGACTTCGACCAGGCAGTCGTAGAACGTCGCCGCCCGCCCCAGGTCGGTGAGACCCTGGCCGGTGACCATGTTGGCGTTCGTCCCGTCGGGCGAGAGCTTGCGCCACCAGATCGACAGCGCCACGACCACGCCCGGGCGGGCGCGCGTGCTCAGCCGCGCGGTGAGCACCAGCGCGCCGCGATCGTTGAACACCCGCACCGGGTCGCCGCTGGCGATGCCGCGCGCCCCGGCATCGTCGGGGTGGATATCCAGCTGCGGCGTGGGCTCGCTTTCCAGGAACGTCGGCAGATTGGCAAAGCTCGAATTCAAGGCGTGACGCGCCGGTGGCGAGATCATCGCCAGGGGATAGCGGGCGGCCAGCGCGGGGTTGCTCGCCACCGACTCGCGTGGCGGAGTGTAGGTCGGCAGCGGATCGACGCCGGCGCGCTGCAGCGACTCCGAATAGAACTCGCACAGGCCGGAGGGAGTGGGAAAGTTGCCGTGGGCGAAGGGGGCGAACGGCGAGGGCACGTCGAGCCGCTTCCAGCCGTCGATCTTCAGTTGCTCCCAGTCGATCCCCTTGGCGTGCGGGTGAGCGCGCAGGAACGCGTGGCGCGCGATCTCTTCGTCGCTCTCGCGCAGGCACGGCTCGTCGAAGCCCATGTGCCGGGCGAGCAGCCGAAACACCTCGGTGTTGGGCTTCGCTTCGCCGAGCGGCGCGATGGCGCGGTTGTTGGCCAGCACGTACAGGTGCCCGTACGACACGTGCACGTCGTCGTGCTCGAGCTGCGTGGTCGCCGGCAGGACGAAGTCCGCGTAATCGGCGGTGTCGGTGAGGAACACGTCGTGGACCACGCAGAACAGGTCTTCCCTGGAAAACCCGGCCACCACCCTGGCCGACTCGGGCGCGACCGCGACCGGATTGGAGTTGTAGACGTAGAGGGCTCGAATCGGCGGGTCCTTGGCGTCGAGCAGCGCATCGCCGATGGTCGACATATTGATGGTGCGGGGATTGTTCCAGATCAGATCCGGCCGCTCGAGCGTATCGCGGTCGACCGGATAGCTGCCGCTCGACGACAGCAGGGCGCCCCCGGCGGGGTCGCGCCAAGCGCCGACCAGGGCGGGCAGGCAGGCCGCGGTGCGGATGGCCATGCCGCCGCCGGCATGGCGCTGCATGCCATAGTTCAGGCGGATGACCGCCGGCTTGATCGAGCCGTAGTCGCGCGCGAGCGCGACGATGTCGTCGACGGCAAGCCCGGTGATCTGGGCCACGCGCGAGGGCGGGTAGTCGCGCACCCGCTGCCGCAGCGCGTCGAAGCCCAGGGTGTAGCGCGCGATGTAGTCGTGGTCGAGCCGATCCTCGGCGACGAGGACATGCATCATGCCCAGCGCCAGGGCGGCATCGGTTCCCGGCATGAGCGCGAGGTGAACGTGGCACTTCTCCGCGGTAAGGCTGCGGTACGGATCGATGGCGATGAGCTTCGCGCCGCGGCGCTTGGCTTCCTGAACGCGGCTCCACAGGTGCAGATTGGAAACGATCGGATTGGAGCCCCAGATCAGGATCAGCTTGGCGTTCTCGAACTGCTCGACGTCGGTGCCGATCGAGGCGCCGATGGTCACCGCGTAGCCCGCCTTGCCCGCGCTCGAGCAGATCGTGCGGTCGAGCAGCGACGCGCCGAGCTTGTGGAAGAAGCGTCGATCCATCGAGCCGTATTGCAGCAGGCCCATGGTCCCGGCGTAGCTGTAGGGCAGAATGGCCTGCGGGCCGTCGGGCGAGGCGGCGATCTGTTTGAAGCGCGCGGCGATCGCGGCGAGCGCTGCATCCCAGGTCGTGCGCTCGAACTGCCCGGAGCCTTTGGCGCCGACGCGGCGCAGCGGATGCAGTACCCGCGCCGGGGAATAGGTGCGATCGAGATAGCGCGCGACCTTGGTGCACAGCGTGCCGCCGGTCGGTGGGTGATCGGCCGCGCCCTCGACCTTGATCGCGCGGCCGTTGTCGACGGTGATGCGCAAGGCGCAAGTGTCGGGGCAGTCGTGCGGGCAGGCGCCGCGCACGATGCGGCGTGACGTGACGGCGACGGTAGCGTCATCGGGCGACATCGCAGCATTTTAACCTGCGCCACGCGCCGGCGCTTCGGGTATGCTCGACAGCGGCTAACTGCCGCCTGTGCCATGGCTCACTCGCCGCCACAGCTTGCTCTGCCTTCGGGCGTGAAGATGCCCCAGCTGGGCATGGGCACGTGGCACATGGGCGAACGGCGGCGCGACCGTGCGGCCGAAGTCGCCGCCTTGCAACTGGGCATCGATCTGGGCCTGACGCTCATCGACACCGCCGAGATGTATGCCGCGGGCGGGGCCGAGGAAGTCGTCGGTCAGGCCATCGCCGGGCGGCGCGACCAAGTGTTCGTGGTAAGCAAGGTCTATCCGCACCACGCCACGCAACGCGGCGTGATCGCCGCCTGCAGGCGCAGCCTCAAGAGACTCGCCGCCGATCGGCTCGACCTGTACCTCTTGCATTGGCGCGGCGAGGTCCCGCTGTCCGAGACCATCGCCGGGTTCGAGGCGTTGCGCGCCGAAGGCAGCATCGGCGCCTGGGGCGTATCGAACTTCGATCGCGCCGACATCGAAGAGCTGTTGCGGCACCCCGGCGGCGAACATTGCGCCGCCAACCAGGTGCTCTATCACCTGCAATGTCGCGGCATCGAGTGGGATCTCTTGCCGTTCTGCCGTCGCCACGGCATCGCCATCATGGCCTATTCGCCGCTCGATGAAGGCAGGCTCATCCGGGAGCGTCGGCTGCGCGAACTCGCCGCGGGAGCAGGCGTCGCACCGGCGTCACTGGCGCTCGCCTGGCTGCTTGCCCAGCAGGTGGCAGTCGTCGCCAAGGCGGCCGATCCGGCTCATGTGCACGACAACCGCAATGCATTCGACGTGCACGTGGACGCGCCGGTGCGCGCCCAGATCGACCGCGCGTATCCGCCGCCAGAGGGTCCGAGCGCGCTCAAGATGATCTAGCCGAAGCGCGGGCGGCTTGGCAACCGGCCAGTAACTGCCGCAGCGCGGCAGCCAACAGCGCCCCGGCTGAGACCCACGGAAGGCGCCGACGCAACGCCGTCCGGTCGCGGGCAATCGGCGAATCGGTTACAAAAAATCATGGGCTTAGAAGCGCCGGCGGATGCCCTCCGCGGCGCATGGCATGGTTGTTGCTGCGTTACGGCCAGGAGACACCCAACCTGAAACGCAACCGGAGATTCACCGTGCACTATACCCACTACGATTACCTGGAGCTGCCCCCCGGAGCCTCGACGACCCGCATCGAGGCGGCGTATCAGACGATCAAGCAGCGTCTAAACGGCCAGACCGACGACATGCTGGTGCGGCTGATTCATCAAGCTTACGCGGTGTTGTCGGATCCCGAGCAGCGCGACGAGTACGACGATATATTGGAGCGCGAAGCGGCGCAGGCCGATGTGGAACTTAAGGCCTGCCTGGATCAGCCGTTTCAGACTACGGCGCGCTACGTGCAGGATGTTCCGGCGCCGCTGCTCGCGGTGATACGGGCATGGGCCGCCTGACGCAAGCCCTGCGGCGCGCCCGCGCCGACCCGCAGGCCTGCGATCGGATCGCGCCTGTGCGGCGGCCGCCGACACGGACCATGAGCATGCGCGAGGTGGTCATCGTCGCGCGCGACGCCGGACGTTCGAGCTACTTCCGGCCGCTGTTCGATCGGCCGCGGCAATGGGCCGCGCAACGCACGCCGCGCCCGACGCCGAGCGTGCACAAATAGGCCGCACCGCAAACGCGGTGCGGGCAATGCAATCCTGGGGAGGGGCCTTTGGTTCGCGGACGCAGCAGTGATCGTGGCAAGGCTCCGGTCGAAGCACCCGCCGAGCCCGTCGCGCCTTCCACGGAGCAACAGGCTCCCACCGCCAGCAACGTCGAGAAGTGCGTCAACTGCCAGTACTATGATCGACGGCGGGCGCGGCCGACCGACGGCAAGGCGCCGATGTGGGGGCAATGCCGGAAGCACTCGCCGCACCTCAATCCGGTCACCGCCAAGGCCTACGTGGTCGAGGGAGTGTGGCCGCTGGTGCGTGATGATGACTGGTGCGGTGAATGGCGCGTGCTCACGCGCATGCCCGAGGAGCCGCTTCCGGGCAGCACCGCCTTGCCCACCGAGGACGCGCCGGCCCCCGCGCCCGCAAAAGCGCAGACGAGCCCCGAACAGGCCGGCGAAACGGTCGCCGTCGGCGACGACGACTAAGCCCTCCCGCCCGCGTTAGCGCGCGCGGTTGCGCGCCGGTAGCGCGCCGGTAGCGCGCACCGGTCAGCTACCATTGGGGCCGTGAATTCCGCCCTGCACGCCGCGCTCATCGACGGCGCGGTGGTCGTGACCCCTAACCGGCGTCTGGCTCGCGTCCTCTTGCACCAGTTCGACCTGGCGCAGTGCGAAGCCGGCAGGCACGCCTGGCCCACGCCGACGATCGTGCCCTATCCGACCTGGCTCGGCATGCTGTGGGACCTTGCGCTGCAGGGTGACGCGAGCATCGCCTCGGAGCTCCTGCTCTCGCCGCCGCAGGCGGCGCAGCTGTGGCGGATGGTGATCGACGCCGAATCCTTGCCGCTGCTCGACCCGCAGGGTGCCGCCGGGCTCGCCGCCGAAGCGTGGACGCTGGTGCACGAATGGGGAGCAGGGGGCGAGAGCTGGCGTGCCTGGCGGCGGGAGGGCGACCCGGGCGACGATGCAGCGGTATTCGCGCGCTGGGCCGAGGCCTACCGTTCCGAGCTCAAGCGCGCCGGCGCGCACGACCTGTCCCAGATTCCGGCCGCGCTGGCTCCGCTTGCCGAGCGGTTGGTCGCGCGCATGGGCCCGACCATCCTCGCCGGCTTCACCGAATTTTCTCCGCAGCAGGAGCGGCTGTGCGCGGCGCTGCGCGCCTGCGGCGCGCGGGTGCAGGCGCAGGACACGCTGCCGGCCGTGCCCGGCGCGGTTTGCCGCACGGTGGCGGCATCGCCGCGTGCCGAGTTGGCCGCCGCGCTGTCGTGGGCGCGCGAGCGCGCCATGCAACGCGCGAGGCCGCGCATCGGCATCGTGATCGAGAACCTGGCGGCGCAACGCGACGCAGTCGTGGCCCTGGCCGAAGAACTGCTCGAACCGACCGCGCTCGTGCCCGGCGGCGCGTCGGGCCCAGCGCCATTCGAGGTGTCGCTTGGTGTTCCCTTGGCCGCCGTTGCCCTGGTGACGGCCGCGCTCGATCTCGTCACCCTGGCGCAATCGCGACTGACGCCCGGGGCGGCGGCAGCGTTATTGCGCGGCCCCTACCTGCCCGATGCCGAGCGGGCCTGGCCCGCGCGTGCCGCGGTCGAGCGCGACTGGCAGGAGGAGGGGCGGCGCGAGGTTAGCCTGGGCGATGCCATCGCGGCTCTGGAATCGCGCTCGCCCGAGCTCTCCGCCCGTTGGCGCAGGGGCCGCGAGGCGCTGCGGCGGAGCGCGGCTGCGAGCCCGCGGGAGTGGGTCGATGGGTGGCGAGCCTGGATCACTGCCGCCGGCTGGCCGGGCTCCCGCCCGCTCGACAGCGACGAATACCAGGCGCGCGAGGCATGGGAGAAACTTCTCGGAGAGTTCGCGAGCCTGGGGGCGGTGAGCGCGCGGCTGACGCCGTCAGCCGCGCTCGATGCCCTGCGTGCGCTCGCCAGCCGGACGATCTTCCAGCCCGAAGGCAGTGCCGCGCCCATCCAGATCATGGGCGTGCTCGAGGCGACCGGGCTCGACTTCGACGCCCTGTGGGTGGCGGGTCTCGCCGCCGATCGCTGGCCTGCGGCACCGGCGCCCAATCCGCTCCTGCCCATCGCCTGGCAGCGCGAGCGCAACCTGCCGCGCGCCAGCGCGCAGCGCGAGCTCGACTACGCGACCAGGCTCACCGAGCGATTTGCCCGCGCCGCGCCGGAAATCGTCTTCAGCTCGGCGGCCAGCGTCGATGACCATGCGCTCGCGCCGTCGGCATTGATTCTGGGTTTTCCGGAGCGCGCTCCGGCTGCGCCCGCGCCGACCTGGACCGAGGCGATCGCGCGCAGCGCGAAGCTGGAGGCGGTCGCCGACGACAAGGCGCCGCCAATCGACACTGGCGGCATCGCTCCGCACGGCTCGCGCATCGTCGCATCGCAGAGCGATTGCCCGTTCCAGGCAGTGGCGCGCCATCGCCTGGGTGCGGAGCCGTGGCCGCCGTCGGTGGTGGGCCTGTCGCGGGCGGAACGTGGCTCGCTGCTGCACTCGGCGCTGGCCAATTTCTGGAGCGCGATCGCGGACCAAGCGACGCTCAACGCTCTTGCCGCGCCGGCCTTGGCCGCGGCCGTTGCGACGGCGGTGGAGGGCGCCTTGACGGTGCTGCCGGCAGCGCGCTGGCGCAACGTGCCGCCGATCGTGCGCGCCGCCGAGACCCGCCGCCTTGGCGCGCTTGTCGACGCCTGGCTGGGACACGAACGCGCGCGGCCGCCGTTCGCGGTACGCGAGGTCGAGGCGAAGAGAACCCTGCAGCTCGGCGGCCTCAGCTTTCGCCTGCGCCTCGACCGCGTCGATGCGCTGGCCACCGGGGGCCTGGCGATCATCGATTACAAGACCGGGCAGGTCGAGCCTCCGCGCCAATGGTTCGATTCCCGGCCGCGCTCGCCCCAGCTCGGGCTCTATGTCCTGGCGCAACGCGCAGCCGAACCGCGATCGGCGGTGCATGCGGTGGCCTACGTGCAAGTGCAAGCCCGCGGGCTCGCCGCCGTGGGCCTGGCCGCCGATGCCGCCGCCTGGCCGGGGCTCGCTACCGTCGGCCGTGTCGGGCCAGCCGGCGATTGGGCAGCGCTCGAAGCGTGGTGGCAGCGCCATCTCGGCGCGCTTGCCGCCGAGATCGCGCGCGGCGATGCCGCCGTCGCGCCGCGCCAATCTCCCTCGCCGTGTCGCAGCTGCGGCCTGTATGCGATCTGCCGGATCCGGGCGCAGCGCCGGCTCGACGATGACGGGGCCGACGATGCATGACGCCGGCGCGCTCGGCGACGATTCCGAACGCCTCCGGGCGCTGGACACGGCGCGCTCGTTCAT
>Ga0074044_10000797_pt1 | contig 29500 bp, 14 predicted proteins | sample BogForMeECP23OM1_FD_94443 | JGI IMG/M metagenome (GOLD analysis project Ga0074044, IMG submission 94443) | Bog forest soil microbial communities from Calvert Island, British Columbia, Canada - Bog Forest MetaG ECP23OM1 | ecosystem: Environmental > Terrestrial > Soil > Wetlands ...
AAAGGCGCTTCCAAGCAGGGAACCGCCGTCTCGTTGTCCCAGCTTCGCGACAGCCTGTTCTTCAAGGAATGCCCACAACTGGAACCTTGGCTCATCAAGAATTTCCCGAAGCTACGGGCCAAGTACGTTCCGCTCAGGTGGACCGTCTTGGAAGAAGGCCCGAGGATTCCGAACACCTCGATCCCGGAGTCCATGAAAATCAAGGTTGGGGAGCGCGTGTTCGAGATCATTCGGAACAAAGACAAGATCGACCCCCATACAGGTGAACCGATCGGACCGGCCATGAAGCATGTCGGGGAAAGGGCCCAGGTGACGGGGACCAGGCCGGGACTGGATCAAGCCATGCGGGAATCCGACGTCAAGGTTCACCCCAAAGACACCCCGAAGTGGGAGAAGAGCGAGTGGTCCAAGGCCGCCCAGACGGACTTCCCCATCAGTTCGCTCGCCGCCGCCCTCGATCAGGCTGAAGCTCAACTGATCTTCAAGATGCCTCAGCCCGACGCCAAGCCGCTGGGTCTCGACAACTGGGAATTGATCATCAACACAACAAACCCGGTCTGGAGAGTCTTCCATGCTGAGTACAAGCCGCACCCCAAGTGGTAGACTCGTAGGAGAGCTAGCTGGGATCAACCCGGTGATTCCGAATGAGGCCTAGAAGAAGTTTCTCCCCAGGTCCCGATCGCGATCTTCGATTCTGTGCAGTTTTTGATCAGCGGGTTTTTCTTCCTTGTACTTTGTAATTCTGACCTGTATTCTTAATGCCGTCGGCATCTCGATGGCTTTCCGTGATCTCTTGAGAGGGCGAGGCTGCCGCCGAGCCCCGGATGCTTCAAACTCGAGGGAACCCCTTCAGGCTGTGCATCTCACCCCCGAGGAATTACGTACCACTGTTTACCATGGGGTTCGGTGAGATCCGGTTCGTTTTCCCTCGAAACGTCGCATCCCAAGGTGTAAACCGCGGTTTGGCCACGTACTTGGGCTTGGAGTCCGCATGCCAGCTCCCGAAGTCCTCGTCTTCGCCAGGTTACTGGCTCCGATCACCGGCGACAAGCCGACTGGTACCGACCTTCGCTCGGACACTTCACCGACCTCGGATTACTATGCGATTCGGGACGCCCGGAAGGCGGCGAGTGATAGTGAGCGAAGAATCGACAAGGGGGACGACACCGGGGAACCGCCGGACTGGCGACCGGTCGTGGAGCGGGCGACGAAGGTTCTTGAAGCGAAGAGCAAGGACTTGGAGCTTGCCGCCTACTTGATCGAAGCGCTCGTTCGCACCAGAGGATTTCCAGGCCTTCGTGACGGATATCGGCTGGCCCGGGAGCTGGTGGAGCGGTTCTGGGATGGGCTTTATCCCACGGCACAGGACGGCGAGGTTCAGGATCGGTTCTCGCATATCCTCTATCTCAACGGGCTCGATGGTCCTGGGGCATTGATAGTGCCCGTCCGGAAGATCGCCATGACGGAGAAGACGAGCGTTGGCGCGTTCAGCATGACGCACCACCACCAAGCTCGCGGTCTCGCTCAGATCGCCGACCCCAAGCTCCGTCAGAAGAGGATCGATGAAGGGGCGATCACCCTGGAAATGATCCAGAAGGCCGTGGCCGAGACGCCTGCCAAGTTCTACGCCGATCTGGTCGCGGACATCACCCAAGCCGGCGAGGAATTTCGCCGGTTCTGTGCTGCCTTGAGCGAGAGGTCCGGGTACGATCCCCCCTCCTCCGAGCTACTCGGAGTGCTCGAGTCGTACCTGGATGCTGTCAAGGATCTGGCTCGAGACAAGCTCCCCAAGGTCCAGCCGCCTGCGGCCGATTCAGCGCAAGTGGCGCAGGCGCCAGAACCGCCAGCCGCGGCGGGGACGATCAAGAATCGTGACGAGGCTTTCGATCGCCTGAGGAAGATCGCCGATTACTTCCGCGAGCATGAGCCCCAATCAATCATCCCCTACGCGTTGGAACAAGTCGCCAACTGGGGTAAGATGTCGTTGCCGGAACTGTTGTCCGAACTGATCCCGGATGAGGGACCGCGGAAGAACGTCTTCAAGCAGGTGGGCATCAAACCGCCGGAAACGAAGAAGTGAGCACGTCGCCGGTCATGGCCTTCCCGATCGCGGGACGGCTGTGAGCACCGGCTGAGGCTTGGATTAACCTGTCAGCTTGTCCATTTCGGGAGCCGCACTCCATGTCATCAGCCAGCATTCATGACAAACTGAGCCGCGTACGCAAGCCCCGGGTCCACATCACCTACGAGGTCGAGACCGAGGGAGCCAGGGTTCAACGGGAGCTTCCCTTCGTGATGGGGGTCCTGGGAGATTTCTCGGGCAAGCCGACCCAGCCGCTGAAGCCCCTGAAGGACCGCAAGTTCATCCAGATCGACCGCGACAACTTCGATGAGGTCATGGCCCGGATGACTCCTGGATTGGAGTTCCGTGTTACCAATACACTCAAGGGCGACGGCAGCGAGATGCCCGTGAAGCTGAAGTTCAACGCCCTGGAGGAATTCGACCCAGGTCGCGTGGTCCAGCAGGTCGAGCCCCTGAAGAAACTGCTCGAGACGCGCGACAAGCTCCGCGACCTCTTGACCAAAGTCGACCGCTCGGATGAGCTGGAGACCCTGCTGGAGCGAATCCTCAAGAGCGACGAGGAGATCAAGAAACTATCGACGGAGCTGGGTGTGGGCGGCGGTAAAGGTGGCTCAGGATCCTGAGAGGAGTGATCACTCATGAGTACTGGTGAACAGGCACAGGCAGCGGCGACCGTCGCGGTCTCAGCGGAAGCACAAGAGGTCAGCCTCCTGGATCAGGTGATCTCGGCGACCAAGCAGACCGAACGCCCGCGCGCCGAAGAGCTGATGAAAACGCTGGTCGACCAGGCGCTGGCCGGGGTCGTCTCGTTCGACAAGAACGTCACCAAGACGATCAACGCCACCATCAAGGCGATCGACGAGAAACTGTCTACGCAGCTTGCCGCGATCATGCATCATCCCAATTTCCAGAAACTCGAAGGGACCTGGCGCGGGCTCAACTATCTGGTGATGAACAGCGAGACCAGCGCCATGTTGAAGCTCAAGGTGTTGAACGTCCCCAAGCGCGAGCTCTTCAACGACGTCGACAAGGCCGTCGAGTTTGACCAGAGCCAGATCTTCAAGAAGCTGTACGAAAACGAGTTCGGCACTCCCGGTGGCGAGCCTTACGGAGCGCTGATCGGCGACTACGAATTTATCAATCACCCGGAGGACATCGACCTCCTGGGCAAGATGTCGAACGTGGCCGCGGCCGCTTTCTGTCCGTTCGTCGCGGCGGCCGACCCCAGACTCATGGGTTTCGACAACTGGCAAGAGCTGACCAAACCGCGCGACCTTGAGAAGATCTTCATGGCGATCGAGTACACCAAGTGGAAGTCGTTCCGCGACTCGGAGGACTCTCGATTTGTCAGCCTGGTCATGCCGCGGGTGCTGGCCCGGATGCCGTATGGCGCCGACACCAAGCCGATCGAGGAATTCGGCTACGAGGAGGTCGATGCCAGCAAGCCTGTCCCCCACGACGATTTCACCTGGATGAATGCGGCCTACGTCATGGGGACGAAGATGACCGACGCCTTCGCCAAGTACGGCTTCTGCACGGCGATCCGGGGGGCGGAGGGAGGAGGCAAGGTCGAGGGTCTACCCGCCTTCATCTTCACCAGCGACGATGGCGACAAGGACCTCAAGTGCCCCACCGAGATTGGTATTACCGACCGCCGCGAGGCAGAGTTGAGCAAGCTGGGCTTTCTTCCCCTGTGCCACTACAAGAACACTGACTACGCTGTGTTCTTCGGCGGCCAAACGACCCAGAAGCCCAAGAAGTACGACCGGCCGGCGGCCACGGCCAACGCGGCCATTTCGGCGCGCCTGCCTTATATCATGGCCACGTCGCGGTTTGCCCATTACCTCAAGGTGATGGCGCGGGACTGGATCGGCTCGTTCAAGGAGGCCGCCGACGTCGAGAACGAACTCAACCGCTGGATCAAGAACTATGTGAATGCCAGCGAGACGAGCGGTCAGGAGACCCGGGCCAAGTATCCGCTCCGCGAGGCCAAGGTCGTGGTCCAGGAGATCCCTGGCCAACCAGGTTCCTATAATGCAATCGCCTGGATGAGACCCTGGCTCCAGTTCGAGGAGTTGACAACCTCGATGCGCATGGTGGCCAGCATTCCCAAGACCGCTGGGTGACAATTCTCTGGCTGAAATGGTCCCAGCCAGGCCGGGACGGGCCGCCGCCGCGCACAGCTCCGTCGGGTCCGACCCGGAATGTTCAATACCAGGTTGCCGGATCGTCGATCGCCGACCCCTGGACTCCAGACCGGCGGTCTGGTTGCGGACTCCCACTGGTTCCGAGGCACATCCTGATGGAACTTAGACCCGCCGTGGACAATCCGGTTGTCTCGGTCACTCTCGACAGGCCGGAACAGACCGAAGGCCATGACCTCCAATCTGAGCATGCAAACCGTCTCCGGCTTGGCCGTACTCTGCTCGACGACGTGATCTGGCAAACCGCGCGGCGCCAGGGACCCGAGGTTTCGCTCAATCGACTCGAGCGATTTCTTCAGGAATCCTCCATACCCCGTGCGCTATGCCTCTGGCTGGGTCTGCACGACTCAGCGACGCCAAGGCCAGACCGGGCCGAGATCACACGACGACTGAGTCGGGACATCGCGCGGATCGATGAGCTTTTGACCAGCCAGATCAACGCCATCCTGCATCATCAGTCCTTCCAGAAGCTGGAGGCATCCTGGCGCGGGCTCTCCTATCTCGTGAAGAAGCTGCCGGACAACGATTCCATCAAGATCCGGGTTCTCAATATCTCGTGGGCCGAACTTGTCCAGGATCAGACCCGGGCCCTGGAGTTCGACCAGAGCCAGCTCTTCCGCAAGATCTACGACGCCGAATTTGGTCACCCGGGAGGACAGCCTTTCGGCGTTCTTCTGGGCGACTACGAGATCCATCTCCGCCCTGGCTCTGACCATCCCTACGACGATCTCGAAGCGCTCTCCAAGATTTCCGGGGTGGCCGCCGCGGCCTTCGCGCCCTACATCACCGGCGTCCATCCCTCGTTCTTCGGCCTTGACAGCTTCACCGATCTAGAACGTCCGCTCAGCCTGTCGCGAGCGTTCGAACAAGTCGACTATCTCAAGTGGCGCAGCTTCCGGCTTTCGGAAGATGCCCGATTCGTGGGACTGACTCTGCCCCGGATGCTCATGCGCCTGCCTCACGATCCGGAGAGTCCGGGGGGACGGAGGCTCCGGTTCCGGGAGGATGTCGAGGGACCGGACCGGAGCAAGTATCTCTGGGGAAGCGCCGTTTACGCTTTCGGCTCGGTGCTCATCCGTGGGTTCGTCAACTCGGGTTGGATGGCTGATATCCGTGGGGTCCGTCAAGGGATAAGCGAGCAAGGCGTCAAGGGTTGCCTGGATGAGGGAGGATTGGTGACGGGGCTTCCCGCGCACTCCTTTGGAACCGATCGCCTGGGTTTGGCACTCAAGAGCTCCACCGAGGTGATCGTCACCGATGCACGGGAGAAAGAACTCGACGAGCTTGGCTTCATTCCTCTGTGCCACTGCCAGGACACGGAATTCTCGGCGTTCTATACCACCGCCTCGATCCAGAAGCCGGTGAAGTACGACGATCCTCGGGCGACGGCCAACGCTCGGATTTCCGCGATGCTCCAGTACATCCTCTGCGTTTCGCGTTTTGCGCATTATGTGAAAGTGATTGGTCGCGACAAGATCGGCTCTCAGTCCAGCCCCGAGGATTGCGAGCGGCTTCTCAGTGAATGGTTGAGGAAGTACACGATCTCCAGCGATACGGCCGGTCCGGAGGACAGGGCGAAGTACCCTCTCCGCGAGGCCAAGGTCGTGGTCCGCGAACGGCCCGACAAGCCTGGCTGTTACAACTGTGTGATTCACTTGCGGCCTCACTTTCAACTTGATCAGATGTTCATGAGCATGAAACTGACGACCGAGCTTGCCCCAGGCCGGCCTGACTGAGACGATCAGACCGGACCATGGGCCACGAGCTGAGGACGCCACTTCTCGAACCCCGATCACAAGGACTGCCCACCGTGAGTGCCAGTGATCTGTTTCGTGCCGGACGGTTGAAGGAGGCGGTGGCGGCCGCCCTTGAGGAAGTCCGGAGTCACCCCACCGATTCGGGCCGGCGGCTTTTTCTCAGCGAGCTGCTCTGTTTTACGGGCGATCTGGAGCGTGCCGACAACCATCTCGGCGCAGTGGGGCACGGTGACCCGCAGATCATGCCCTGGATCGTCACGTACCGGCAACTGATCCGGGCCGAGCAAGCCCGCCGGGATTTCTTCACCCAAGGGCGATTGCCGGAATTCCTGGCTCGTCCAGAAGGGGCCGTGAAGCTACTCCTGGAGGCCTCGATCCTGGTGCGTGAGGGAGCTCTTCAGGAAGCGGCTCTCCTCCTCGATCAGGCCGAGGAGTCGCGCCCTCGGGTGTCGGGGACCTGCGACGGCCATCCGTTCCCGGATTTCCGCGACCTGGACGATCAGACTTGCTGCATCCTGGAAGTGCTGACGACCAACGGTACTTACTACTGGATCCCAATTGCCCAGGTCGAGTCGATCGAGTTCCACGAACCGACCCGGTCGCGTGACCTGTTCTGGCGCCGCACTCACTTGGTTGTCCGGGATGGGCCCGACGGCGAGGTCTACCTCCCGGTGCTCTACCCTGGCGCGGCCGATGAGAGCGACGACTCGATCCGGCTGGGCCGCCAGACGGATTGGCGAGGCGGCGATGCCACGCCCGTCCGTGGAATAGGCCAGCGAACGTTCCTGGTCGGCGACGAGCCCCGTCCGATCCTGGAACTCAAGGCCATCACTTTCGAGTTGCCCGCGGAGATTTGAGCACCCCAGCGATGTCCGAGATACGAACCGACCAACTGCTCCTTCCATCCGTACTCGATCGTCTCATCGACCACGATCCGCCGGTCCACCAGGAACCCCCTCTTACACGCAACCAACTGTTGCGGGAGCTGAAATTAGCGGTCCGCCGCGACCTCGAGAATCTCTTGAACACACGCATCCGGTGTCTTCCCTGGCCACCTGAGTTGTCCGAGCTCAAGCAGTCGCTCGTGACTTACGGGATCCCCGACCTGACCGGGACGTCGCTGGGGTCGTCGAAGGAGCGCGAGGAGTTTCGCCGCACGATCCAGTCGGTCATCCTCCTCTATGAACCGCGGCTCAAGAAGCTTTACGTGAGCCTGCGCGATCAAACCGAGGCGATCGACCGCACGATCCGGTTCCACATCGAAGCGATCCTCCAGGCTGAGCCGGCGCCTGAACCCGTGGCGTTCGACTCCACACTCCGTCTGACCACCGGGTCGTTCGAGGTCAAAGGGGAATCCGATGGCGGATGATCTGCTGGAATACTACAACCGGGAACTGACGTTCATCCGTCGGCTGGGGGCCGAATTCGCGGCGGCCAATCCCAAGATTGCCAAGCGCCTGCGCCTCAGCCCGGACGACGCGGCCGACGATCCACATGTGGAGCGGCTGATCGAGGCATTCGCCTATCTCACGGCGCGGATCCGCACCAAGCTGGAAGACGAGTTCCCCGAGATCACCGCATCGCTTCTGAACGTTCTCTACCCGCACTACCTGGCGCCGATACCTTCGCTGTCCATCGCGCAGTTCAAGGTCGATCTGGAACAGGTCCAACTCACGGCCGGATACAGGATTCCACGCCACACTGAGCTGGAGACCGAGCCAGTCCGCGAAGAGCCATGCCGGTACCGGACCTGTTACCCGGTGACCCTCTGGCCGCTCGAGGTCCGGTCTGCCGTTCTGGCCCAGGCTCCATTGCCGGCCCCTGCGACCCCCTACTTGGACGAGGCGAGCGCCGTGCTCCGGCTGGGGCTGAATTGCCCGTCGCAGGAGATCAGCTTCGCCACAATGGGAATTGACACCTTACGGTTCTTTCTCAAGGGTCAACCGCACCATGTCTACCGCCTCTACGAACTTCTCTTCAACAACACGATTGGCGTGGCGGTAACCCGTTCCGGTGCACCGGTCGAGCCCTTCCTGCTGGGCGCTGAGGCCTTACGACAAGTCGGCTTCGACCGTGACGAGGGATTGCTCCCCTATCCGGCCCGCTCCTTTCTCGGCTACCGGCTCTTGACCGAGTATTTTGCGTTTCCTCAGAAATTCCTCTTCGTCGATCTGGATCTATCTGGAGTCCAGGCCATACCCCGCCTGGATAGCCAACTGATCGTTTACATCTACCTTAACCGAGCGGTTCCCGACCTGGCGCGGAACATCTCGACGGACACATTCCAGCTCGGCTGCACTCCGATCATCAATCTGTTCCCACAGCGGGCCGATCCCGTCTCGTTGACACATACCAGTTTCGAGTACCAGGTGATCCCGGACCGGCGTCGCCCCATGGCCCTTGAGATCCATTCGATCGACCGGGTGATCGCATCTTCCCCTCAGGGAGAATCCGTGGAGTTCCGGCCGTTCTTCTCGGTCAAGCACGCCGGTAACCGAGGCTCGGGGGGAAATTACTGGCACGCCAGCCGGCGGCCGGCAGAGACGACGATCGCCACTGGAGACCGGGGCACCGAGGTGTATCTTGCGCTCGTCGACCTGGGATTCAAACCCTCCGGCACCACAGGGGCCGTCCTGGAAGTTCAAACCACATGCCTGAACCGAGATCTTCCTGGGGACCTTCCCTATGGAGGCAACCAGCCCCGACTCCAGCTCACCGAAGGCGGTGGGCCGGTCTCTCTGATTCGCTGCCTGACCCCGCCCACCCGTACCTATCGCCCTGACCTGGGCCATGGCCTGCTCTGGCGGCTGATCTCGCACCTGTCGCTGAACCACCTCTCCCTGGTGGAAGACGGCAATGCGGATGCCTTGCGTGAAATCCTCAAGCTCTACGACCTCGTCGATTCGGCCGAGACGCGTAGCCAGATCGACGGTATTCTCGGAGTGCAGAGTCGGAGGGTTGTGGGGACGATCCGCAGTGATGGGCCGTTGACCTTTTGCCGGGGAACCGAGGTCACCATCCAGTTCGACGAGGAGCGATTCACGGGAAGCGGCCTGTTTCTCTTCGCCAGTGTCCTCGAGCACTTCCTGGGACTCTATTGTACGGTAAACTCGTTCTCGAAACTCATCGCCACCGTCAAGGGGCGTGAGGGGGTGCTAAGGCGATGGTCTCCGCGGATGGGGGAGAACGTGCTGATCTGAACCGTGAACTGCTGGAGGCGTCGTACCGGTTTGATTTCTTCCAGGCGGTCCGGGTTCTTGAGCATTGCCGGCGTGAACGTTGCGGCCGACCGGACGATCAACACTTCGAAGGCCATGGCGTGGGCCGTGACGTCCACCCAAGCTCCGAGGTCGTGCGGTTCCGGGCCCTTCCTTCGCTCAGCTTCCCCGCTGGAGCGATCAGCGCGATCCGGGTTGCTCGGACAGAAGCTGGCGTCCCGGCGGAATCGCACCCGCCGGAGATGCTTGTCACCTTTCTCGGCCTGACCGGGCCCAGCGGGGCTCTCCCTCGCCATTACACCGAGACCCTGCTCCAGCGAATCCGCGAACGAGACTTCTCGCTCAGGGATTTCCTGGACCTGTTCAACCACCGGTTGATTTCACTGTTCTATCGGGCCTGGGAAAAGTACAGCCTGCCGATCACCTACGAGCGATCGCTGCTGGACAATCCAGGCCGGGAGCCGGACCCGATCACTCAGGGTCTCTATTGCCTGGAGGGACTGGGGACTGCTGGCGTCCGCGGACGGCTGGAGGTTGATGATGAAACGTTCCTCCATTACAGTGGGCACTTTGCCCATTTTCCTCGGTCGGCACTGGCCCTGGAATGCCTGCTCGCGGACCACCTCGACATGTCCGTCGCTGTGCTCCAGTGCCAGGGTCAGTGGCTCAACCTCGAGCCCGACGACCAGGCGCTCATGCCCTCACCAGCTCAGCCGACCGGGCAGAACAACCGACTCGGAGTCAACCTGGTGGTCGGCGAGCGCGTCTGGGATGTCCAGAGCAAGTTCCGACTTCGCCTCGGCCCACTCACCTGGCCACAGTTCCGCTCGTTGATGCCCAACGGCCCCGCTCTCCGACCTCTTTGCCAGATGACGCGGCTCTATGCCGGGCCGACTCTCGATTTCGATATCCAGCCACTACTCAAGCCCGAGGAAGTACCCGCCTGCCGGCTCACTGCCGATCCCGACGAAGGTCACCACCTGGGCTGGAATACGTGGATGCCCCGCTCAACAATCCCCTCACTCCCTGTCGATGATGCGGTTTTTCAAATCGAGACCATCTGACCCGATCACCCGATCGCTTGGGATTATCCTGAAAACCCGCAATCGCCCACAAAACGTTTCGCTCGCCAAAGCCGATAAAACTAGCAAGACTAAATTCGACTGGTACTTTTTAGACTCCGCGCATCATATCGATCGTGAACAGGCTGAGCGGCGTTGTTCGCTGCAAGTCCTTTCTAGATTTGCCCTTTGCGGTGTCGGAAAGACCCGGTCACAATGTCCATGAGGGGAAATGACACGGGTGGGATCACTCACCGTGGGCCCAGGGAGGGGCGGGACTCATGAGAATCGAACGAACGATCGTCGCCTTGGTCGTGCTCCATGTCGGGGGCGTGCTCGGAGTCTCCGAGGTCTCTGCGCAGGAGCTTGCTCAGCCCCCACAACCCAATCCCGTGGTTCCCCTCGAGCGAGCAGGTGGAGCCCCCACAGCGACAGATCGAGCTCCACTGCCCTCCGGGCAAGCGAGGCGACCCCCGATTCTGCCCAGCCGACAGGAGCAGAATTTCCGGGACAGCGGCGGCAACACGGCCATCGCCCGGTTGCACAATCCCTTTGGTTGGGGAGATCAGCATCCGCAGCGTGGGATTTTCGGACTCGTGAGCCCTCAGTATCAACCGACGCTTTACCCCACGGGCCCTGGAGTCGCTCCCGCGCCTCCGGCACCGGGACTTGAAGGGGTACCTGGGTACGCTCCGGGTATGCCTGCACCCGGTGTGGAAGCAGCGCCGGGAATGGGAGCGGCGCCGGGTGCTCCGGGTGCTGGTGCGGAAGCGGCGCCCGGTCTGGCAGCTCCTGGTGCGCCGAGCCCGGCCGCGGCGGCCGCGGGAGCGGCCGCCCTCGAGGCGGCAGCCGGTACTACGGGTCCTGGGTTCGGCGGAGGACTGGGCGCCGCATCGGAAGCGTTTCCCATGATCGGCGACCGCGGACCCCTGTTCCTCCGCCAGAACTTAGGGCGGTTTCCCCCAATCCCCACTCCGATTCCACCGCCCGGCACCAATTCCGCATCCCTGACCGCACGATCAGTCGCTGCAATCGTGCCGGCGATCCGTGGCTTCAAGATCGCCGACAACCAGTACCCACGACCGGTCGATCGCGTCTGGGTCAGCTTCAACTATTACGATGGAGTCAATTCGGGACTCAACAGTGAGCTCGGGGCTCCCATCAAGAACATGCAGGTCTACAACGAGATCTTCGGCTTCGAGAAGACCTTCCTGGACCAGCAGGCCTCGATCGGATTCCGGATCCCCGTCAACACGCTCACGATCACCAGCGCGTTTCCCGGCCTGAGCGGCTCGCACACATCAACGGGTAATTTTAGCTCGTTCTTCAAGTATGTGCTCTGGCAGGACAACCGGGGTAACCTGATCTCCGGAGGCGTGGACTTGAGCTTTCCCACGGGCCCCACGACCTTTGCCGGCTACCCAACGAATCAGGGAATCAAGGCCTTCGAGTTCCAGCCTTTCCTCGGCTACATCTACCAGCGTGACCGATATTATCTCCAGGGATTCAGCTCGATTGCCGTTCCCACGGACCGGAATTTGGCCACCATGTACTACTTCGATATCGCGGTGGGATATTACGTTTACCGATCGCAGAATCCACGTGCCCTGATTTCGGCCATCGTCCCGGTGTTCGAGACCCACCTGAACATCCCGCTTAACTGGGCCGGCTTTCAGCCACGATACCTTGGCAGTACCCCTGACGTTGTCGACCTGACCTGGGGGCTGAATCTCGGGCTCGCCAGCAGGGCCGTGCTCTCCGCGGCTTACATTCATCCTGTGACCGGACCCACGCCATTTAGCGGGGAGCTGGCGCTCATGCTCAACGTCCCCTTTGGCGGCCGGCCCGGCCGAAACATCCCCTTGACGCCGCCGGTCATCGGTCGGTGAGTGCCAGCCAGGTGGACAGCTTCGACCTCATGACCCCATCGTGAAAGCGAACCCGCGCCGGGGATGACGTAACGGGACTTGCCCGGATCAAACCCGGTGCGGGGATCGCTTCTTCCTCCCCGATGGGGACCAGTGGCGAGGGATGTGGGCGGAGGGGCCGGAAGGATGCGACGGAACGACAGCTCTGGTTCGCACCGGGGTGGACTTCCCCCGGCGGCTCCGACGCCCGGCGGCCACTGAGGACGTCGATCCCGGACCGGCGAGTCCGGCCAGGCTGAAAATGGGACGGGCCTGACGTCATCTATGGCGACCCGATCGTGCGAACCACGATCTTGAGCGTCTGGCCAGGCGGGAAATGGGACGAGCCTGACCCTGATTGGCCTGGCCAGGACCCGCTCCATCGATCTGGTTGGCGAAACGATTCGTATTCACGAGGATTCCGCCAACCCGGTTGCCCGAGGTGATGTTGCCCTGAATCACGTTCCCCCTGGTGAGCGGGCCGAAAAGCTGGATGCCGAAGAACCCGTTGCCGGAGATCCGGTTGCCTGCACCCGCTGCCGTACCACCGATCGTGTTGTTGGGCGCGTTGTTGATGAAGATACCGTCGCCCCCATTCGGGATCCGCGCGGTTCCTCCGACATTCGTGCCGATCTTGTTGCTCTGGACGAGATTGCCGCTGGCCGTCCCACCCGCGATCTCGAGCCCGATGAACCTGTTTCCCGAGATCAGGTTGCCCTGCACGGTGTTCCCCGGAGACTGGTTGATCAGCACCCCGATGACCGATTTGTTCAGCGCGGCGGTACCGGCGGCGTTGGTGCCGATGTAGTTGCCCTGCACGACGTTGCTCGACGTGTTCGCACCGAAGATGTAGACCTCCACACCCCCCTGGGTGGCGAAATCGGTGACGGGGAACTTGCCGTCGCCGGAGATCACGTTGCGATCGCTGACCATCGTTCCGCCGATCGTGTTGTTGCTGGAACCGTTGCCGAGGAAGATGCCGTGCAGGGAGTTGCCCAGCGCGGCGGTGCCAGCGGCATTGGTGCCGATCTTGTTGCCGGCGATGATGTTGTTGAGGTCGTTGGACTCGAGGTCGATCCCGGCGGCATCCTGATTGATCCCATTGCCCGAGACCACGTTGCCGATGATGCGGTTGTTCGACGCATCGTTCAGGCTGATGCCATCGAGAGTATTGCCCAGCGCGGCGGTGCCCGCGGCATTCGTGCCGATGAAGTTGCCCAGGACCGCGTTGTTCGATGCGCTCGATATCAAGACGCCGTCATTTCCGTTGCGCGAGATCACGTTGCCCGCGCCGGCTCCTGTCCCGCCGATCGTGTTGTTGGAGGCGCCCAGTTGGACAATCACGCCGTGGCTGGCATTGCCCAGGGCCTTGGTGCCGTTGACGTCGGTGCCGATGAAATTGCCCTGGACCAAGTTTCCCGTCGAGGGGTTGCTCTCGATCACGACGCCGAACTTGCCATTGCCCGAGATGACATTGCGAGCCGCAGCCGTTGTCCCGCCGATCGTGTTGTTGGGCGCGCTCGAGAGGACGACGCCATCACCTTTGTTACCGAGGGCCTTGGTGCCGTTGACGCCGGTGCCGATGAAATTGCCCTGGACCAAGTTCCCCGATGCACCGCCGTTCGGGCCGAAGATGACGACTCCGAACGCACCGTTGCCCGATATGAGGTTGCCGGCCCCGGCCGCAGTCCCGCCGATCGTGTTGTCGGACCCGCTGGGGTTGGTGGAGTTATTATCATGGGTGATCGACACGCCATGCCGGGCGTTGCCCAGCGCCGTCGTGCCGCTGGCGTCAGTACCGATATAGTTGCCCTGCACCAGGTTGCCGGTCGCACCGGCGTTGTTCAGGGAGATCCCATCAACTCCGTTGCTCGAGATGACGTTCCGGGCGGCAGCGGCCGTTCCGCCGATCGTGTTGTCGGACGACTCGATCAGCAAACCCTCGAAGCTGTTGCCCAGGGCGGCGGTGCCGGTGACATCGGTGCCGATGAAGTTGCCCTGCACCAGGTTGGCCACCGAGGGTGAGCCCTCGATATTGACCCCGTCGAGGTCGTTACTCGAGATAATGTTGCGCGCCGCCGCGACTGTGCCTCCGACGGTATTGCCGGGGGAATTCAGTATGATCACGCCGTACCGTGCATTCCCGAGCGCGGTGGAGCCGGTGGCATCAGTGCCGATGAAGTTGCCCTGCACCAGATTGCTCGTCGCACCCGCCTGGAGCACGACCCCGGAAAAGTCACCGCCCGAGATGATGTTGCGCGCTGCCACCACCGAACCGCCAACCGTGTTGTCGGAGACACTCGCAATGTTCACGCCACTTCCGCCCCCCAGGCGACGGGTACCACTCTTATCGGTGTTGATGTAGTTGTTCTGGATCAGGTTCCCCGGGGCGTCGGGGCCCGAGAAATTGTCCAGGTCGATCGCGCCGCCAGGGTTGCCCGCAATGAGATTGCGCGCCGCAGGCGTCAGGCCACCGACCAAGTTGTTCGGTGAACTTTCGATGAGCACGCCGACCCCTTCATTTCCTGCGGCGACGGTACCACTGGAATCGGTGCCAATGAAATTGCCCTCGATCGTGTTACCCCCACCATTGAGCAGGTAAATCCCATGCCCTCCGCTGAATCCGGTGGGGGAGCTGGAGTTTGGTCCCTCGCGGAAATGATCGATGACCAGCCCACGGACCGTGCTGCCCCCTGCGGTGATCTCCAAGCCGTCAGCGTACTGGCCCGCTAATGACCCATCAAGCACGATGAGCAGCATCGCGTTGTCGCCGACACTCAGGCTGTTCGGAGAGGCCCCGGGCTGGGTGTAGCCGTCGATGATGACCGGATCCGTGATCTCGGGCAGCGCCGAGAGCGGGCTGATCGTGTGCACCCCCGGGCCTGGGATGGCGAAGTTGATCGTGTTCAAGCCCGGGGTGTCGTTGGACTCGTCGATCGCCTGGCGCAGGGTCGTCGTCCCCTCCAGTCCGAATGGATCTGCCGCGCTGTTGACGGTGAACGTCGCCAGCAGCACGCGGTCCTCCATCAACTCGATCATCGGTCTAAGCGTTCGGGTTCTCTGCCGGCGGGCCACCCGGGATTTGCCGATCGCAACTCCGTTCATAAGTTACCCTCTCCGGCCTTGCGGCCGAGACGTCTGGAAGGCGGACTAGATTGCCTGGGGGTGGTTTTTCGGTCCGACCCGATCGAAGGCCGACATCGAAAAATCTCTCATCTTGGCCGCTGAGGCAGACTTGATCGAATATGCAGATTTAGCAGTCTATGTACACTATCACAGCCTCGTTAAGACGATAACCCCGGGAATCGGAAAGTCAAATGATGATCCGCTGGAGAGCGCCGGCATTGCGCGTTTTCTCGGAGTCGAACATGTCGTAGCGAATCTAGTCGGAAAAAGTCAGACCGATCCAACCATACCCACAACCATTGATTAAGCGCCTTTGCAAGGGATCAGTCCAGAATCTTGCGTCGAACCCGAACAAAGAACGCTAGTGGCAATCCTCATGGGAATCGAAAGCGTCGCAGTCTTCACGATCCCTTGGGTTCAACAACATCCTGGCATCATTTCCCATCCACCATAATATGCACGATCTTCCAAAGCCATCCTAAACTCTCTATTTTTCCTATTTCTTGATCCCCATTTTCCCCTCAAGACCGAAATCGAACATACGCTCGAGGATCGGCCGGCTGATTCAGACCGGGTGCTGCTTGCTGGGATCATCGCTGTAATCGAAACGACCCCGATAACCAAGAAAATCACCGCAATCCTCAAAACCAATAAAGGCATGCCGGTCTGGTTCCGATGATAATGGCAGGAGTCGAGGATTCCTCGGCAAAGTCACGTCTCCGGCAGGCCATGACTCTCCGGCCTGACCCTTCTGCTTAACTCTGCACCCTTTCTTTAAAGTGCAGTGCAAGGAGACCTGTTAATGTCGTCCCCAAAGACATGGGTCGCTGGACTCTTGGTCCTCGCCCTCGCATCTTCGCCACAGACGCGCGCCCAGGGTTCCGGTGCCGCGGCCGTTCCTGGTGGAGCATCGACCGCCGCCGCCTCAGGGCTCGGCGCCGCGGGAGGGGGAGCAGCGGCTCCCGCCGCAGCGGCACCGGCAGCCGCGCCCCAGACACTCGGGGGTTTCTTCGGGCTTTCGAGTTCAAACATTCATGCGTGCATTACGAAGCTCTGCAGTACGCAGCTTGGCCAGATGGCCAACAGTCTTGTGACCGGGCCGATGGGGGCGGTGTCGGGAGGGTTTATCCCTCCGCTCTGCCCACCGGCACCCACCCCGCAACAGATTGCGGCACTGGACAAGGCGGCCCCTGGAGGCGCAGCAGCGACCGCTGCCAAGATCAAGGCGAGCGAGGCCGATGCCAAGGCGCGGGTGGCAGCCGTCGAGTACTTGGGTACCGTCGACTGCAGCCGCTGGAAAGAAGCAACCAAGGCCCTGGTCAATGCCCTCAGGGCCGATACCAACGAATGTGTCCGGTACGCCGCAGCCCGCGTGCTGAACAGCGGCTGCTGCTGCAACAAGAATACCATCGAGGCCCTGAAAATCTGCGTCGCGGGCGAGGACAAGGACGGCAACCCACCCGAAACCTCGTGTCGCGTCAAGGGGGCGGCCTTCAGCGCCCTCCAGAACTGCCTGATGAAAGTGCCCGAGGTGCTGCCTCAGGAAGAAGTCAAGCCGATCGAGCGGGAACGTGGCTCGGTTCCGAATCTCGAGCCACTGCCCGGTCCCAAACCCCTCGGCCGCGAGCGTTCGACCATGAATGACGGCAAGGACATCCATCTGGCCGGCTCGCTGTCGGTTGCGGCGACGGCCGTTCCCAGGTTCGAGGATCAGTTGCAGCGCAAGTCATTCGCCCAGACAGTCAGCGAGGCCCGCCAGACCCTGTTCGATGTCTCGCGGACAAGCAGGCCGCCGGCCACGTTGCCACCGGGCAAGCGAAGTGTCCTGAACGCCTTCATCAAGGCACGTCAGGACATCAACGCCAAGTCCAGACCGGCGCAATCGGCCACCCCAGCCCCCTCCGATCCCGGTGTCGTTCCCAGCTCGTACGCTCCGGGCTCAGGCGAAGGCCCGGGGGCGGCGATCCCAGCCCCAGCCTCCGGGGCAGGTTCCATGTCCGCCGTGGTCGATCCCGACAGTGCTCTGAATCCCGTTTCCCCCGCGGCCGGATCGAAACGGGGTCTCATCGGGTTACTGCTCAATTCCCGTAAACAAGGAACTGACCAGTAGTCAAGATCGGACTCGTTCACGGCCCGGTTCGAACCCAACGGTTTGGCTCAGCCCGGGCTGTCAGGAAAGGGGCAGTCGCTAGTGGTCCGGACCTGCTGCTCAAGAAGCTCTGCCGTACGTCGAACCACGGACGCCCAAGCTCATTGATTACCCGTCGAATGGTACGGTTTCAACTCTCTTTTCCGACCGATCCCATCTCGCGTCATTTCTACGGAAGTCGCAATCTTCCTTGCGACGCCTTAAGGAGGCATACCCGTGTGTAGCAGGGCTTGGCGAAATCACCGGCTTCGGAATCGAGCATGGGCCCTCGTCGTCGCCCTGCTATCATCGACCGAATGCCGGGCCATGGAGGGGCAAGATACCGGAGCGGCTGGTCCGCCAACCACCAATTCGACCAGCGCAGCTTCCAGCCCTGGATCTATGGACATCCGGTCAACCCGCCCCCGAATTCCTCCTCCCCGACAGTACTCTCCTGAAGAGCTTAAGAGCCGAGGTTCAACGCCCCGCGATGCTGGCGCGAAGATCCCTCCACCGGGTCAGATAGTGACGTCATCGCCGAAGACTGACGGGAGCCCGTCTCCTGGGGCGGTCGCGGGCTCTCGTCCGGCCTCGATAACCACACCTGTCTCCTCGGGCAGGGCCGCTGAGCCGGTAGCCAACACTCCGGGCCTCACCCAGACCCTCCAGGGTTCTTCAGGCACACCCGGAACTGAGGTGGCGCCGGCGTCCTCGACGTTCGTTGAGCCAGGCATTGAGCGCGGAGCCGTTGCCGTAAGTCCTCAGCCTGCCGAGGAGTTGTCTACCTCGCCGAAGGCTGTCGAGACAGCCCGAGAGGAAAACGGCAGCCCCAAGGCCGAGTCGAAGAGCCAAACCGCGGTAGCGCAGGTCGACCCGTCGGCACCGGCTACTGGCGCCAACGCGAAAACGGGGGCCATGCCAGTCTCAGTGCAGCAAGCACTCGAGACGCTTGCCAAGCCCCCGGTCACCGGGCCTGCTCCTACCTCCGAGTCGGCTCCCGGCCTCGAGTTCCAGCTCTGGCCGCGGGATGAGCAAGCGAACGCTCCAGAGGCGGCGGCCGGTCCGGCTCCCACATCCGCGCCGGTGAACCAGACTCCAAAAGCCGTGGAAGGTGCACCCCCCGCGGGTTTGGCCGAGGCTGTGGCAGCTCAATCGTCAGTCCCGGCCGCGACCGCCTCACTTTCACCAGGCAGCGGACCGACGCAGACCCAGGTCCCGCTTGAGCCAGCGTTGCAGCCGGCCCCAGCAGTGAGTCAGGCTGTTCGGTCCGATCAGTCCCCTGACCCTGGCACGGGGCAACCTGACCGGACCAAGGACAGCCGGGTCGAACGAACGCAATGCCCGACCTGTGGCGGATTCCACAGCGCCCTTGACGGTCCTTCTCTGCACGGTTGCCTTACCTGTGGAGGGGAGAATTGCGTTCCGGGACAGAAGCCGTGCTATCCCCCGGCCAACGAGTGCAACACGGTCGTCGGCGGCTTTCTCTCCAACCTGTACCAGGAGATGTGCTGTCCGGACCCTTGTTATCAACCCAAGTGGGATCCTGCTGCCTACGCGTCGTTCTTCGCCGACTACGCCCGGCCGCGAACCGTGACGCGACTGCGCTATGACAACCTCGAGGACATGACCCGGCCCGACCGCAACCAGTTCTGGATCAATCAGGTGAAGCCGGTCCCCACCAAGAGTCGGATCTTCGCCCGGCTCCAGGAGGTCTACCTTTACCAGGAAGTGGCGAGCGAGCGCGGCAGCTTGTTCGTCGAAGTGCCCTACCGGCAGATCAACCCGAGCTGGGAACCCACCCAGGCAGGTTTCGGCGACATCAATTTCGGCATCAAGTCGCTCTGGTACGACCGCGAAATGCTTCAAATTACGTTCCAGATGCGGACCTTCATGCCCAGTGGTAACTTCACCAACAACCTGGGCACCGGTCAGTTCGCGCTCGACCCCTCGATCCTGACGTCGCTGAAGCTCAGCCCCACCACCTACTTTCAAGGCCAGTTTGGCAACTGGATACCCCTGGGCGGCCCGGGTGTGAACCATACGCTCGCCGGCGGGGTTTTCTACTGGCTGATGAGCTTGAACCAGGTCTTGTGGTACACCACGCCGGACAGCCCGCTGATCGCGACTCTCGAGATGGATGGCTGGTCATTCGAGAACGGCGGCTACACCGCGATCACGAGAAACGGTACCGATCTCATTGAGAAAGGTGGTGGCGTGTCGTATTTCAACATCGGTCCGGGCCTGCGCCAGTCGATCTGCAATCAAATCGACTTCGGCGGTGCAATCACCTTCGCGACCAACACCGCTCACTGGGCCCAGCCCTGGTTCCGGTTCGAGATAAGAGTCCTGTTCTGATTGGATCTCACGAATCCAACCACTCAGCCTGACCGAACCGTCTGGCCTGAGACTCGAGACTCGCAGGGCATGACGAACACGAGGAGGTCGTTCTCCTCGTGTTCGTTTCGTTTCCAACCGCAGCTCGCAAGGCCAATAGGGCGCTGGTGTCACTCGAAATACTCATGGGGATCCCGCTCGAGGGTCAGGAGATCTGCCAAGGCGCTTCGGGCGTTTGGGCCCTGAAATTGATTGGGATAGTAATTCCTGTGGCAACCCGGAGGATTCCCCTTAGGATTTGGGGTGAAAACGGATTATGCTGCAAGCAGCTCTCCGAGTTGCCAGGTCAAGCACCGACCAGGGGTTTCAGGTCATGCCGGACGAACGCAGCGAACCATCACACCCCTCTTGGAGACGCAAGGCCAGTCCAGCACCTCGGACGGAACGGCCGCGACATGAATGGACCAAGCGGAGGCCCAGACCGGTCGGAGAGGCCAAGCTTCCCAGCTCGGGAATCTTCAAGATCCTCGCCGCCCTGTTGGGTTTCCTTACTTGCCTCGCGACCGTCGTGGTCCTGATCATCCTGATCTGGCCACCCTCGTCGGTGGCTGTCGTCCTGGTTGGCGCCGACTATGCCGATAACCTGATGATCCCCCACAACATCCTCGGCTGGAAAGGGATGGAGGCGATCGATGCGCTCGTCAGGACTCCTCCTCCGTGGACACTGTTGAAGCCCGCAAGGTTTGAGCTGATCGGGGGCCTTCACAAACTCGACCAACCCGACGATTGGGACAAGGTGGTCAAGGATCTGGTGAAGCGCCGGTTCAAGCAAGAGACGATTCTCATCGTGCTGGCACTGCACGGGGGCTCCGATTCCGAGGGGGCGTATCTCTGTCCCGACCGGATGGCTCGGCCCCAGGAACGGCTCAACCTGTCGCATGTCATCGAGTCCATGGCCGATCTTCCCCCTGAGAAACAGAAGATCCTGGTGCTTGAAGCGACGCAGGTTCCGTCGAACTGGCAGCTTGGCATGCTGCATAACGACTTCGCCCGTCGGCTCGACACTCTGGAGGACGAGATCCGCAAGGTTCCGAACCTCTGGGTCCTGAGCGGCGCCGACAAGGATCAACGGTGCTGGGCCTCGGAAGGCCTGGGACGAACGGTGTTCAGCCACTATCTCATCGAAGCCTTGCGGGGCCGGGCGGCCGGTGATGACGGTCGGCTGAGCCTGGATGAGCTTCACCGCTTTGTCTCGAAGCAGGTGCGGAACTGGGTCTGGAACGCACGCGCAGCCATTCAGGAGCCTGTCCTCCTGCCCCGGGCGAGGCGCAAGAGCGACCGAGGCGGGAGCGGCGCAAGCGACGGCAAACCTCCAGGGGAGAATGGTACGAGCGAAACGGCCTCCCGCCGGCCTGCCAGCGAAGTCTTCTTGGCGACGGTCGCCAGTGAATCGGCTGCGCAGGTTCAGGAACCGTCCGATCAAGATCTCCCCGCGGCCTGGAGAGATTTCGGCGAGCTCGATTCGCTGATTCCGCACCCGGCCGTTTACTCTCCCCGGCGGTGGCGGCAATACCGAGCGGAACTCATTCGTTTCGATGAGCTCGTACGAGCTGGAGCTTCGGAGCAGGTGTCGGCGCCGATTCACGACCGGATCGTGTCGTCGCAGGCGATCCTGGAGCAAGAGCGCTTCTTGAAGGCGGTTCCCTCATCGGCTGAGAACAGCCTGGCGATGAGCGCCCTCGAGGGACCTGGTGGCGAACCGGAGGCCTCCGCCTCCGAGTTCATTGCGTTCTGGAAGGCCGAACGCGGCTCGGACGCCGCGAAGGCCTGGGAGGTTTTGCGAAGATCCGAGTCCAGCGCCGGCCAGGGACGTGTGTCCGTTCGACTTCGCGGCGACGATTTTCTGCTCCTTCAGGCAAGCCGGGATCCCGGCAAGGATCTTGAGTCCGTCGCCGAGAAACTGGAGATTACACGCGGGCACGACTATCCTCAGCCGGCGGAAGTCCATTTCGTGAGGATGCTGGCCCGGCGGCTCAAGCCGCTTGGCAAGCAACCCCAGAAGCTGCTCGCGGCGGTCAGCCAGGCCATCTTGCTCCGGAGGCAGGCGGAACGAACCGCGCTGGGGGCTTCGAGCCGGGCACGGGATTACTCCTATTGCGAGCAGATTTACCCGTGGATCGGAAAGCGCGTCGAGACCGCCGATGCCGAGCGCCGCCTGGGGGAGGACCAGCTTTTCGCTGCCGACGAGTCAGCCTGGGACCAGGCCGCCACGGCACTGGGAAAGTCACGCCTGCTTTATACCGAGATCGCCAGCCGAGCCGCGACGATCCGCGAGGCACTGGCCGCCCGGGATCATGCCCTCGCGAATCTTCCCGGCTTCTCCCACTGGGTGGCCGATCGATACGCCGACGAGCTCCAGGGCGAGCTGATCTCTCGGATCGAAAACCTCTGGGAGAAGACCCATCTACTCACGGCCAAGCTTGAAAGCGCGAACGACCAGGTCGATCTGGTGGTCCTGCGCCAGGCGGCCGGGGAGCTCTCCGAGGGGATCAAGCAACTGTCAACGCGGTTTTCCGAGCTCGCCGAACGGATCGACACGAACCGCTTGAAGGAAGATTGGGAGGCATCTTCGGCCGCCGCCGCGGTCCCCTTCGGAGACACCGGCGGCCGTTCCACCCGAGAGAAGCTCTGGGAGCGGATCGCAAATATCAAGAAACACGACCGCGAGATGGCCGGGATGGAACTGTCAGACGCGGCCAAGATGATCGCTGAGCAGCGTGCCGAAGAGGAGAAGCGCACGCGAGCTCGTGCAGAGACTCAGGGCCTGATGTCCTTGGCGGCGCTCGGGGAGTGGTGGTTCGACGACCGCGAGGTCTTCGCGGCCAGGGGACAAGGAGACTACGCCTCCACCATCAAGCGAGTGCGGGCCGCCAGGGAGTCGGGCTTGGACCAAGGTCAACCCTGGTGGCGCGACATCGCCGCGGCTGGAGACCGCATCGGCTCACGCTGGCAGCGTATGGCCGGAGAAATCGATCGCCTCACCGACGAGCAGAACGGAATTCCCGATTTTCACGCTTTTCAAGATCGACTCGTCAAGGCCGACCGGCTGGAACGGTTGATCGACGGCGGTTGGCCTCGACTCGCTGATTCAACCATCCAGGCATCGATCCGGTTGCGTGAGGCTCGGGTCCACACGCTTCTGCTCGGAATGGCGGATCGCGCCTGGGAAGATCACTGGTACGATGAAGATCCGAAGGAACGTTACTACCATGCAGTCGGATCGCGGTTCATCAACGATGCCGAGAACTACTTCCCTCAGAGCGCGACGATACTCGCCGCCCGGGGACGCTTGGATCGGCAGGGCAGAATCGCACTCGACGGCCCGCCGCGGATGATACTCACGAGCGAGAGCGAGGGCAGGATCGCATATCACGTCACCGACGAGGGAATCGTGCCAGCAGGTCTTCCCGTGGTGCGGCCCATCACCGAGCCGCCGCTCGAGCTCGATCCCGCGGCCAAGGGTTTTCACGTGGTTCCGAGAGGGCAAGCCAAGAATGTTGTGGCCAACACCGTTTACAACCCCCTGGGAGACAGGTTCGAGAAAGACCCGAACGAGAATCGGCCCCGGGTGGTGCCCTCCTTGTTCTGGCTCGACGGTTTCTTCCGGGGCCAGGAGTTCACCGGGACGACAGCCGTGGCGATCCATCCCGTTCCCGATACCGTCGCGATCGGACCACCGCCCAGCGATCCTCCCGACGCCAGCATCGCCGTGCGCGCTAGCAAGGAGATCATCGCCCGCTTCGGCGCCGGGACTGGCTCGGTCGCGATCGTCCTCGACTGCTCCGGGAGCATGCTGGATCAGACCGGAGCCGGTAGGACGAAATTTGACGAGGCTCAAGCGGCTCTCAGCGAGGTCCTCCCACTCGTGCCGCCCAAGACCAAGCTGAGTCTCTGGACGTTCAGCCTGGCGCCAGAAGGTGTTCGCATTCTACCCAACGGTAATGCGGATCCCACCTCGATTCCTCCGGGGTTCGAGAACCTGCGTCAGGAACCCGAACTGACCGTCAAGCCATTCTTGCCGATGGCCCCCTGGAACCCGGAACGAGCTGCTGCGATCATCGGCCAGATCGGACAACTTCATCCGTTCTTCGAGACGCCCCTAGTCGAGGCCATGTGGATGGCGGCTAACCAGGATCTGAAGTCCGCCACCGGGCTCAAAACTCTGCTCGTCCTGACCGATGGCGACGACAATCAGCTCGAGAAGTTCAACCCCAAGTACAATCCCAACAGGTTGTCCGTCAAGGACTTCATCGTCGCCGGCTTCAAGCCTTTGGGCATCACTGTGAACATGGTGTTCTTCACGCCAGCGGGAGACAAGAAGGAGATCGAACGCGCCAAGGATCGATTTGGCCCGGCCCTTGTCCAGCTCGAACCTCGCGGCAGCTTCAGGATGGCCAAGGATCTCAGAGAGTTGATCGCGACTCTCCAGCGAGGCCTGATTCAGAAGCTCACCTGCCAGATCCTCAAGCCCGACGGCACGCCCGTCGATGACGAGCCGCTCGACGTGACGGATCCGAACGCGGAGGAACGGTGGTGCCGGGGATTGAAACCCGGGGTCTACAAGCTCAGGGTCCACGCGGGCTCGAATCTCGACCAGGATATCGACCTGAGGAACGGCGATCGGATCATCGTCGAGCTGGTCGAAGATCAGGCTGGGGCGGTTGTCTTCCGACGCGGGCTTTACACCGCCAGCAACGAATTCGCGGGCCGTTCCAGGGTGGAAAACGAAGCCTGGCGGTTAACCCCCCTGGCGAACCAGGTCCGGCAAGATGGCGACCATGATCGGCTGCAGATGGCCACCGCCCTGGAGCGGAAACCTGATGAGAACGTCGCTGGCGAAATCCAGCAGGTCAAGCCCCGCATGGCCTGGTTTCGTCTGGGCGCCGAGGACGTCGAACATCCGGAGTCCCGATTCATGACCCGTTGGCGTGAGCGCGTCTTCTATCCCGGGCCGGTCTGGCAATTCGACGTGCCGCGGTGGATCCCAGGCCCGGCCGGCGACCGGTTCGCCACACCTATCCTGAAGGCCTGGTGGAGCAACCCCGAGAGCAAGCTCGAGCCGGCATCCGAGCTCCGATTCGATTCCCCCGGGAACCTGGGGGAAGTCCCCCGCGTGTTGCGGCTCGGCGCGGGGAAGACAGTCATCATCGAGTCGATCGGCCTGGAGGACCATCGCGTCGAGGTCGCTCCCGGCGAGCCGACCCAGTCAAAACCGTGCCTCGTCGTGCGGCTGGCTTTCGCCGGCGACCACCCTTGCCTGGTCGATCCGGCCTCGCTCAGTGGGCTCCAGATCGTCGGTCACGAACATCGCGTTTACTCGCAGGCGGGCAAGTACACGGGGCTCTTCTGGCCGGTGAACCCGCCCCAGTTCCAGCGGCTCGCTGGCCTGGGCCTCATCGCTCTGGACGAGTTCCGGGGGCAGGCCGAAAAGCAGAACATGCTCGAGATCAAACTCGGGCAACCCACGGTCGAATCGCAGATTCCGGCCCCGCCCAACGTGCCCTTTCGGTCCAACTAAGGCTGGTTGGCGATCCTTCCCCAGCCATGATCGTTTTCATCTCTGGGATTCTCCGACCGAGAGCGACTGAATGACTTCGAGCGTCTTTGACCGGGCCAGGAGAGGAGACACGCAATGAGCTCTGAGAGTACAGCAGGGTTGGGACGCTGGCGTGCAGGAAGGCGCACCCGCACCGGCCCTGATCGAAACCGAGTCTCTGCCAAGAAATGGTTAGGCGGCACGCTGCTAACGGCACTGCTTCTGCTTACGGCCGGGGGACTGATCTGGGTCGTCTGGCAGTTGATTCACCCCCGGGACCTCACCCCTGAATTCGTCTCGCTCTTCATCACCAGGTTCAAAAGACCGGAGATACCTAAGATTCCACAGGCCGGGGCCGACCGTGACATGATCCGGCAGGCAACTTTCCTGGACTCGATCCATTCGGCGGAAAAAACCGACGATGGTCTGATCCTCGAGGTGATTCAAGATCGGCTTGAGCGGCTCCGCCAGAAGAAGCCCGACGACGCAGTCATCGTTTATCTCTCGACCCATGCCGTGGTCGATGGCGCCGGAGCCCCGCAGATCCTGGCCCATGATTCCGACCCCTTCACCACCAAGACCCTACTTCCCCTCAAGTCCGTACTGAACGCGCTGAAGCAGTGCCCGGCTCGAAAGAAACTCCTGGTCCTGGATGTCATGCCGGACCGAGGCAGTCTGCTCGAACTGGGAGGAACCGAAGACGGTGTCGTTGACCTGATCGCCAGGGAACTGGCTCGCCCGGGCGAACCCGGCAAACTCGACGATCCCCACCTCGCGGTCCTGACCGCCTGCTCTCCCGGCGAGCTTGCACTCTGGTCCGAGCCCCTTCGCCAGTCCGTGTTCGGCCACTTCTTCGTCCAGGGACTTGGCGACCCTGAGGCCGATACCGATCAGGACCATGCGGTTTCACTCCAGGAGTTGTCTAAGTATCTGACCCAGCGCGTTGACGGCTGGGCACGCCAGCATCGCGCCCTGCGCCAGCGCCCCATGCTGATCGGCTCGACCGAGTTCTTCCCGCTATCCTCGCTCAACCGTCGAAAACCAAAGCCACCTGCCAGATTCGAGAAGACAGCGCAAGCCGGCGAGAATGAGACTCCAGCAGACCAGTCCGAAGCCTCGGAAGACAAACCCAAGGACGTGGAAAAGCGCAAGACGGAAGACAAGAATCAGGTCGAGAAGAAGAGCAAGGCAAGCAAAGGCGCGGAGCAGGACACCGAAAAACCGGCCACCACGGGGCCGGCTTATCCCCCGTGGCTTGCCAGGGGCTGGGAGCTGCGCGACCGATGGGCAGTCGGTCCCGAGATCGCGGCAGCACCGCGTCTGTTCCGCCAGCTCGAGGCCAATCTGCTTCGGAGCGAGCAGGATTGGCGCATGGGAAAGGACCCCAAGAGCCTCGAGACAGCCCTGGTCAGGGCGGTCGGCGACCTCGCCGCGAAGATGGAGCAAGATCGCCGCGAGAACCGGCCACCGGAGCGATCGGTCGGCCAGTCGCTCGCCTTCGGGAAGAACGCGGAGCAGCCGCTGGTCAAGGCCCTCAAGGAAATTCTCGAGCGCGAGCGTCATCCCGATCCCGTGGCAACTGCGGACCAGCAGAAAGCCCAGCGGACCGAGATGGTCGGCTCCTTCCTCAAGAGTTTGAAGGACAAGACAAGCCTCGACCTCGCGATGGCCATCGTCGCAGCAGCCAGGGGCGCACGACTCGACGCCGAAACTGTCCAGCTTCTTGATTCGATCGTCGTCGGCAGCATACTCCCCCGTAACGTCATCGAGCTTCGTCTCCTCCAGCAGCTCGCCGAGCGGGCCCGCAAGGTAGTACGTAGGGAGGACTGGGACGACGAGCTGGTGAAGAGGATCTGGGACACCGTTGTCGTCGCGGAAAAGACGAACAACCGACCATGGGCATTTCCCTGGCTGCGCGGCCTGCTGGATGAGGCGGACGCGATGCGGCACGATGCGGAGGTCCTCTTGCTCCCCCGCGCGATGGGATACGCGTCGGCCGGTCAGATCGCCCGGTCATGGGACCGAGTGGCACGGGCCTACGCGTTCATCGACGACAGCCAGTCCAAGATCGATGAAAGCAGATCGGCGAGTCTGCTGGCTCGTGCCACCCTGCCGGCCTACGTTGCATTCCTGGAGGCGAGCCCGAGCGTCGAGCGATCTGGCCAGTGGCTCGACGCGGCAAGAACCGCACAGGTTCTCGACGACCTGCTCGAGCAGCCGGACCTCGGCGTCGAGAGTACTGCCCCGACACGTGACCAGTTGGAGCTGCTCAACAGCAGGCTGACCGAGAAAACCCAGGAACTGAGAACCCAGCTTGGCGACCTGCTCCGTCCGTTCCGGGCCGAGTCCGTGCAGCGGCTGATCGGGCGCTGCAAGGAGAACCTCCCCGAATCGCGGCTGGGCCGGGAGATCGAGGCCTTCCTGAAGACTCCTTTTCTCAGGGCCTCGGATCGTCAGGAGCTCTGGAAAGCCGGCTTGGATCTGGACCGGCGGCTCGAGGAACTGCTCGATCGCGACAGCGGGTCGAGTGCCGACGCAGGCGCCTCTGCAGACCGGCTCTTGGCCGTGCGCAACCTGGTCGGTCGCAGGAAGGAATGGCTCCTGGCTCTCCTGAAAATGGCAGACCCGAAATCGACCTTCAAGGTGCTCGAGCCTGGCGGCATTCCCAGCGGCAAGGATGCCAGAGCAGATCAGCCTAAGGAAGCCGAAGAGCGCACCGCCGGCGAGCCCCTCGCACAGACCTGGGGGGATCTGGCACAGTTCACGCGAACCGTGCATTCCAGGATCACCGACGCTCTGCACCGGGGAGAACGCGCAGCCGGCCCGGACCGTCCTGCGTGGATCGCACCAGCCTTCATGCTCGATGAGAAACGCAATCCGATCCGGCAAAGTCGCGATCGGGAATGCCTCGCCGCCTGGACGTGGCTCGCTGCCCGATACCGTCATGAGAGCCAGGATCTCCAAGGACTTCTCGATCCCCCCAACACCTTTTTCGACTCGGCCTCCCTCGAACTCCCCCGCAAGAGTGAGATCCGCCCAGAGCCAAGGCTGAGGCTGAGCATCCCCGAGCAAGCGAGTACTGTCCGCCGACTTTCGTCCCGGCAGCCGACGGCTGACGTCGAGGTCCAGCTCATTCTTGACGGGACCGATGCCGGGACTTCCGAGAAAGTCACAATTGCGGCCCTCGAACCCGGTGACCCACGCCTCCAGGTGTCCAAGCCTCAACCCGCCGCGCTCGAGATGGCGCCGGCGACGTCGCAACAGACCCTTCTGCATCTCGAGTGGGACGAAAGCAAGGGAAGCGGGCCCAACGCGCCTCCCTCGGGGATCATCGTTCAAGCGCGCTTGGCCGGTGGCCAGGCGTTTCATCTGCTCGTGCCGATCGAGATCCTTCCCGTCAATGCCCTACCGCGGCTGGCGCTCCGCGTCGATCCTGCCCTGGCGGTCGAACTGCCGTTCGATCCCCTCCGGCTGAGGACCCTGCCCGACAAGCAATCGGTCTTCGTCGTGGTGAAGAACCCCTCGCTGGTCGACCGCAAGGTGATCGTCGATGTCATGGCGGGGGATTCGGTGATCGCCTCGAGCAGCGAGAAGGACAAGCCGCCTCTCGAGGTGAAATCGGGTTCGACGGTCGCCGTGAGCTTCGGCGATCCGACTGGCAAGCCTACCGACCCACTCCCCGAGGCTCCTCAGAATCTGAGCCTGCGTTTGCGCGACGCAGTCGGCAGCCAGGAGTACGAACGGCGCGACTTACGACCGGTGATCGCATCGCCGCTCGAGTACATCGAGATGGTCGGCGCGCAGTTCATCCCGCCTCGTCCGGGCGAGGTGAATCGGCTCGAGGTCACCCTCCGCTCGCTGCCCCAGATGACCGGGCCCCCGTGTCCGATCAAGCTCGACATTCCGGCTGATCCAGAGCTGTTTCCCGCCTTCATCGAACCTCCCCGCGGCAAGCTCGAGGGAGTGGTCGAGCCCGGCGGCAAGCTCCTGCAACTTTTCGCCGAGGACATCAAGCTCAAGCCGATCGCCAGAGACGAAGGGAAGTTCTCGCTGTCGGTGGACGGAATTGCACGTGCCCTCTGGTAT
>Ga0074044_10000798_pt1 | contig 29497 bp, 51 predicted proteins | sample BogForMeECP23OM1_FD_94443 | JGI IMG/M metagenome (GOLD analysis project Ga0074044, IMG submission 94443) | Bog forest soil microbial communities from Calvert Island, British Columbia, Canada - Bog Forest MetaG ECP23OM1 | ecosystem: Environmental > Terrestrial > Soil > Wetlands ...
GACCCCGTTCGGGAAGGTGTTGACCGGCCCCGCGGAGGTCGCGCTGACCATCTGGTAGTTCACGGCGACGGGGTCGCCCGGCTTGCCGCCGGACACAGCGATGGGGATGCTGATGCCCGGGTTGACGGTCGTGAGGCCCCTGTCCCCGTTCACGAGGAGCACGAGCGACTCGGCCGCTCCGGCCGTGGAGCCGGCGCCATTCGAGCGGGCGGGGGCGGCGCTGGCGTTCCTCGTAAGGAAGTAGATGCCCGCGGCGACCGCGGCACCGGCGGCGACGAGGCCGACGATAATCCACATCTGCTTCCTCTTGCCGGCGGGGTTCGTCTGCGTCACGCTCTTCGAGGGCTTGATTCGGATTTTCAGCTTGGTCGTCGTCATTTCACACCATTGTCACACGCTGGCGTCGGTACGTCCATCCACCCGTGTCATCGCCGTAATCGCCGGTCGGATACCGGTCGCTGCGGATGGTTCCGCCCCGGCCCGGGGCGGCAATCGCGGGGAACGCAATCGCCGGGACGGCGCGACCGCGGCAGGTCGAGCAGCCGCCTGCGCCGTACTGACGGACCCGCGGGCCCGGCCCGGTCATCGTGACGTTGTCCATGATGCTGTAGACCTGGCCACGCGCGAAGAGCGGGCGCGAGCCGATGACGGGCATGGCGATGCCACCTCCGCCGGCTCCGCCCTGGAGGACGCGCGGGCCGCGACCGGTCATCGTGACGTTGTCCGTGATGGTGTACGCCCTGGGGCGGGCGTAGAGACGGCGGGAGGGGATGACCGGGAACGCGAGACCGGCACCGCCCGCGCCGTACTGGACGACCCGCGGACCGGGGCCCGTCATGGTCACGTTGTCCATGACCGTGTAGACCTTCGGGCGCGCGTACAGTCGGCGAGAGCCAATCACCGGGAGCGCGACTTGCATGTTGTTCCCTCCAATGTTTCCGAACTGTGAACCGTAGTCGCCTACCCGCGACGGAACGGCCGGCGCGGCGTAGGTCTTGCCGCTCTGGTAGTACCGCTGACCGGTCCCACCGCCGCCGGCGCCGTAGCTCGCAACAGGAGCGCGAGGAGAGACGATTCCCGAGCCGGTGCGGGGACCCCACCACCCGTACTGACGGGGGGTCACGTTGATTCCGATGGCCGGCCACACGCCGTGACCCGGCAGACCGATTTCCTTGAGTTGCGGAAGCGTCGGCATCAGGCTCGGGGAAGGCGGCTTCACATACGGGCCCCAGGTTTCGAGCGAGCCGGCGCCCGCGGTGCCTCCGAAGGCCGGAGCATATGGGGTCCGAGCCGTGGGATTGATGCCGGGGGGCAGCCTGGAGTAGGCCGAGGGACCGGTCGACTGCGGAACCTGCTGGCCCGAGACCGTGTCGGGAGGATTCTCGCCGACGTTCTGGGTCGCTACGGTGCCAGTGGCAACGTGGCTCCTGCCGCCGGCGCTGGCTGGCGGCACCCCGAGCGTGCTGAGGTAGATGACGCCTGCGCCCGCCACCCCGATGAGTGCGGCGACACCGAGCGCCCTCTTCTCGCCCTTCGTCAATGGATTGGACTTTGCCTTGGGCGCCCGAACGGGGCGAACCCGTAGCGGGGCGACTTTCAGGGGTGGCATCGACCCCACCACCCGAGCCGGGCTATTTGAGACCTAGGCCGCTGGCTACCACTTCCCGATGGGGCAGTGCCAGATGGCGAGACGGGTTTTGATGGTCAAAATGCAGCCGCACTCGGCGCAGACGCTGAATGGCCCGTCGACCCGGATGGCGGGGCACGACCGGCAAATCGTCATGCGTTGCTCGGAGAGATTCTGACCCGGAAAGCGGATTCCCATCCCTAGGCTCATGTCACTGCTCGATGACGGTATTCTGGGTCAGTAGTTGAAAGCGCCGGATGACGTCCTGACCGAGCGCCATCACACTCGACGGAACGAGCAGGAACTGGACCGGCATCGGGGGACCGCCGTGGAACGAGACCATGACCGACGCCATCGGAATCATCTGCGCGCCGCCGGCGGTCTCGATGGGGACGCTCTCGTACGGCTCAATGCCGAGTTCCACGGCGACTTCCTGGGGAATGAGCGACCACGTCGCCAGGGTGTCGAGCGCGAAGTCGAACAGGTAGTCCCCGCGGTCCGTGATGAGCGTTGCGCGCTCGTAGAACGGCTGCACTTACGCGACCTGTCTCGGCGGAGGCCGCTTGAGGTATTCGACGGCGGGCGGCGTTGGGTACGTCGGAGGCTGTGGAACGCGGGGAATGAGCATCGGGGGGACGTGCGCCGTGCCCGGCGTCGGGAATACGTGGTCGAGGAGGCCGCGGTTGGCCATGAGCTGGTTCGCCCGGGAGTCGCGCATGTGAAGGGTGAGGATGTGCTGCTCCAGGTCATACTCGGTTTCAGTGTCGTCCCTCCCGATGCTCACGAAGCTGCACCCGGGAAAGACGCATGGCCGACCGTACTTCCGCTCCCTGAATGGGGCGTCGATTTTGAGCGGCATCGGCCGGGGCAGACCCCTGAAGACGTCTGCTGGCATCAGAATTCCATGACCTCCGAAGACGCAGCTTCGGGATGATACTTTCGTCGCTCCTCATCGGTGTGATGCCGACCGGCCTTGCAAGCCGGACATGCGGTCCTCGACCTGACCCCGGCGACCCCTTCCCTGAGTGTCTTCTCGGGGTACGTCCTCTCCGAACTCGCGTTCTTGGAGACGTTCGCGCTGCGGAACATGCCTTTCATCTGTGCGGAAGTGTGCTTGTGCGCGTGGAACTTCAGCGAGCCCTTGACGTGAACGTGACGGTGCTTGTGCTCGAACTGAATCATCCCCTTGCCCTTGACAATCATCCAGTGCTTGTGGGGATGGTCGTGGGTCGTGCGCGGATTCTCCAGCACCTCGGCCAGGTAGGATGAACCGTCCTTGCGGCGGACGCGAACGAGCTTCATCAGTTCAGCAACCTCACGGTCACGCTGACGACGTGGATTCTTTGGACCCCGTCACCCTGGAGGTCGTGGAAGACCCCCTGCGCTCCAGCTCGCGTGGACCACGACGTGTCGGCCTCGTCGGCGGGGGCCTGGTCCGGGTCGCGCATCGCTTCCCACGAACCGTCGGACTCGATTTTCCGAACCTCGTAGTACGTCCACACCTTGCCGACCCTCCGAAGGTCGGGGCTAGGGTTCGCCCCCACGACGACCGCGAGGTACGAGGAGCCGTCCTTGCGCCGCACTCGAACGAGGTCCATCGTAGAACCTCCACGTCAGCCGGAGGTGTGGACGTGAGCCCGGTGACACAGCGGACTGTAGATTCCATGACGATGGGCGGCCCGACAGATGCGGGTAATCCCTCCGCGGCACTTCATCGTCCGCCGCTGGCGGTACCGAGCGAGCGCGTTGCGGACGTGGGCGGCGTCGTAAACCGGGTACTTGCGCTGGTCAGGGCAGGCGAACTGCGATGCTGGGATGTCCTTGCGGGCGAAGTAGGGGAGCTTGGGATTCTCCTCGACGACCTCGGCGAGATAGCTCGTTCCGTCCTTTCGGCGCACTCGTACTAGCTGCATCACGCCCCCTTCCCCAACAGGTACCCGAAGAGCAGTCCGACCGCTCCCACGCCGGCTACATGCCATAGTGCGTAGTCCCTGCGCGTGACCCCGCTCCAGACCTCGTGCTCCAGGCGCTGGGTTCGATAGCCGGTCGGGTTGCTGACGACCTCCGCGAGGTAGGTCGTTCCGTTCTTGCGGCGGACGCGCACTACCTGCATCGGTGGGCACCCCGGTGCATCGCCTTCAGGCGGCGGATTTCCTTCTCGATGTGCATGAAGTGCGCCATCTCCCGGCACTCGTGGCCGTACGGATGGCGCGGGTTGTCCGCGACCAGCTCGGCGAGGTAGAAGGACCCGTCCTTCCTGCGGACCTTGATGACCTTCATCGCTCACCCTACCCGGCCCGGAGGCTATGAACCCTCACACCATCATGGAGCCGCGGGAGTAGCCACGGCCGGTGTTCGGCGAGGTGATTCGCTGGTGGGGCCCGAACTCCAACGCGGGGCTGGCGAACGTCTGCTGGAGACCGGCGATGATGTCGCTGACGCCGTTCGCCATGACACCGCCTCCGAAGCCCATCACGGCCGCTGCGGCGTACTTGCCGGCGGTCTGGTACTTCCGCACGTACCACCCGACGCCGAGCATCGCTCCGCCGATGCCGAGGTCAATCAGGCCGGCGGCGATGTTCGGGTTGATGACCGGCGAGCTTCCGAGGAGGCTGGACATCCCCGACTTGATGTACCCGTCGACGGTGTAGCTCCAGATGAAGAACCCGGCAGCGGCGACGCCGAGCCCGATGACGACGTAGAACCATTTGCTGCCGACGAAGGGATTCTCCTCGGCCTGGTCCAGTAGGGCGAGTTCGTCCTCGTCGAGTTCGCTTCTCAGTTGCGCCAGTACGTTCTTCATTTCTGCACCTTGTTGTGCTTGAGCTTCCAGTGGTCGTACAGGTCCTCGTCCTCATCGAACGCAGCGGAGCATCCGGGCAGCCCGCACACGATGGTCCGCTTCGTGTTCTGGACCTGGATGATGGGCACGTCGTTGAAGGGGTTCGGCATCAGTACCACAGCTCCAGCGTGACGTTGCACGTCAGGTCCCCGGCCGCCCGCATCATGTAGATGCCGCCATTCGGCGCGGTCAGGTAGGCGCGGAACTCCCCCGGCGCGAAGACGAGGTAGTTCTGCGGCAGGACGGTGGTGCGCTGGAACCACACGAAGATGGGCTTCGCGGAGTTGTTCTTCAGCGCCCACACCTGGAGCCCCTTTGGCATGGGGGACGGGTAGAGCGTCTGGACCTTGTCACCCGCGGGGCTCGCGGCGTTTACCGGGTACGTGATGAGTTCGGGGTTGACGGCGGGGGACAGTTGGAACAGGATGCGCTCGAACAGATTGATGAGGTGGTCCTTGTAGGCCACCTGACCAATCGGCGGGCCCCCGGTGTCCCCTAGGGGGATGAGAGGGCCCGCGTCGTCCGCGTTGGTCGCCATCGGGCGACCTCCTAGTAGCCCTGCCCCCGGATGTTGCTCTGGTAGGAGGCTTCCGCCTGCGCCTGGTAGCCAGGAGAGGGCAGCGAGGGCTGTCCCTGGGCCGGAGGCATGGTCGGAATCGGGGTGTAGGGCCCGTTCCCGACCTGCTTCGGGGTCATCGGAAGGTACTCGACGAAGCCGATGTAGAACCGGACGTGGCCGGTCATCCCGGCCGTCGTCGTCGCCATCAGGTTCTCCGTTGGCATCGTGAACTGTAGCTGGATGGTTCCGACCTTCTGCACGTCGGTGACCGCCCACATGAAGGACGGGTTCGGGAACTCCGGGCTCGACACGAGCCAGTCGATGGGTCCCGAGTCCGACAGTTGGTCGAGGCCCCACCACGGGGTCTGCGCCGGCTGCTTCAGTTGGACGCGCAGCGACTCGCGGGCGACCACGTAGGAGCCAGTCGAGCCGTTCTGCCCCAACTGAAGGACGCGAGTGTTCGTGTCCCCGTCGGCGATGCTGAAGTTGCTCGCGGGCGTCGCAATCGTCGGCGGCGTGTAGCACGCCATGACGTCCTCGGGCGCGATGGTCGGGAGCACTAGGTAGAGGTGACCGTCGTTCGGCTGGAGGGCGTTGATTTGGTTCGAGGCGTAGGGCGAGGGCGTGCCGCCCACGACCGCGGTATCGGTGAAGTAGTCGTACTCGGAAATCTCGATGTTCCGGACGTAGACGAACTGGCTCTTGCCCGAGGACCGGTAGTCCAGGAGCTTGAGCGTGTCTTCCACGCGGGGGAACACTCGGCGCCAGGTCTGGTAGTTGATTGGGTCCGCCATTTTCTTTTCTTCTCCTCTTTTTGTGTGTGTGTTCGAGGGAAAGGGTTACATTCGGGGGGAGACCCTTACGGGTCCCCCTCCTCGTCCGGAGGCCCGGACAGGTCCGGGTCGACGGGCTCGTCTCCCGAAAGGGAGGAAGGGGTTTCGTCGTTGTCGTCGAGCGCGGCCGGGTCGATGCCCGCCGGCAGGTACTGGAGCACCTGCATGTCGGGCACGTCCGACACCTCGTCCAACTTCTGAACGTCCGGCGCGTTCGCCCACTCCGGGGTGGGACCCTTCACGGCGACGACCGCCACGCCCTTTTCGAGGACGTAGTTGATGTGGATGTCCTGCCCCTTGCAGTCGTACTTGGGGTGGAGCGGAGAACCCTGAAGGCCCTCCCCCACAATCGGCATCGCGTATCGGGTCGCCATCGTTCCCTCAGTGGTAGAACGCCTGGATGTTCACGTTGTACGCCGCGAAGGCGAACGCGGGCGCCGCGGTGACGCCTCCGGTCACCACGCTGACGGGGATGGCCCCCAAGGGGGTCGTCCCAATCGACGTGATGGACCCGAAGCCGAGGGTCACCGTGCTCGCCGAGTTCACGACCGTCGCCGTGACAGAGTCCACCGCTCGGGCCGGGAACGTCACCGTGGCGACGCCCAGTGCGGACGTCACCGCCGTGATGTTCGACAGCCGGATGAACTTCCGCCCCGGCGAGGGGGTCATCTCCAACGCGCCCAGGTAGCTGGTGAGACCGGTCGCGGTCCCGCCGGCGGTCTGGTAGTTGACGAAGCGCGAGGAGGCAGGGACCACCATTGGTCACCCCTCCTTACGCCCGGACCGACGACGCCGTGATGGTCGTTCCCTGCGGTTCCGCCCAGAGCGAGTAGTGCACGTCGACCACGGCCGCCTGAGCGACCGCGATGAGGTACTGCCCGATGAGTTCGGACGGTCCCCAGGTCGGCATTTGCAGCGTCGCGCAGCGCGGGTACTCCCAGCCCAAGACGTCCTGGAGCATCCAGCCCGTCTTGATGTTGGACCCCGTCGTGAACTTCCACGCAATCTCGGGTGGGGTTCCCGGCGTCTGGACCTCGGTGCCGAACAGGATGAGGAACCGGTCCTGGGGCATCTGCCCCGTCAGGATGGGGTTCCCCGCCCCGTCGAACTGACCGTTGGTCACGGTCACGTTCGCGGCAAGGATGGACCAGTCGGGGGCGTAGTTGGTCGTAGGGCTGCCCTGGAACGTGCTCTGGTCGTCCCCCGGAAGGAACGGCCGGACGTCGTAGTCCGCCGGGATTCCGCCCTTCCCCGTGATTTTGCTCACGAGGTTGCCGTAGGCGAGTTCCCGGTAGTAGACGAAGTCACCGACGTCGCGCAGCGGGTTCAGGACGAAGTACCGCGTGGGGCTGGCCTGGGACTGGCTGGTCAGAGGGCTCGTGGAAACACCGGACATGGTTGTTTCCTCCCCTCACACCGTGATGGCACGGTTGCGTCGGGTGATTCCGCCGGCCTGGAGGTTGCCCGGAGCGTTGCGGATGACCGTCGCCGGCGAAGCGGTGCTCATCGTGCTCATCAACTGAGTCACGAAGGTGCCGACTCCCGCCAGTGCGATTCCCGTCGCGGCGCCGTGGACGACCTTCTTCAGCATCCCGCCGAGCTTCTCGCCACGGGTGAAGTAGACGATGGCTCCCGCCAACGCGACCTCTCCCGCGAAGATGAGCCCGGTGTAGAGCGTGGGGTCGATGCCCGCCGGAGCGTTCGTCACCAGGTAGCTGTTCAGGAACCCGGCGGCGATGAAGCCGATTGCGGCACCGAAGACCATCGTGAGGAACTCACCGACGAAGCTGGGGTTCTCTTCCGCAGCCTCGACGAGCGAAACCTCGTCCTCGGGTACCTCAGGTACCAGGTCCGCCGGATTGGGGTGCTCCGGCAACACACTCGTCTCTTCGCTTGCCGTCTTCATGGTTTTTGGTTTCCTCCGTATACGGTGGTCTCAGTGGCGCAGCCGTCGGAACCCGCCACCGTACCGGCGGACTCGACGCGCTCCCTTCTTGGCGGCTCGGCTGTGGCCCGGCGTGTTGTCGTACCAGGGGTTACCGCGAGACGCGCCCGGCGCGAAGTGGGCGCACTTGCCGTTCCTCTTGTGCGACGTGCAGTGCCGGCGGGTATGCTTGTGCATACGTCCCGTTACCATCGTCGTTGCCTCTGACCGTCCCACCCGGGCTGCGGTATATGAACGGAAAACAGCGCGATTGCCGGCTGCGGTTTGAAATACTCTCAGCCGGGTGGGCTAGAACGATGCGAACCGCGCAGCCCGAGCCGCCGAAGGAACCCCGCGAGCCGGTGACCATCCGGCTGCCGGCTCCCCTGATGAAGTCCTTCCGCATGGCGGTGCTCGAAGAGCACGGCAGCTACGCGGGCGGATGGCTCTCCTTCGAGGCCGAGCGGGCGCTCCGCGCGTACCTCATGCTCGTCGAACTCTCCAACGAGCCGGGCCCCGAGGGAGCGACCGCCCGCCGCACGTTGGAGAAGGCGACGGCATAACGTGAAGTCTCATAACCCGACCCTCGTGTAGCCCTAGCGATGCCCGGAATCATCGGCTACTACATCATCACCGAGGAACTGCTCTCGCCCTATGCGGTGGTGACGAATCCCACCGCCTCGCAGACCGTCACGCAGCCCGCCGGAGTCTCGCTCACGTTCACCGACGGCGTCACCAGCAACCCGTACCTGACGCTCTCGAACAATGGGGCCATCACCGGCTCGGCCACCGCCGGCTTCTCGGTGTTCACGAACTTCACTCTCGACTCCGCCCTGAACCAGCTCGAACTCGGTGGCGCCCTCGTCAACATTAACGAGTCGACCCTGGCGACCGGTCAGATTCTCCAGTACAACGCCGCGGGGCAGTGGGTCAACGCCGCGGGAGGTGGCGCCGCCGGCGTCTCGTCGCTGAACGGACTCGCGGGACCGCTCGACCTGACGTCCCCCGACTCGTCCATTACCATCACTCCCGCCGGCGCCGACATCGAGCTGGAGGTCGCCGAGATTGACGGCGGGACGTTGGGTGGCGTTCCCTTCGTGTTCACTGGCCTCGGCGCGAATCAGTTCCTCTTCGACAACGGCACGGACTGGGTGAATGGTACCGAGCTAGACGTCTTCAAGCTCGACAGCAAGGCGTTCTCGTTCGGCGCACTCGCCAACGGCCAGGCGCTGACCTACGACGGCACGAACTGGGTTAACGCGAACCCCACGGCCTCCGCTGTCCCGTGGACCGGCATCACCGACACGTACGGCGCGTTCCTCGATGCGGGCACCCCTGCCTACGGGGGCATCGCCTTCCTGGGCAACGCGGCCGTGGCTCCCGCCTCGGGCAAGGCCCTCTTCACTGTGGCCACCAAGCACACCACGTTCAGTGGGGCAGCCGGATTCAACTTCCAGAACTTCTTGGCAAACGGGACCGAGGTCGCTTACCTCAACTACACGACCCTCGGCGGTGCCAACTTCAGCATCAACTCCGATTCCGGTGTGGTCCTCGGCATCTACGGTGGCACGCAGGTTGACACCTTCGCCCCGCTCGTGACGACAGCGACCCAAGACTTCGAGCTTACCGTGCAGAACGCCGGGGCCGGGGTCCTCGTGATGAGTTCCGACGCGTACTTCGACTTCCAGTTCAACTCGAAGAACCAGCCGATGCTGTGGTACGACGCGATGGCTCCACCGCCGAGCCTACCGTCGGGCCCCGTCGTGATGGTCCTCGACAAGACCACGAACTCAGGACGCGACACGACGGCGGGGTCCCTGCCGCCCACCTCGGGCTATACCCTCTGGGTCGCCAACGTCGCGGCCGAACTGTCGTCGAGCACACTCGACGCGAAGTCCTTCTCGTTCTCCATCCTTTCCTCGGGCGATGTCCTATACTACAACGGCAGCGACTGGATTAACGAGAACGCGGCTGGACTTGCTCCCGTTCAGTCGGTCAGCAACTCCGACGGCACCCTGAGCATCTCGCCGACGACGGGTTCGGTCGTTGCCTCGCTGAACCTAAGCAACGCCAACACTTGGGCGGCGGCTCAGACCCTCCCTTCGGGCGACCTCATCATCCAGAACCCGGCGGCGACCCACACGTACACCATCGTAGGGGCCGCGCTCGCGGCCTCGCACAACCTGACGCTGCCGCTCATCACCGGCGCTGACACGCTGGCTGCGCTCGGCGTGGCGCAGACGTATACCGCCATCCAGACCTTCAGCGCCGGGGACTTTGCCTTCGGCGGGTACGGCCACGACGTGATTACCTCCGGTGCGGCGGGCGATATGTGGTACTACGATGGGACGAACATCGTTAACCTGCCTATCGGGTCGGGCTACCTCGGCGTCTCCGCCGGGGTGCCTTCCTGGACGGCGTTCGGGTCGGGGTTCGTCACGTCGCTGAACAGCCTGACCGGTGCGCTCTCCGTCACGAGCCCGAACTCGACGCTGACCGTCGGTACCTCCGGCGGCGTGGACGTCACGGTGGACATCAACCTCGGCAACGCCAACACCTGGACCGCCACGCAGACCTACACCCCGAACACTCCCTTCGAGTTCGACATCGGGACCAACTCCTACGTGCAGATTGGAATCACGGGCGACCCCAGCTCGACGGACACGGCCCCCATCAACTGGTTCCGCAACAACTCCAACGCCACGGCGTTCGGCATCTACAACGGTAACAGCACCTCGGTCGTCTTCGCCGTCGACAGTTCGGGGAACGTCAGCGGCGCCAGCTACAGCGGCGGAGACGTGACGGGAAGCCAACTCGCCACCACTGGCGGTTACCTCGTTATGGGCGCTGCGGCGGACCCGGCCTGGGTCGAGTTCTATACCGCCGGGGGGCCGATGACTTGGTTCGACGTTACGGCCGGCGAGGATGCGATGTATCTCGACACCGGCACCCACACGAACACCTACCATTACACGCTCTCCGTCTACGCGACCAACACCGGCTCGGACTCCCGGCTGAAGCCAGACTTTGCCACGTACGCCGGGGACCCATTGGTTGAACTCGACACCGCCCGGGTTGGCCAGTACCGGATGTTCGGCGCGCCCGGCAAGGCGAAGGACACCGGCCGGTTCCATGCCACCGTCGCGGCCGAGACCCTACCGACCACGGTCAGCGTGACGACCAAGGAGGGCTTCGCGGGAATCATCCACCCGGACTCGTTCGCGTGGAGCGTCATCGTGCTGAAGGTGCTCCGACAGAAGGTCAGCGCCCTCGAAGCCGAGGTTGCTTCGCTCCAAGCGGGGAAGGGCTGATGGATGCCCATCGTCATCAGGTCCCGGAAGCTCGTCGTCCGTAAGTCCCGGAAGCTCGTCGTTCGGCTCGTGAAACGGCCTTCATCGTACCGGGACAATCCGCGGAAGCCGGCAGACACCACACTGCTTACCGGCGGGCTCATCGGTGCAGCCCTGACCCTCGACGTGATGGACAAAATCACGACGTACATGGCGATGGAGTATCCGGAGTTGTTCTACGAGAGCAATCCCATCATGGCGAAGACAATCGAGGTGGTGGGGCTTCCGGTCGCGGTCGGGATTTGGAGCGTCATCCCGCCGTTGGCCGCCTGGGCGCTGACCGACTGGTCCGACCCGAAGCACGAGAGCCCCTGGCTCCGACCTACGGTGTGGGGGCTCATGGCCCTCTTCTACGCCTTTACCATCGGGTCGAACATCTTCGAGACCTTCCAGCCCCTGCCCGCACAGACATCGCCGGCTCCGCAGTAAATAAATAAGAGACCGCTCATCCACCAGCGATGACGCTTCGGCTCAAGCTGGCGCTGAACGACCCGACGATGGGGATGCTCCGCGACATCGTCACGAGCGAGAAGGGGCGGGACAAGGGCCTCACCGAGGAAATCTGGGCCTTCCGGCAGCTACGCGCGCTCGCGGGGAACCACGCCGCGGCGTGGCGCAGCATCGAGGCGAAGGGCTCCTGGGAGGGCTTCAGCGGCGGCGGCCGGACGATGCAGGTGACCCGAGACGCGCTCCACGAGTTCCCCATCGATGCGGGGGAAGGTAACTTCGAGGTCCTCATCGGCGACCGCCTCCTCCTGGCGCTCGCCAACACCTGCGCCCTCGTCGAAGCCACGAACCGGCTCCAAGGTCGGCCCGTTCCGTGGGCCACGGCCCACGAGTGGCTCGAACGCTACCTCCAGGAGACCATCATCGTAGAGATGGCGAAGGTCGACACCGAGGATTTCAACGCCGAGGAAGGCGACCTCTACTCCTCGCCTCACAAAGATGAGCCCAAGTGAAAATCGGGACGACGGACCTCTTCGATGGGACCTCTCCCACCCAGAGCGAATGGCCGAGCTTCGACCCTGCAACAGAAAGAAAAGCTCGCGGCTGCTCTCGGCGCCCTAGCCGCCGACCCCGACGAGCTTCCCGATAGCGGCGAGCGCGGCCCGCAGCCGCGGGTCGTGCCGAGCGGCCTCGTAGATACGGCCGTTGACCTCGTCCTGGGTCCGACCCCGGAACGTGCGAATCTCGACAACCTGGCCGTTCTCGGAGATGGGAATCGACTGGGTGACGCCGGCGGGATGTGGGTTCCGCTTGATGTAGGCCCGCATCCCGATGCGCTTCGCTTCGAGCGCGGAGTGCGCGGGCACGCGGTAGACCTGGTCCCGAACCCGAACGCGGTACTCGCGGAGCTTCGGCCCGGGGTTCACCACGGGCTTCGCCTCGACCTTCCGGACCTTCAGGCGGTGCTTGGCCATGTGGCCGCCCTCCGCCGGAACACCCTCCGGTAGGCTCGGTAGACCTTCGAGGTCGTCTTCCCGAGGGCGATGCTGAGACGCATCCGACCGACTATGGAGAGGAGAAGCACGAGCACGACGATGAGGAAGGCCGCACCGAAGTACGTGTACAGGCCGTCCGCCTTGACGTAGAGGTAGCCGACGGCGCTGCCGAGGACGGCGGCGACGAGCGTCACGACGGTCGTGATGGTCATGTGGACCCGGGAGATGTCCTCGCCCCGCTGAATGGCGAGCTGGTCGTGGTCACCGCCCTGGCCCGTGTGGGCGTTCCACTTGGCGGTCTCCGTGTCCGTGACCCCCTTCACGACGTCGGAGACCCGATTCCCGAGCGTCCCGGCGAGGAGGGAGAGGTCTTCCTTCACGTCGACGCGGAACTGTTCGAACTCCCGTTGAAGGGCGGCGAGACGGACGTTCATGGCGGCCAACTGCTCGCCGGTGTACCGCTCGTGGCTGTGCCGCTCGAACTCGTCCACGGGGTCGTCCACCATCAGTTGTTCCCCGAGAGAAACTCGTGAAGCTCGCTGTCGGTCGGCTGTCCCAGGTGCTCTGCCACGATTTCGCCGCCGCGCCGCAGTTCGAGGAACGGCACGCGGGAGACGCCATGCTCCAGCGAGAGGCTCTTCCCGGGCTCGTTCGTGACATCCACGTTGTGGTACTTGACACCCTTCTCGTCGAGCAGCTTCAGCGTGTGGTGGCAGTGGACGCAGTACTGCGAGGTCCACACCGTGAGGCCGTCGGGCAGGCCGTGCCCGTCCGATTCGTTGACGTGGGTGTGCGGCGCCGACCGGTCATGCGAGCAGATGCCGCCCGTGTCGCAGGCCGTCTCGGGGAGGAAGTCGCGCCGGAAGTCGTTGCGGAGGATGCGGACCTCGCCTGCGTCGAGCTTCGGGTTGTCGAGGCACTGCCCGAGGCGGTCGCAGAACTCCCGGGCCTTCGCGGCCATGTCGGTCATCTTCGCCGACTGGTAGTGCTCGACCAACTCTTCGCAGTGGTGCTCCTTGGCGAGCCGCAGGTGCTTCTGCGTGCACCAGGAGGAGCCCGCGGCGTTCTTCGCCGGGTTCTCCCGGAGGTGCTCCTCGGCGGCGAGGAGGTTGTTGAGGATGCCGTCCGAGTTGTACTTGACGAGGTGGGCGAGGTCGCCGACCGGGCCCTCGGGCTCGACCTGCACCGGGTTCTCCATCCGGCGCAGCGTGCGCTCGGGGTTCGTCGCCAGCATCGGGCGCGGCTGCACGTCCTCCATGTCGAGGATGTAGAGGTAGCTGCCCGACCGGTCCGTGGCGAGGACCGCGTCCTGGAACGTCAGGCCGTCCGCCTTCCCTTCGAGCTGGATGTGCTTCAACTCGCCGAGGATGACGTAGTCCTCCGCGTTGACCTTGGGCGCGAGGCGGCAGGCGGTTCCCTTCTCCCCCTCGTAGTCGGTGATGCCGGCCTTCAGGGGACCGTTCAGGAACTTGACGCGGCAGAGGATTTGCCACTTCTTCTTGCGCCGGTCGTAGGCGAGCTTCGGGAGGTTCCGCTCGAACTGATGGCGGAAGGCGCCGGTGTCCCGGGCGCAGAGCCCGGCGCTGACGGGAACCGTGCAAGTGTAGGTAATCGCGCGGATGCTGCCGAAGACCTTCGTCGGTTTCACGTCAACCACCATCCTTGCCAGTGTTCAAGAGCGTTCCCTTCACGCGAGCATGGGTGCCGCGCCCATCAGCAACGGGAAATTGCCCACGCCCGGCTCATCGACGGGCTCGCCCTTCGGGAGCCAGACGTGGTGCCGGTAGACGAGGTAGGTCTTCAGTCTCCACGCACCGTAGGCCCGTTCTTCGAGGTAGCCGAGGACCTCGGACGGGACTTCGAGGTTCGGAGGTCCGTAGACGTAGTCGAGCAGTTGCATCCTCAGGCCGTCGTTGAAGAAGTTGTCCCGCCCGTCGCGCTCGTCGTCCTGGAGGAGGCCCTCGATGTCCGGGAGTTGCGAGGTGTTGTTCATCACCTGGTGGATGAGGGAGGACGCTCCGTTGAACTGTTCCGCGACCGTCTTGGCCCAGAATTGGGGTCCCGTCATCTTCCCTCGGCTGGGGCGCGCCTCGGCCAGCACCTGGTAGTAGCCCTTGTAGACCGGGGGAGAGTGTGGATGGGGCTCGGCGAGCCACTGCCCCGGCTTCGTCAGGTCGAACTCCGGTGTCCTTCCCTTCCCGGCGAAGAACTTCGTGACCCGGTCGGGCACGTCGCTGGAGAAGTGTTCGATGCTGCGATTGGCGACGGCCCGCAGGACCGATTGGGCGAGCAGGGCCATGTCGGGGCCCGGCGGGGGCGGCGCGAGCCACCCGTTCGTCGACAGCATGTCGAGGATGATGGGGTTCATGCCCTGGCGCAGGTTGTACGACCGGTAGCCGCTGATGAGGGACCATAGGAAGAACGACGGGATTTGCCCCGCGGGCGGACCGAGCAGGCCGAGGAGAGACTGGTAGATGTTCTCCTCCATCGCCTTCTGGTGCGACGCGGCCGGCGGCTTGCCGTCCACGGTGGTGAACTCGTAGACGTAGTGGTACCACCCCGTGACCTGGTTCTCCGCCGTGTCCAACGCCCGGGCGAACGCGAAGGCCCAATCGCCCGGACTCTTGTTGACGAAGCTCAGCGATGCGGACGGGTTCGGCTCGACAGGTACGGGTCGGACGCGGACGCTCACGTCCCCCCCATCCGGCTCAGAGTATAGGAAACCTCACTGCGCGAGAATCTCCGTGCGGAGGCGGGCGTAGACCCTCGGCAGCGCCGCCCATCGGACCTTGTTGCTCCGGATTTGGTCCTCGACGAAGCCCCAGGTGAAGCCGAGCACACCCATCGAGGTGTTCGTCACGCCCCGACCGATGGACCAGAAGAACTTCCGGATGAGTTGGAGGATGGCCTCGCGGTCATGGTTGGTCGGATTGGGATTCGCTGGGAGCGCCATGACCTCCTGACGCACCGCCTGGTACGCTTCGACGATGGCTCTCTGCTTCGATGGGTCATGGAACGCCTTCTCGGCGTCCGCGAGGAAGCTCTCGGCGAAGTCCTTCGGGATGTCCATCTCGGGGTATTCGAGGATGGCGCGGACCCCGCGGATGAGCCGGCGCTGAACGGCCTGGAGTTCAGCCACCGGCACGAGGATAGCGGCTTGCGGAACCTGCGCCATCAGGACTTCGCGGGCCCCGGGTCCTTCGGTCGGTGGAACTTCTCGACGGTCTCGTCGAACCCGATGTAGCTCGTGTCGGAGCGCCGCTTGACCTCTTCCGACCCGCAGACGGGGCAGTGGGTCCACTTGCGGTCAACGGGCGTCCCACAGTTGCTGCACGCCCATCCGGAGAGGACGGCGCGCGTGACCGGGGACTGCATGAACTGCTCATGCTCCAACTCCTCCCGGGCCTTCGAGTCGGTGATGACCGGCTCGGGGGCGGCGGTGGCCGGGACCGCCGGAGGAGCGGCCGGCGCCGGGGGCGGCGCAGGCGCGTTCGTGGCGGGTGCGGCCGGAGGGGCGTTCTCGGCGGGCGGCTTCTTTCCCACGACGACTTTCACCATGTTACTCACCTTCGTTCATGTGTTCATTCCCAGATACGCTCTCCATCTCGGCTCGAACTTCTCGAATCGACCGATGGCGGTGTTGCAGGCCCAGCACAGCACGCCCCTGACCTTGCGGGTCTTGTGTCATTGGGACCCCTTGTCGCGGTTCTTGCGTTTGGGGTTGGCCTGTACGTCCTCGCCTTCGCCGGTGCCAAAGAGCGACGGGTCGATGCCGTCCGGGCGCGAAGCATCTCCCTCGTCTAGGACTGCGGGCTCTTCATCGGACTCCTCCTCCGAGGGTTCGCCGGTGGGTGCCGCAGGCCGGGGCGCGGGTCCCTTTCCACCGCCCTCGAAGATGGCGAGGCGGTCCTTCAGTTCCTGAAGCTCACGGTCCTTCCGTTCGTTCTCCTGCTGAAGCATCTGCTGCTGAGCGAACGGGTTCTGCTGGGCCGGGTAGCCGCCCTGTTGCGGGTAGTACGGCTGTTGCGGACCCATGCCAGGCATCCCCTGGTCCATCTCGACCCGGTAGCGGCCTCCCTGCCGCTGAGGGAAGACCCCGGGTGGAGCCATCGGACCGGGTGGGCCTTGCGGCGCCATCGGGTCGTACGGTCCCTGAGGGGGCTGACCCTGGAGGTAGGGAGGAGGCGAGGGTGGCATCCCCGCTCCCGGCGGGGCGCCGGTCGGGTTCCACGGGACCTGGTACCCGCCCATCTCGCCCTGTACGCCGGACATCGTCGGCGACGGCGGGTTCGGCAGCGAAGGCGGCGGCATCCCCTGCATCCCTCCCTGCTGGTACTGGTTCATCGTCTCGCGCCAGACCTTGACGTCCTCGCGCCACCGCTCGGAGGCGCGCGCCTGCGCGGCCTCGGAGACCTTCATCTGGTGGTCGTAGTTCGCGCGCTCGCGCCATGCGGTGGCCATCTGCGAGACGACCTGACCGAGGCCCTGACCGAACGTGCCCATGAAGTTCGAGTTGAGGATGGTCTCCACCGGGTTGTCCTTGCCGATGCCGAGTTCGGCGAGCCCGGTCTGGACCTCCTCGACCTCCTTGAGCGTCTGCCGGATGCGGCCGAGGCTCGACGCCATGCTGCCCGTCGCGGAGGGCTGCGCGGTCGCCTGCCGCGGCTGATTGGCGCGGAGCATGTTCTGGAACTGCTGGTACTCCATCATCTCCATCTGCCGCTTCATCATCTCCCGCATCTCGGGAGTGACGAGGGGAGCCGATGGCATCGAGGTCGGGGTGACGGGCGCCTCGGGGGACGCCGGCTCGGCGTCGATGTCCATGACCGGGGGAGGCATTGGTCGGGGAGGGGGGCGTGCGACGGGCATCTTAGCTCGCTCCCTGGAGTTGCTTCTCGACCATTTCGAGGTAGCGCGGTGCGAGGATTTCGCTCCAGTCGATGGTCTGCTCGCACGTCTCGTTCGGACATTCAGGCTGGCCGATGATGAGCGCGTCGCCGCACTTCGGGCAGACGAACACGCGGTCCTCGGGAATCGTGACCTCCGTCGCCGGCTGCGGGGCCGCGGCGGCGGGAGGGTTCGACGCTGCCGGTGAGGCATGGACCGAGGCCACGGCGGCCTCGATTCCCTTCAGGCGCTCGTCCATCAGCGCGGTGCGCGAGTCCATCGCGGCCTTGACCTTCTCGGGTACGCTGGCCTCGAACGCGGCGAGCTTCGTCAGTAGCTCGCTCTTCACCGCGTCGATGCGGGCGCACTCTTCCCCGTGGCAGGTCTTCTGACCCTCCGCGATGGCCTTGAGCTTGTCTCGGATTTCGGCGACCGGGTCCGGTTCCTCTTTCGGTGGTGTCGGCATTTTCAGTTTCCCTCTAGTGCTTCTCGGAGACGACCCTCTTCGTGGAGCCTCTTCCAGGTCGGGGTCCTTCGAACGCGCTGCAACTCGCGCAGCACGTCCTCCGGCACCTGGACCGGGACGACGGGGTTCACGGTGGAGGATTCAACGACGCGCGGCCGGAACCGCTCGACCACGGGCGGCGATGTGGTCGCGGCGGTCACGGGCATGGGGTCGGGTGAGCCGAAGAGTTCCCTGAGGCCGCCCGACTGTGCGCGGGGCGGTTGGGGTGCGGCTGGGCCATGACCAACCGCGGGCGCGGCAGTGCGTCTCGACCCGACCCGGTACTGCCCGTCCGGGCCCTTGGCCATGTAGCGGCTGACCATCCTCTGGACGCGGGCGTTCTTGAGGTTGGGGTGCCTTTTGACCAGCTCGTGGACGATGTCACGGCGTTCGAACGTGCCGTTCCGCTGTGCCTTGACGGTCTCGACAGCAGTGGTGACTTCCTTCAGCCATCCCACGCGGCGGTGGCCTCCCATCGACCCCACCACCCGGGCCAGGGTATATGAAACATGAGTCGGGCTATCGTGTAGTCACGTAGTCGTGCTGCCCGCGTCCGAGGATGGCGGTTGGTCATTGTTTTCGCCCTTCGGTCGAGCCTCCGGCGACTCGTCCGCGGAGGGGACGACGATGTCGACCTCACCCATCGCCGGCGAGGGGTCCTCCGCGGGGGGCTGGATGACCGGATGGTCCGCCGGCCAGGGAGAGGCTTCCACGACCGGCTCCTCCGGCGCGGGGAGGACCGGCGGCTGCGATTCGAGCGCGAGGGGCGGGACCGAAACCTGGGGGACGTCGAGCGGGATGTAAACGGTCGCGTCCACCGCGGGGAGTTCGGGCGGGTTGAAGAGGTGGGGCGCCGCCTGGCGGAGCAGGACGGTCGCGCGCTCGAAGATGTCGTCGTACTTGTGGTTGTCCAGGACGTGCCCGAGAATCATCATGCCGGCCCGGCGGCGGAACTCCTTGTCGTCCCTCGGGATGCCGACCGAGTCCATCACGTCGTTCAGAATGTCGGTGATTTCCTTGTCCATCAGCGGTGGTCCCTCACTGGCGTGAACAACGCCATCTTCACGGTTCGTTCCTCGTCGTACCGGTAGGCGAGCATCTGCGCGAGATGCTCGTCGCCGAACGGCACCATCGGGTTCGGGATGTGCATGTCCATTCGCCCGATGTTGACGCCACGGTCGAAGACCTGGACGGAGCCGTGGCTCGAATAGAAGACGTACTCCCGGCCCGGCCACTTCTTCGAGGGGATGTGGAGACCGCCGGGGCTGTAGAGTTCCCTCCACCCCTTCTCGCCGAGCATCTGGTTCCGAAGCTGAATCGCCTTCTTGCGGGTCTCGGCGAGCTTGCGCTCGCGCTCGGCCATCATCGCCCGGTACTGCTCGCTGTTGACGGACACCGTACCGTTGACCCCGCCGATGGTGATGGTCGCCGGAGCAAGCTGCACGGGCGCGAGGATATGCATGTAGGCGGTCAGCAGCGGGTCGAGTCCCTTATGGGGCAGGTCCAGAAGTCCCATCGCCCTTTTCCTCCTCTTCCTTCTCCTTCCGCGCGGCCTCTTCGGTCCGCTTGCGGAAGTCGTCGAACGCCTTTGCCAGCTCGGCCCGCTCCTCCGGGGTCAGCACCTTGTCGTGCTTCGGGACCTTGAGTCCCATCGACTCGAACAACTCCCAGAGCGGCTTCATCATCTCCTCCTGCTGGCCCGCGAAGAGTTCGGCCGACATCTCCATCTTCTGCCGCTCGAAGGCGAGGTTCATCTCCATCTCGTCGCGGCGGTCGATGTCGCAGAGCGCGTGCCGGAACGACTCGACCGCCATCGCCTCCACGAGCGTCTTCGACGAGGCTTCGTGGTGCTCCGTCAACACGTTGAGGACCTGGGCGTAGCAACGGTAGGCTAGTTCGGCACGCTCGCGGTGCGTGAGGGGCATCAGTCAGACCGTCCCCGCCGCAGGGGCGGGTGCATGACGATGAGCTTCGCGCTCGGGTCGTACTCGGTGATGCGCTTCCCGTCGTCCAGGGCGCCACGCTCCACGACGTTGCCGTGGCCCTCGATGGAGTAGGCTGTCCACCCCTGGGCGACGCAAGCGTCGAACGCCGACCGCGCCTCGGCGATGTCCTTCGGCTCGTTGGCGAGTTCGGTCGCGGCCTTCTTCGCCTTGGCGACCTTCTGCCGACGAGCGAGCAGCTTGCGGTGGCCGCTTTGGTCGAGAATGAGCACGGCGGTCTGGTCGGATGGAGATGACGCCATCATCGCTTCAGCATGGCCTCCCGATATTTATATGGTCTCGTCCGGGACGAAGTGCCCGCCACTGCCGCCGCACGCCTTGCAGGTGGCGCAGATGAACGTGACGCCGCCCCACGGGTGCACCCGAATCGACCCGCTCCCGTAGCAGTGCTCGCACGAGACCCACCGACCGTGCTGGTCGGTCGCCTGCATCATGGCGCCTTCGCCGGACGAATGTACTTGTGGACGTAGCACTCGCCCATCATCACGCAGGCGTAGGGGATGTTGCTGTGGCAGATGGAGAGCGGTTCGTGACCGCACTCAACGCACGGCGCCTTCCCTATCTTCCTCTCGAACCGGGCCCTGGCCTTGAGGTAGCGCCGGAGCCTCTTCTCGGCGTTCGTCACTGTCCGCCGACGCAGGTCTCGTGGACCTTCGTGACGTAGCACTTGACGTCCTTCTTGTGCGGCTCGGGCTCGCCGCAGAAAGGACAGGTGTTCGAGGCCGGGGGCTGGCTGCTAAGGGCCTCCCGGGGAAGCGCGGCGAGGATGTTCTCCAGACCCTCGAAGTACTTGCGTCCCTCGTCGGTGAGTAGCGGCACGGCTCCCTTGACGAGTCCCTTCTTGACCCATTCCGCCAGATACTCGACGGTAGTCGGCGGGAGCAACGCCTCCTTGCCGTTGACGAGGCTACCCTTGACGTGCAGGCGCAGCACGTCGCCGTGGAGCAGACGCTCCATGACGCGCCGCTCGCGCTCGGCCTTCGAAAGGCCGCGCCACTCCTTGTACGCCTCGGGCTTCATGACGCCGCGGCCTTCTTGCCGCCGAGAGCCTGGTACTCCTTCGGCGTGATGGCCATGTGCCGGCGGTGACCCTCGTTCATCTTGTTCACGGCATAGTCGCAGGCGAAGGCGAGCGCGTGGATGCTCCGGTTGTTCAGTGACATCCTGACCTTCTCGTCACCGACTAGGCGGTTCTTCCACCGGTCGACGACCTCGTCGTGGCTGAGGTGGCCCGAGTCGACGTTCATGAAGTAGATTTTTCCGAGGGCCATGATGCCAGTGTGGGTCGAGAACACGTTCTGTGAGCCGGGGACGCCGAGCCCCTCGATGAACGCACGGGCCCACTTCTGCATCTGCTCATGGTCGGCCTTCCCGAGCGCGGCGATGGCCGCGTAGAACTTCTGGCGGCCGTCGGGGCCCTTGCCGCCGAGGGTTCCCCAGAGGCTGTGCCGGCCGAGGTATGACTGAATGAGGGCGAGACCGTGGAATCCCTCCTTGATGGCGCCCGGCTTGAAGGCGACGAGGCAGGGGAAGTCGGCCTCCATCATGTCGATGATGGGGAAGTGCTTTCGGCGAATCAGGACCCGGTGGAGCAGGGTCTGGTTCACGACGTTGTTCAGGTCGTCGAAGGCGTCCAACTCCTGCGTCTCGTTGAGGTGGTCGTAGATGTGGAACTCGGCCTCCATGCGGAACGTGGGGTCATCCTGTAGGACCCGCTTCAGCGCCTCCAGACGATGGTTGCCGTCGATAAGGCGGTACCGGTCCCGGCCTCCGCCCCCAATGTCGTTGACGGCAAAACTCCCGGCGAAGGTTTTGCCCTGGCGCAGGACACGCACGAGTACAGCGACCTGCGACTCCGTGAACGGTCGCGGGTTCTCCATGCGTACCAGGTCCTTGATGGTCTGCGAGTTGATGCTGATTCGCTTGGTCTTGAACGGCAGACTTGCCGTGCTCGTCATTTCCGTTTCCTTCCCTTGTGCCCCGCAGGGCCCAAAGTACTAGAAGGCGCTGTGATATATAAATACATGGTCACGGCGTATCTACCGTGGGGACGTCGAAAATCCCGCCGCGCTCCTCCTCTTCGAAGTCGCTCAGTCTCTTCTGGAAGGGCCGGAGCTTGTCTTCGATGAGGCGCCGGAACTCGACGTTGATTTCGTAGCTAATGCTCTTGCGGCCCGTCGCTTTGGCCGCCTCGGCCGTGGTCCCCGTCCCCGCGAACGGGTCCAGCACGGTGTCGTCGATGACCGAGTACATCCGAATGAGCCGCTTCGGAAGCTCCAGGGGGTAGGGAGCCTGGTGCTGCACGTCCCCGCTCCACTGCTTCGCTGCCCCGGGGAACTCCCATACCTGACAGAAGTAGGCCATCCACTCCGGGAGGGTCAGCTTCGACGCCTTCCGCTTCTCCTGGTCGACGTCCGTCCGGGTCCATGTGGGGTTGCCTTCGGCATCGGGGAGGCCATGCTTTCGAAAGACCAGGACATGCTCGATTTCCCGCCCGACGGCGCCTTCCAAGGGGTATGGGTAGGAGCCCAGGATGGAGATGGTCTCACGGTTGCTCCCGCGCAGGGTCCGAGCCGCGCGCCAGAAGATGTCCGCCTTCAGGTCCCATCCGAGCCGAATCCACTCCTGAATCGTATCGTAGGCCAGCGGCAGTACCATGTTCCGCCCGAACAACCTCGATGCGGTGTGCGGGTTGGCGATGTTGATGCACACGTAGCCTCCAGGAACGATTACGCGGGCGATTCCTGGGAAGAACTCGAAGAGCCGCCCGCGGAACGTGTGGTAGTCCTGCATGTTGAGGACGGGCATCTCGATTTGACCCTCGACCACCGTCCCCTCGCTGCCGTATTGCAGGCCCAGACCGTAGGGGGGCGAGAAGACGGCCAGCGGGATACTGCCGCCCTCGATGTCTGTCAGGCCCTTCGAGTCGGCGAACCGGACGATGTGACGATGGTCGTTCGAGACTATCTCCATCGGTCCTACCGGGTCTTCCACTCGGGCAGGGGGTTGGGACTCGGTTCACCCAGCACTTGACGCATGATGTGCGGGGAGACCTTCGGTCCACTGAACCCCGCTGTCAGGCCGAACCGTCCCCAGTGGATGGTCGCGTCGCACCAGAGGCAGGTCGTGCCGCTCCGGCACCGTTTGTCATCGTAGGGATTCCGCGGGTACACCAGGGTGGGCTTCTTGCAAGTCGGGCACGGGTAGACCCCGACCCCCCAGCCGAGGGACATCGCTTCCGCCATCTTGGTCCGGTACCGCCCCTCCAGGTCCTGCGGCACGGACTTCACCACCGCGAGGAAGTCGCGGATGGTCATCACCGGTTTCATCAGTCGTACTGGTGGGCGATGTACTGCGCCTTCTTGAGTTCCCTGTAGTGGATGATGAGCACGCCGACGCCCGACGCCACCGCGATGACGCCCACCACGACCATCAGGTCCCAGAAGATGCTGTGGAAGAACACCTGGGCCACCTCTGACAGGGCCACGCCGATGAGGACTCCGACGAACAGCGGGATGGGCTTCTTCATCGCTTCCCCCCTCGGCTCGCGCGATGCTTGACTGTGAACTTCAAGGATGGCTTCGTCTTCAAAAGTTCCCTCACCGCGTCGATGCGATGCTTTCCATCGAGTTGACGGCCGCCCTTCTTCGGCCGCTGTCTCTGCCATTCCATGTTGGCGGCTTCCTTCTGTACCATGTCCGCTTGCAGCAAGTCCGCGATGTACGCGGACCGCTTCTTCTCGCCCCTGCTGTTTTCCAGCCACTCGTACAAACTGTTCGAGAGCGACACCGAAATCACCGGCATCTAGCTCACCTTCCTGGAAGGGGTTAGGAACTGACGCAACTTGACCCGACACCCGTCGCACATATCGACGTGGAGCGACGTGTTGGCGCACTCGATTCCGAGCTTCTCGTCCTCGTCGCCGTACGGTCCCTCGAACTTCGGGAGCTTCCGGGACATGATTTCGACCTTGCGCGACTTCTCGACCTCGACGGTCTTGCCGCAGATGTCGCAGCGGGTCAGTTGGGTCATGGCTTCTCCTTCGGGCGGGGGACGACTCGTATCTCCACAACACGGGCCTGCGTGTCGAGAGCGAAGGCCATGCTATCCGCCATTTTCTCCGCTTGTTTCCGTGTCGGATATGATGCGGGCCAACGCCGCCATTCGAGTGCTGCTGTTCCATCGCCAAGGTCGATTATCCTCAGAGCCTCGGCCTCCCAGACTGACCGCGCGCACGTCTCCGAGGGGGTCATGGCTTCACCACCTCGATTCGAACGATGGGGCGCATCGGCATGAACGGGTTCCCGATGATAGTCAGTTTCTCATCGAACTCGACCGTGACGAACTCTCCTTCCTTGACGGTCGGAGCGTCCCATCCGTTCTCCTGGTCCCGAGCCAGCATCAACGGGGGCGAGTGCTCCCCCTGGAGCGTCACCTTCAGTTTCATGCTTCCGCCCCGGCCGGGGCCGAGGAAGGGGTTGGGGCCAGGGAGAATCCCCGGACCTCGTCGAGCGCCTTCGGGCCGGCCTTCTCGCATAGCCGGACGAAGTCCAGCACGCGGTCCGACCACCCGCCGATGAGTACCGTCTTCGGGTCATCCTGCGGCATCTGGGTCGTGCCGTAGCCCGTCAGGTCGAACGAGTAGAACCGCAGGTTCGGGTTGAGCTTGTGACGGTACTCGCGGACCTGGTCCGCGACGGTGTGCGAGGAGTGCTTCGCCACGGCCCCCGAGGAGGTGTAGCGCCCCTCGTCCTCCTCGTTGTACGCCTGCATGTCGCTGAAGAAGAGCACGCGGTCAAACTTCTCCGACTCCTTCATCGCCCACTCCAGGACGCGGTACGCCATCGTCGAACGCTGACCGACGTTGGCCGTCTTGATGCGCTCGGCGTTCGTGAGGATGCCGTCGGTCGAGCGGAGGTGCACGACCGTCGCCTTCTCGCCGAAGCCCAGGACCACCGCCTCGGTGCAGAGCTTGTGGGCCATCGCCCCGAAGAGGCACGCGATGTCCTCCGGGAAGACGTTCGACAACACCGACATCGGCGTCGAGTTCATCGAGCCCGACAGGTCGACCGCGATGAGCGTGCGGCCCTTGATGTCGCCGAGGTTCTCCGTCGCCAGGAACATGGCGGTCTCAAGCGCGTCGAGCACCCGCGACGCCTTCGCCGAATCGGTGCTCTCGACGGCCTTACGGGCCGACCAGAACCGGTACGGGAACTGCCGCGAGCGGGCGATGGCCTTCGGGTCCTCCAGCATCCGCACGACGTCCTCGACGTCGACCTTCTTCTCCAGGAGGTTGCGGAGGTTGCGGAGCCGGGCCATGAACCCCATGTCGGGGAGCACCTCGGTCCACGCCTCCTTGGTCGAGCCCTTCTCCGAGATGACCGTCTCCCAGGTCGTCGGCGTCTTGAGCGTGCGGTCGTGGATGCGCTTGAACAGCGCCTTCTGCTTCGCGCCCTTCGGCTTCGGGTGCGCGACGTTCATCACGTCGCGGAACTTGACGGCCGAGGAGTCACGGTCGTACTTGGCGAGGTCGTACTCCGTGAAGCGGTGGAAGCCGTCCGCCAGCGCACCGCGCAGCGAGCGGGGAAGCGCCCCGCCGAAGCGGGCGTTCCAGTACGCCACGGCCTCCGTTAGCTCGTCAGCGCGGACGAGAATCTCGGGCGCGTACGCGCGGGCGAACTTGCGGGCCTCCAGGCTGTGGCACGACTCGACGAGCAGCGCCGTGGAGACCGAGCGCAGGTTCAGGACGTTGCGGCAGTAGCGGGCGAGCTGGAGCGAAAACTCCGGGTCAGTCTTGGCGACCTTCTCGACGAGCGCCGGGACGGCGACCCAGTCGCCCCTTGCCTCGGCGTCGTAGAACTTCGGCTCGCCGAAGAGGGTGGACGCGGCACGGAGGTAGAGTTCCATCTCCGGGCTCGTGGTGAACGCGAGGCCCCCCTCGTAGTTGAGGGTGGCCAGCGGGTGCTTCGCGGCCGTGCTCGCCTTCGGCGCCTTCGCCGTCTTGCCGAACTTCGTCATGGTTCCTTCTCCGAAGGGCCATGAGGCTTACTAGTATTTAATAGTAGTTCGGGGAGGAGAAGTGGACGGGGAAAGCGGGAAGGGAGCCGGTCCTTTCGGACCAATCTCTAGCAGGAGAAGGAACCCTTGCCCTGTACCGCGTCCGACGAGAAGGAGAGTCGGACTAGTATTAAACCGTTGGGTGGACGGGAAGAGCGAGCCCGGGTGGTAGCGTCTCCTTACGGGGAAGTACCCGAGCCCTGTACCGCGTCCGCGGGGCGATGGCTCCGCTCGTTCTTAAGGTGGACGGGAAGAGCGCCGAGGGAGACTGCCCTTTCGGGCATTTCCTAGGTTTAGAAAGAAGTACCCCTCGACTATACCGCGTCCGAGGGGACGAGTGACGGACTAGTATTAAAACTTGGGGTGGACGGGAAAGGTGAGTGGAGTTTGTTAGTGCTGCCTCAGCCAGCCCCGAAGGGCCGACGGGAATCGAACCCGCTTACTTTCTTTTTCAGAGAAGGAACCCCGCTCTATACCGCGTCCGACTCCGTGACAGCGGTCCCGGTACTTGAAGGCTTTGCGGTCTCGAAGTAGGCGCGCAGGTCGCCCAGCGACACGGCGACCATCATGTCGCGCGGGATGCCGAGGTAGGTGAGCCGAATCCATCCGAGCCACTGCGGCGTTGGCGCGGGCCGTCCGGTCTCTCGGATGACGAGGATGGGAATCTTCCCCTCCTTCAGCGCGCGCTCCTCCGTCTTGCGGTACAGTTCGAGGATGGACGCGAGGGTCTTGGGGACGTACTTCCCCTTCTTCATCTCGAAGTAGAGCCGCTTGTGGAGCGAGTCGCTCCGCGTGACCTTCGAGTTGCCGCCCGAGAGCGGCGTGCGCGTCGTCCCGAAGAACTTGGCGAGGGTCTGCTCTCCCCTCTTCCAGGTGGACTTGTGCACGGACCCCGATGCACCACCTGCTACTTAGACCGTCGGCTGGATTGGCGTGCTGGCGACCGGTTGAGCCGGCGTGATGCTGACCGCCTTCGCCCTCTGCCGCAGCAACTCCATGTTGAGCAGGACGCCGACGACCGCCCGAGCCATCACCTCGGTCGGCGTAGTGCCCATCAGGTTCTGGTGCATATCGGCGTGGTTCGGGCAGGAGATGAACACCGTCGGGCCGTCGGGCTTGCGCCCCGGGAAGATGGACCTCGACCCGCAGACGAACTGGTCGGGCCCGCACTCAACCGTCATTGAGTCCGCCTCCCGCGCGGAGCTTCTCTATCTTGTGCACCGCGGGGAGGTAGATTTCGGAGCCGTCGCGGCGAATGACCTGGACGCCGCCGGACGTCGGGAAACGGATGCGACCGAACAGTTTCTGGAGCCGGCCCTCCTCGTAGTACATGACCATGTACTGTGCGTCGTCGGTCGGCTCGAACGGCTGCTGAATCGGCTGGTTGGCCATCATCGCGCTGACAGGACCTGAAGTCGTGGGGCGGATTACTCTTGAGGCGCCTGCGCGCGGCCGAGGATGATAGTGGCTTCCGCGAGCGTCAGATACTCCACTGCTCTGGCCATCAGATTGGGGTCGTCTCTGAACTGTCCAATGCCCATGTTGCAGCGTTGGCAGAGCAGGCCCCTTACCTTGTTGGTCTTGTGATTGTGGTCGACCATCAAACGGCTGGCAGTTCGCCTACCCACCGGCCCCGTGCAAATCGCGCACACGCCACCCTGCGCGGCCAGAAGTCGCCCGTACTCGGCGGCGGAAATGCCGAACTTCCTCTGGAGATTGCCTTCCCATGCTTCCCGCTTATGGGAGAGGTACCGTAGCCGGTCTCTGTTGTTGTGACGCCCTCGGTTCCGCGCGTGGTAACCCGCATCGAGTTGGCGTTTCCATTCCGGATGCGCCTGCTTGTATCTACGAACCCTGTCCTTTACCTTCTCCCGGTTCCGTGAGTAGTACTCTGCGTTCCTCTGCTGCGGGTCCATCGCTATTGCCTCCTATCAGTCGGGACCCTGGACTTCTTCGGCAGTCGTGCCGGCATAGCCTGTCGCCCATCGGAGAGCGCGCGCTAGGGCGCGCTTCTTCGCCATTTCGAGCGGGTAGTTGCGGACGACCGATGGCCTCCGCCCCCACATGACGGCCTCCGATTGACGGACGGTCCCCTCGTCGGTGGCCTCGCGCCCATCGCCCAGGACGACGTGGGCGCGGGCGATAATCTGCGGGTCTTTGGTCTCGGCCGTCCATCCCGCGAGCCCGGGGATGGCGGCCGGGTCGAGGTACTCGAATGACACGTTCTGGATGCCTTTGTGGAAGGCGTTCGCACGCCACGTCAATGCCTCGATGCCGGGGAAGAGGCGGACCTCGATAGTACCGGACCGACGATTCTTACCGATGCGAGCGAAGACGAACCTCGCAGGGAAGCCTACCTCCGGAATGATGTCGTAGCTTGTGCCTTCGATGACCCTTGTCTCGAACTTGCCGAGCTGGTTTCGCTCCGCGACGGCGAGGGCCGTAACCGGGGTGAGCGTGCCCGGGCCGGTGTCGTCCTCGTACTGGACCGGTTGCGTAGCGGGCTGTGGCTCGGATGGCTGGTCGACGGGCCGAGCCGTCGTGTCGATGGGGGCCTTGCCCCGTCCCTTCAAGTTCTGGAAGAGGTCGGTGCGAATCTTCCCCTCGGGGATGGTCCCGTGGTCCGCCGCTCGGCGGTACTCTTTTACCTCATCAATCCAGTCTGAAGCCTCGACGTTCGTGATGCCGTCCGGGATGCTCTCGACGCCGAGGTCCTTCAGGTATGCGAGTTGCGCCTTCGTCGCCGGTGCTGCCGCCTTTCCGCTCATGATTCCCCTTCCTCCTCCCTGTCGGTCCTGGTCCTCCCCACCGCCTTCTGAGATATAAATATCGTGTGAGGACGTGAAACGGCATCACCACGCATCATCCGGACGTTAGAGAAAGGATTATAGTTAGCCACGTTTTACTAGTACTAGCTCGGGCGCCCACGGAAGTTCGCTCTGCGACCAGTGAACATGGCCCGTGGACGCCCACGCCTTTTCCGGTTTCCACTGCAAGCAAGCCCGTAAATACCCGGGCCTCCTTGGACCCGCTCGCCATGTTCATTGGTAGGGTTTGGGAAAAGGGTAGCGACGGCGCTGATTCCTCGCGGGTCGTAGAGAGCAACGGGTCCGAACTCCTCGTCTGATAGGACGGGGCGATGCTGGGCCCAACTATCGGCACACTTTGCCGCTCCCACCTTGAGGACAGTCTGTGAGCTTCCTCGGGGACGCCGCCCTGGAGTACGCGCGCCTCGGCTTCCCCGTCCTTCCGCTCCACACTTCGACTGACGGCAAGTGCTCCTGCGGCGACCCGAAATGTCGGAGCCCAGGCAAGCACCCGCGCACGGTGCATGGAGTCGACGATGCGAGCATCGACCTCGACGTCGTTCGTGAATGGTGGGCGAAGTGGTCCGACGCTCCCATCGCCGTTGCCACCGGCGAGCGCAGCGGGTTCGTCGTGCTCGACGAGGACCCGCGGCACGGCGGC
>Ga0074044_10000799_pt1 | contig 29476 bp, 25 predicted proteins | sample BogForMeECP23OM1_FD_94443 | JGI IMG/M metagenome (GOLD analysis project Ga0074044, IMG submission 94443) | Bog forest soil microbial communities from Calvert Island, British Columbia, Canada - Bog Forest MetaG ECP23OM1 | ecosystem: Environmental > Terrestrial > Soil > Wetlands ...
CCCCCCGGTCTTTTGGAATCATGGGGTTAGGAGAAATTCCCGCCAGGTCTTTGGGTCTAAAGGACTTGCTGGTAAAGTCTTCCGGAATCAATGACTTAGGTTGTCAAAGAGCGCTGAAAATGGGTTTGGGGCAGCTTCGAGGGCCGTCTTGGTGGACGGGCGGACCTCGAAACTGCCCCAATCAAATCTCTATCGTCGCGCTCGACGGGTCTTAAGTCAATGGATTTCTCGGATGGTTTTGTGATGAAAAAGTCAGGCGTGAGATTGCGGAGGTTGGAAGGCTCGCGGCGTCCCACGTCTCGAAAACCGCGAGACGTGGGGCACCCGGCGACATCTACACGAACACGGTAGAGTCTGCGTTCAGCCTGCTCAAGCGCGGCATCGTGGGAACTTGGCATCGCATCTCTGCAAAGCATCTGGCGGCCTACCTTGACGAGATGACGTGGCGGTTCAACAACCGCAAGAATCCTTATCTCTTTCGTGACACGATGTTGAAACTCATTCATTCTGAGAACCTCGAATACAAAGACCTAACCAAGGCCGCTTAACAATCATCCCGATGTGTGAATGGACTTAATTATCGTTACTACTTGGTTTGCCGATAGTTTCCCACACGTAGGGCAGGAATATCGAAATACAATAGTGAACGCTGTGTAATCTTGTTTTGTGACTTTCACCTTGAGAGTTGTCTTTGGATAAGTTGTACCGGGATTGAACCCTTGAACCACGGCGTGCCTCACGTGTTTATCCATTCCAGCCAATGTTCCAAAACCGGTAGGTTCTTCGGTAATCTCGCACAGAGGGCCCCATGCCCGTGGAATCCACACTCGCCCGTAATGAACAAGAATTGGGCACAGAATGACAACGGCCATCCCCCATAACACAATTCGGAGCGTCCGCTTCGTTTTAGCGGACATTTCGTCCTTCGGATGGGGCGGTCCTTCTCGGAGAAAGTCTTTAGCCATCGCACACACCTCCGCCTTTCGCATGATTCCTGCTTACTGGTTTCCCAATAAACGGGAGACCATGCAATCGACGAAGAAAGGCTACCGAATTGCAAGTCCTGTGTCAAATGCACAACCCCGTTTATTTACGCTTTGTTTTCTTATGCTTACGGTCATTTTATGGACTTACTTTGAAGCGAACAATAGGCGAACATAAAACGGTACGGCGGACGAGCGCAGGCGGCAAACGCGCGATCAGCATCCGGGCCGAGACTCCGGTTCGTCGTGGTGGAAACTCCTCTTGGGGGCCTTTGGCGGTGCGATTGGGCAGGGGTCCTTCGACTCCGCAGAAACTTCACTTCGTGAAGTCCCTGCTCCGCTCAGGATGACAGGGGAAATGAGTGTGGCGGCTGGAGTGATTGCGGCACGTCACTTGGCCCGCGGGTGGGTCTGGTCGTAAACGTCCATGACGTGCTTGACCGAAAGCTGCGTGTAGCGTTGTGTAGTCGCCAGCCGCTCGTGCCCGAGCAGTTCCTGGATGGCGCGCAGGTCCGCTCCCTCTTCCAGCATGTGTGTGCCGAAGGCGTGACGCAGTGTGTGCGGATGAACCTCGGGCGACAGTCCCCTGGCCACGGCGATTCGCTTCACGATGCGCCCCACGCTGCGCGTCGTGAGTCGTCCGCCGCGCTGGTTGATGAGCAGCGGGGGCATGCCTTTCTCCGGTTTCCTTTTGAGCGTGACCAGTAGTTGTTGCCGCCACGGCAGGTAGGCGGCAAGCGCCGCTAGCGCCGACCCGCCGAACGGTACGTAGCGTTCCTTTTTCCCTTTTCCGCGAATCAAAATGGCCTCGTTGCTCAGGCTGATGTCATCAAGATTGATGCCGACCAGCTCCGAATTGCGAATGCCGCATCCGTAGAGAAGTTCGAACATCAGGCGATCGCGCTCGGGAAACGATGCCACCTCCGGCATTTTGCCGTCGAGCATGGAATTCATTTCCTCAATGGTCGGAACGCGCGGCAGTTTCTTCGGCAGCCGCGGCGTCGAAACCAGCTTGGCCGGATTCTGCTCGACCACGCCTTCCTGCGCCAGCCAGCGATACAGCGAGCGTACGGCGGCCAGCGCTCGGGCGACGGACGTCTTGCTTAATCCTTTGTCGTAGAGATTGGAGAGGAAGCCGCGGATCGCGATGTGGTCGATCGCCTTCCAATTGCGCAATCCGATGTAGGCGGCAAAGTTGTCGAGGTCTCCGGTGTAAGCCTTGATGGTGTGCGCCGAGGCATTGCGCTCCCGCAAGTGGCGGAGGAAGTCGTCGGTGGCGCGTTCAACCGTGGTGCGCGAGTTGTTAGCGGTTACGCTCATCCAGGGAAATTTGTAATTTGGTAATTTGGCAATTTGGTAATTTGAAACCTGTCCTTGCCGCACGAGGAATTTCGGTCTTACTCTGGTTGTTAAATTACCAAATTACAAAATTACAAATTGTTCCTCGCTTTCGCCCGCGGATGATGTTTCGCATACACGCTCTTCAGCCGGTCCAGCGCAACGTGCGTGTAAATCTGCGTGGTCGAAATGTCGGAGTGGCCGAGGATAGTCTGCACGGTTCGGAGATCGGCCCCATTCTCCACCATGTGCGTGGCGCAGGAGTGCCGCAGCATGTGCGGACTGGCGTGGCGTCCCGAAGTTAGACTCGCTTTCCCAACTAGCTGCCAGACCCGCTGACGGCTCAGACGGCGGCCTCCCGTGCCCAAGAATAATAGGGGAGAACTTCTTTCTTTTGCTATTACTACCCTGCTGTCTTTCAAGTATTGCTGTAATGCATGCTGGGCCGGTACTCCCAGCGGGACCATACGCTCCTTGTCGCCCTTGCCGCGCACCAGGATGTATCCCATTTCCAGCTTCAGGTCTTCGAGGCGCGCGTCGGCAACTTCGGAAACGCGCACGCCCCCGGCATAGAGAAGTTCCAGCATGGCGTGATCGCGGAGCCGAAGCGCTTGCCCCCGCGTCGTTTCATTTTGCGGCGGCGTTGCGGCCAGCATGGCCCCGACCTCCTCGCGGCTGAGCGCCTTGGGCAGCACCTTCCACTGCTTCGGCAGATCGATGTTCAGCGTCGGATCCTTGTCGATCTTTCCATCGAGCAGCAAGTGCCGGTAAAGATGCCTGATGGCGGAAAGTTTCCGTCCCACCGAACGCCCGTCCAGCGAATTCGAAAACAATTCCTGGATGTATGCGCGCACATCTTCGCGCCGCGCTCCGCTCAGAGCCACGTGGCGCTTCTCCAGAAACTCCGCGAACTGCGCCAGATCGCTGGTGTAAGCCGCAATCGTCAACTTCGCCGAGCCGCGCTCCACTCGCAGATAGTCAAGAAAGGCGGAGAGCGTCCGGGCATTGGCATCGGAAGCCATGCCATGAGTATGGGATGTCAGGCAGAACCCGAAAAGTAACGAGCGGGATGCGGGCTAAATAATGCGTATCTCGAAGCGTGGACGGGCGAGGACGCCCGTCTCTCCACGAGTTGTGCGCTAGCCACCCTCAACGCCCGCTCGCAGCAAATCCACCGCGTACAGCACGCCCTCCGGCGTCTCTTCGTGTTTGAAGTAGGCGAAAACGTCGCGACCGGCGGCGAGATGCGCGCGAATGCGCGCGACCATCGCCTCGCGTTCTTCTGTCGTGTACGTGGGTTTGCGATAGCGGTAGTAGGCGTAGTTGGCGGTGACAACATCGGGAGTGTCTCGTTCTTCGGTCTCGGCCACGCAGACTGCGATGTTGCGCTCGTGCAGCGTGGTGCAGGTGGCGCCGCTGAACGTTGGCTCGGTCAACCACGATTCGTGGCGGAACTCAAACGCCGCGCGCACACTGCGCGGCAGGCTTTTCAGAAACTCGGAGAGTACGGCCTGATCCGCTTTGAAATTTGGTGGGAGCTGAAAGAGCAGCGGCCCCAGTCGACCCGCGCGCTCCAGAGCTTCCAGCGTGCCCAGAAAGCGCTTCAGAAATTCCTCCGCGCCCTTCAATCGCTTGATGTGCGTGAGCACCTGGTGCGCCTTGATGGTGAAGCGGAAATGTTCGGGCGTTTCGGCGATCCAGTTCTGGACGGTGGTCTCTTTGACCAACTGGCGGAAGGTGTAGTTAACTTCGACGGCATTCAGTTTCGAAGCGTAGAAGTTTAGGAATTTCTTCTGCGCGAGTTTCTCCGGATAGAAGGCGGGCTTCCATGTCGGATAAGCCCATCCGGAAGTACCCACGTAGAGATGCGCCATATGAGCCGGGATTATAACTTGCGCCGCTTTCCCGCGGCTGACTTCTCTTTCGTCTTCGCCGTCTCCTTCGTCGGGCGCGGCTGCGCTTCGGCCGGGGCGGCGAGGCCGATGCCTTTGTCCTCTTCTTTCTTCTTCGAATCCATTTCCGATGCAACCGCCACTCCCGCCAGTTGCGGCAACTTTTGCTTCAATTTCTGCACGGGCTCGAACAGGTCGCCCATCTTCTCCACGCGCGCGAGCACGTCTTTGGCTTCGAACACCAAAAGCCCCGCATCTTTTTTCTTCAGCGCCTGCTCGACTTCGTCCCAGGTAACCGGCGTCGACACGGTCGGATGTTCGCGCGCACGCAGGGAGTACACCGAGATTGTTGTCTTGTGCTCGTCGTTCTGACTCCAGTCGACGAAGACCTTGTTGGTGCGCACCGCTTTTTTCATATCCGACACAACCAGTTCGGGATGCTCCTGCTCCAGCAGACGCGCCACCGCGTGGGCAAGAGACTTGGTCTCGTCGTAGCTGGTCTTCGTAGGCAATGTTGCTGAGTTCAATGGGACATAGATCTGCAGCCCCTTCGAACCGGAGGTTTTCGGAAAACTCCGCAGCCCGAAGTGATCGAAAATCTCGCGCACCCAAAGGCCAACTTGCGCGCACTGCACAATGTTCGCCGGAGGCCCGGGGTCAAGATCGAAAACAATCATGGTCGGCGTCGCGATATCGGCGGCCAGCGAGAGAGACGGGTGCAGTTCAATCGACGCCAGGTTCGCGATCCACACCAGCGTCGGCAAATCGTTGGCGAGAATGAAGTGGATGGTGCGACGGTTGCTCCCGCTCCAGACGGGCGCCGTCTGCACCCAGTCGGGCCGATGCATGGGCGCGTTCTTTTCGAAAAAATATTCCTGGTCGTCGCCTACGCCTTCGGGATAGCGCTTCATGGTGAGCGGCCGCCCAGCCAAATGCGGCACGAGCACGGGTGCGATGCGGACATAGAAATCCAGTACCTGCCCTTTGGTGAACCCGGCGACGGGATAGAGGACCTTCTCAAGATTCGTGAGCTTGAGCTTGCGGCCCTGCACTTCGACGATGGTGGGCGTGGACATGGAGGGCTGCGAGCTTCGAGCTACGAGCTACGGCTTCAAAACGGGTTCCAGTATAACTGTTGTCCTTGACCCGCCAACGATATTTCTAGTACTATCGAAGTATGGCCAGCCCCGCCAACAAACTCCGCACCAACGCTGAACGCGTCGCCCGCTATGCCGACATGTTTTCCGCCATGGGCACGGAGCCGCGGCTCCGCATTATGCAGTTGCTGCTCTCGGCGCACCCCGAGGGGCTGGTGGTCAGCGAGATTCAGGACGAACTCGAGATCCCCGGCTCCACGCTCTCTCATCATCTCGACAAGCTCAAGCATGAAGACCTGGTGAAGGTCGAGCGCAAGGGAACGTTTCTGCGCTACGCCGCGAACACCGAAGCGCTGCGCGAAATTCTGCAATTTCTTTATGCCGAGTGCTGCACCCGCAACAAGGCGCTGAAGCCGCAAGACCTCGTCCAATTCTGCAAATAGGAGAACCCGTCATGTCCGATACCAATGTCGATGTCGCCCATATCAATATCAACGACGTAGTAAGAGAGAAATACGGACAAGCCGCCTTGCGCGTCACGAACAAGACCGGCGGCAGCAGTTGCTGCGGCGCGGCGCCGGCCAGCGGACGCTCCTGCGATCCCATCACTTCGAATCTCTATGACCCATCGCAGGCCCAGCAGATTCCCGAAGAGGCGATGCAGGCTTCGCTCGGGTGCGGTAATCCAACCGCGCTCGCGCGGCTAAATCCCGGCGAAACGGTGCTTGACCTGGGCTCGGGCGGCGGCATTGACGTGTTGTTGTCCGCGCAGCGCGTTGGACCCAACGGGAAAGCTTACGGCCTCGACATGACCGACGAAATGCTGGCGCTGGCCAACGAGAATAAGCGCAAGGCGGGCGCGGAGAACGTCGAATTCCTAAAAGGCGAGATCGAGAACATTCCCCTGCCCGACAACACAATCGACGTCATCATTTCGAATTGTGTGATCAATCTTTCCGCCGATAAGGACCGCGTGCTGCGCGAGGCCTTCCGCGTGCTCAAACCGGGCGGACGGCTCGCTGTCTCCGACGTGGTCACGCGCGGCGAAATCGCCCCCGCGGTTAGGCAGAGTGTGCTGGCGTGGGTCGGTTGTATCGCCGGCGCTCTGGAAGAAAACGAATATCGCGGCAAACTTTCCGCCGCCGGGTTTGAGCAAGTCGGGATTGAACCCACGCGGATCTATCGCGTCGAAGATGCCCGCGAGTTCCTCTCCTCGTCAGGCATTGACGTGGATGCCATGGCAGCGCAGGTCGATGGAAAGTTCATGAGCGCCTTTGTGCGCGCGGTGAAACCGAAGCCAGCGCAGAAGGCGTGCTGCGGCCCGACTTGCTGCAGTTGACGAATAGGAGACGCGGCAAGCCAACGCCTCTATGGATTGCTCACTCGAGACGCATCGGGGATTGGATATGGAAGCTCATTACAACGTTCTATTCCTGTGCACGGGAAACTCGGCGCGTTCCATCATGGCCGAGGCAATTCTCAACCACAAAGGAAAACCCGCCTTCACCGCCTACAGCGCCGGAAGTCATCCCTCGGGAACGGTTCGTCCCGAAGCTCTGAAGCAACTGGAACTGGCTCGCATTTCCACCAAAGGTCTACGCAGGAAGAGTTGGGATGAGTTCGGGCGACCTGGTGCTCCTGCGCTGCACTTCGTCTTCACGGTCTGCGACAGCGCTGCCAAGGAAACCTGCCCGCTCTGGCCAGGACAGCCCATGACCGCGCACTGGGGAGTTCCCGACCCTGCCGCGGTTCACGGAGAGGCCGCGGAAGTCGAACACGCTTTTCGTGAGGCGTTTTTTGTTCTCGACCGGCGGATCAGTCTTTTTCTCTCTCTTCCTCTGGCGGCGCTTGATCGCCTGGCGCTGAAAAAGGAAGTGGACCGCATTGGGCGGCAATGAGGCGGCAGTAAGAACGATCATGAGAACCACGAAGCCATCTCGCCGTCTCAGCTTTCTCGACCGCTTCCTCACGGCGTGGATCTTTGCCGCCATGGCCGTAGGGGTCGCCTTGGGCTGGCGACTGCCGGGAATCGTGCCGTTTCTGAATCGCTTCAGCATCGGTACAACTTCGATTCCGATTGCGGTGGGACTCATCGTCATGATGTATCCGCCCTTCACCAAGGTGCGGTACGAGAAACTGCACGAAGTTTTTCGCAACACGCGTGTGCTTGGTCTATCCCTGATCCAGAACTGGGTGGCCGGCCCGATCCTGATGTTCGTCCTGGCCGTCGTCTTTTTGCGCGGCTATCCCGAATACATGGCTGGACTCATCATGATCGGCCTGGCTCGCTGCATTGCGATGGTCATCGTCTGGAACGAACTGGCCAGCGGCGATGCCGAATATGCGGCTGGCCTGGTGGCTTTCAATTCCCTGTTTCAGGTGTTCTTCTACTCGCCCTATGCCTGGCTTTTCATCACGGTTCTTCCTGCAAGGCTCGGCCTCCATGGTGCTATCGTCCACGTCTCGATAGCCGATATCGCAAAGAGCGTTTTTATTTATCTTGGCATTCCTTTTCTAGCTGGGTTCGTGACTCGCACACTACTGCTTCGGATGAAAGGGCGCGAGTGGTATGAGCACAATTTCGTTCCCCTAGTAAGCCCGCTCACGTTGGTCGCCTTGCTGTTCACGATTGTGGTCATGTTCTCGCTCAAGGGCGGTTACATCGTTCGACTCCCGCTGGATGTGCTGCGGATCGCCGTGCCTTTGCTGATCTACTTCGTCGTGATGTTCCTGCTGTCGTTCTACATGGGGAAGAAACTGGGGGCGGATTACTCGAAGACGGCCACGCTGTCGTTCACCGCGGCTTCGAATAACTTTGAACTCGCGATTGCAGTCGCAGTTTCCGTATTCGGCATCAATTCCGGGGCTGCATTCGCTGCCGTAATCGGCCCGCTGGTCGAAGTGCCAGCCATGATTGCGCTGGTCAACGTGGCGCTTTACTTCCAGCGGCGCTATTTTTCCGATGCCGCTGGTTTGGCGATCTCCCCTGCTCCCACACTCTAGCGCCTTGTGCGCACCGCAGAAACATCCGTCCCGGTTCTGCTGAAAGTGAACTGCAGTTTCCATTCCCTGGCAGCGCTCTGTGCACCGGCTTGTGCCGGAGAAAATTTCCAATCCCGAGCAGCTTCCAATGCGAGGCGCGAAAAATACTTGCTCGGCCCGGCTGATTCCAGCGTCGCTTCGGCCACGTTGCCCGCGGCATCCACTTCGACTTTCACGCGAACCTTGATCTTGCCTTGGATGGTGAGGCGCGCGCTCGGCGAAACCTGTGGCATCACGCGCCGCACCACCCCGCTCTGGTTGCCAGGGTTCGCCGTCTCCGTGGCGGGCTGTGCGTTTTCGGCCGCCGCACCCTGCGGCGCTTGCGCCGATTGCACTTCCGTCGGCGGGGCCGACGGTTTGGGTCTTACAATCAAGAAGAACACAACCGCAACCACCGCCGCCAACCCCAGCCAGTAGGGCCATTTCGCAGATTCTTTCCGCTGACCTGCGATCGCTGACGTCTGAGCTGGCAGCGGCCCGGGCAGCGCCGATTCCACTCTCGCTGATCCCAGCCGATCGCTGATCTCCGCCAGCGTCCATCGCTTCCCCGCTTCCACTTGCAAGCAGCGCCCCGCGATTTCGCGGAAGGGTTCCGGGACCGCCGCCGGTATCTCCGGCGCGGTCGCCCGTGCACGATCCCAAACTGGCAAGCGCTGCGTCAGCACCTCGACCAACGTCATCCCTAACCGCCAAACGTCGCCAGCCGTGGAAACCGCACCCGTTGCTGCTTCTGGCGGATCGTAAGCGCTTGCCACCCCCGCTCGAGGGCTCTTCTCGCCCGGCACGCCCAGAGCGTCTGTCGACAGCTTCACCTGATCCCCAATAGCCAAAATATTTGAAGGTTGGATGTGTCCATGCACGAAGCCCTTATCGTGCACAAACTGCAAAGCCCGCAGAACCGGCGGAGCCATCGCTCGCACCTCCTCCGCCGTCAGCGCCCGCTCTGGAAGAATCTGTGAAAGATTTTCTTCCGCGTACTCCTCCACGACATAAAGCAGGTCCGTGTTCTCCAGTTCGCAGCGACCCGCCTCGAAAATACAAATCAGATTCGGATGGTTTAGATCGCGGGCAGCCTTCCATCCGAGGAGTTGCTTGTCCGCGTCAGCCGCGCCCGCAGAGATCAACTTGATGGCGGCTTTCTCGGAATCGCCCGCAGCGCTTTGCGTAAGGGTAAGGAACACCGCACTGTGATCGGAACCGCCTAAGTAGCTCTGCAGCGGAAATCTCCCAGCGACGGTGCGGCCTTCCCATTGCTTCCAAGTCTCACTCATATCCGAAGCCTCAACCGTTCGCTATTGTAAGTGACCTGGCGTCAACCGGATCAATCATTTGGGCTTTTCCTCGCCGAACTCTCCCGACGCGCTATTCAACAGTGATTGCAGTGTCACCGTCTGGTCACCGGTGCTCAAAGCGCGGCCCTCCTCGAAACCCACGTGAAAAGGGCCTGTCGGTGTTTACAATATCCCCATGTCTACTGTTCCCGCAGAAATCCAGGGTCAGCGTTACCTCAGCCTAGCTACTTTCCGAAAGAGTGGCGTCGCCGTATACACGCCCATCTGGTTTGCCGAAGACAATAACAAGCTCTACTTCATGACGAATAGCAAACTGGGGAAGTGCAAGCGCATCCGCAACAACCCGCAAGCCAAGATCGCTCCCTGCACCATCCGTGGAAAAATCACGGGCCCCGAATTCACTGCCACCGTCCGCATCCTGCCGCCGGAAGAGTTTGTCCGCGTCCGCCGGTTGATCAACGCAAAATACTGGCTCGCTCGTGTCCCTTTGCTTTGGCGCAACACCGACACCTATCTCGAGATTACACCCGCATGAATAAGCTGGGAGGAATCCAAGCCCGCCACCGGACTCTCCGTCTGTTGCGGCGGGTAGAGTCCTGATTCGGAAAATGCGATGGGGCGCATGACATTTACGCTGCCTCCTCATCCTGTTAACATCGAAGGTTGTCTTAGGCTTCTGCAGGTTTCTTAGCCAATCAAAAAATCTCTCTTGGAGGCACCATGGCCGTAAAAGTTGGCATTAATGGATTTGGACGTATCGGACGCAACGTTCTCCGCACCGCGCTCGCGGACAAGAACCTCGACTTCGTCGCCGTCAACGATCTCACCGATCCCAGGACTCTGGCCCACCTGCTAAAGTACGACTCGATCCTCGGCAACCTGCCCAACCAGATCAGCGCCGGCCCCGACAGCATTTCCGTCGACGGCAAGACCATCAAGGTCTTCAAAGAGAAGGATCCCGCTGCCCTGCCCTGGGATTCGGTTGGAGCTCAGGTCGTCATCGAGTCCACCGGAAAGTTCACCGACGCCAACGAAGCCAAGAAACATATGCGCGGCTCCGTGAAAAAGATCATCATCTCCGCGCCCGCGAAGAACGAGGACATCACCCTGGTGCTCGGCGTCAACGACGAAAAATACGATCCCGCCAAGCACCACATTGTTTCGAACGCCTCCTGCACCACGAATTGTCTGGCGCCCGTCGCCAAGGTCATCCACGACAACTTCAAGATCTTGTGCGGCACCATGACCACCATCCATTCGTATACGAACGATCAGGTGATCCTCGACTTCCCGCACAAAGATCTGCGGCGGGCCCGCGCGGCGGCGCTCTCCATGATTCCGACCACCACCGGCGCGGCCAAAGCGTTGAAGCTGGTCATTCCCGATCTTGCGGGCAAACTCGACGGCTTCTCCATGCGCGTGCCCACGCCCAATGTTTCAGTCGTCGACCTGGTTGCGTTCGTCGAAAAGAAAACGACCAAGGAAGAAGTGAATGCCGCGCTGAAGAAGGCTTCCGAATCCGGTCCGCTGAAGGGCTATCTAGGATACGAGACGAACGAACTGGTCTCGTCCGATTTCAAAGGAGACTCCCGCTCCTCCATCGTCGATGCTCCCATGACGCTGGTGGTCGGTGGCAATTGCGTGAAGTTAATCTCCTGGTATGACAACGAGTGGGGATACTCCTGCCGTATCCATGATCTGATCAACCTGATGGCGGCCAAAGGGCTGTAGGCTCTTGCGCGTAGTGATCTGAACGACTAACGACCGAGAAAACCAACGTCGAACGACGGAGCGCTTTCTATGTCCAAGCTTTCGATTCGCGATCTTCCTCTCAATGATCACCGCATCTTCATGCGCGTCGACTTCAACGTCCCGCTCGACGACGGCCGGGTCATGGACGACACGCGCATCCGCGAAACCCTGCCCAGCATCGAGTACGCTCTGCGTCACGGCGCGCGCCTCATTCTGGCGTCTCACCTGGGACGACCCAAAGGCAAGGCCAATCCGAAGCTGAGCCTCAAGCCCGTCGCCGAGCGTCTGCGCATGCTGCTCGATAAAGAACTGGCGCGCGGAGAAAACGTTGGCTTCTGCCCCGAGTGTGTCGGGCCTGAAGCCGAAGAAGTGGCGCTCAAGCTCGAAAAAGGCCAGGCGCTGCTGCTCGAAAACCTGCGCTTCCACCCGGAAGAAGAAAAGAACGACGAAGCTTTTTCCCGGCAACTCGCCAAGCTCGCCGAGTTCTACGTTAACGACGCCTTCGGCACCGCCCATCGCGCCCACGCTTCCACGGTTGGCATCACGAAGTTCCTACAGAAATCCGCCGCCGGTTTGCTCATGGAAAAGGAGCTGCAATATCTGGGTCGCGTACTGCAGAACCCCGAGCGCCCCTTCGTCGCCATTCTCGGCGGCGCCAAGGTCAGCGACAAAATCGGAGTCATCCAGAACCTGCTCAGCAAGGTTGACGTCCTCATCATCGGCGGCGGCATGGCCTACACCTTCCTCAAGGCGCAAGGCGAATCCGTGGGCAAGAGCCTGGTCGAAGAAGACAGGATTGAGCTCGCCCGCAATTTGCTGCAGCAGGCGAAAACCCACAAGCTCAAGTTCCTGTTGCCCACCGATCACGTCATTGCAGATCGCGTCGAAGCCGGCGCCTTGACCAAAATCGTCGGCCGGGGCGAGCCCATCCCCGATAACATGATGGCGCTCGATATCGGCCCGCAATCGATCGAAATGTTTTCCGATGAAATCGCAGCCGCCCGAACCATCGTCTGGAACGGCCCCATGGGAGTTTTCGAAGTGCCGACCTTTGCCAGGGGCACGTTCAAGATCGCCCAGGCCGTGGCGGAAAATGCCGGAGCCACGACGATCGTAGGCGGCGGAGATTCCGTAGCCGCCGTAAAGGCCGCCGGCGTCGCCGACAGGATCACCCATATTTCAACCGGTGGCGGCGCCTCGCTGGAGTTTCTGGAAGGCAAAAAGCTGCCTGGAGTAGAGGCGCTGACGGAGAAAAAGTAGGTGTCAGGTGTCAGGTCTTAGGTCTCAGGTCCCTGGTCTTAGGCGGCTGGCGACGAAGCTTGAGCCATGAACTACGTGCTGCGACTCACGAACAGCTAAGCCCTGGGTTCTGACACCTGAGACCTGAGACCTGAGACCTCTTTAGTGTCCGCTATGTCCGACTTCGCAGCCCGACTGACTTTCTCGAGCGGCAAGACGCTCGAACTCCACGGCCCCGCCGACATCACCAAGGAGACCACCGAGGCCATCGTCAACGCCGCCAACTCGTCTCTGCTCGGCGGCGGAGGCGTGGATGGAGCGATCCACCATGCTGGCGGTCCCTCCATCCTTCAGGAGTGCAAGCGCATCGTCGCCAAGATCGGCACCCTCCCCGCCGGCAAAGCCGTCATCACTACCGGCGGACGTTTGCCCGCCAGGTATGTCATTCATACCGTCGGCCCCGTGTATAGGGGAGGCCGACAGCGCGAGGCCGAAACCCTCGCCAGCTGCTATCGCACGTCGGTCCAGATCGCCGACGACCACGGAATCCGGTCGTTGGCCTTCCCTTCGATATCGACCGGAGCCTTCGGCTATCCGGTTCACGAGGCCGCCGAAATCGCAGTTTGCGCGATCATCGAAGCTCTGCCGTCCTGCGCCCATGTAGAGCACGTCCGTTTCGTGCTCTTCGACCTTGCCACCTGCAAAAGCTACGTCCAGGCCGCCGAAAAATCCCAGCAAGTGCTGGCAAATTCCGCTATCTTCGAGAGGGGTCCCTCATGAGAAAGAAACTCATTGCCGCCAACTGGAAGATGTTCAAGACTCCCGACCAAACCCGAGACTTCTTCCGCGACTTCCTCCCACTAGTGCAAGGCCACGACCGCGACGAAATCGTCGTCTGCCCCACCTACCTCTGCCTCGATGCCGCACTCAACGCGGCCAAGGGCTCGAACGTCGCCGTCGGAGCGCAGAATCTCCACTGGGAAAAAGAAGGCGCCTTCACCGGGGAAGTCAACGCCGCCATGCTGCTCGCCATCGGCGTCACCCACGTCATCATCGGACACTCCGAACGCCGCCAGTACTTTGGCGAGACCGATGACACGGTCAACCTCAAACTCAAGTCCGCCATCGAAGCCGGACTCATCCCTATCGTCTGCGTGGGAGAAGTTCTCGAAGAGCGCGAAGCCGGCCTCACTGATGACGTGCTGCGCCGCCAGTCGCTTCGCGCCTTCCACAAGGTTTCGGCCAAGAAAGCCGTCCGCCTCGTGGTCGCCTACGAGCCCGTCTGGGCCATCGGCACCGGAAAAACCGCAACCCCGCAGATGGCTGCCGACGCCCACGCCATCATCCGAGCCCAAGCTGCCGAGTCGTTCGGCCAGGAATTCGCCGACAAACTCCGCATCCTCTATGGCGGCTCCGTCAAACCCGAGAATGCCCACGCCCTGATGTCCGAAGAAGAAATTGATGGGGCGCTGGTCGGCGGAGCGTCGCTCGACCCCAAGTCGTTCGCGGCCATCGTGAAGTATTAAAAGCTATTCTTCGGATGGTAGTTCCCCGGGAGCGGGTCAATCGGTGGTCTCCCCCCGGCCACCGATAGGCCATCGTGATTTGATTCATGTCCACGCAACCCCGTGTCAAGCGCTAGAATCTGATTAAGTAGGAGCCCGCCCTGCTTGTACTCAGGCTCCTTGCTCGACGTTGAACTCCCACGTCGTATGGGAGGTAAAGGTTATGGGCCCATCCACTCTCCTCAAGTCCTTGATCACGTTCGCAATATTCACTGGTCTCGCTCTCACCCCATACCCGGCTTACGCTCAGCACGGCGGAGGCGGCGGTCACGGCGGTGGTGGAGGCAGTCATGGCGGCGGTGGCGGTTTCCATGGCGGCGGATCCGGAGGCTTCCATGGCGGTGGTGGATTCAGTCGCGGTGGTGGCGGATCTAGTCGCGGTGGGGAGTTTCGTGGCGGCGGCTTCGGAGGCGGCGCGCGATCTTTTGGCAGAGGAGGTTACTCCCGGAGCGGAGGGCCCGAAGCCGGCCGCAATTTCGGATCGTTGGGAAATCGTTCGTCGAATCTTCCTGCCGCCATCAGCGATGGCCGGTGGCATTCGTTCGGCACCGCCGGCGGAGCCTCCCGTGCAACACCGGGCTTCGCTTGGCGTGGTAATGGTTGGAGAGGCGGCTGGGGCCGTGGCTACGGTTGGGGCGGTGGCTGGGGTTGGGGCGGCTGGGGTTGGGGCTTCGGATGGCCGTACTGGGGATTTGGATGGGGATTCGGCTGGGATCCTTGGTTATACGATCCCTTTTGGTATGCCCCCTCGCCGGCATACTATTCCTACTATCCGGATTATGGGCTGGATTATGACTGGTCCGACAATCCGCCGCCCTACAGGCCTGATTAGTGCGACCCTGACTCGCAAGGAAAGCTTCCGGAACACGCCAAGTTTGACCTACGACCATGTCAGCAGAGGCGTGAGCTTATAAGTCAATCAAGGGCTGCCCCACTTCTCGCGCTTTTCGAGAAGTGGGCCTTGGGCGTCGATTGCGCCACCGCCCGCAATTGGAGCTACGACTTCTGGTGCGGATTGCCTGCCCCATAACTGCTAGACTTTGATCGGAGCCGCCCATGCCACGCCTCTTTGATTTCGGAGCCCTGCTGGGCATCGTGGCCATTTTGTCTGCGCCGATTTCCGCGCAGACGCCTGCTCCCAAAAGCGTAACGAATCCTGCGCGCGTCCAGCACGTTGTAGTGCGCGGAACGGGCGCCGCCATGGAAGTTGAGATTCAGACCTCGGGAGCGTCGCTTGCGCCCGATACCCAGGCCCTCGCCGCACCCGACCGCATCGTTGTGGATTTTCCCGGCGCGCTTCCCGCCGCCGAGTTGCGCTCCCTGAAAGTGAATCGCGGCGCCCTGAAGGCAATTCGCGCCGGACTGTTTTTCGACAACCCTCCGATAGCGCGCATCGTGCTCGATCTCGCGGAGCCGCAGTCGTATCAGATTTCGACGACCCAGAATGCGACGGTTATAAAGCTCGGCTCGGTCGTCGCTGGAGCGAAGGTACACGATGTTTTTGGTGCGCCCTCCGCCAAGCTTCAGAATGCATCTCTCGCCGCGGGCACGAAGGTTGCGGTCGCCAGAGTCTTTACCGCGGTTTCCAACACGCCGCTTCCCGACGCCGTCAGCGAAGCGCCACCGACGCCGGTGCTGGCTGTAACCTTCGAAAATGGAATGCTGCGCATCCGCGCCGACAAAGCCACGCTGGCGCAGGTGCTGTTTGAAGTGCAGCGCCAGACGCAGGCCGAGATTGCCATTCCCGCCGGCGCCGAGCAGGAACAAGTCGTCGCCGATCTGGGCCCGGCTCCGGCGCGCGATGTGCTGGCGGCGCTGCTGAACGGCTCACCCTACAACTTTATTTTTGTCGGCGACGAACGCACCCTGGAGCAAGTCATCCTGACGCGACGCGACTCCAGCAACAACTAGGACTTTCCCCCACCAACAAGTGTCATGGCTCGACGCTTCTTGGTTCAAGCTGGACCCTTGGCCCGCAGCGGCTGAAGCCGGGTTTCCTTCATCGGCTTGATGGCACGACTGGAAGTCGTGCCCTTCCCGGTTCGTGTCTCGACTGAGAATTGTTGAGCCGCCGGGATAGCCGCTCCTCCCACTACGGCGGGGAGATTAGCCGCACCACCACTGGAGACGCGCCATTGCCGAGAATCGGCTGTCCGGCGGCGCCCGTACCGCAGCCGGCCATGTTGATGACCATGGTCCGCACACGGCCGTTATTGCCTCCGAAGTTCGGCGTTTCCGTGCCATCGAAATTCAGAAACAGTTGGACAAAGCCCACGATTGTCACCGTGTTGCTGGGTGGGGCGAACGAGCCAACGTCAAATACCGGCACCGTGACCAACGAATCGCTGGTCATCACATCTTTTCCAACTGAGCCAGTAATCGGATTGTTAGTGCCCGCGAGGAATTCAAAAGGGGGGCTCGGGACGACCGTCGGGTCGACCTGATCTGCATCGCTGGGGTTCGGCGTCGCATGGGTGAGGCAATTCACCGCATCTGCGGTTTCGGTATTTCGGTTGAAGTCGGCACCGACGTCGATGTTGGCCGACCTGTTACATGAGATAGGCGTCTCGATGCAGCCCGCAATACCCTTCTGATAATCAGTGGTCAGTGGCGGAGTGCAAGCGGGCAAGGCCTGACTTGGGGGCGGGAAGGTCGTTGTTGTATCCCCGGGATAATACCTCCAAGTATCCAGGGGGGCAGGTGGTCCGGCGCAGTTACCGCAGCGTTCGCGCAGCAGCAGTCCGGTTGTGGGGGTGCCAGAGGACCACCCCAACAGCGTTGACCCCGCGTTGATGGCGCCCGAGACGGGGTCAAAGATCGGCGCATTCCCATTGCTCGGGTCCCTATTCGGCAGCAGCCAAGGTTTCACGCAAATGGGCGCTACCGGAATCGTCGTCCCAGTCGAAGCATTTGCACCCGAAGGATTGTAAGCTTCCGCCGTGGCGGTCGCACTCACTGTGAACGCTGTGCGTCCCCAGATGCGAGCGAAGAATGTTGGCAGATCGTTTTTCTGCACGGTTACGGTGATAGTCGGGTTGGTATTGGTTCCACCAGCAGCACTGGGAATAGTGATAGAAGTCAGGTTCCCTCCTCCCACCTGGTTCTGCTGAGCGACCCGGGTAGCAACCGCCGAAGCGAGGTTCCATGCCGCCGTGATCATCGCCGCGGAGGGGTTCGAAGTTACTCCCGAGTTGGCGAGCACGCGGGCGCCCGCTAGAGCTGCGGCATCGGCCGCCAGTTGCGCCTCGCTGCGCGCGGTGTAGATCGTCACCACATCGATTGAAAGCGCGGCCATCGCTCCGACCACAAAGAGCATGAAAACCGCGACTAGCGTGATCACGACCCCACGTTCGTGGTTGGGTCGCGAGCGGGTTCGAAATCTAGTTCGCAATTTGGTTCGATGGCGTCGCAAGCATCCTCAAATCTGGTTGTGCACCGTGGCGCTCTCGCTCAACTGCGTTGTTGCCGCATAGCTCGCGCCCGGGATTAACAATTGAATCACACTATTGAATCGCCAATGATACGGATACTGTATGGTCACGAGAGTGCCGACGGTTGCAGGCGAACCGGAGCCAGACACCAATCCGCGATTGATGGTGATGATCAGGGTATCGGGACAGCCTGTGATTGTGTATGTCCACGCTACGCCAGTTGGTCCGGTCGCCGCGCCTGGCGGCGAGCAGGTCCCCGCGGGCACAGCCCCGCTCGCGACGAGCGAGTTGAAAATTGCGGTTACAACCGGCTGCAGGGAGTCCGGAGAGGAGGGCGACGCAATATCGTTGTTCGGCTGCGCGCCGGCAACAATGGCGCCTTCCTGCGCCGCTTGCTCGATCTTCTGCTTCTGATTGAAGGCGCCGCTAAAATCGTAGATGCCCACCACGAATACCACCAGAAGCGGCAGCGCGATGGCAAACTCCAGAATCGCCGAGCCCTGCTCTTCTCTTATCATCAGCAGTAGTACGCGGAAAAGCCCACAAATGTCTGGACCACCGTGGAAGAGCAGCCCTTCACGGCCGTGTAAGCCTGGCGAAATCGGTGGGGGCTTTAGCCCCGGCGGCACGCTTCGATGCAAGAAGAAAAACATCTAGTTCTCCATCCTGCTCTGCGCCTGCGCCGACAAAATAATCTGCTGCATGTTAAGGGAAGTTCCCGGAAAGGTGAACGTGAATGGATATTGAAAGCTCACCACAGTTCCACACTGTGGGAGCTGCGTCCCTCCGGCCGGTGGATTCAGCAGCACGTTACGGCAGACTTTGACGTTGTCGCCGGCGGTATTGCATGTGTTCGGAGGATTCGCGCAGAAGACAGGGGCAGCAGGATTGGGGCTTACGAGAATTTGACTGGTGTCGAGACTTGAAGCCTTCATCACGGCTTCAACCACACCTGTCACGGTACCATCGCTGGCAACGTTGTTTCCGCAGGTGGCGCACGTCGCGCGCGCTGCGGTGATCGCTCCCTGCTGCGCTGCCTGCTGGATCGTCGAGTAGATATTGAAGGCCCGCCCAAACCACACGATACCCAACAACAGCATGAACACCAAGGGCAGCACCAGCGCGGCCTCGGCAATTTCCGCGCCGTCGGTGCATCGCAGGGTTTGCTTAAGTCTTCCCATAAGCTTCAGAGCTTCCCCATGAATCGGAGTATGCAGCACAACAGCACCGCAATTGACATCGCGACGCCACGAGGAATTTTAGTGGACTGCGGGTTGTCGAGCGACACTTCAAAACCCGGCACGCGAAAGCTAAACAAGGCGGCCAGGATATGGACGATATTCCGCAGTGTCTGTCCCAGACGCCGTTTGTAAATCACTACCGCCAAGGCCATCGCTCCTTCCACAAAAATCGTGACCAATAAAACAGACAAAAGTTGCCGCCAACCAAGACAAGCTCCCAGCGCGCCGCCCAGTTTCCAGTCTCCGGCGCCGAGGCTGCGGACCCAGACGAACGGCAGCAGCAGCCCCAGGCCCACTACCGTCCCCAGCAGCGCGGCTCCCAGTCCCGGCCAGCGAAAAAGGATTGTGTTGACCGCGACCCCGGCCGCGAAGCCCGCCACCGTGAGCCAGTTAGGAATTCGGCGGTCGCGCCAGTCGATGATTCCCGCACCAATCGCCACCAGCGCCGCCGGAATCCAGGTGACGAGAGCCCAGGGAACGACAACCCAGCGGGCGAGAACTGGCCCGGATTGAAGCATGATCGCCGCTGGCAGACGGGCGCCTCCGCGCGTTTCGCTTCCTGTACTTTAGGGCTTTCGTGGGCCACACTCAAGAGAAAGTTCTCGGTTCTCAGTTCTCAGAAAAACCGGGCCTGTCTATTGAACTCCACTGAGAATGAGAACTGAGAACTGGGAACCGAGAACTGCTCGTGTGAGCAACGCAAAAAGGCCCGGTTGCCCGGGCCTGAAATCGGAATCGAAATGGGGTTAACCTAGCGTGTGACCGGCGGAGCCGAGTTTCTCTCCGCCACCACTTTCTTGGCATTGTCCGCCAGGGCGCGCGCTTGCGGCATCAGGTCCAGAGCCTTGATCACGTCCGGATCGGTTTCAGCCCGCACTTTTAAGCCTTCTTCCTGGCCGAAGGCATCCACAAACAGTTCGCTCTTGATGTTGGAGCGCAGCCAATCGTTGCTCTCGATCATCTCGGCTTCGGTATAGGGTATCTTTTCGTCGTCGAGGAATTTGCGGAAGTCCAGCAGCACGGCATCGTCCACTTCAAAGTTCTGCGTAATTTTGTGCCCGATGGCGTAGTGCTTGGCAAAGTTAAACAAAGCGTAGTGCTGCAGCAACGAGTCCTGAAATTTGTTGGACTTGTAAGGCGGCAGCTTCACGTCGGGAGTGATGCCGCCACCGCCATACACGGTGCGTCCACCATCGGTGAGCTTCACTTCGTGGTTGGCGTTATTCTCCTCGCCCTCCCGGTTGTAGTAGTAGTCGTAGAGAGAAAGGTTCGAGTAATCGCGCTGGATCAGACGTCCACTGGGGGTGTAGTACTTGGCGGTGGTCAGGGCGAGGCCGGTGTTTTCGGCGAGCGGATAGACGGTTTGCACCAGGCCCTTGCCGAAAGTGATCTCCCCGACGATGAGGCCGCGATCATGATCTTGAATGGCTCCGGCGACAATCTCGGCGGCCGATGCAGTGCCGCGATTGACCAGCACCACCAGCGGATACTCCTTGCCACCGTTGCCGCGAGCCGCGACGTACCTTTTTTCCGGTGACGACCGGCCGTGGTGCGAGACGATCAACTGTCCCTTCTTTAAGAATTTGTCGGCGACGCCTACGCCTTCACTCAGCAAGCCTCCGGGATTTTGCCGCAAATCGAGGACCAGGCCCTTCAGATCACCCATCTGATCGAGCGCGTCGGCTACTTCATGTTCAGTGGTTTCCTGGAATCCGGAAACGTGCATGTACCCGATGCCGGGCTTGATCATGAAGTGCAGGTCCACGCTGTAGCGCGGAATTTCGTCGCGGACGACGGCGAATTCCAGCGGATGATCGGCGCCTTCGCGCAACATGGTGATGCGAACGGTGGTGCCTTTCGGTCCCTTGAGCAGATCGGCAACGTCGGAGGTGCTCATGTTGTCGGTGGGCCTGCCGTCGATGGCGGCGATAATGTCGCCCGGCCGGATGCCGGCACGATAGGCCGGGGTGCCGGCGAAGGGAGCGATGACGATAACTTTATTGTTTCGCGGGCCGACCGTCATGCCCACCCCGTAATACTTGCCGCGCTGCTCTTCGCGAAGGGTAGAGTAGGATTTCGGATCGAAAAAATTCGAATGGGGATCGAGCTGGTGCAACATGCTCGGGATGGCGCCGTTATAAATTGCCTTGTCGGGATTCACCGGATCGGCATAGTTCTCCTCGACCTTTTCATAGACCTCGGTGAACTGCTTCAGGCTGTCGCGGACGTCGGAGTCGCTGCTGGGCGTGGTTGCCGGGCTGATTCGCTGCGCGAACAGCATTCCCAGCAGACCAAACAGACCCAGCACGAAAACAATCAGAAACAGAGAACGACGAGAACTACCGGCCATGTTTCAAAATCCTCGGGCAGGGACGTGAAGAGCCCCAGTGACCCCATCTGAGCGCAGTATAGCATGTGAAAGCGCACCTTTGATTGGATGCAGGAACCCGCTGGGGGTTACCGTGGGGTGACGGCTTTCGGGGTCTGAACATCCCCTTTTCCTAGGACGGGTCAGCGGGCCAAACAGCGTGATTCAACGCGCCAAACACCGTGATGAGGGTCACAGTTTCGGACGTTGCCCCGGTGGGAGACTAATACCGGTGACCCGGGGCGATGCCATGCGGATTCAGAATTTCCGCTTCGGGCACCTGCAACAAATGGGGAGGGGTTTATGCCCATCACCAAACAGCAAGCACTCGACTACCACTTTGGCGCACGTCCGGGAAAAATTGAAGTCACACCCACCAAGCCTTGCCGGACCCAGCGCGACTTGAGCCTGGCTTACACCCCAGGGGTCGCGGATCCATGCCTGGAGATCCAAAAGAATCCACACGATGCTTTCAAGTACACCGCGCGCGGCAACCTGGTTGCGGTGGTAAGCAACGGAACCGCCGTCCTGGGGTTGGGAGACATCGGCGCCCTCGCCGGCAAGCCCGTTATGGAAGGCAAGGGTGTCCTGTTTAAACGTTTTGCCGATGTGGACGTCTTCGATATTGAAGTCGACACCCACAATCCCGACGAGATCATTAAGCTCTGCCAACTGCTGGAACCCACCTTCGGGGGCATCAATCTGGAGGACATCAAGGCGCCGGAATGCTTCTACATTGAAGAGACGCTGAAAAAGACCATGCAGATCCCGGTCTTCCATGATGACCAGCACGGTACCGCCATCATCTCCGGAGCAGCACTGTTGAATGCACTGGAAGTTGTAGGCAAGCCGATTGTCGAGGTTCGCCTGGTCGTCAATGGCGCCGGGGCCGCGGGTATCGCTTGCGCCGAGCACTATGTCCGCCTGGGCGTCAAGCGCGAAAACATCATCCTCTGCGATACCAAGGGCGTGGTCTACAAAGGCCGCACCGCGGGCATGAATCCTTACAAGGAGCGCTTCGCCCAGGACACCAACCTGCGCACGCTGGCCCAGGCCATGGAAGGTGCGGACGTGTTCCTCGGTCTCTCCGTGAAGGGTGCGGTGACGCCAGACATGGTGCGATCGATGGCTCCTCGTCCCATCGTATTCGCCATGGCCAACCCCGATCCCGAGATCAGCTACCCGGACGCCAAGGCTTGTCGTGACGATGTCATTATCGCCACTGGGCGTTCCGATTATCCCAACCAGGTCAACAACGTGCTGGGATTCCCTTTCATCTTCCGCGGCGCTCTGGACGTGCACGCGACCGCCATTAATGAAGAGATGAAGCTGGCGGCCACCCGCGCCCTGGCAGCTCTGGCCAAGGAAGACGTTCCGGACTCCGTCTGCCGGGCCTACGGGGTCGAGCGACTGAAGTTCGGTTCTGAGTACCTGATCCCCAAACCGTTCGATTCTCGCGTGCTGATATGGGAGGCTTCTGCTGTCGCCGAAGCAGCCATGCGCACCGGGGTAGCGCGCGAACCCATCAACCTCGAACTCTATCGGGAGCAACTGGAGCGGCGCCTGGGCAAAGCCCACGAGCTTTCGCGCATGATGATCCACAAAGCGCAAGTGAAGCCCAAGCAGGTGGTCTTTCCCGAGGGCGAAAACGAGAAAATCCTGCGCGCCTGCCATAGCCTGCTGGAGGAGAAGATTGCGTCACCCATCCTATTAGGGAACCCGGAGGTGATCCAAGCCAAAACCAGTGAGCTTGGTCTGGATCTCGAGGGTGTCAGAATCGTCGATCCTGCACAATCGCAGCTGCGCCCGAGCTACATTCAGGAACTGTTCGCGCTCCGGCAGCGTCGCGGAATGACTTTATCGGAAGCCAGCACTCTGATCAACAACCCCAACGTTTTCGGCTCGATGATGGTACGCATGGGAGACGCGGATGCACTGGTCTCCGGCGTAGCCCATCATTTTCCGGATGTGATACGCCCCGCGCTGCAGATCGTACGCATGCGCGAAGGACTGCACAAGGTCTCGGGCTGCTATGCCATGATCACCCGCAAGGGAGACCTGTACTTCCTGGCCGACACCAGCGTTAACATTGATCCCACCGCGGAAGACCTGGTCGAGATTGCGCTTTGCACGGCTGAGGCTGCCCGGCGCTTTGAGGTGGTGCCGCGGGTTGCCATGCTTTCCTTTTCAAGCTTCGGCAGCACGCAGCATCCGCTTTGCGAAAAGGTGCGCAGGGCCGTGGACCTGCTCCACAAGGCGGACCCCGCCCTCATCGTCGATGGAGAAATCATGGCCGATGCCGCAGTGTCTCCGGAGATGCTGGAGCAAATCTATCCTTTCAGCACTCTGAAGGGCGGCGCGAACGTCCTGATCTTCCCCGATCTCGGTTCTGCCAACATCGCTTTCAAGCTGCTGGCGAACATTGGCGGGGCAGAGACGCTGGGCCCCATCCTGATGGGGATGGCCCGGCCGGTGCATTTGCTGCCTTTGGGCGCGGAAGTAGAGTTGATCGTAAAGGTCGCCGCCATCGCCGTGGTGGACGCCCAGGAGACCGAGCATTACGAGGGGAGGCTGGAGCGCACCAAGGCCCTGGTGCCAGCTACCTGATCAATCAACCCGCAGTGAAGCCAGCCAGCCGCGGGTAAACTGCCCCCGGCTCCGCCGTGAGACAGGATTGGCGTCTTACGGCGGGGAGGGGCGTGACCATTAAACGTTCGCGTCGTTCTGTCAGGGCACCGGGAGCTGTTGGTTCAAGCAGCCGTTGTGTGCGCCTCGAGCTCCGCTTTCGCGGTCACCTTGATTGGAACATTCAGAGCGCGAGAAATGGGACACCTAGTTTTCGCGATCTCGACAGCCCGCTGGAACTTCTTCGCATGAACTGTGGGTACGCTGGCGGTCACGTTCAGTTCAATTCCCGTGATTTCCCAACGTCCTTTTTTCTGTTCCAGTGACAACTGTGATTCAGTCTTCACGTATTCATCTTTAAGGCCAGCTTTGGCCATCTCCTGTACCAGCATGAGCGAGATACAGGAAGCTACTGCCGCCGCCACCATTTCTGACGGGCTGGTGCACGGCTCGTTCCCCGTACCCGAGCAGAAAGAGTACAAGGCATTGGAAATTACTCCGCTGGAGGTCGAGACCGTACCTTCCCCGGCTCCCGGGCCTCCCTTCCAAATGGCCACTGCATTGCGAATCATAGGCCCTCCCGCTTACACAGCTTGTTTCTACTCCCAAAACCGGGCGAAAACTGTGCTCCGGCTCACGTCCGCGTGTGACCTCGACTCCGCGGTCAGGATGGCCAATTTCATTGGCCGACAATTTGATTGGGATGGCAATTTCAGTTTGGTTGCGCCGAGTCGAGCACTTCGCGTACCTTGGCTTCGAGCACTGCGGGCGAGAAGGGTTTCTGGACAAAGGCGAAGCTGTTTTCGGAGACCTGGCGGCGAACCAGGGCGTCCTCCGTGTAACCGGACATGTACAGCACCTTGATTTGCGGCCGCAAGGCAGCGGCGCGGCGCGCCAGTTCGCGTCCGCTCATGCCGGGCATGATCAGGTCGGTCAGCAGCAGGTGAATCGTGCCGGCGTGCTGCGCGCAGATCTGCTCGGCTTCCGCGGGATGTTGCGGCGCGAGCACGGCATAGCCCTTATCACCGAGGATGGAGTTGGCGAGGGCGCGCACCGCGGGGTCATCTTCCACCAGCAGAATGGTTTCTGTGCCGCGCGGCGAAAGCGGGCGCGGGGCAGAGGGCGCTTGCGGCTTGGCAGCGCGTTCATCCACAGGCAAATAAATCCTAAAGGTGGAACCGTGACCCACCTCGCTGTATACCGAGATGTAGCCTTTGCTTTGCTTGACGATGCCGTAGACTACGGCAAGTCCCAGCCCGGTGCCACGGCCCGCCTCCTTGGTGGTAAAGAAGGGATCGAAAATCCTGGCCTGGGTTGCGGCGTCCATGCCGCTGCCGTTGTCGCTGACCATGAGCAGCACATGGGGGCCGGCGTGTGAGCCCACGTGGCTCTCGACGAAGCCTTCATCCAGAACGACGTTGCTGGTCTGGACGGTGAGCTTGCCGCCTTCCGGCATGGCATCGCGGGCATTCACGGCTAAGTTCATGATGACCTGCTCTAACTGGCCCGCATCGGCCTTGACCGAGTGCAGGTCGGCGGCCAAAACCGTCTGCACGTCAATGTGCTCGGGAATCAGCCGGCGCAGCATCTGCACCATGTTGGTGATGACCATGTTCAGGTTCACGGTGCTGCCCTGCGTAATATGGTGGCGGCTGAAAACGCTCAACTGCTTGGTGAGCGCGACGGCGCGTTGGCCGGCCTTGTGAATCTGCTCGGCGGCAGGATGCAGGCGCACGTTTTCCGCGAGGCCATCCATGAGCAGGGTGCTGTAGCCGCTGATGACCGTGAGCAGGTTGTTGAAGTCGTGGGCAATTCCGCCAGCCAGCGTTCCGAGCGACTCCATGCGCTGCGCCTTTTGCAGTTGGAGCTGCAGCTTGCGCTGCTCGGTGATGTCCTGCACCGTGCCTTCGTAGGCGATAATCTTCCCCGAGCCGTCCCGGATGGCCTTCATGTGCTCCGCGACCCAGATCTTCTTGCCGTCCTTGCGGTTGATTTCGCACTCGAAGTTCTGCAACTCGTCACTCCGCTGCAGCAAGTCCTGAAACTGCCCCTTCAGGGAGGGATCTGCATAGTTCTCATTGGCGTTGTAAGTGCGGTTTTGCCGAAAGTCTTCGAAGGAATCGTAGCCGAGCATCTTTACCAGGGCGGGGTTAGCGGCGGTGTACTTGCCATCGGGCGTGGCCTGGAAGATGCCATTCACGGCATTCTCGAAAATGTTGCGGTATTTCTCTTCGGCGGCGCGCAGCGACTCAGCGGTCTGCTCCTGGCGAAGCCTGAGTTGCTGCTGGGCGCGCTGCCCGAGCACCAGTCGCGCGCTCGAACAGGCAAACGAGGCGACCACCGCAACCACGGCGACGGCCAATTGCTTGCGCTGGGCATGGGCCGCCGTGACCAAAACCAGAAGGGGCAACGCGATGTGCGCGAACTGCGCCAGCAGCAACGGTTCCGCCAAAATCTTGTTGGGTTCAGGCTCAGCTTCTGCCGGCGGAGTCCAGCCGGCGGCCAGCCCAATCAGCAGCGTGCGCGGCAAAGTCCACAGCAGTTCGTACCAGGAGGCATCGGGCATGTGGCCCCAGTTTTGAACATACACATAAACCAGGTCGCCCACGCTGAACACGAGCAGAAACAGGGCGACGCGGCCGAATAGCGAGCGCACCAGCCGGGAGCGGGTCAGCAGAACGCGCAAGGCAAAGGCCGAGGTGATGACCACATCGCGGACAATCTCCACCCGCCAGATCAGCAACGTCGTCGCTTGCAGCGACCCGCCCGACTGCCAGGGTTCATAGAAGAAGAACAGATAGGTGGAAAGCGTGACGATGCCGACTTGCAGGAAGTCGAGCTTGCGCTGACTGGAGAAGGCGCTCGCCTCAGCACTGTCGTCGCCCAGAAACAGCGTCATCACCATGGGCGCGACGTAAAACAACAGCAGAGCGTCGCTCGGCCACCAGAGCTGAGGAGAGGCGTGCAGAATGCTGTCGTAATAGGTGTAAAAGACCTGGCCCAGCGTGTAAATGGTGAAGGAAACGCCGATCAGCCGCCAGAAGCGGCGGGCAAAACCACGGGAGCGTTGCGAGGTCTGATAGGCGACCGCCGCTGTAACCGCAGCCAGCGCCAACTCCACCAGGTTGCTAAGCAGGGCGCGGTGCAAGGCTAGCGCCAAGACGTGGCACGCCAGCAAAACTACCGCCAGAATCACGACCTTCCGGGAAGCGCCCAGATTCACGGTTCGAGCCTAGATTGCCTGCCCATCCTACTCTATTTCCGGGAAAAATTTATGCGATGGTGCAACGGTCCAGGTGAACCCGCTGTTTTGGAATCCCGCACCTTGACGAAGAACACCAAGATGGGTCACCCGGCCTTGCAAAATCACTCACAAGCAGTACAATTCGGGCGAATCAGAATTGGAGAAAAATCTCCCGTCAACGGGACCGGATCGCGACGGGTCGGATCTGCCTTGTCGAACGGCCCGGTGATTTAACAGGACAAGCATTCGAGATCAGTTTGAGGATATGGGCGCAAAACACTCTTGGAGGAACGAAAAATGAAATTATATCGTCTCGCATTTGCCCTTAGTGTCATCGGCGTTGTAATCCTGACAGCCGGGTGTAGCTCAACCGAAAATAAGGCGCCCGAAAAGCAGGCCGCAGCAGTGCCAAAGGCGAGTGCGGAACTTTACACCGGTGAGCAGGCATTCAATCGAATGCTGGGTCTGGCGTTGAAATGGTCGGCGGATGCTGCGCCGGCTCGAGTGGAATCGGTCCCCAACACGGAAGCCACCGGCCAGGGCGGGAAATCAACCGTCTGGCGAGGGTACTTTGCCTCGCCCAGCCGCCGGGCCACCAAGACCTTCGTTTGTTCGGGAAGCCGCCTGCCCGATGCGCCGCCGTTCGGAGTTTCACCCGAGGGGGCTGAAGGCGCCTACAACGCCCAATCCGCCAATCTTGTCTTTTCACAGTACCTGGTGAAGACGGATACGGATAAGGCCTTCGATGTCGCGCAGCAGCACGGGGGCGATGCCATCCTCAAGAAGGATGCGCAGCAGCCCGTCACCTACGTGCTGCTCAAGGACAAGAAGCTGAACGTGCCCGTTTGGTTTGTCATTTACGGCGCGAGCGAGAAGGACCGCAAGGGCATCGGAGTGATTAACGCCACCACCGGCGATTTCGTCAGCGCGGGCAAGTAAAAGCGGGGCTTTCCGGCGCAGGCCAAGAGCCTCAGGTATCTTCCAAAATGGAGTTGGCTGGTCCATGAGCGCACGGGGCGATCCAGTCCGGCGGTTGCCTATGACTTCTCGTGAAAGAGGGAGGCGGTCGGAATGACCGCCTTGAACCAGACTTTGTCTCCGCGAAACGGTTCTCGACCAGTGTCTCGTGCTGCCACTGGACCATGAACGTCATATGGCACCAGCCCACTTCCCGGACCTGGAGCGGGTTTTGCTCGCCATGGGCCGCCCCTCGTAGGTTCACGAAATAACGGAACGAAGTGAAGGAGGAAGCGGAAGCGCCGAAAAACCGCCGGCAACCTCTTAGCTGGAAAACGCCGACTGTAACGCTTTCCGCAGCGCTTGTGAGCCAAACGGTTTGGGAAGAAATGCGCTGTCTGGCTGCGCAAGTCCGCGTGCAAGCATTGCCTCTTCCGCATATCCAGACATGAAGATGACTTTGGGCGACAGACCCAAATCCCGTATGCCTTCGGAAAGCTGCGGCCCCTTCGTATCTGGCAACACGATGTCGGTCAGCAGCAGATCAATCGATCCATTCGCTCTAGCCAGTTCGATGGCTGACCTGGCATCGCCAGCTTCCAGGACATGGCATCCCATATTGTTCAGCATCTCTGCCACAGCCGAACGGAGCGCAGGCTCGTCTTCGACCAGCAAGACGGTCCTGTTGAAGCTCGGTTCCTCGCCAGTATTCGGCAGTTCACGCTCTCTTCCTGTTGCGGCAGAGCTACAGGCTGGCAAACAAATCCTGAAGGTTGTACCTATCCCTAGTTCGCTGTGTACCCGCACGAATCCGCCGCTTTGTTTCACGATGCCGTACACGGTCGCCAGCCCCAGGCCCGTTCCTTTGCCAACTTCCTTGGTGGTGAAAAACGGCTCGAAAATGCGTTTTTGTGTCTCTGCGTCGATACCACTCCCGGTGTCTGTAATCGCGATCACAACATAGTTCCCCGGAACGACGGCCGCTCCGTAAGAGTGATCCTCACCGATAACAACATGCTGGGTTTCGATGATAACTCTGCCTCCATTGGGCATAGCATCTCTGGCGTTGAGTACCAAATTGAGCACGACCTGGACCAAATGATTGGAATCGCCTTCCACCACCGCGGGAAGTTCTGAGAGCCGGCAGGTTACTCGTATGTTTTCTCCGATGACCCGACGGATGAGCATTTTTTCGGTTTCACGGATCAAATCATTTACATTGATCCGCACTTTCTTCTGCACGTCTTTACGACTGAATGTCAACAATTGGTGGACAACGGCGCCTGCCCGAGCAGTGGCGTTGCGTACCTGCTCCGTGAATTTCCGCTGCTTGTCGGTTAATCCCAACTCCAGCAACTCGACGTTGCCCTGGATCACCATCAACAAATTGTTGAGGTCATGCGCCACGCC
>Ga0074044_10000800_pt1 | contig 29452 bp, 18 predicted proteins | sample BogForMeECP23OM1_FD_94443 | JGI IMG/M metagenome (GOLD analysis project Ga0074044, IMG submission 94443) | Bog forest soil microbial communities from Calvert Island, British Columbia, Canada - Bog Forest MetaG ECP23OM1 | ecosystem: Environmental > Terrestrial > Soil > Wetlands ...
CCTTGCCAGCACCAACCAGATGCGCGAGTTTCTTTCCCGGCTTGGTCCCGATGACCGCGTGCTTCTGATCGGCGATATCCGCCAGCATCAGGGCGTCGAAGCGGGTCGCCCCTTTGAGCAACTGCAGGATGCGGGAATGCGCACGACCACACTCGATGAGATCGTGCGCCAAAGAGACCCAACTCTGAAGTCTGCCGTCGAACTGCTGGCCACGGGCCAAGTCTCGGCTGCGCTCGACGCACTCCAGCAGCAGGGCAGTGTGAAGGAAATTCCCAACGCGGAAGAGCGCATCCGCGCGATCGCAAAGAGTTACGTCGAATCGCCCCGGAACACTCTCATCGTCTCACCGGACAATGCTTCCCGGCGTGAACTAAACGTCGCTGTTCGCCAGGAGTTGAAGGCCAATGGAAGTCTTGCGCCGGAAGACCATTCTTTTCGCGTCCTCGTTCAGCGTCAGGATATGACCGGAGCCGAACGATCATGGGCAAGCCACTACGAGATCAACGATGTAGTTCGCTACACACGTGGCAGCAAAAGCATCGGAATCGAGGCTGCCGCTTATGCATCGGTCGTCGCGATCAGCCCAGCCGCAAACCAGCTCACTGTCGAAAAAGCGAACGGAGAGCTTGCGACCTACGATCCCCGCCGCCTTACCGGCGTCAGCGTCTACCAAGAGATCCAACGCGAGTTTTCCGTAGGCGACCGCATCCAGTTTACGGCCCCCGACAAATCTCTCGGCGTTGCCAATCGCGACATGGCCGTGATCGAGGCGATCCACCCCGATGGTCGCCTGTCCGCCCGCCTCGACAACAACCGCCAGATCGAATTCAGCCCCAACGAGCATCGTCATCTTGATCACGGCTACGCCGTTACCAGTCACAGCTCCCAGGGCCTCACCGCCGAACGCGTCCTCGTTCACGGCGATACCCGCGTCCACCCAGACCTGCTCAACTCCCGCTTCGCCTACGTTTCCATCTCGCGTGCAAGCCTCGACGCGAAGATCTATACCAATGACACCGCCGAGCTTGGCCAAAGATTGAGTGGCGAGGTTTCCAAGAGTTCTGCTATTGAGTTTTCTCACTCGACAGCTAACGCGATGGCAGATCTCAGTCTGGGGCAGGGTATTTGAGGCAAGACCCCATAGTGTGTTGCAAAACGTCATTAGATATGATTAAGTAATGACATATTGAGACATGGCTATGGCTATGGCAAAACCTCTCCAGAAGATTATGCGGTACGTCGGCCAACACGGGATCGTTAGGCCCCGTGACATTGAGGCCATCGGCCTTCCACGGGAGTATCTCGTTCGCCTGCACCGCCAAGGCCGGCTCAGTCGGCCTGGCCGCGGAATTTACACACTGCCGGACGCCAACGTAACGGAACGCCACTCTTACGCTGAAGTGGCGAAGCGTGTTCCGGAAGCTGTTATCTGCCTGCTCTCAGCTCTCGCCTTCCACGAGATCACGACACAGAGCCCCCCTGCTATCTGGATCGCCCTCCGCAAAGGGGCAAGAAGACCCGCCCTCACATCACCCTCACTTCGGATCGTCCGCCTTTCTGGACCATCACTGACAGAGGGAACTGAGAATCACCAGGTCGAAGGCGTTCCGATTCGCGTCTATTCAGCAGCGAAAACCGTTGCCGATTGCTTTAAATTCAGAAACAAGATCGGACTTGATATCGCGATCGAAGCTCTAAAGGATTGTCTTCGCCAAAAGAAGGCTAACGTCAACGAAATCTACCGTTACGCCAAAATCTGCCGGGTTAGCAATGTCATTCGTCCCTACATGGAGGCGCTGTGATTTGGCTCTGACAATGCCAACGTCTAGATGAAAGCTCGCCGCAATCGAAGAGTATTCTTCAGCGTCTCGTCAGGGGCGGAAATTCTACAGACACTGTCTGAAGAATTCTTACGCCTGCGAATCACGTCGAGCCGACGCTGAAATGCGTGTTTCATAAGGGACAGAAACAGAAGTAGTTAGATACTATGATGCATGAAACGTTAGTAAAATATTTGACATTTTGGATCATGAAGGATAGCATAACTGTGGAGGATTAGGGAAAATGCGGACGAGCACACTTGAGCAGTTGAAGCGACATCTCCGCCCTGGACGCGTGTACCGCAGAGAAGACCTTCTGCCCTGGTCCCATACTGTGGATCGACACCTCAAAGAACTCACTGACGACGGAACCCTCCAAAAGCTCCGTACTGGCTTGTACTACAGCCCTCGAAAATTTGAATTTGGTGAGGCTCCCGCGGACGAGCACGAGCTGGTGAAAGCGTTCTTGAAAACGGACCGGTTTGTCCTGACCTCCCCGAATGCCTACAACCAGTTGGGGCTTGGGACAACACAGCTCTACAACAAACGGGTTGTCTACAATCAGAAACGGCATGGGACATTTCCGCTCGGCAATCGCATGGTCACATTCAAACGCCGTCTGAACGTTCCGAAGCAGCTCTCTCCCGAGTTTCTGCTGGTCGATCTTGTTAATGAACTAGGAGATCTTGCGGAGGACCGGGACGCCGTTCTTTCCCGCGCTCGCGAAAAAGCCAAAGAGATGGACCCGAAAAAGCTCTCACGGGCAGTTTCACTCTACGGCAAATACTCCACGCAGAAAAAGTTTCGGGAGATGCTGCAACATGCCGCCTGATAGCTTTTTGCACGAGAGAAGCGACTTCAAGGCACTTGTCGAGACCGTTGCCGACAGCGAGAAGATCAATGATCCGGCGCTCGTGGAGAAGGACTACTGGATCATGCACGCCGTCTATGGGCTCAAACACCTTGGCTTAACGTTTGAGCTCAAGGGCGGCACTTCGCTTTCCAAGGGGTTTGGGGTCATTCAGCGTTTCTCCGAGGACATCGATATTCGCATCGAACCCTTCGACAAATTGCAGGTCGATACAAATCCAAATCACGAGAAGCCGCAACACATCGAGTCGAGACGCCAGTTTTATGAAAAGCTGCGGGACAAGATCAAGATCCCGGGCATTACCTCCGTTGAGAGGGATGCGACATACGACGATGCAACGCTAAGGAATGCCGGCCTCAGACTAGCCTACGAGACCCACTTTGGTTCAATCGCTGGTCTCAAGGATGGAATTCTCCTCGAAGTTGGCTTCGATCAGACGACTCCGAACCGCGCGGTTACAATTTCTTCCTGGATCGGACAGTTTGCAGAGGCCAAGAAGCTCAAATACGCAGACAACAGGGCCCTCGAAATTCCTTGCTACAACCCCGAATACACTTTCGTAGAAAAGCTTCAAGCTGTGGTTCGAAAATACGGCCAATTCAAGGGGACAGGGAAAGTTCCCACGAATTTCCTCAGGCACTACTACGACATTCATCAACTCCTCGACGTGGAAGCGGTGCAGAAATTCATCGGAACCCCAGAATACTTGGAGCACAAAAAGAAGCGTTTCAAGTCCCTTGATCAGAACGTCGCAAAGAGTGGTGCCTTCACGATCGAAGACCAGAACATTCGGAAGCAATTCGAAGAAGAATATTCAAAGACAGCTCCACTTTACTATCGCGGCCAGATTGCCTTCGCCAAACTCCTTGCCCGTATCCAGCAAGACCTCACACGTCTATAACTCCCCACCCGAGTCATCTTCTCACCAATCGTTGCAAAGTAGACGAGATGACCGTCCACGTAGCCCCGTTGGTGAACAGTCGGTGTTAATCTAAGAGGCTCATTCTTCCCCCGGAAAGAAATTGTCGTTGGGAGATACCGCCAAGGATGTCAACGCCTTCGTTTCCCGCTAACGCGAATAATCGATTTTTTGATCGGCCCATCCTCAATTCTCCCTATGCGTATCCTGGACGCCATTGGGAGCTTGATAGTGAAGGGCAACCGACGCAACAAATCATCGAAATGCGTCGTCGCGCAGAGTTCATCACGCCGATACCCAAGGCGAAGAAACAGAAGGCGAATCAAACTGCGTTGGTGTTCAACGAGGGTAAAGGACTCTCGAACGAAAACCAGCAGTACGACCCAACCTCGATCATCAACGAACTTCGATATCAGGTTGACCAGTGGCGGAAGCTGACCAGTCCCAACGATTGGCTCGTTACACCTGAAACGGCGAGCCTTCTACAGCATTGGCGGCACTTCCAGTTCAACGATGTGCGTCCGTTCTTTTGTCAAGTTGAGGCCGTCGAAACTCTGATATGGCTAACCGAGGTAGCCCCGAAGGTTGGCAAAAGCGGCAAACGATTCCTCGACCACATTGGAAATGCGAATCGCGATGCCAACCCCGAGCTTTTGCGTATTGCCTTAAAGCTGGCGACGGGCACGGGCAAAACCACGGTAATGGCGATGGTTATCGCCTGGCAGACCATCAACGCGGTTCGCCGCCCTGGTAGTACCAATTTCACGCGCGGTTTTCTAGTTGTTACTCCCGGCCTGACAATTCGCGACCGTCTGCGGGTTCTTCAGCCCCACGACCCAGACAGCTATTATCAGGAGCGAGAACTTGTTCCAACCGACATGCTGCCCGATATCAAACGGGCCAAGATCGTAATCACTAATTTCCATGCTTTCAAACTTCATGATCGTCTGGAACTGTCGAAAGGCGGACGTTCCCTTCTGCAGGGGAGAGGTGAAGAGCTAGAAACGCTCGAAACTGAAGGGCAGATGATTCAGCGGGTCATGCCCGATCTGATGGGACTCAAGAGCATCCTTGTCCTCAACGACGAAGCTCACCACTGTTACCGCGAAAAGCCGGGACAAGCTGACACAACCGATCTGAAGGGAGAAGAAAAGCAAGAAGCCGAGAAGAATAAGGAGGCTGCAAGAATCTGGATTTCTGGCTTGGAGGCTGTGAAACGCAAGCTCGGAATCGAGAGGGTAGTCGATCTTTCCGCGACACCATTTTTTCTGAGCGGATCGGGCTATGCCGAAGGCACGTTATTCCCATGGACTGTCAATGACTTTTCGCTGATGGACGCTATCGAATGCGGCATTGTCAAACTCCCCCGCGTGCCTGTGGCCGACAACATCCCCGGCGAACAGGCCCCGGTGTTCCGCAATCTCTGGGAACACATTCGCAACGACATGCCAAAGAAAGGTCGTGGCAAATCCGGAACTCTCGATCCCCTTAGTCTTCCGGTTACATTGTTGACCGCCCTGGAGGCACTCTACGGCCACTACGCCAAAACATTCGAGCTCTGGAGAAGCCGCAAGATCGCAGTTCCTCCGTGCTTCATTGTCGTCTGCAATAACACCTCGACCTCGAAGCTGGTTTACGACTACATTTCCGGTTTCGTCCGCGAGAACGAAGATGGCACGGAGACGCCCGTACCGGGACGTTTGGAACTTTTCCGAAACACGGACGAATACGGTAATCCGTTTGCCAAACCGAATACTCTTTTGATTGATAGCGAGCAACTGGAATCCGGCGAGGCGCTCGATGACAAGTTTCGGGCAATGGCCGCGGACGAAATCGACAGGTTCCGGCGAGAGATCATTGAGCGAACCGGAGATCGTCAGCAAGCTGAAAACATCACCGATCAGGACTTGCTTCGGGAGGTAATGAACACGGTTGGCAAAGAAGGCCGGCTCGGCGAGCAGATTCGGTGTGTGGTTTCTGTTTCGATGCTAACCGAAGGCTGGGATGCCAATACGGTGACGCACGTTCTCGGTGTACGCGCTTTTGGGACCCAACTTCTCTGCGAACAAGTAATCGGAAGAGCGTTGCGGCGGCAATCGTATGAGTTGATCGAAGAAGGAGAGGACCGAGGCCTCTTCAACGTGGAGTACGCAGATGTCCTAGGCATTCCCTTCGATTTCACGGCCAAGCCAGTCATTGCGCCTCCGCAACCGCCTCGCGACACCATTCAGGTCAAGGCGGTTCGCCCGGATCGCGATCACCTCGAAATTACTTTCCCCAGAGTGGCTGGATACCGGGTCGAGCTGCCAGAAGAGCGGCTCAAGGCAGCGTTTAATGACGATTCGGTACTCGAACTGACTCCCGAGCTCGTCGGCCCTTCGAAAACGAGAAATTCAGGGATCATCGGTGAAGCTGTGGATCTGGATCTGGAACATCTCGAAGATATGCGCCGATCCACGCTATTGTTTCATCTCGCGAAGCGCCTGCTCTATACGAAATGGCGTGATCCCGGCGAAGAACCAAAGCTGCATCTTTTCGGTCAGCTGAAACGCATTACGAAGGATTGGCTCGATACATGTCTCGTCTGCAAGGGTGGAACATACCCGGCGCAACTCATGTATCAGGAACTGGCTGACATTGCGTGCGAGCGGATGACTGCCGCCATTACCCGCAGCGCTTCCGACAAGTCGCCCATCAAGATCATTCCAGATCCGTACAATCCAATTGGTTCTACGAACTACGTGAAGTTCAACACATCTCGAACAGACCGTTGGAAGACAGATGCGCGGCGCTGTCACATCAACTGGGTGATTCTGGACAGCGACTGGGAAGGAGAGTTCTGCCGGGTTGCGGAATCGCATTCTAGGGTGCGGGCATATGTAAAGAATCACAACCTCGGTTTTGAGGTGCCTTACAGGTTTGGCTCGGAGAATCGGCGATACAGACCGGATTTCATTGTGCTAGTTGATGATGGCCATGGCGAAACCGACCTTCTGCACCTGGTTGTCGAAATCAAGGGGTACCGCCGCGAAGATGCCAAAGAAAAAAAGACAACCATGGACACCTACTGGATTCCAGGTGTGAACAATAGCGGCAAGCACGGCCGGTGGGCATTCTCTGAATTCCGGGAGGTCTACCAGATCGAATCGGACTTCAAAGCAAAGGTCGAAGGCGAATTCAACTCGATGATTGAATCGATGATTGGATCGCCTGTGGCGTAAGGGATTGCATGGCAAAAAACGGTTCCAAGCAGAAGGAAAAGAAGAAAGTTGCAACTCTGACGCACGATAAGGCGAAGCGTAGGAACATTCCTACAGCTGAGTTCCAATCGGTTATGCGCGTTGAGGAGCAGAGCCCGATCCGCGTGGCGTACGATCGTCGAAACCGCGACCTCGACCCGCAGTTGGTTTGGCGCGGAAAAGACGACCAGGACTGGTCTGATCTGGTCGTGCATGCGCCTCCGCTCTACATACAGGAAAAGGTTCAGCCTAAAGTTCTGATTGACGACTTACAGCGTCGGACAGAAGCCAGTTCCTCGGCCGGCGATTCTCAATTCGATCTGTTTGCGGACTTCAATGGCCTGCCCAGTGAGGCGGCGAAAACGGAGTTCTATCAGCACGACGCCCACTGGAGCAATCGAATGATTCTCGGTGACAGTCTCCCGGTGATGGCATCGCTCGCGGAGCGGGAGGGCCTTCGAGGGCAGGTGCAGTGTATCTACATCGACCCACCGTACGGCATCAAGTTCAACTCCAATTTCCAATGGTCAACTACTAGTCGCGATGTGAAAGACGGCAACTTCGAGCAGATCACTCGCGAGCCAGAACAGGTGAAGGCGTTCCGCGATACGTGGCGAGACGGGATTCACTCGTACTTAACTTACTTGCGAGACCGATTGACGGTTGCCCGTGATCTGTTGAGTGACACCGGATCCATCTTTGTCCAGATCGGAGACGAAAACGCGCATCGTTTGCGCGCGTTGATGGACGAGGTGTTCGGTGAGAAGAACTTTATCTCAGAAATTGTCTTTCAGAAAACATCCTCTTCTTCCTCGGACGAGCTATCGGGCGTATTTGATTGTCTGCTTTGGTTTGGGAAATCGTCTGCACGAAAATATCGTCCGCTCTTCCAGCTCAAGACACCCGGTGACGAAGGTGCGACCCAATATTCTTTCGGTGAGGACAGTAACGGTATTCGTCGGACGCTTTCTGAATGGGAAGAGCATGGAGTAGATACATCCGAACTGAGAATTTTCTCGCATGACAACATCACGAGTCAGAGACCCGCTCAAGGTGATGACGTTCGTGAGTTTACATACGAAGGAAAGTCTTTTGAAGTCAAGAAAGGCACATTCAAGACAGATGCAGGTGGGTTGAGGCGACTTTCTGAGGCGAAGCGCATGATCTTTATCGGGAATACGCTTCGTTATGTTCGCTTCTTAAACGACTTCAGAATTTTTCCATATTCCAATCTGTGGACGGATACTACGACATCGGGATTCGCAGACCCAAAGGTGTACGTTGTCCAAACGAACGTTGAGGTGGTGATCCGCTGTCTGCTAATGGCAACCGACCCAGGAGATCTGGTTCTTGATCCGACCTGTGGTTCTGGAACAACGGCATACGTTGCAGAACAATGGGGCCGCCGCTGGATCACCATTGATACCTCCCGTGTTGCATTGGCTCTGGCCCGAGCACGCATCATGGGCGCTCGCTATCCCTATTACTTACTGGCGGACAGCCGCGATGGCCAACTGAAGGAAGCAGAGATAACGAAAACCGTCCCGTCTGAAGCTCCGACGCACGGCAACATTCGGCAGGGATTTGTATACGAGAGAGTCCCGCATATCGCCCTGAAGTCGATCGCGAACAACGCTGAGATTGATGTGATTTGGGATGAATATCAGAAGGCGTTAGAACCTCTTCGGGCGAAATTGAGTGCGGCTCTGAAAATGGAGTGGGAGGAATGGGAAGTTCCGCGTGACGCTGGGGGGAAATGGAGTCCAGAGGCAAAGGAAATCCATGCAGAGTGGTGGAAAGGGCGAATCGCTAGACAGAAGGCAATGGATGCTTCCATTTCTGCGAAAGCAGATTTCGAGTATCTCTACAACAAGCCCTACGAAGATAACAAAAAAGTTCGCGTGGCCGGACCGTTCACCGTCGAGAGCCTTTCACCACATCGTGTCGTCATCGTAGACGAGAACGGCGACTGGATCGATGGTCAGCCCCAATCAAAGACCGGTCGCAAAGACGAAGCCGATTTCGTCCAAATGATATTGGAGAACCTCAAAACCGCCGGCGTCCAACAGGCACATAAGGAGGACAAGATCTCCTTCTCTTCAATTGTGCCGTGGCCAGGGTATTTCGTGGCTGCTGAGGGAAAATATGCGGAAGTCGCGGGCAAAGGGTCAGAGAAACGAGCGGCAATCTTTATCGGGCCTGAGTTCGGGACTGTGGCGCGGCCCGATCTAGTGGCTGCGGCCCGTGAAGCGGGAGATGCAGGATTCGATGTTCTAATCACGTGCGCGTTTAACTACGACGCTCATTCGTCGGAATTCAACAAGCTCGGGCGAATTCCAGTCCTAAAAGCGCGTATGAACGCCGATCTGCACATGTCCGATGAACTCAAAAACACGGGGAAAGGCAATCTGTTCGTGATCTTCGGAGAACCGGATATTGACATCATCAACCTAAAGAACGACGAAGTTCAGGTAAAAGTGAAAGGCGTGGATGTATTCCATCCCAACACAGGCGAAGTTCGCAGCGACGGGGCTGAAGGAATTGCCTGCTGGTTCATCGATACCGATTACAACGAAGAAAGCTTCTTTGTGCGTCACGCGTACTTCTTGGGAGCGAATGATCCGTACAAGGCGCTGAAGACAAGCCTGAAGGCAGAAATCAATGAAGAGGCTTGGTCGACGCTTCATAGCGATACGTCGCGTCCTTTTAGCAAGCCGACATCAGGGCGCATTGCGGTGAAGGTAATCAATCACCTTGGCGATGAAGTGATGAAGGTGTTTCGAGTGAACTAATGGAATTCCGGATTGCGGACACATTTACTGACAGCCTGGCGCGCCTGACGAATGAAGAGCAGAAGGCTGTCAAGATGGCTGCCTTCGATCTGCAATTGAATCCCGCTCATCCCAGTCTCCAATTCCACAAGCTGGCGAAATCGAAAGACCCAAACTTCTGGTCGATCCGAGTCGGTCGCGACGTCCGGCTGGTCGTTCACAAAACCGGGACCAGCCTCTTGCTGTGCTACGTCGATCACCACGACGAGGCCTACAAGTGGGCCGAACGACGAAAGGTCGAAACTCACCCGAGAACCGGTGCAGCGCAATTCGTTGAGATTCGCGAGCGGGTTCAAGAGATCCCAATTCCGAAATACGTCGAAACCGCGCCGAAAGAAATCGCGAAACCTTCCTTGTTCTCTGCGCTTTCTGACGACCAGTTACTTGGTTTCGGTGTTCCCCCCGAGTGGTTACACGATGTTCGAAACGCCAACGAGGACTCCGTCCTCGACTTGGCTGGACATCTGCCTGCCGAGGCAGCAGAGGCGTTGCTCAACGTCGCAGTTGGAGTACCGCCAGAGGCGCCCGTGTTCGCACCGAAGCCTGAGGCGCCTACAGTCCTATACCAAATGGCCGAGCCCGAGGCCGCGTCGGCCCCATCGAAAGCTGAATTTGAGCACCCAGACGCGGCGCGTCGCTTTCGTACCATCACGAGCCAGGAAGAACTTGAGCGAGCCCTCGACTCCCCTTGGGAGAAATGGACCACTTTTCTACATCCGACTCAACGCCAACTGGTGGAACGGAAATACAACGGTCCGGCTCGTGTCTCGGGATCCGCGGGCACAGGAAAGACGATTGTTGCCCTGCACCGAGCTGTGCATTTGGCACGAAGCAGCCGCGAATCGCGCGTGCTTCTCACAAGCTTTTCCGAACCTCTAGCCAATGCATTACGGTCGAAGCTTCGACTTCTGATTAGCAATGAGCCGCGCCTTGGCGAACGCATCGAAGTGCATGCCATGAATGCGATTGGCAGACGACTTCACGACGCCAATATCAGTAAAGCCAAAATTGCTTCGACTGACATGATTCGCGAACTCCTGCGAGGTGCAAGTCAATCGGCTAAAGACAACCGCTTTTCGCTCCATTTCCTTGAGACCGAGTGGGAGCAGGTCGTGGATGGATGGCAACTGGATACTTGGGAAGCCTATCGCGACGTTGCACGGTTAGGTCGGAAAACGCGGCTGAGAGAACCGCAGCGTGTGCTGTTGTGGTCGCTATTCGAAGACGTGAGGTCCAAGCTAAGATCGAAGGATCTCGTGACGTACTCCGGGATGTTTAATCGTCTCGCTTCGTTCTACGAACGGGGCGCACCATCACCATTTGACTTCGTCGTTATTGACGAAGCTCAAGATGTGAGCATCGCCCAACTTCGATTTCTGGCTGCTCTTGGTACCAAACGACTCGACAGGCTCTTCTTTGCCGGAGACCTAGGACAAAGGATTTTCCAACAGCCCTTCTCATGGAAGGCGCTTGGTGTTGACGTTCGTGGTCGCTCGACAACGCTGAGAATCAATTACAGAACATCACATCAGATTAGAGCGCAGGCCGATAGACTCCTGGGTCCACACATGTCGGATGTGGACGGCAACCTTGAAGAACGCAAGGGGACAGTTTCGCTCTTCAACGGACCTTCGCCCACAATCGAGACGCTCTCTGATCTGGACCAGGAAACGAAATCAGTAGCGGCATGGCTCAAGGCACGTGCCAAAGAAGGCCTAGAACCGCACGAAATCGCCATCTTCGTTCGCTCTTCGGCCCAGCTAGATCGAGCAAGAGCAGCGGCAGAGCGTGCAAAACTGCCTTTTAAGGTGCTCGATGATAATGTCGAGACTTCAGCCGGAAGCGCATCCATCTGCACCATGCATCTCGCGAAAGGACTTGAGTTTCGCGCGGTCGCGGTGATGGCCTGTGACGATGAGGTCATACCGCTACAGGAGAGAATCGAGACTGTGGCCGATGATGCTGACTTGGAGGACGTATACAACACAGAGCGACATCTTCTGTACGTCGCATGTACCCGAGCCCGCGATCATTTGCTGGTTAGCAGTGTTGCTCCGGCCTCAGAATTCCTCGATGATCTGCGTGGAGCTGTCGAAAGCGCACATTGATAATGGTTGAGGCACAAACGCCGTCAGTTCAACCCTCTGGAGTCGTGCGGCTAGCCCCCATAGCGACCATTGGGCTTAAATTTCAGAGTCTTGTTCAGATATTGGCCTCTCGACTGTCCAGGTGCAGTAAATTCTTCCCAGGTTGTAGCGGGACAAGCCGAGTACCACCATTCTTCACCATTCTTGAACCGCAGGTAAATCGTTTCTGTTTCTGGATCGTACCCTTCAGCAACTATAACAGCGGAGCCATTGACTGGAATCCATTCAATCATTTTCAGCCTCGTACGTGCCTCTCCAGGCTGCAAGCGCTGGTGCGATGTCCGGAACTTTAGGGTCGCCACGCCAAGCAGTCAATGCGGGATCATCTGCAAGTGGCTTCGGCTCGGGAATGTCCAACAGCACTCGGGAAGGCAGGATAACAGCCTCACCACTGACCACAGCTTCGCCTGTGCGAAGGGAGGGTAACACAGCAGCGAGTCCTGCTACGGTATCCGGCAATGATGCGCGAATTGCACCTTGATCTTCTGCATTCGACAGGCGAAGAGCTATGATTGTGCCGCATTGCGCTAGTGCAGTGTCCGGCAGCTCCGTTGGACGCTGCGTAACGAGCAAAAGCCCAATCCCATATTTACGACCTTCACGCGCAATTCGATTTGCCGAATCCCGTGTCAGGGGTCCAGCACTATCGCCCAGGTATCGATGAGCTTCCTCCAGAACAACAAGGACAGGGCTAGCCCGACCCACACCTGGCCCATCTGCATGGCTTCGAATAGACACCTCAAACAAGAGATTGAGCACAACGCCGATGGCGAGGTCTGTCGCGGCCGCTGGTACTCCACTGAAATCCAAAACAGATATCGGTCGCTGCCTACCAAGCCACTCCTGTATGACTCCTACCAGAGGGTCTGGTCCTTCAGGTGTTCCTATCGGTTCCTGGAAGAACTGTAACTGCGGGTTAAGTAACCCAAGACGAAGAAGGTCCGGCATTGTTCCGTACACACCATATTTGGGACCTTGATGGGGCGCCTGGCCTCCTGGATTGTAGGGCTGAAATTGAGCAGCTTGCAGTACAGCCGGATCGCCAGCATGGGTCTGACAATGCGTGTTTGGGTCCCCTTTATTCATCCGTGTTTCATGATTTTCCCAATCCAGTTTGTGCCAAACGGAACGTATGTCGAATGGCACAGGCGTGTCTGCGGTTACCGCCGTCGCATCTAGATGAAGCCATTGAGCACTGGCAACAAATTTCCGCCGCGCTTCTGTGACAAGTTCCGCGAAACGGTTATTGAAGGTTGCCCCACCAGGCGCACCAGCAAAGATTCGGATTATGTCTGCGGCAGGCAAGGCCCAGTAAGGAACTCTCAGTCGGTTGTCTCCCGCATCGAGCACACTACGGACGGATGCATATTCGCCGATTGCGCGCGCATATTCGCCGTGAGGGTCAATGAGCACGACGTTTGCTGCTTTCCATCCACCTCGTACAAGGTTCTGGAGCATCGAAGCTACCGCGCTAGTCTTGCCTGCCCCGGTTGAGCCGACAACTGCAGCGTGTCTTACGACTAGACGGGATGCATCCAAACATAGGGGGACATCCTCGGCGGCCGCGAGACAACCGAGTCGAAGATACTTCTCGTTTGGGTGAGGGAATATCTCCTGCAGTTGCTGGGGTGTTGCGAAGTGAACGGGGTCATCGAGTCCCGGATACGAACCAACGCCCCGCCTGAACCTCTTCGTCCCACGGTCGATTTCGCCCAAAAGCTGAATCTGCAGCCATCGTTCGCCAGATTGAGCATTTTCAGCTGGTGCGAGGGGGCCACTAAGCTCAGCAATCCCCAACAGGGTGACCGTCGCGATCAGGTCCACTAAACCTTGCGGAATCCGCACCAATGAACCGATCTGACCGATGGGCTGAAGCCTTCCTCTAAATATCGGCGCCACGCCCGCGAGGTCTGGGTCAAGGGCCACTGTGATCGTCGCGCCCAAGACGTGACGAACCCTCCCAATGCATGTTGGGTCGCGCTCGGCCATTTAAGGTACCTTCGGTGATGCGGAAGTCGGATTTGCAGATACGGGCAACAGACTCTGGAGATCAAACACGGAGCTGCGAGCCAGATATTCAGCGAGTTTGCGGAAATCGCTAAGCAGGAACTTGTTGTTGTCCCACACGCCGACCTGGGGGGTCGCAGGTGCTTTCCAATTTGCGCGCACACCACCCAACATCGCTTCTGTTGCAGTCGCTACCTGCAAATTCGGAGTGTTAAGCGCTCGTTTTGACAGTACGTCAGGAATATTCGAGTGACAAAATGCGATGAATTCAGACCGCGGTCGTCGAGCGGCAGCATCAAAAATGAGTTCATTCAGATGCTCATCTCCGAAAGAGTACCCAGATATGATCAGAAGGGTCTCCGGCTCCTGTAGTGCTCTCCGAAAACGATCCTGTAGCACCACGAAAGGTATTCTTCTCGATTCGTCGTACTTCGTGTCAGATGGGTAGATGGCTGCTGCAACATCGCTAGTGACCGGGTGACCAAGGCGAACAATACTCTGTCCTTCCCAAAGCCAATTCACGGAGCCGTGCAGCTTCCACAGACGCGCAAAGAAAGGCGCTGGAGCTTCGACAAGCTCTGTGTGAAACCTAGCTTTTAATGCACCGACGAAGCCATCAAAGTAGGGAACACGTCGATGCTCAAGTGTTGTCTCAAGCAGCAGGTCATAATTAACCGTGAAAAGCTCAACTGGAAGATGATATTGCGAGGCACCGACCCAAGCCGCCAGATAGTGCATAGATGTAAGATCTGTGGCGGCATCAATCGCCAACGCTTTAACAACTTCCTGACATACTGCGCTGTCTAGCAGGCTGCGGAAAAATGGATGATGCGACTTAGAATCTCTCCCAGCTTCTGAGTTTTGTTAGTGAGAGAAGAGTTTTGGCCGCATGCGCTCGTGGCCAGAATGTTCTTTTTCGACCCAGCGGATAGACTCGGCCTGAACTTATCCGGTTTGAATCGCCAGGTTTCGCATGCGGACGAGGTTATAAGCAGCGGAGGCAAAGGTGAAGACCCAGCCCACCTTGAAGATGCCACGGTGCCGAACCTTCCGCAACAGCGCGATCGTCTTGAGCCATCCGAAGCACTCCTCCACCCGCTTCCTCTTCCTCTGGCTGATGGCGTATCCCGGGTGCTGCGTTGTACGAGCATCGATCGCGCTCCCACCTGGCCGACCAAGATTCTGCGCTACGTGCGGCGTCACCTTTAAGTTTCTGCACTCGGCCACGAAATCCGCCGTGTCGTAACCCTTGTCGCCGCCTACCGTTACCTGCTTCGTTCCCCGAATCTGTTCCAGCATGATCAGCGCCGCATCGCGCTCTGCCGTTCCGTTGGCCTCGAACACCTCCGTGTTCACGATCAGCCCGTTGCGGTTCTCCACCAGCAGATTCCCGTTGTAGCTCAGCTTCGCTTCTTTGCCATCACCTTTGCGGGCCATCTTCGCATCCGGGTCCGTCTTCGATGCGTGCGTCTGGTTCGACCGTTTTTCCCCGCGGAAGTTCACCGTCGCATTGCCAGGATCGTCCGGTGGAACCACGTTCTTCCCATCCTTGCGTTGATAACTCTTCGCACTCGCCCACGCTTCCAGTAACGTTCCATCCACCGTGAAGTGCTCGTCCGAAAGCAGGCCCAGTTCGCGTGCCTGCCGAAGAACGGCTTGGAAGAAGGCCTCCGCGATGTCCCCATCGAGCAGACGCTCGCGGTTCTTGGTAAACACGGTCACATCCCAAATGCCGTCATCCATGTTTAAGCCCACGAACCAGCGGAACAGCAGGTTGTAATCCAGCTGTTCCATCAGCATCCGTTCGCTGCGCACCGAGTACAACGCCTGCAAAAGGAGCGCTCGCAACAACTTCTCCGGCGCAATCGAGGGTCGTCCAGTCTTGGCGTAGACCTTATTGAACCGGGGTTGCAACTCCCTCAATGCCGCATCCGTCATGACACGAAGAGGGCGCAAGGGGTGGTCTTGCGGTACCCGCTGTTCTGGGCTTACGTAGCTGAATACATCCAGTTGCTGCTTGTCCTCGCCTCGCATGCCTTCTTCTTATCAGCTTTGCTTGTGGAAACTAGAATCATTCTTGGTTCTTAAGGCGTTTTTCCGCAGCCTGCTAGGGATGAAGCTTGTGTAGAAGACAAGCCGTCCACCACTTGCTCTCCCGACACGAGTGCCGCAATTCTACGGAGCCTACTAAGAGCCTGCTCCAAATTTCTCTTGTCAAGCTGTTTCTTGAAAGGTTCCCTATTTTCAGGCTTCAAAGCCGCAAGAACTTTGCCCTGCAATTGTTTGATATCCGGGAGTCCGCAGGAGCAGCCGACACCTGCCCCCAGAAATGCGCAGACATGACGAGAGCGGGCCGCAAGCTTTGCCCCTAGATCGCTCGCAAAGCGAAGAGGATCGTGATCAGACACAGAAGGAACCTTTCCGAAGTATATTCATCAGTAATGGTCAAATGTATGCTATCTGTGCAGCTTACAAAAGCTATAATTGCTAATCGATCACCTAGACAGTCGCGTAGCAAACTGTGTTTTGCCCGTGACTATTGTCTCATTCGGGATATTGGACTCTCTCTGAAATGAATTAGAGCATGCTACTACCGGGCTGTCCTCATCCGAGCGATCCATTCATTAAGCTCAGTACTCCTGCTCGAGTCTAATTTCGCTACCCGAAACACCTTTCAGAACTTGGATTCGGCTGGGCAACCGCTCTGCCAAGTCACTGACATGGGAAATTACAGCGATCATTCGGTCGCCTTGTTGGAGAGCCTGGATAGCCTCGACGGCGACGTTCAGAGTTTCTGCATCCAACGTAGAAAATCCCTCGTCGAGGAAAAGCGCATCCAGCTTGAAGGAGCCGCCACCGTCTGCGAACTGTGAAACACTCGAAGAAAGAGCGAGTGCAAGGGCAAGCGACGCTAGAAATGACTCGCCTCCACTCAACGTTCGTACGGAGCGTCGAGCGTCCGCATTCCAGTGGTCTACCACCTGAAATTCGTTGCCTTCGGTGTGAAATGAATACCGCCCCTGGCTAAGCGTCATTAATTGCCGAGTGCCTTCACTGCTCAAAAGATCGAACGCACCTTCCAGAATGAATTGGATGAACTGATCCGCTCTGAGGAGATTTCCAAGCTTTGCGTAAAGCAAGCCCGTCTGTTCCAACTCCTTAACCTGGGCACGCTTGTGCTCAGCTTCGACAATTCGTATTTCCAGTTGAGTGATGCGGGCTTTTCGTTGCTCAACCTGTCCCGTCAACTCGCTGCATTGTCGCCGAAGGTCCGTCAGGAATCTGTCAATTTGCTCCGCCTCGTCCACGCCTCTGGGCAATACCAGTCCTGCTAACTTCTTCTTGAGATTACGCTCAATCTGTTCGGCATCAGACTTTGCGTCCGCAACCGCCCGATTCAGTGCGTCGAGTGTTCCTTTGAGTCCGGCGATCCTAGCGTTAAGCTCGTGATGTTGCTTTTGCGCGTCATCACGCGTCTTCCGTGCCTTTTGAATCTCCTGCTGAATACTGATTAACTTCAGTTTTGCTCGTCCCTGCGCGTCCAGTTCGGCCTGAATGCTTTTTAGATCCCCAACTCCCTTCAATTGGAGGCGATGATTCGCAATCTCCGTAGCTGCATCCTCAATTCGTTTTGTAATCGCACCTACCTTTTCAACAAGGACAGCGCGGCCGCGTTCCAAAGCGGCATGCACATCTCTTGCACTAGCTTCAGCCTTCACAGCCCCGTCTCTCTGCTTCTCTTTCAACTCACAGTCCGCTTCGGCATCAAGCAGCTCCGCTGCGATACGCTCAAGTTTGGCCGCGGCATCCTTGGCCGGCGCCTTTCCTAGAATTCGTTCCGCTTTCTTCGTTAAATCCGCAATTTGTTTGGATGTTCGCTTAACATCAGACTTTGCTGACTGTAACTGACTGGGGAGGGCCTCTAGATCGGATTCGGCTTTGTCCAGGGTCCGTTGCTTCTTTTGCCAGGAATCCCGCCGTTGTTCTGCCGCCCTTTTGGAATCATCAAGGCCGGCTGTGGCGAGACGCTTTGGTAGACGATTTACAACCTGATCACAAACCGGACACGATTCGCCGGTTTGCAAGTGTTTGCGAAGATCTTCGGCGGAATGCTTGCGAACTAGGCCCTCATGAACCGCCTGCGCTTCCTCCCAAAGCTTCCTAGCCTGTGCTTCCTCAGTCTGCAGCTTCTCGATTTTGTCTTTCAGCTCGCCATCTTTCTTTTCGAGAGTGGTTTGCCTTTGTTGATCGGTTTCGAGCTGTTCCTGGAGCTCATCAACCCCTTTAAGTTCTTCCGCCACCTGCTGCACTGTTTCAACTGGGCCGTACTTCTTCTTGAGGGCCGCAAATTTATCCTTCGCACCTACATAAGCACGGTTTGCAGCTTGGCTCTTGTCCGCTCCTTCCTTCGCACCTTGCTTCGCCGGCTCCAACTTCTTGTCGAGCTTCTCCAACTCAGTAGACCTTGTACTCTTTTCCTCTACCTTTTCCGTATGCTCACGCTCAGCCTTTTCCAGTTGTTGTGCAACCGGGCGCAGTGCAAGGAGCTTTTGATGGATCTCCTCTTTGTAAGGTACTTGTTTCAGTTCCCGCTCTAGCAGCTCAAGATTCGTCTCAATACGCTCAAGTTCACCAGCCGCCTTGTTTTGCGCTTTCTGGTCATTAACAATCTGCTCTTCGGCACTATTACGTTGAGCCTGCGAGCTTATGGCTAGTACACGTTTCTGACGCAGTTCGATCGATGGTGTGCGCAGGTTCTCTAGGCGCATTATTTGTGCATTCACTACGCTCGCGTTTTCACTCAGCTCCCTGACCTCATGTTCTATTACCTGGCGGTTTTCCGCTGTCGCGTCGAAATACTCGCGCTGCAGCTGCTCGTTGATGATGTCCCGCGCAGTTTGCTTTTCCTTATGCCGCGCATTGGCTAGCTGCATCATGTCCCTATAAACGCCCAGGTTTAGTAGAACTTCGAGGATCTTGCGCCGGTCTGAAGACTCTCCCCTCAAGAACTCATCGAATTGCCCTTGTGGTAGTACTACGGCCTTGGTAAACGCATCAAAATCAAGGCCAACGATTCTTGCGATCTGTGCAGCAATCTCGCGGGCACCTCCTTCGACCGGGTGCTCCCCATCTTTTCCCAAGATTTCCAACCTTATAGACGCGGGGCCACTCCGCTTTAATACCCTGGCAATGCGGTATTGTTTCCCTCCACAGTCGAACTCTAACTTCACAGACAATCGCGGTGCGCCTTGTGTGATTAATTCACCAAGGTTCTTTGCTCCCAAGCGCGCAGTCTGGCCGTAGAGAGCGTATGTGATGGCGTCGATGATCGACGTTTTCCCCGATCCAGTGGCCCCTGTGATTGCGAATAAGTCAAGGTCGCTAAAATCGATTTCCGCCCTCCGGCGGAAGCTAGTAAAACCCTCAATTGTTAGCTTATTCGGCCGCATGGATCGCCTCCTCATACAGCTCGCTAAACACACGCATTAGATCCGGAGGCGCTTCACCGCCATGCTGGCGACGACAGAAGTCTTGAAACAATTCCAACGGTTTTGCCTGTGCACGAGGTCCAGGTGCCGGGTTCTCACTGATAATTGAACTCTTCGTACGGACGTAAATGGCATTCGGGAGGCAAGCGCGGACACGTTCCGCCAGTCCCGGAACAGGGCCGTCGGTGATCACAGTGACGCGCAGGTAATCGTCGGCGAATTCACTGGCTTTGGTTTCGATATCATCGATCCTCCCTTCGAGATCGCGCAAGTTTTTCCCGGCACTCAACGAAATGCTCTCAACGCGGATAGGACGACCTGCCTTAGCGTCGAGCAAAATCACTCGCTTACGCTGCCCTTGCTCACCGAAATCGAGTTGCAGTGGAGCGCCAGCGTAGTGGCAAGGGACCGGCGAGTTCACAATCTCCTGGGGACGGTGTAAGTGACCAAGGGCAACATATTGCGCTGTGGTCGGGAATCGAGCTGGGCTAATAGCGTATGGAAGAGCCGTGTGAAATGCCCACTCGCTGCCGCTGGTTTCCGCACCGAAGGCAAAGAGGTGAGCCATCATGATGTTGATCGTATCCGCAGAAAAGGCACGTGACAGGAGGTCCATCATCGCGCAGACATTGTCGGCGTATTCGCCATACCACTGCTGTTCAGGTCCCATGATTGCGCACGCATCTACAATCTGACGCTCGCTAACAAACGGAAGAGCAGCAATACGAGCAAGTTCACCTCCCGCTGCAAACTCAATAACGCCCCCGTCGTCCGCGCGAGCTGGCTCTGGACGGATGAGAATGCGCAAAGGGTCAAGAAGCCGACGCAATGCTCCAAGGCGTTTGGGATGGTCGTGATTGCCACCGATAATGACAGCAGCGATTCCCCTCTTAACCAGGTCGGCAAAGAACGAAAAGACAATTTTCTCCGCTTCAGCGGATGGAGCTCGACTGTCAAACACATCCCCCGAGACCAGCACGCAGTCCACGCGATTGTGAGCGGCGATCTCGCTGATTTCCGCTAAGACCGCTTCCTGTTCGACCAGTCGGCTAACGGCGAAGGGCTTTCCAATGTGCCAATCAGAAGTGTGGAGTAATCTCATAACGGACTCCTATGACCGAAACTTCCCGAACGGGTCTGCAGGTCCCGACTCGGCGGCTTCACTGGGGCGTGTTGCCCATGCGGGGAAGGGGAATTGGACCAGCAACGGTATTGGAATTTCAGGTTGCGATACAATCACCGAACCTGGCTTCAAAATTCCAGCACGAGTCCGGCTCACCGCAGGCAAGAAGCTGTACTCGTGGTGTTGAGCCTCTGCCAGGTCCAGTCGGCCCACAACACGGAAGGCACAGTTTCCGACTACCCGTGGTTCAATTTGGCTTGCGGTCTGCTGTGCGCCGATCAAAATTACACCTAAGCTGCGACCACGCTCTGACATGTCGAGAATGACATCTTTAATAGGGCTCCACCCTTCTCGCGGTGCGTACTTGTTCAATTCATCGAGCACCACGAACACGAGCGGCCGCGCCGATCCGGAAGCTTCTTTTTCCTCAAACATTCGCTTCAGAACAACCCCAATCACAAATCGCTTGGCTCGATCATGGAGATTGTGAATATCGATTACGGTTACTTGTTCACGATGCCAATCGATGCGGTGCTCATCGCCCTGGAGCTTCCCTCTGATGAGATGGCCCACCCGATACGACGCTGCTTCTAGGCGACGTTGGAACGCAGCGCGAGTGCCTGGCGCAGCCGTGCCTGCCCAGTTGTCCAGGTTGTTTTCGATCAGTTCGAGCAACTCCTTAAAGGTTGCTATGGTGCTAACGTCCTCATTTGCTAGCTGGGCCTCCACTCGATCAATGACGGCAGCCAAATGACTTGTCTCTTGGTCCGCATCTGCGAACAAAAAGCGCAGGAACCTTTCACGACAAAACTCCTCGACCGACCAGCAATACGCTGTTACGCCTTGCGAGCGAGTTCCAACATCAGGTAGGAGGACGGTCTCGCCACGACGCACGGGCGCGAATATCCCGACGCTTTCGAATGGCCCTGCAGTCAAGCCCAGCGTCTCGTACTTAGCTACAATTTCCGACTTCAACTCCCGATTCGGTTTGTCTAGAAACAACAGATCCTCGCCCTTCACGTTAAAGATGACTGCATGCGTGTTGGCGCCTTCAGCTCCCAGCAGATTCGAATGAAAAATTCCGTAGAGCAGGAAAGTGGCGTATGTCGTTTTCGTCGCAACACCCGAAATCCCTGAGATGTTCACATGGGCTCCTCGTGTGCCGTCAAGGAACTCAAAATTCCCGTGGATAACTTCTCCATCGCGAGATAATCCGAGCGGGAACCGCTTCCGCATACCGTCAAAAAACAATGCTTGTTCACGTTCGACGCCGACAGCCCGAAACACCGCCTGGCCTGGTAGTGGCGGGACAAAGATCTCCGGCTCGACGCGGGTTACTGTAACGTGCCCCTTGATAGAGTGACCGAGCGGAAGAACACCCTGTTCCGCGAGGAAGACATCTGTCTCCAACCGAGCGCCTTCATGCCGAGCGACAAGGCTATCCACCAGCCCATACATGGCGACCTCTTTCCCGTCTGGCAACTGCCGTCTGAGGCAAACTACATCGTCCAGCTGTACTAGTTCGTTGGCAGGGATAGCAACCCAGTACCCGAGCGGCTCCGCATCATTAGTGCCAAGAACTCGGCCAATCTCTTTGCTCATAGCTCCACTCCTTCGGAAATCCTCTTTTCAATTGCGCGGCGCACAATCAACGAATCGCCCATTCGGCGACGTAGTTCTGACTCCAAAGCACCAATAGGAACCAAGTTCTGAGGAGCCCGCGGATCGCGCATTGCCGTAGAAGCGAATCGGACCAGAGACCCAGCCGAGAGCGTGGCAAGCTGCTTAGCTGTCTCCAATCCAGCGACGGCGCGGACCTCTAACCGGACAATGCCTGTCAACACATGATCAAAGTGCCGCCTTTCGCCGATCCGGAGATACCAAGAATACCGATCTCGTTTCCCGTCCGAAATAAGAAACAAAGGTGTCCGCTGACCGATGGCTAGTGAGGTAACAAGTGCAAACCGAGTTGTATCGAGATAAGGCTGCGAAATCCGTTTGATCACACCCACAACCGCACCGAGGGAGCTGATGTAGGCCAACGGCCCATCGATAAACACCAATTTATCGTCGCCAATTACGCTTTCAGCAACTTTGGCTTCCAGTTGCCGCATGAGTTCCTGGAGTTCACCGGCAAGATCCGCGGGCGCGGTAGCTATACTGGCGAAGCCTTCGAACTCCAACTTGAATTCGCCAATGGATATAGCTTCGGATCGCCTATTTCCGCCGCTGAGGACTAGGAACCGGCCCACATCGCAACGGTCAAACACTGCATCCGGGCCTTTGCTTCGTACCGCACCGGCTGCGACTGTGCCGAGCAAGCCGTGAATCAGCCCACTCTGACTCCATGCCATCACACGCGCGTCCGTCCGTCGAACCCCATCAATGAAGTAGAACGTTGGCAGCGCATCAGGACGGCACTGTTCAACAGCCTTCCACTCCGAATCCTCGACCGAACAATCTATGCCGGCAACGTTGGTCTCTGATGGGTCGATCTCAACAGAGCCTTCGTATTCCGGCATCCATGGATCGAGCTGCAGCAACGGGCGTGGAGATTGGGCGGAATTTTGCATAATTTACGTGTTCACAATAGCGAACATGTTTACTATACATTGACATCTATTGCCGCGCAAGCTCATTGTTACGGTATAGTGAACCTATGCAAACCGTGGGTGATCGGATTCGACAGGTGCGGGAACAGGTGGGAATGACGCAGGACGCGGTGGCTGGCTCCGCAGGGCTGAGCAAGGGTTTTATTAGCGAAGTCGAAAACAACAAAAGGAATATTAGCGCGCAGAACCTGCTGAAGGTCGCGAATGCCTTGAGCGCCTCCGTTCAGTACCTCCTGGAAGGAGGCGAATATCAAAGGCGCGAAAATCGGCCCGTTGTGATCCCAGCTGAATTGTCTAAGGCTGCAGAACAGCTCGGACTCACGTACGCACAAACACTGTCATTATTGGAAACGTATGAATCCGTGATAGCCCGACGCCGAAAAGCGAAGAACAAAATGTTTACCGTCGACGATTGGATCGACCTCCATCACGCCATCGACAAGGTTTTTGGAAATGAAAGCTCGTCTCGATAGTCGCGCTGAGGTTACTGACCTCGCACGTCAACTCGACATTGATACCAACAATGCCGTGGATGGACTCTTAGCGTTTTGTGACCAGCGCATCAGATCTTTTATTCACAAATTCAAGAATTGTGACACGCTATCGGATCTTCTGGAAATTTCCGCTCAGGAGTGCGGGACCCGCTTTGAAGTGATCGACAGCAGCCGGGCTCTGGATGCGATGGTTGCAAAATATGCAGCTCGCGACGAATCGGCATTTGCGATTCTTGAAAAGGAGTTCATGCGTGGTGTGCTGGGGATAACGCTCCGCTTGCGGGCTCCTCAACCCTGGGAACTTCCATTTGTGTCAGTCATTGACATGCGCGGCGATCGTCGCTACCGGACGTACTTCACGAAATGGCATGAGATCGCCCACCTGCTGCTCCTAACCGACGAGAAACGAACATCCTTTCGTAGAACTCATGTGTCAGAGAGCGAACGCGATGCCGAAGAAGAACTCATGGACATCGTTGCCGCACAATGCGGATTCCATCCCGCCATAATTGCTCCGCACGCAACTCAGAAGATCTCATTTCTGGAAATTGAACGCCTGCGCCTCCAACTTTGCCCGGCCTCCAGCAAACAGGCCGCCCGACTTGGATTCACGGCAGCTTGGCCCAGCCCAGCCGTTCTTATCGAGTGCAAGTTAACTACGCGATATGCCGATCGCCAAGAACAACCATTGCTTCGGGTCATTTCCGCAAATGCAAACCCGGCGGCCGAACGGGTGAACCTGACCCTCCCACGCAATATCTCCGTACCCCCCAGATCAGTCATAAGCCATCTACTCGGCCGCACGGGCAAATCCGAGGAAACGATCGAAAATCTCGGGTGGTGGAAGACGGATAGCGACGAGGACTTACCATCCCGGCCGGTACGAATTAATGCATTCGCCAGAAACGACGCCGTCGATGCCCTGATTACTCCCGCCCAGGACAAACTTCTATGAGAAATTCGAACGTGAGCAGACCCTCTGACATGGGGTGGGTCGTTCCGGCAACACCGATTCGAGGGCTTGATCACCTCGGTGTGCAAGGGCCATGCGAAGCTCTCTACGCGCAATTGCTCCCCGGCATAACCAACGTCACGGATCGCGCCCGGTATTACAGCTTCTACCCTTGGCTGCTCCGATCATTCGAGCAGCGCTATCGCGATCATTCCCTTGATGGGTTCCGCCTCTTTCTACGCCGCGCTGAATGCCTTTTTGCTTTGATCGCTATTCGTCACGCCCGAACAGCTGGCGATCAGAATGATGCGCTCCATGGACTAGGCATGGTTGGTCGCCTAGCTTTACTCCGAATCCCACCTGATTTGAAAAGTTTCGAGTTGGAAGACTATGCAGGGCTGGACGCCCCACATCGGTACTTCCAGAACAAGCTGGGAGGGCTGGGCCAATACTACTTCGGACCACTACGCGATCTCCGAATAATCGACTACGTGTCTCAAGGTGAGAACCAGCTTCCCGGATACGACAAGATCCGAGGCTCTCTACTAGCAGATGCATTTGGCGCCGCAGTTCCTGAGAACATTTTTTTTCGAGTGCTAGAGAGCGGTCGGGTTCGGTGGACCGACCTCGACGGGTTGAGCGATTTTTGCCCGTGTGCGCTGCATAAGAGCAAGGCAGAACGGAATCTACTACTCGATCTCTTCTTCGCCCGCTCCGATGCCCACAAATCGCCCGAGGCTAGCAACCGACGAGCGTCGCTCGCACTCATACTGGATCTCCTAAATCGAACCTCAGCGACCCCCGGTTACTCTTTCGAAAATGTTTTCCGGGCAGCAGCGTACACCGCGTATCTACCTGATCAAACAAAATGGGACGTGCCTGCACCGTTGGCGGCAGCCCAGCGTGGATGGGGGACGTATCAGCGAAACGAACTGCTCTCGTTAGCTCTGCAGGCGCTTTTCTCGGCGACGCTAGCACGCATTGAGTACCGCTACCGCGGGAGACTGAGAACAGCTTCCGACGCAGCCGAAGTGTGTGCTGACCTCCTGCCCCGGAAGGGTCGGGACCGCTTGGTTGTCGACACAGTGTCTGAGCTCAAGTCGAGCCTTCCGCCTATCGAAGCTTGGCAGGATGAAAGACATGAGATGCAACGTGGATGGAGAATTCTCGAAACTGAAATCGACAATGACAATCTTCCTACGCTACTTGATGACTCTACGCAAGTTCTTCTCTCCCTACTCGCGAGAGGTGTTGAGCCGAACCCGTACAGCGAATTTGATTTCGACCCTGACCACTTCGCGGCTCGGGAGCTACATCTGGTTTCGTTCGGAAGCGCATGGGATACAACTTGGGCCAAGATGACAGTCGAGGAATGGGTGAGGTGGCTCGCGGTCAATTGGGGTATCCAGCGGCATCTCAGTGTCGCACTTCGCAAGCTCCGCGGTGAGCATCGTGACACTTTCAGGATTCGACCATTGGAGCAGGAACTTCGAGTGGTCGAAATACCTCCTGCGGCGGCAACGATTCCGCGACTTGGGAAGGCATTCCAAGTCTTACGCGACCTCAACCTCACCAAGCCTGACGAAAACGGCTGGCCCCATCTGACTTCTGCAGGACGCGTCGTGATGGAGGCCCCCCTTGCCTAAGGACGTCTCTTCCTTTCCGTTGCTTGACGCCCTTCAGGAACCGGGTTATCAAGCCTCGGCGATTGCGACCTACTCCTGTTACTTTCCCTTCTTCGAGGAAGTCGTGCTTCGGCGCTTGCTGGACCGAGGCTGCATAAACAATGTTCTATTCGTCGATGCAGGTCGTTGTGCAGAAGCCTTTGCCTCGGAGGAGACACGACCTCGACGTGCCGGCTCTGACTACACCCTAATTCCGGTTCATATGCACGGAGCTTTTCATCCCAAGCTAGTAGTGAGGATTGGCAAATCAAAGGGTTCCTTACTCGTGGGCAGTCACAACATGACACTGGCTGGCTTTGGACTGAATGACGAACTCACGAACGAATTCCGAACAAGTGGGCAAGGTGCCCGACAGGGAGCCGAAATAGTTCGTCTCACGCTCGATTACCTCCAGCTCTTCGTGCCGACAAATCTCCCAGAACTGGCCCGAGCTTTTGCGTCCATCAGATCAAATATCCCCTGGCTTGAAGGGCCAATCGCTTTGCCATCCGACGACCGAATTCTGATGACGACAACCGGACGAGATACTGACCTGTGGACCCGCCTTCGTCCTCTAATCCCTAAACGACGCGTAACGGTGTTTACCTGCGGCCCATTCTTTGACAGCAACCTGGGTTTTCTCAAGAAGCTCGTTAACCACGTTAAACCTGATCGACTTATCGTTGGCATTGACCCCGAATCTGTAGAAATCAATTTGGCCGCTGTCAGCTCAGTTCCTGGGGCGCAGTTCGTCAATATTTCCGGAATGCCGCGCATTCCGAATCGGCGCGACACCGTCTCTACTTACTTGCACGCAAAGATATTGTGGTTCAAGGGATCGGATGGTGAGCTTCTTGTGACCGGTAGCGCAAACCCGTCTACACCAGCATTTCTATCCAATGTTGACCGGAGAAATGCTGAGGCCATCGTTGTGGATCGACGCGCAGGATCTGGAGCGGGGCTCGGAGTCGACGCACTTGTTGACGCCCCGGGCGTCACGGAGGACGACTGGAAACAGGTAAAGTCGAGACAAAGATTAGTCGCAGAAACAAAGTCTCCGGTATGTGGCACGCTTATCCTAGCCGTGCCGACGGAAGTTGGTTTCATTGCCCAGCAATCAATCGGGAAGAAAGTCCTGCTGGATGCTTTCGCGGCCGACAGCAAAGCTCTTGGGCAGGCCGTCACAAGCAACGATGATGAAACGATAATCGTCGCCCCCGTTGAAGTTCGAGATCGGGCTCAAACTCTTCGAGGTACTCCTGCGCTGAGATCGGCGGTGACCCTTCTTGTGCATCGGCCCGAAGATGTTGCGAAATACGTTGGCGGTGATCGACAGCGAGAATTACGTCGCGCGCTTGGCGCGCTCGAAGAGGACCCCGCCCAGCTCGACACTCTCCTTAAACTCACTGAGAAGGTGATATTTGACTCGGACGACGTAATCACCGAGCCGAGCCCAAAAATCCAAAAGGCTCAGTCAGCATCCGATCAGAGTGCCAAGTCCACAGGTCCAGAATCCCTCGCAGTGGAAGCGGCCGGACGTCGCTCCGGTCGGAAGAAGAAGTCTCTCGCCAGCGGAGATATTCTCGTTCTTCTTGATGCTTTGATGTATCGACTCGGAGAGGGCCTAGCGGGTCGAACAGTGCTTCCAGAACAGGGCACCAATGATGATGGTAACCCGAACGACGAAAATCATGGCGATAAGGAACCGCCAACCCAACCGCCACCCTACGAGGTCCTAGCACATGCGTGCCGCAGTAAGGTTGGACGCCTAGTTCGCCGGATGATCAAGCAACTTGAACACGCCCGCTCCGCCTCGGCACGGCGGGCCATCGTTCAATTGGCGGCCGTACTCAGTGTCATTCACACTTTGCGCAATATGGAACAACGGGTGGAGTGGTGTTCAAAGCACCTCGTACTTGTCGATTCGGATCACGAGTGGGAGATCTTTGAAAAAGGTAGCCTGGCGCTCACGTGGGGAGCACAAGCGCTCGTACCTCGCGCTTTGCAGGAGGGAGACCGGGAGCCGTTCAAAGAAATCTCTTTGGCTATAGGGTTGCTCGGTTGGCTCGCATGGGAAGTGCAGGTTGACGTGAAAGCTGCGGTTGAGCGAAAGACACCTTTAGATCCGGAGCAACATGACGATCCATGGTATCCAATCCAAATTCTTGCTGCCGCCGCTCCGGTACTCGCCGCTGACGAGGAGGCGCGAGAACATTTCTTCAACGCAGTGAACCGGACACCTCGCAGAGGACACGACGTGAAGTCATGGCTTGCGACGCACATTTCTTTCGCGGAGAGGCTGGAGAAGATTGTTACCTCGCCAGATCGCGTCCGAAAAGCCGACCGGGCGCCACAGCGTGGCGATTTGGTAATCCTGAGAGCTGCTCTCGCTCCACGGGTTCGAGTGGTGTTGACCGTTGCCCCTTCTGGCGATACCACTAAGATTACCGTCCTCGACGACGAAAACGAGGATTGCGAGCGTCATATTCTAGCTACCCACGTGAACTATGTGGCATGTATGGACGCAGCGTGCCCCCTTAAGCCGGCGGCAACCGGCAATCGTAGAGGGTGACTTACAAGGATTTCGCGACTCTTTTTGCTGGCCGCGTCATGATTCTGAAACCGGCTGACCAACCAGAACGTACCTCGTTCCGGATCACGTACAGAGGTTTGTTGCTCAAGATGCTGGGGTTTCTTCTTCACCGGCATCCATACCTTCGCTTACTCATGCAGAGTCTGAGCGCAAAAATATGACTCCAACTACTGTCCCCCTTCTGAAGCCGGGTTAACAGCAAGTATCGTCACTCACCGCAGCATCGCTGGTCAGACACTCCCAAAAGGTAGGCTACGCTGTCTTCCTTTCACTGCGCCCTCTTCCGGGCGGACGCCGCTCAGCCGCGGCTCGGACGGGCGTTTCGGACTGCGCCGGCTTCGCGCCAAACTAACCCCTACCCCGTTTGGCACTCACCGCGCTTTCACTCACGCCCTGCCACCCTCCTTCGGCCTCCGTTCTGTCCCTTTCACCGTTCCGCCTTGTTTCTTCCCGCTACCGCTCTAGTGAAGAAAGAAACAAGCCGGAAACGGCAGAAAGGGAAAAACAATGAAATTAGAAGAAGTCAACACACGAACCAAAGAGGCCGTGGATTTCCTCGTTGCAGCATTGGAGTCCGGTCACAGTGAGGTCCTCACCGCATACCTCGGAGCAATGGCGAAGTTTCACACCTACAGCTTCGGCAACATCATGCTCATCGCACGCCAGAAGCCCGATGCTACCAACGTCGCCG
>Ga0074044_10000801_pt1 | contig 29449 bp, 38 predicted proteins | sample BogForMeECP23OM1_FD_94443 | JGI IMG/M metagenome (GOLD analysis project Ga0074044, IMG submission 94443) | Bog forest soil microbial communities from Calvert Island, British Columbia, Canada - Bog Forest MetaG ECP23OM1 | ecosystem: Environmental > Terrestrial > Soil > Wetlands ...
CTCGGAGAACCGGACGACCTCGCTCGGGAGACCGCGCCGACCGAGCGCGGTCCGCAGTCCCTCGATGTGCGCGTCGCCGAGGACCACGGCCATCCGCCGATATCCTTGCTGCCGGAGCGAAGTCAGGCGGTCGGCCATGTGCTCGTTCCGGTCGTCCAGCAGCACGCGGGCAATGGTCGGGCTCGCGCGCCTCAGCTCCTCCGTGTACTCCTTTGGCGATTCCGAGTATCGGTCCATCTCCCTGGTCACGATTCGGGACGGAAGGAAGAGCCCCACGGTCCCGCTCACGAGCAGCATGACCCGCTCCTTGAACGACATCGAGCGCACCAGGTTTGCGAGCGTAACTCGAAGAGGGTCGTCGATGAGGAACACCGGAAGCCGGCGTTCCTGAGCGACGCCGATCGCTACCTTCATCTCCGCCCCGGGAACCCCCGCTCCGATCTCCGAGCCCAGACGACGCTGGACCAGCCCCCACATCTTGGCGAAGAGCGGCGCCGAGCCCGAGCTCGCGCGCGGCCCGTCCGGGGACATGAGCGACTGGGCCCGTTCGGCATCGAGCTCGACGGCGATCGCGTCCAGCACCCTTTCGGAGAGGATGCGACGCAACGGCCCGCTCAGGTCGACGACATGGGCGGAACCCAGCAAGAGGACCGGGGCCTCGAGGGTCGAGGAGTACACGCTCGACCGAGGTCGGGCGCGTTCATCTCGCTGGCTATCGGGCCGAAAACACCCATATAGCCGGGCCGGGTCGTCTCGCCGCATGGCGTGGACCCTCTTCTCCGTCCCCAACACGAAGCGCACGGAGCTCGATGCCGCCCTCAAGGACGACCGGGTCTCCCGTCAGAGCCAGACCGTCCGGGAGGCGGCCGCGATGGGAGGGCCTTCGGGCGCTACCTACGTCCTCGTGGAGGGAGCCGCCGACGCCGTGACCCGGGCCGAGGAGCTTCTCGCGACCGTCGGGACCCGCCTACCGCCGGCCGACTCGGAAGCGCTCTACCGTCGGTTCAAGGACGAGCAGGAGTCGGCGTCGGCCGGTATGGGACTCTTCTTCACCGAAGAGTAGGGTCTTACTCGTTGCTCGGGGCGTGCGAGGGCTCGAGGTCCTCGCCCCCCGCGAACACTCGTTGGAAGGAGCGATACAGGTCCTCGAGGCCGGTCGCGTCCTTCGCCGAGGTCGGCACGAGGCCCACCAGCGGCGCCATCGTCTCGATGGCCCGGAACAGCTCCGTCGACAGTTGGACGTCGGGGGTAGGGGTGTCGCGCCCGATCGCGTCGTAGAGCGCGCCGGGGTCGTCCGACCAGCTCATGACCTCGCGCAATTGCTCGGGGTTCAGCACATCGGCCTTCGCGAGGATGTTGAGCGTCGGAAGACGGAATCGGAACTCCACCGTGGCTCCCAGCATGAGCAGCGAAACGAAACCGGCGGCGGTCCGCGCGAGCACGGGGTCGTAGAGGAAGGCGATGATCGACCGGTCTCCGCTCAGCGCATCGACGATCGCCTTCGAGGCTTCCCGGAACGCGAACAGCTCGATCTGTCCGGGCGTGTCGATCAGGATGTAATCGGACTTCAGCTCCTGGACGGCCTGCTTCACCTCGAAGACCTTGAGCGCGATCATGTCGGCCGCGACGACCTGCGCGCCGTTCGGGCCGAGGCCGTACTCGCTCTGCAGGTCGATGAGGCGCACCCACTCGCGGATGTCGACGTCCATCTCGTTCTCGGAGGCTTCGCTCCCCGGGTCGAGGTTCACGACGGTCGCGTCGTAGCCCGCCGAGCGCATCCACTCGGCGAAGGCGCGAACGAGCGAGGTCTTCCCGGCCCCCGCCGTGCCGGTGAAGTAGATGGTGCCGGGTTCTTCCATGGCTCACTTCGGTCCGGCGGCGGCTCGTTGCTTGTGGAGTTCCGCGGCCAGCTGCCGGAGGAAGTGGGCCTTGGTCGTGGCGCCCTTCTTGGTCACCTTGACCCGCCCGGCGTAATCGAAGTAGCGTCGCGGGTACTGCTTGTCGGCCTCGAGCTCCGCTCGAAAGCCGAGTCGCTTCGTGGCCGCGAGGATCTCCTCCGCGGTGAGGTCGGGCAGACTCTCGGGTTCGGGAACCCGACGTCCTCGCATGCGCGAGAGACCCCGACCGAGGTAGGCCGGATAGACGTAGAAATGGTCGGGCATCGCCCCTATCGGCGCCGCGTCAGGCCGCCGCGGGGGTCGCGACCCGCACGCCGTTCAGGACCCCGTCCTGGCCCGGACGGGAACGGACCCGCACGAGCCCGACGTCGGTCTCGAGGATCGCGCCCTTTGTGATGATGTTCCGCTGGACGTAGTTCGGGTTCGCCGGATTCTCCCGAACCGTGATGACCTTCGCCCGCTGCATCTTCTTCGTCGAAGGGTCGAAGACGTTGATGGTCTGGGTCGTAAGAATGCGCAACTTGCGGTTCGCGCCCCGGACCCGGTACACCTTCACCGTGCCGGCGCCGAGGGTGGCGTGCTGAAGCTCCCGACCGATCTCGAAACGACGTTTCTTGCGGATCGGTCGAAGGCGGCCGCCTGTGCGCTTGCGCCGCGACCGACCTTGCCAGATTCCCACGGGGTCCTCCGAGAGGTCCGTTCCGACCGGGGTACCGTATATGACCTTTTCAGCGAGACGCAACGCCCGGACCGAGCGTCAGGACCGTCTTCACGGTCCCTCCACCGCGACTCTCGAACACCTGCGAGAACTCCTCGATCGGTCGGCGCGCGGAGATCATCTGCCCCACGGCTTGGGGCCAGCGCTCTTCGAACACGCTGAGGTCGCGAAGACCGCTCTCGAAGTACGTCCGGTTCGCGTTCACCGAGCCGACGATCGCCTGGTTGCCGAGCACGACGTCGCGGAACAGCGCCCCCCCGGCGACGTTGGTCGGAGGGGTTGCCGCATCGGGGATGCCCGTGAGCACCAAGACCCCGTTCGCCCCGAGCCGGTCCACCAGAGTGAAGTCGAGGGCCACGGACCCCGTCGCTTCCACGACGAGGTCGAAATGTCGGTCGGACAGGGAAGCAAAACCGTTCGCGACGTTCTGATGCGTCGCGCCGACCCGGGCGAGCAGCTGGGCGGCGACGGTCGTGTCGTCGTGCCGGTCGATGGCCACGACGTCGTAGCCCCGGACCCGCAGAACGAACGCCGCGAGCATTCCGATCGCCCCCGTCCCCGCGACCAGGGCCCTCGGCGTACCGGTCTTCGGTTCGCCGGGCGTCGGTTCTTTGCGGTCGAGCACCCGCTGACCCTGGAAGATCGCCTTCTCGACCACGCTCAGCGGTTCGAGGAGCACCGCGACCGGCGCGAGGGCGGGCGGCACCCGGACCAGATATTCGGGAACCTCGACGTATTCCTCCGCCATGTAGCCGTGCGCTCCTCCGATGCCCCGCTCGGTGAACCCTCCCGTCTCGCAAAAGTCGGAGCGATTCGTGCGACAGAACCGACATCGCCCGCAACCCCGCCGTACGGTGGCGACCACGAGGTCGCCAACGCGAAAGCCCGCCAGGTCGGGGGACACCTCCCGTACTGTGCCGAGGTTCTCGTGGCCGAGGATCAGGAACGGAGAGCCCGCCGGCGGGCGACCGTACTTCCCTTCGACGATGTCGTGGTCGGTGCCGCAGACGCCGCACTCGATGACCCCGACACGGACGCCGCCCGCCGGAACGGATGGGGAGGGAACGTCGGAGAGCTCGACCCCGGGCGTCGGAGGCCGTACGATGAGAGCGCGCACGGTCACTTTCCCAGGAAGGGAGCGAGAAGAGGCCGAAGCGGCTCGAGCCGCGCCAAGACCGCGGCCTCCTCGGTGCTCGTGAGCGGTTCGTAGGGAGCTCGGTATCCCACTTCCGCGCCCCGCAAGTGAGCCGCGAGGAATTTGCCCGTGGAAGGGAACGGGCCGCTTCGGACGAGCTCGACCAACCGGTCGACGAGCGATTGGAGCTCCTGCGCCCGAGCCCGGTCCCCGCGACGCGCGGTGGATACGAGCTCCACGCAGAGTTTCGGTGCGATGTTCGCCATGCCCATCACGGCGCCGTTCGCGCCGCGCTCGATGGCCGCGGAGGCGAGCGCATCGTCCCCGGGGAAGACCGCGAATCCTTCCGGCGCTCCCGTGAGGAACGAGGTGACACTGTCGAGCGAACCCGCCGTGTCCTTGATCCCGGCGAGAACGCCCTCTCGCGCGAGGGCGTGGACGAGGGACGGAGGAAGAGCGTACCCGACCAGGGACGGGATGTTGTAGGCGAGCAGGGGCACCGTTACCGCCTTTCGCAGCGCCCGGTAGTAATGATCGATCGCGCCGAGCGAGGGATGAAGGTAGTAGGGCGGAACGGCCACCAACGCGGCCGCCCCGATCCCCTCGGCCTGCTCGGCGAACGCCACCGCCTGGGCGGTGGACGGAGCTCCGCAGCCGACCCACGCATCGGTCCTACCGGCCGCGCTCTCGACCACGACTTCGACGAGCGGGCCCCGTTCGGCGGAAGTGATCGACGGGAACTCTCCGAGCGAACCGAGGACGAACAAGTGGTCCACGTGCGCGTCGGAGAGGTCGCGTGCAAAGCGGGCGTTCCGCCCCGCGTCGATCGCTCCCTCCGAGGTGAAGAGCGTGGGGACGGGAACCGAAAGTCCCTCGAGCACCATCGTTCGCGCTAGGACCGTGCCGACTTAACGCCGCGCCGCCTCGCCCGAGGTCGAGGGAGAGCCACGGTCGCGGAGCGGATCCTCGGTCTCGACGAGGCCGGTCGCGGGAGCTTTGTCGGGCCGCTGGTGGTAGGAGGGTTCTGCGTCTCGGGCGACCGGATCGCGGAACTCGGCCCTCTCGGGGCGAAGGATTCGAAGGCGCTGACGCCCCCGGCACGAGAACGAGTGTTCGCCGCGCTCGAATCGGTGGGCACTCGGGTCCACATCGCACTTTCCCCGAGAACGGTAGACCGGGCGGTTTCTCGGGGTCGACTCAACGACCTCGAAGCGGAGACGTTCGCCCGGCTCATTCGCGATCTGGCTCCCACGGTCGCCTACGTGGACGCCTGCGACCCGAACGAGCGGAGGTTCGGCCTGCGGGTCTCTCGCTTGGCCGGTGGAGCCACCCGCGTCGTCTCCCGTCACCACGCGGACCGAGACTTACCGGTGGTGGGGGCCGCGTCCATCGTGGCGAAGGTGCTCCGAGATGCGGCGTTGACCCGGTTGCGGGAGGAGCTAGGGTCGGAGCTCGGCAGCGGATACCCTTCCGACCCTCAGACGGTCCGATTCGTCCTCGCGATACTCGCGGACGGCCGCCCGGCCCCCGCCTGGCTGCGGGAATCCTGGGCCACGATGCAAAGGGTTAAACCCCGCCGGCCGGCTCGCACGCTCGACGGCTTCGTTCCATGACGGTCGAGGAGACGCTAGAGTCCGTAGTCGACCGGTTCAACCGCCACGCGGAACACACCCCGGCGATGGCCGAGGAGCTCGACGGGATCTCGCGGACGATCCAGATCCGTCTCACGGACGGGGGCACCTATTCGGTCGACCTTTCCAAAGGGCGACTGCGAAACTTGCGGTCCGGCCCGGCCTCGGGCGCGGACGTCCGGATCACCACGGATGTCGGAACGTTCGAGGGGCTCGTGCGGAAAGAGATCGGCCCCATGAAGGCGCTCGTGACGCGGAAACTCTCGATCGAGGGGAGCCTCGAGGACAAGCTCCTCTTCCGAAAGCTCCTGTAGGGCGCGCGCCCGTCCGGGGTTACGGCAGGAAGACGCACGCGGCGATGCAGACGCCGTAGTGATCCATCGGGATGACCAGCTCCTCCGTCCGGTAGTGGATCCGACGCAGCTCGACCCCTCGGAAGTGGGCGATCTCCTCCATGCGCCACTTCAGGAACTCCTTGAGCGATTTCTGGTTCCCGTGCAAGTGCCCCTCGGCAACGTAGCCGCCCTGTCCGTCCTCCCGGAATCCGTAGGCGATCCCGGCGCTGATGACCTCCCCTTCGCCGCCCGCGTGCCGGGCGAGCACGGCGTGGGTGATCGCTCCCCGAGAGATCGGGACCCGTTCGACCTGGCGGATGCCGATCGGAAGGACCGAGGAAACGCTGACCAGATTCTGCTCGCCGATGCCGGCCTGCAACAGCGCGAGGTCGAACGCGTTCAGCTCGCTCGTCTTGTTGATCCCCTTCCCGCTCGTGACGAAGAACCGGGAAGGGACCGGCACCAGGGTCAGCGCGGCGGGTTCGGCGCGACGCGGCACACCGGGCGGGGAGGTCGGCTGGCCCTTAAAGTTTGGGCCGCCGGGAGAGTGATCAGACCATGATCGCGTGCCGACGACGCATCGAGGCCTCGGTTTCGCCGCGCACGCGCAGGAGCTCGGCGACGAGACCGTCGGTGAGACGCAGGCTCGCTTCCTCGAAGAGGGTCCCGAGCGGCGCGAACCGGGGACGGTCGGCGTCCTCGTCGAACTCGACCGTCAGCAAATGGGTGGCCGTGTGCGCGATCTTCGAGCCGGGCTTCGACGTGAGGACGATCAGTTCGGCCCCTTCCCGTCGGACGATGTTCCCGGTCTGGATCGAGGAGTAACTTTCGCCCTGCCCGGAGAGGATGAAGACCGCGTCCCCCTTACGTACGAAGGGCGTGACGCTCTCGCCGATCACGTAGGCGCGAAGGCCGGCCTGCACGAGGCGCATGGCGAACGCCCGCCCGATGATCCCGCTGCGGCCGGCGCCGTAGACGAAGATCTGCGGAGCCTTGAGGAGGATCTCGACCGCGCGCGCAATCGACGCCGGGTCGATCCGTTCGAGCGCGCGGGTGACGCGTTCGCCGCTGTAGCGCTGGGAGCGGACAAAGATGGACCCGTTAGCGTCGTCGGTGGCCACCACGGCGTACCTCCGCGCGTCTCGGGCGAGCAGCGGTTCGGGACGGTTTCGCCCGACGGGGCGGCGGGCGAGCAGGCTTGGGTCGGGCCTTGAGCGGGGGCTTGGCTTTCGCTCCGACCCGGGCCGACACGACCGCGGGGGGCTTCGCAACCGCCTTCGCGGCGGGCGGGGCGTGCAGCTTCGACCAACGGCGCGTGAGCGCCCGCTCGTAGAGGAGCTTCATGTACATCGCGTCGTGCTCGAGCAGAGGAGAGCTCGAGATCACGGTGATGTCGTAATCCCGCTCGGCCAGGATTTCCGCGAGTGGGTCGAACCGTACCAGGCCCCGCTTGATCGGGGTGAGACGGAACTCACCGGGTCCGTAGAACTCGACCCCCGAGAAGTTGAGGTAGACCGGTCCGTCCGTCGCCCGAACGAACTCCTTGATGACCGGGTCGAGCTGCTCGGCCTCCTCGAAGCTCGTGCGCTCGCGCGCGGCGATGTGCGGGAGGTTGAGGACCGGGACCGTCCCCTTGACCCGCCGCACGAGCTCGAGCACTTCTTCGCGGGAACCGAAGACGTCGGGATGGCCGCTCGGCTCGATCGCGAGACGAACGGTTCCCTTCGAGAACTTCGCGAGCCAGTCGGAGAGGTCCGTGACGATCTCGGTGAGCTGCTGGATCGAGTCGGTCCGGTCCCCCGGGCCGTAGAAGCCGAGGTGCGTGACCGCGAGCCGGGCTCCGAGTCCCTGGGCGAGGACGCCCGCCCACTGGATCTGCCGGGTCGATTGCTCGCGGGCGTCGGACGATCCGAAGAAGTCCACGTAGTAGGGCGCGTGCAGCGTGAGGTCAGTGTCGAGCGCCTTCCCGAGGGCGCGGGTCTGCTGGAGGTCCGCGTAGTCCTTCGCGAGGCTCCACGTCAGGGTGGTGAGCGAATCCCGTCGCTTGAGCGGGGACGTCATCGCCACGACGTTCGGCGACCCGCCCTGATGGTCGGACGGACCGGCGCTCACGACCAGCTGCTGCAGGAGCTCCCGGGACTGCTTTCCGATCTCCTCGTCGAGGACCGCGCGCGTGAGATGGTTCACTTTGATGAACTGGACCTCCATCGCGGTGAGCCCCAGATGGTGCACGTCCGCGATTCCGTCGCGGAGCGTGCGCCCTTTGCAAGAGAGTGGGATCCCCGCGGGTCCAAAACGGATCACGAGTAACCAGACCTCAAAATCGGGAAAACGCGCTAACCTTCGGTCCTATATATCGGAATCCGGGCGAGGGCCTTCTTCGGGAAGAGGCGCCTTCGACTGAGCGGGAACCGGGCGGAAACCGAGCGCGACCACGTAGAGCTCAGAGGAGGGCGCGCGCGACGCCGGGGGTTTCGTGCGGGCGACCTCGGTGAAGTGCGGCCGCATCTCGAGCACGAGCTGGTCCACAAGGTCGCCCGCGAACACCTTGGCGACGAACGCCCCGCGGGGCGCGAGCACATGAAGCGCGAGAAGGTACGCCGACCGGGCGAGTTCGGCCGAGCGCGCGTGGTCGGTGGCGTAGGCCCCGCTGATCGAGGGCGACATGTCGGAGAGCACGACGTCGAAGGCTCTCTCCCCGAGTCGCTCGGGAAGGTTCGGGTCCCCGACCCGGCCCCGGACGACCCGGAGACCTTCCGCCGGGGCGATCGGTCGCGGGTCGACCGCCACGACCGTCCCCGTCGGGGCGACGCGGTCGAGGGCGATCACGGACCAGCCGCCCGGCGCCGCCCCGAGGTCCAGGACCCGGGCCCCCCGTCGGAACAGGTGGAAGCGATCGTCGAGGTACGCGAGTTTGAAGGCCGCCCGGGAGCGCAGGCCCTCGCGTTGGGCCGCCCGATAGTACGGGTCGCGCTGCCGCTGGTCCACGAACCGTCGACCCATGGGAAGGTCGGGAGCGGGCGCGCCTACATGAAGGCCTTCGGTCGGACCGGCGCGGGCCGGTGGGGCCGTCCGAATTTGAATCGGAGTCTCTTGCACCCCAAGCAAGAAGGATGGTCCAAGCTACCCCACGGCCCCACGCCACGCCGGTGGCGCATCGACCCGGCCGTCTTAGATAATCCTTTGCCCGGGAGTAACGAGCGGGGTCAGTGAACGAGCCACCAGGTGAGGATGCCCGCCGCTGCGATGATGATCGTGTTGAGGAGGGCGAGCCAGAAGAACGTCCAGAGGTCGCGCTTTCCTTCCTCGGGCGTCGTCTCGGCCGGTGGCATCGACCCGCCGGGGTAGGCAGTGTAGGGGGTCCGGTAGGGCTCACCGGCGCTCACGGTCGGCCCGGACGACCGGGTCGCCCTTCTTAACGGCTCGGTTCGACCGCGAGCTTTACGCCGCGAACCAGGGCAGTCGCGCGGCCGGTCCGGTCGGTTTCAGGACGAGCAGGTGCAGGTTCGCCCCGGAGTCCCCCGGTGCATAGGAGTCCCGGGACGCGAGCTGGTACAGAATGAAGAGCGCGTCCTCGTCCGAGCGGACCCCGAGGGAGCGCTGGACGTCGATCCCGAAACGGCTCGTGAGGATCGCGAGCAGCTCTTCGAAGTCGATCTGGTTCCCCCCGTCGCCCGCGGCGGCCCGTCGGAACAGGCCGACCACGATGCCCGTCGAGATCGCGAGGATCTCCTTCGGTTCGGCGACTCGGAGGTGGAAGTGGGGGACGTCCTTCGGTGCCCCCGTGGGCGGGACGACGAGGATGGAGACCTCATGGTCAATGACGGAGCCCCCGGCCGTCCGGGAGAACCGTCGCCAGGCTTCCTCGGCGGACTCGTCGGTCGGGACGACGAAGATCGCCCGTCGCTGGGCCGGTCGCGCGCTTCGGACCCCGGTGACCCACCGTTCGATGCCGGCCTCCACGGCGGCCAGCTCTCCGAGGGGCACGTAGACCGGGAACGTGCGCCGCGGAACGCCGGACTCCTGGACCCAGAACGACGGCTCGCCTACCGGTCCCCGGCGGGGGTTCGAGACCTTGGCGTACCCGAGCTTCCTCAGGACGTTCTCGGCGTCGCGCTGCCGCTCGGGGGTCGATCCGACCCGGTCGGATTCGGACATCGTCCGAGATGAGCCGGGTCCTTGAGATAAGGTCACCGTGCGCCGGGAGGCGAAATCGGGCTCAGAAGCCCCCCGGCACTCCGATCCGGACGAACGCGAGGTTCATCGCGATTGCGAGGACGACGAACAGGAGGTACGGACCGGAGAAGAGGAACCCCCGTCGCGCGTTGCGGGGGGTCACCGACCTCCAGAGCGGAGCGGTCATCGCCACGAAGAGCGCCCCGAGCGCCGCGAGCACGACGATCACGGGCCACGTCACGGCGCCCGACCAACCGATGAGCAGCGCGGCGGGGATGAGGAGGGCGGCCGACACGACCACCACCTTCCCCGAGTAGGGAACATCCTCCGTCCGAGGGAGCATCGGGAGGTTCGCCCGGGCGAAGTCGTCCTTCAGGAGGAGGGCGAGGCTCCAGAAGTGCGGAGGGGTCCAGAGGAACACGAGGAGCGCGAAGGCGAGGACGCCGGGCGTCCAGCCTCCCACCGCCGCGGCGCTCCCCGCGAGCGCGGGGGCGCTGCCCGCGAATCCCCCGATGACGATGTTCCAGTTCGACCGACGCTTGAGCCAAAGGGTGTAGATGACGACGTAGGTGAACCCGCCGAGGAAGATCGAGAATCCCGTGAGCGGATTGAGCAGGAGCGTGGCGAACCCGATACCGGCCCCGAGCAGCACGAGACCGACCACGGCGACCGACGACCCTGAGAGGATGCGCTCGTCGGCGAGCGGACGCCCGCGCGTCCGCTTCATCCGTCGGTCGATGTCCCGGTCGAGGTAGTGGTTCAACATCGCGGCGCCGGCGGACGCGGAGGCGCCCGTGGCGACGAGGACCCCGAGGCGCAGGAGGTCGACCGAGCGCGGGTCGGCGAGCAGGAATCCCGCGACCGCGACGAGACAGATGAGCGCGGTGATGCCGGGTTTCGCGAGCGGTAGGTAGTCCGCCGGCCCGAGCGGGCGCGTCGGAGCGGGCACGGGAGGGGACGAAGTGACCATGGAACCGTCGGCGGAGCGCGGCGGAGCGCTTAGCCTTCCCGGAGCGATTCGAACGGCGTTCCCGGGACCGGCCTCGGCTCGTCCGGGAAGGGCGCGCCCGTCGGGCGCGGCGGCGCGGCGTTCTCGTCGGAGGCCCGTCGCGCCCACTCGATCCAGCGACGCGGCAGCTCGCGCAGGTTCGAGAGGAGGACGAGCACGAGCAGGAGGCCGAAGAGCGCGGTCGCGATGGCTAAGTGGATGAGCACGAAGCTCACCTGGAGCTGGCTCTCGACCACGAGCCCGCCCAGGAGCGCCTCGGTTACGACGAGGCCCAGCGCGGCGAGGGCGATGCCCAGGAGCGCTTTGCGTTGCCGCTCGTAGGCGATCCCGAGGAGGGCGAGGACCAGGATGGCGCTCGAGAGGAAGAACGCCATCACGCGGTGGCTCCACTCGAGGGCCACGCCACCCGAGAACGAGGGCAGGAAGTTCCCGTTCCCGAAGCACGACGGCCAGTCGGGGCACGCGAGACCGCTGTCGCTCGCCATCACGTTCCCGCCGAGCAGGATGGTCGAGTAGCAGAGCACGCACGCGACGATCGCGGCGTAGCGGAAGAGGTCGTGACCGCGCATCGTCGCTTCCCTACGGACCCTCGGTCCCGGTCGCGCTCGGCATGGGAGTCGGCGAGCGCACCGGGGTCGGCTGCGCGACCGGGCCGGTCATTTTCACGGCGAGCTCCTCGCCCCACGGGTCGTCGGTCGTGACGGGGTCTCCGGCGTAGTAACTGTAGACCATGTTGTAGGCGAAGACGAGCTGGCCGAGCCCGATGATGAGGGCGCCGACGGAGGAGAGGAAGTTGAGCAGCTGGAAATTCCCGGCCCAGAGGTAGTCGTACACCCGGCGCGGCATCCCTTCCGCTCCGAGCAGGAACATCGGGAAGAGCATCAGGTTCACCCCGACGTACGTCAGGACGAAATGGACCTGCCCGAGCGATTGGTTGTACCAGCGGCGCGTGATGATGGGGAAATAGAAGTAGACCCCCGCGAAGACGGCCATCAACGTCCCGCCGAGGATAATGTAGTGGAAGTGGGCGACCACGAAGTACGTCCCGTGGTAGAGGTAATCGACCGGGATGGAGGCCAGCATCAGGCCGGAGAGACCGCCGATGACGAACCCGGTGATGAACGCGACGCAGAACCACATCGGCAGCGCCATCCAGATGCGGCCGCCCCAGAGCGTGGCGACCCAGTTGAACGTCTTGACCGCGGAGGGGACCGCGATGGCCATCGTCGCGAGCATGAAGACGAAGCGGACGTTCGTGGAGATGCCCGTCACGAACATGTGGTGCTCCCAGACGGCGAAGGAAAGGACCGCGAAGACCCCGAGCGCGACCGCCATCGCCCCGTAGCCGAAGATGTCCTTGCGGGCGAGCTTCGGAAGGACGGTCGAGATGATCCCGAACGCCGGTAAGACCATGATGTAGACCTCGGGGTGGGCGAAGAACCAGAAGACGTTCTGGTAGAGCAGCGCCCCGCCGAGCGGCGTCCCGTTGGCCGCAGCGAGCAGGTGGGTCCCGAAGTTCCGGTCCGAGAGGACCATCGTGAGCCCGATGGAGAGCGACGGGAGCGCGAAGATGAGCAGGACCGAATTGATGAGGGTCGCCCAGACGAAGAGCGGCATGTTCCAGTAGTGGACGCCGGGCGCGCGGTGCTTCAGGATCGTGACGAGGAAGTTGATCGCACTGAGCATCGAGGAGATCGTCAGGACATGGAGCCCGAGGATCCAGAGGTCGACCCCGATGCCGGTCGCCTGTACGGAGAGCGGGACGTAGCCGGTCCAGCCGACGTTCGCGTTCGAGCAGATCAGGATGATGCCCGCGGGGGGAACGAGCCAGAACGCGATCGCGTTGATCCTCGGCATCGCCATCTCGCGCGAGCCGATCATCGAGGGGACGAGGTAGTTCCCGAACCCGGCGAGGACCGGGATCACGAACATGAAGACCATCAGGACCCCGTGCATCGTGAACAGGGTCGAGTAGACGTCCGGCGTGATCCCGAGCGTGGTCTCGGGGTTGAGCCCGAGCCCCTGGACGAACCCGAGGTCGGTCCGGATCAGGCTCGCGTAGATCCCGCCGATGAAGAAGAAGACGAACCCGGTCGTGATGTACATCAGACCGATCCGCTTGTGGTCGGTCGTGAAGAACCACGTCTTGATGGTCCGGACGAGCCAGGCCCCGTGGTAGGAGAACGCCCAGAGGAAGAAGCCGGCGAGGCCGGCAATGATGGCGACGATCGCGACCGGTACGGTCAGGTCGGTCATCGATACCCCCGCGCGTTCATGCGATAAGTCCCCCTAGTACGTACGCGATCGCCGCCCCAGCCGCGACCACGACGAGGATCTTGAAGAACCGAATCTCCGCCTGGACCGAGACGTAGCCCGGCCACGTGGGGCGAAAGCGACGGCCGAGCGGCCAGACCCGATAGGTCTTGTCGACCAGATGGAAGATGACCGCGCCCATCAGGAACATCAGCGCGAGCGCGTAGCCGAACGACTGCTCCGCGCCCGGGCTCGTCAACGGCCCCAGCGAGAACGCGTACACGACCAGCACGGCGATGCCGAGAAGCATCAGGACCGTGATCGCCGTGTAGAGGTCGAGCAGGCGGTTTCGAAGACGGCGGACCTCGGCCGAGGGGGGCGGGCTACTCAAAGAGCTCGATCCTCCGTCCGTTCGCGCCCCGGTAGCGGTCGACCCGGTAGAGAACGCCCGCCATGAACAGGAAGGCGAGGAAGGCGACGACCGCCCCGAACCCGGCGACGATGACTCCGAACCAATCCCCGACGAAGAGCCAGGTGAGGCCGTAGACGAACGTCGCGGCTCCTACGCTCCCGAGGACGAGGAAGACGGCGAGGACGCCCCAGAGGGAGCCCGTTTCCCAGCGGGGGCGGTCGTCCGACTCAGTCACTCGACTTCGCCTCCGTGGTCGCGAGCGGCGTTGCCCCGGGCGACGCGGGAGCGCCGTAGGCCCCCGGGAACGACGAGGCCCGTGCCGCCAGTCGCCGCTTGTACGAGGCCCGGTACCGCCAGTGGAACAGGGCGATGACGACGGCGTTCACGACAAAGATCGGCCCGATCGTGAGGGCGACGTTCGACGCGGAGATCTGGACGCCGGGAGTCTCGCCGCCCCAGACGGTCATCAGGATGAAGAACGCGAGCAGCGAGGTGCCGGCCCAGATGAAGAGCGGCCGGTCGCGCGGATGGGTACGTTTCGAGCGGTCCAGATACGGCAGGAACAGGAAGTAGAGCAGGAGGGCGGTCGTGATCCCCACCGCAAGAACGGGCGTCACCCCCGCAAAGTCCACGAACTTGAACAACCAGAGGAAGTACCAGTCCGGCTGGGTGACGACCCCGACCGCCGCGACGTTCCCGACATACGTCGGGAGGCTCCACGGCCAGAGGGCGGCGATCCCGAACAGGATGCCGGTGTAGAGCAAGCCCCATTTGATCATGTACCACAGGATGTGCGGGAAGAACGGGACGTGGTCCTCGTCCTCCTTCGCGGTGAACCGTCGACGTTGGAGCGGGTCGGACGTCGCCGGCGGGGCGATCCCGTGCGACTCGAACAGCGCGATGTGGGCGTAGAGGAGCGCCGCGAGCGCGAGCGGGATCAGGACCACGTGGGCGTCGAACATCCGGGAAAGAAGTCCCTGGGACGTTCCGTCTGCTAAGATGAACGGACCCAGGAGGGGGCCGAACGTCGGCAGGCGCAGAGCGAGGACGAGCCCGACGTTCGTCGCGTTGTACGACAGCTGGGTGTACGGGAGCAGATACCCCGTGAACCCCATTCCCAGGGTCATGACCATGAGGAGGGTCCCGACCATCCAGGAGAACTCTCGCGGCGCCTTGTAGACGCCGAGGTAGTAGCCCCGGAAAAAGTGGACGAACATCAGGAAGATCATCGCGTAGGCGCCGTAGAGGTGGGTCGTGACGAGGAGCTGGCCCATCGGCACGGAATTGATGATGTAGTACGTCGAGCACCAGGCCGCCGGCGCGACCGAGTACTGACCGACCGTCTGACCGCACGCGGTGAGGGTGGGGGCGGTGCTGGGCTGGTAGTAGAGGAGGAGAAGCGCGCCCGAGACCACCTGATAGAGGAACGCCGTCACGACGAAGGCGCCGGTCCAGTACGACGGTTTGAACGTGAACGCGGGCTGGGGCCGAAGGGCCCACTTTCGCATCCCCGTTCGATTCTCGACGAACCCCCAGACCTGGTTCAGGGTTCGGTTGTACCAGCCCGAGAGTCCCACCGCGCCCGCCCTCCTAGCTCGGGAAATTGCAGAGGATGACGGGCGACTCCTTCACGACCTGGCTTGTCGTGCCCACCCCGTAGTCGCCCTGCAGCGTGTTGATGTGACCGTTCACCGGCGGACTGGAGGGCGTGATCCCCGTCGCGAAGATGTTCCCGCTCGAGTCGGGCACGAGGATGACCTGCGGGAGCGGAAGGACCGCGGGCCCGGTCAGGTTGGACGCCTTGTTCGCGGCATCGTAGGTCGAACCGTGGCAGGAGCAGTGGAGATAGAACTGCTTCCCGCCGGGAGTGTTCGGGCACGTGCCCGGCGGGTAGAAGGCGATGGCGGGCGCCGGGCAGCCGAGGTGCTGACAGATCCCGCTGTACGCGACGATCGACCCGTGCGTTCCGACGCCTCCGGGTACCCCCGCCGCACCGGGATTGCTCGCGCTCGGAGGGTTTCCGTTCGCAGGATACAGGTTCAGAAGGAAGTTCGGCTCGTTCCTCAGCGGGTAGTTGAACAGGTAGAGGTCGGAGGTCCCCACGTTGTACTCGGCTTCGACCTTCGCGACCGTGAGCGGGCTGCCATCGACGTCGAGCAACTGAACGCGCGGGTAGCTCGAAAGCCCGATGGCGGGGGGCTGCAGGTATTGGAGGGATCCCCCCACCAGGCCCCCGGCTCCCGCCCCGATGAGCCCGCCGACCGCGAGCAGCTTCAGCACGTTGCGCTTGGTCTCGTCGACGTCGCCGATGTCGTCCTCGTCGGGCGAAGCGAACCGACGGACCTGACCGACGGGGAGGTCGAGCGACGGATCCCGGTTCACCGACCAGGGGCAGGTCTCGCGACAGTCGAAGCCGCCCTCCATCAGAGCGTCCTCCCGCTCGTGTCGGGAAGCGTGTCGTCCGCCTGACGGGGGTCGGGAACGAGCGCCTCGCCCGGTAGTTCCGCGCGTTCGCTCCCGTGGTAGACGACCCAGATGATCCCGATCCCCATCAGGACGACCAGGATCTCGGTGAGGTCGACGATCTCGTCGGGCGTGAGCGTGCTCATCGGACGCCCTCCCGGCTCGGTGGAACGCTGGGCACCGTCGTCGACCAGGTCGGGACCGGGTATCCTCCCGTCCACGGGAGGGTCGGCTCGTACGTGGGGGTGTAAGGAACCGTCGGGGCCACCCGCACGGCGGCGGGGATCCCGCTCACGTGCGTGACGGGCGAGTCGAGCCCGAGGATCGCCCCCCGGATCGAGAGCTGTTGGCCGGGGGCGATGGGAAGGTCCGCGGCCTTCGTGAGCTCGCCGAGGAGCTCCTGTTTCACCTTCATCGCCCGGGCGTACCAACGCCCGAGGGTGCGCAGCATCTGGCCGTTCTCTTTCCCGAAGAGCAGGAAGACTGCGACCGCGGCGATGATGACCCAATCGAGGTCGGAGAAGAGCGCCATCAGTTCACCCGGCTCCGACCGCTCCGCGAGGGCGGCCCCGGCTTGCGTCCCGGCGGGACTCCCAGCGGCTCGCGAAATACGCTCCGCCGAGGTAGAGCACGATCATCGGCATCGCGATGAGGAGCATCGTGATCCCGGAGTTGTCGGGCGTCACGATCATCCCGAAGATGAGCGCCCCGAGCACCGCGCCGCGCCAGTGCTTCCGCCACGCGGCGGCCTTGACGACACCGAGCCGGGTCAGCGCGTAGACGAAGACGGGGAGCTCGAAGACGACCCCGAAGGCAAGGGAATAGACGAGGGCGAAGGTGACGAAGTCCTGGACCCCGAGCACCGGCTCGAGCCGCATCGCCGCCACGTAGAAGAAGAGCAGGCGGAACGTGAACGGGGTCAGGAAGAAGAGCCCGATGCCGGTGCCGAGGGCGAAGAGGGCCGTGGCCGGGATCCCGATCTGACGCAGCAGAGCCCGCTCGTTGCGGCGCAGCGCCGGGACGAGGAACGCACCGACCTCGTGGACGATCCACGGCATCCCGAGGATCAACGTGAGCAGGAGGCCGATCTCCATCTGCGCGAAGATGGAGTCGCCGACCCCCACGTTCAGGAGCTGCACCCCCGGAGGGAGCATCCAGGCGACCATGGCGAGGAACACTTGGGCGGTGATGTTGTAGAACGGATTCGGCCAGGGGATCGCGAACGGGACCGAGAACCCGTCGAATGGGATCGAGACCGGCTTCAGTTCGAAAAACAGGAGGAAGCCGAAGAGGGGCCCGAGGACGAGGGCGATCCGAACGAGCCGGTGGCGGACTTCGGAGATGATGGAGAGGATCCGGTCGAGGTCGCCCATGGATCACGGGCTCCTCTAGTTCGGCCCCGGGGCCGGGAGGTCCTCCCAGGACGCTTCGGTTCGTTGTGGGAGTCCCTCGGGCATGCCGGCTCGCGCCGTCCGGTCTAGTGGGCCGGGCCCGTAGGGGCAGGTGCGTTCGCGTTGGCGGCCGCCTCGAGCTTCATTTCCCGCTCGACCTCGAGACGACCCTTCTTGAACTCGCCCACCGAACGCCCGAGACTGTGCGCGAGCTGCGGGATTTTCGAGGACCCGTAGAACAAGATCCCCGCCACCACGGCAATGATCAACCAATCGTCGATAGAATCGAACACCGACTGCCCCCGCCCGAGCACCCGGGTGGGTCCGATATGACGTTCGTACGGGAGGACCCTACCGGTAGGGATAGTGCGTACTCAGGGCAGATAAGCCACGGTCGGACCCGTCACGCCGCTTCGACCAGAATCGTCTCGGTACCGCCCGCGACCGCACGGTCGATGGCGATCTCCGCGAGCAGCGAAAGACACCCGGCGCCGCGCTCGAGAAGGAGGGTCGCGGTCCGGACGGCCGCCGGCGAACGGCCCGAACGACCCCGGCCCGGAGAGAGAAGGTTCCCGCCGCCGAGCAGGGTTCCCTGGTGGTAGACATCGCACGCGCGGTCCAACGACGGTTTGATGAGCGCATCAACGACCGACTTCATCTGGCCCTTGAGCTCGGGCAGGTAGACCGCGAGCGCGGAGGCGCCGGCTTCGGGGATGTGACCCGCACCCTCGTTGAGGGTGCGCAGGGTCGCCCCGAAGAGGTCGGCAAGCTCCTCGAGGGCATGCACGACGACCCGCCACTCGAGGAGCTGGCGGGGGTCCGGACTTCCGATGCGCCGCGCGAGCGACCAGTCGCGGCTCGCGAGGAAGAGCTGGCGGACGAGGAGCGCGAGGACCTTTCCGGATTCCTCTTCGAGGGTTGCGAGGCGACGACTCCGCACGCGGCGCTGGACGACCTCTTCCATCTCCTCGAGGAAAGCGACCAGGATCATCCGGACCCGCTGGACGAGCTGGGGGAGTCCGTACTTGGACGGGTCGATGAAGTTCTGGAGGACGACCCGGTTCGGTTCTTGAGCGACCACCGAGACGCCGAGCAAGCTGCGCGCGGTCTGGTGGAGCTCCTCGACCCGTTCGGGAGCGAGCGGCACATCGGCTCGGATCTCGATCGCGTCATGGCCGACGCGGTACGCGCCGACGATCAGACGCTCGAGAACTCCCGGGGTGTCGAACGAGCGGGCCTGGACAAGGAACGGGGCGCTGGGCGGGTCGCCGCCGGGGGCCGGTGCGGGCTTGAGGTAGAGGGTACCGTCGTCATTCTGGTCGAAGACGATGAGGTCGCCCGGTCGAAGGTTCATCGCCTCCGCCCAGGGTTTCGGGAGCGTGACCGCGATCGAAGAATGGCCGGCTTTCAGCACTCGACGTTCCCGATTCGGTGTCCCCCACGCCATTCGACCGCTCCAAACCTACTACAGGTTCCGTAGGTCATGAGGGGTCCCCCATTTGAACGTTGCGGAAGCGAGAAGAAGGTAGAACGCGCGGTCAGGAGTGCCGGTGGTCGTCCGAGGACGGGGGAAGCGGTGCCCCCGGGGTCTTCGGCTCCGCGTAGCCGAGACGCTCGGGCGGCATCTCGTGCATCGCGCCCTGGCGGCGCCCGACCACGAACCCGAGCACCAGCGCGATGACGACCAGCGAAACGATCGTGCCGATGATGATGAAGAGCGCCGCGCCGGGTCCGGGTAGCCCGCTCGACACCGTGAGGTTCGAGGGGAGGTTCATGCCGAACGCGATGAAGCCGTACATCCCCTCCGCGAAGTGCCCGGGCTCGGTGCAGACGAACTCGTACCAGCCGGGACCCGGAGCTGGGAAGGTGCCCGACTGCGATCCGACGGAACTGATGTTGATGTTGAACAAGTCGGCCGGGGCATTCCCGTAGACCAAGTTCTCGAAGTCCGTCTCCGAGATGCTGCTCGGGATCACCCAACCCTCCCGGCCGATGATCGTGAACGAGTGGGCGATGGACCCGGCATCGGTCAGGGAGACCGTGACGTTCGTGTTGGTCGCGACCTGCTCAAAAGTGTTCGGCGTGTAGGAAAAGGTCGTGGTCGCCGTGACGTCGACGGTGGTGGCACCGGCCTCGTCGACGGGCTGCGCGCTCACCGGCCGGACCCCCCCGAGGCCCCCGAACACCGCGACCGTGACCGCCAACGCGAGAACGATGGCGAGCGCTCGCTCGCGATGACCTCGCAGTCTCATTCGCTCACCGGACAAGAGTCGACCGCCCGCGGGACGGTGGGTCGGATTCAAAGCCCCTTTGTACGAACCGAAGCCGTCGGCCAGGCCCGCCACCGCCTCGGGCCACCGGCGTCGCGGTTCGTACGCGGGGAATATGTAGCTGCAACCTCCCCCTAGCCCTCGTGCCGGCGTCACTCGGTTCAACGGCCCTCTCCGTGGCGGGTTCCGCGGCCGCCGTCGGACTGCCGACGCTCCTGGGGTCGGGGCAGACCAACCTTCAGCAGACCAATGCCCTCGTCTGGGTCATGGTCGCGCTCTCGGCGGTCGGCGCGATCATCACGTTCGCCTTTCTCATCTACGCTCTCTGGAAGTACCGCGACCCGAAGGTGAAGAACCGCCGCTATGGTTAACAAACTCGAGGTCGCGTGGACCCTCGCGACCGTGGTGCTCATCACCGGGGTGGCCGTCTACTCGACGATCCTCGTCTACCACCTCGACGCCCTTCCCGCGAACCCGACCGAGTACGTGGACGTCACCGGCCACCAGTGGTACTGGGAATTCTGCTACCCCGTGAACGACACCTGCTACAACTCGACGTACGACGCGTCCACCAACACGGTGAGCGGAGGGGGACTTTGGGCGCCTCCGGATGCGGTCGTCCAGGTCAACGTCACGGGCGCCGACGTCGTCCACTCGTTCAACATCCCGCAGCTCGGGGTTCGGATCGATGCGATCCCCGACCGGGTGAACTACTTCGCCTTCACCGTGCCGAACGCCGCCGCGGGGACCGAGTACCTGATCCAATGCACGGAGTTCTGCGGCACCTTCCACGGCACGATGCGCTCCTTCCTCTTCGTCACGTAGGCCCGGCACTCGCCATCGAAGAACGACTCCCCACCAGGGAGGGGTCACTTTCGAAGTCGGGATCGTTCTGCGTTCAGGAATGGCCGCCGGGGGAATTCGGTCGAGGGGGGAAGCGTCCGAAGAGGGCCGCGGACGCGGTGAGCACCACCCCGATCCCGAGCAGGACCGCCGAGCCCGCGAGCACCCAGCCTTCCACGATCGCCGTGCTCGGGGCGGGCGGCGGGGTCGGGACCGGGACGCCCACGTACAGGAGACCGTACATGCCGTTCGCGAAGTGGCCCGCCACCTCGCAGATGTACTGATACACCCCCGGGGCGGGGACGGTGAAATTCGCCCACGAAGTGCCCCCCGGGATCGCGGGCACGTTCGAGTTGACGAGCGGAGGGTGCGACGCGAAATAGGAGGTGAAGTTCGTCGGCGAGAGGGTGACGTTCGACTGGGGGGCGAGGGTGAACGTGTGCCCGAAGCTGCCCTCGTTCGTGACCAGCACCGCGATCACGACCGGGTAGTGTGACGGGCTCGCGGAGAGGACGTTCGGGACGAAGGAGAGGCTGTCGGTGGTGTCCTCGCTCAGCGCGAGGCCCGCGACCTGGGACGTGATGTTGAGGAAGCCCCACATTCCGGATTGGAACTGGTACGGGACGACGGAAGCGAACTCGAACGAGTCGAACCCTTCGGAGGCGTTGAACGTGAGGTTCGCCCATCCTTGCGCGCCCGCGGCCAGCGATACGTTCGCGAGCGTGCCGTTCGCGTTGAAGAACGCATCCACCTGGGCCGGCGACAGAGTCGAGGAGAGACGAGCGCCCGAGGTCCCACTCAGCGTGAACGTGTGGGCGTACAAGCCGGTGTTCACGAGGTGCAAGGAGACCGAGTCTCCCGCCGGGACGGCCACGAACTGCGGGGCGAACGAGGGGTGGTCGGTGAGGTTCATCGTGACGTTCTCGAGATTCGCGAGCGGGTGAGCGACCCCGACCTCGGGGGCGACCGGAACGAGGGAAAGGCCAGCGACCGACGGAAGGCCGATCGACACGAGCAGAAGACTGCCGACGAACCAGGGGAGGGCCCGTCGGAAGATTCGGGGCACGCGGGACGAGCCGTCGGTCACGGATTCCCCTGACGGCGCGTTGACCTGGGTACGGTTGATATGGATAGTGTACGAATATCCCCGCTCGCTCCGTCGCCCGGAGGAACGTTCACCGACCCGCCGCGGGCCGGTCGGCGGGGCGGGAACTCAAGACCGCGGGGACAGGTGCCTCGACCATCGCGGTCGAAGCCTCGGAGCCATCGTCCGCACGGGATAGCCAAGGCCGGGCCATTCTCCCCTGGTAGTATCGGCGAATGAGGTAGGCGACCTCGACGCCCATCACGACCCCCATCACCGAGCCGAAAGCAATGTCCGCGACCGCGCTCCCGCCCGATTCGACGACGAAGAGCCCCGCGAGCGTCATCGCGAGGAACGCCCCGGCGAGCCCGACCAGCAGTGGCCCTTCCTCGCGGGGGACGCGGCCGCCGAGAAGAGCCCGCACGAGGATACCGAAGATCACGCCCATCAGGAGCGTCATCCCGATCCCCCCGACCGTCGGATAGGTCGTGACCCAGGGTCCGAGAACCGCGGAACCCATGAGGGCGAGGAGCGCCCAGCGCTCGGTCTTCCCGAGGGGCGCCCAGACCAGCAACGCCGCCATCACCGCTGCCATCGACCAGAAGAACCAGACGGAGGAGAGCCCGACCGCGAGGGCGGGAAGGGTCGCCGTCGGACCTCCGACCACCCCGTAGGCGAAGAGCACGCCCATGAGCGCTTCCGAACCGGTCGTGACGACCGAGAGGGTCACCGGCCAGAACCATCCGGCCGCATCGACCCGTCGATCCCGGAAGAGGATCTGCGAGACGAACCAGATCCCGGCAGGAAACATCATCATGAAGTTGAACGCGAGCAGCACGTAGGTCCAGGCTTCGGTGGCGTTCGGGTCCAGGAACACATCCAGGAGCGAAAGGAGCAGAAGGGTTCCGCCGACGAGGACGGCGAGGGCGATGACCATCTGGGTGAGCAGAGGCGGCCGGCCGGTCGTCGGGAGCACCTTGCCGAGGAGGAAGATGGTGACCCCGATCATCGACACTGCGATGACCGCGAACGGGATCAACGCCGGTGTGAACACGAGCGCGGGGAGCGGAAGGAACATCGTTGCCGGGTGCGACGACCGCCCCCCTCATATTCCCTCGGTACCGACCGGGGGGCTCGAGACCGGGCCGGGGACGGGAACCTTCAGTGCGCGGTCGTGGAGGTATCCGACGAGCTCCCGCCCTCGAAACGGCGGATGAGTTGGGTCGTGACCTCGATGAGCGGATGGTGGCTCGCCCGGTCGATCTCGATGTCCTCGACCGTCGTGAGATGATGCTCCTTGGCGATCCGCTCGAAGCCCGTCTCCTTGGTCGCGAACTCCTCGGGGCGGTCGCACGTCAGGATGAACGCCTGAAGCTGGGTGAGGCCCATCTCGCGGGCGGCGAGCGCCCGATGGTGGCCGTCCACAAGGATCCACTCCTCCCCCTTCTGAACGACGAGCACGGGCTCCGCGAAGCCGCGCTCGAGCTCGTAGCGCCGGCCTTCGAGCTCGTCTTCGAACACCTTCCACTGGGTGGGCGTGAGCCGGGAGATCGGGACGAGGCCGCGGCGGAAGGAGAACGGCAGGGCGTAGCGCTCGGAGAGGAGGCGCTTCAGCGTGTCCGCCTTCATCGGCGACGCGCGCTCGAAGTGCGAACGCACCACGTCGAGGTTAGAAAGGATCCCGCAGAGGCGGCCGCGCTCGTCGATGATGGGGAGGTCACGAAGCCCGAACCGGAACATGATCCGGGCCGCATCGTCGAGCCCTGTCTCCGGGTACGCGGTGTACGTCCCGGGGCGGATGATCTTCGCGATCGGCGTCTCTCCTTCCCCCGAGTGGCGCAGGAGCTCTTTCGCGCTCACAAAACCGACGAGCTTGCCGGATTCATCGGTGACGGGAAGACCGTGGTGGCGGCTCTTGGTCAGCTTGCCGATCGCTTCCCGGATCGTCGTGGTCGACCGGAGGTGCTCGACCTCCAGGATCATGTAATCCCGGACGTGGACGATCATCGGTCGTGCACGGCGTGCTCGTCGCGGAGGTACGCGGTGAGAATGTGCAGCACGATCAGGTGGGTGTCCTCGGTGTGCTGCATGCTGTTCGACGGGACGACCATCGCCACGTCGACCAGGTCCTTCAGCTTCCCTCCCCCCATACCGGTGAGACCGATCGTCGTCATTCCCATGGCGCGGGCGGTCTTCACCGCCTCGAGTACGTTCGGGGAGTTCCCGCTGCCCGAGATCGCCACCGCGACGTCGCCCTTGACGGCGAGCGCTTTCAGCTGCCCGGAGAAGATCTCGGCGTAGCCGACGTCGTTCGCCCACGCCGTCATGCCGGGGATATTGTCGTTGAGGCTCACGCAACGGAACCGTCGGCCCGGGCCGCGCCCTTCGGTGCCTCCCGCGACCTTGGCGATATCGGTCACGAAATGGGAGGCGGTCGACGCGCTTCCCCCGTTCCCGAAGAAGAAGATCGCTCGGTCCTCGCTCCGGGCTCGGAGCAGGATCGGCACGATCCGTTCGATCCCCGCGAGCAAAAACGGCGAAGAGAGGACCGACTGCGCTTCCTGGACGTAGGTCCGAAGATACGGTTCCAGGCTCGGGAGTTCGCTCATCGTCCCACGAACAGGATCCGCGAACCCTCGGGGGTGATCCGAACGGGTAATCGCGTCATCGGCGACAGGGCGGCCGCTATTTGATGGCTGCGTTCGGGGGGGTGGAGGAGCAGGAGAAACCCGCCTCCGCCGGCCCCCGTGATCTTCCCACCGTACGCCCCGGCCGCCTTCGCCGCCGCGTAATGGCGGTCGATGTCGTCGCTCGAGATCCCCGTGGAAAGACCGCGCTTCAATCGCCACCCCTCGTCCAGCACCTCCCCGAGGCGTGGCCAGTCCCGCTGAACGATGGCCGACCGGGCGATACCGGCGAGCTCGCGCAGACGGAGGAGCGATTCCCGGTTCTCCTCGGTCCGGGAGTTCTGCTGCTTCAGGATCCCTTCGGCCCTGCGCGTGATCCCGGTGTAGAACAGGGAGAGGTGGTCGCTCAGCTCGATGCGGTTCTCGGTCGAGAGCGGGATTGGAGAGGCCCGAACCGAGTCGTCCGGCCGGAAATCGAAATACTCCACGCCTCCGAACGCGGCGATGTACTGGTCCTGCTTTCCGAGGGTCCCCCCCAATCGGTCGATCTCGATCCGGCACGCCTCCTCGGCGAGCTCGGCCGGGTCCTTGAGGACCCCTTGGTGGGCGTAGAGGGCGTTCAGGAGACCCACCGTCAGGCTCGACGAAGAGCCGAGGCCGGTACCTTCCGAGGGGATGTCGGCGATCGTGTGGACCTCGAGCGCCTCGTGCACTCCGGCCACGCGCATCGCCTCGCGAACGAGGCCGTGCTGGAGGTCCTCGAGCCGGTCGACGTTCTCGGTCCGGGAGTACGCGACCCGGATCGCCTTGTCGAACTTCTCGTTCACGAGCACGTGGATGTACCGGTCGATGGCGGCGCTCGTCACGGCGCCTCCCCCGAAGGTCCGGTAGAAGCTCGGAAGGTCCGTGCCGCCGCCCGCGAAGCTGATGCGGAGCGGCGTCCGGGTGATGATCACAACCCCGTAGCTCCGGGAGGGCCACTTATCCGTTTGGGGGGTCGAGCTCGGGGCCGGGGACGGCCCGGGACGCTCCCGGGGCGGGGGTCGCGCTCCGCGACCAACGGGCGCGCCGCCCGTAGAAGCTCCGGGTCGTCGCGGCGAGGTCGCCGACCGGAGCGAGGCCGGGGAGCACCTTCGCGAACGAGGTCGCTCGACGGTCGAGCACGATGGCGATCCCCCGGTCGTTCTCGGACCGGATCATCCGGCCGCACGCCTGCAGGATCGCGCGCTGGGCGGGGGCCTCGACCGTGTACTCCCAGCCCTTGCCCGTCGTCGAGTCCAGGTAGGCGCGCAACGCCTCTCGCTTCGCCGTCGGTTTGGGGTAGGGAATGCCGACCATCACGACCGCTTCGAGCTCCTCGTCCGGGTAGTCGATCCCTTCCGAGAGTCGCCCCCCGGCCACGCCCAGGAGGACCGTTCCCTCGGGGTCCTTCTTCCAGCCTTCGATCGACCGCCAGAGGTCTCCCATCGGGATCCGGCTGTACTCGATGAACACGTTCCCGGGAAGCTGCGACTGCAGGCCCGCCTCGAGGACCTTCTGAAGAAGGTCGAAGCTCGGGAAGAACACCGCCGTCTTGACGGGCAGGGACTCGAGGACCTCGACCAGGCGGTCGGCGAGTCGCTGGATCGCCCGTGGGTCGTTGCGGATCTCCTCGAATCGGGTGGTGACGCTGGGGTCGTAAAGGAATTTCCGGTTCTCCGGCGGGAAGTAGGAGGGGACGTCTAGGAGGCGGGCCGTCGTTCCGAGGCCGAGGGAGTCGCGGTACTCCTCGAGAGGGGCGAGGGTGCCCGAGAGATGCACCGAGAGATGGCAGTCGAGGATCGGTTTCGCCGGTCCGCTCGCGTCGAGCGCGAACGCCTCGAGTGCCGGCCGCGGAGAGCGCGTCGCGACCTTGACGTACGTCGGAGCGTCGAGCTGGGGCCAGGAGAGGAGCGTCAGGGCGACCGTGTGGACCCAGGAGCGCGGGAGATGTCGCTCCCGTCTCCGCTCGTCCCGAAGGTTCTCCCCCCAGGTCGCGAGCGCTCCGAGCCACGTGTCGAGGCGATGCGAGGTTCCTCCGAGCGCGGTGAGCAGCGCATCCTCGAAGACCGACGGCGGGAGGATCGCGTCCTCTTCTCGCACGACCGCGTGGATCAGCTCCTCCACGGCGGCGGCGACGATGTCGAAGAAACGGCTCGCGCTCGGCCCGTCCGGAAGCTGGAAGTCGCCGCGATCCGCTATCTCCGCGCGCGCTCGTCGCACGGATTCCTGCGGCAGTGCGACGGTGGTGAGCTCCCGAAGGTGGTTCGGCAGGTTGTGCGCCTCGTCGACGACGAGGTCGACCCGTTCGGGACCGACTCCCATCCATTGGAGCAGCGAGCGCCGGATGTGCGGGTGGAAGAAGAACGCGTATGGCGCGGTGACGAGACGGGCATGCGGAACCAGCTTCTTCGAGAGTTCGTACGGGCAGAGGTTCTCGTCCCGGCTGTACTTCTCGAACTCGTGGGGGAGGGGCAGCTGCGTCTGGAACCGTTCGATGAGCCCATCGAGGTCGGTCTGCAAGACCCGAGCGTAGTACGGACACCCATCTAGGTCGGTCAGGTCGATCTCCCCGCCTTCGGGAAGCTCCGGTGGCGGAACGAGCGGCGCTTCGCCCTGGATCGCCCGCTCGGTCGCGCGCTTGCGGTCGGCGCACAACTTGCCGTGCTCCTCGGCCGTCGCACCCTTCACTTCGGCGACGTTCTCGAGGAGGAAGCAACGGCGAGCCCGTCCCTGAAGGCCGATCGCGAGGATCGGCCGGTCGAGGCGATGGGCGATTGCCCGGGTCTCGTGGAGCACCTGGACCTCTTGCGAGTGGGTCCGGACGAGATACAGGATCCGGTGGTCGGCCCGGACCGCGTGCTCGAGGAGCGGCGCGAGCGTGGCCACCGTCTTCCCGCTCCCGGTCGGGGCGTTCACGAGGAGCGCCCCCCCCCGGTGTCCGAGTTCCGCTACCTCGCGGAGGATCGATTCCTGGCCCGGCCGCGGACGGTACGGGAACAGGAGCGGGGCTTCCGGCGCGGTCGTGGCGGCGGGCGTGATCGGCCTCCCGACGCGCCGAGCGGACGACTGGGGTTTTAAGCTGCGCCTTGACTCGCACCCGACCCGGGCGATGAGAGGTCGTCGCGGGGGGAGCGAACGCGCTTACCGGGCGTTACGTCGAGGCTCGGACCGCTCAGCCGAACGCGTAGCGAACCCCGTAGGGACCGCGCGGCATCGTCCAGGTGACCGAACCCTGGTCGCAGGCGATGTCGCACGCTCCGCACTCGACGCAGTCCTCGTACCGGAACACGAGGCGTCCGTCGATCCGCTCGTAACAGGCCGCGGGGCAGACGAACGTGCACAGCGAGTGCGGACAGCGGGCGCAGATCTCGGGTTTGACCGTGATGTGAGCGTGGTCGGCGGAATCCGTGGTCGTCCGCAGGGTGCCGAGTCTCCGCTTGATCTCGACGAACTCGACCGCTCCGGTCGCGGGCAACGGAGCGGGGGTCGACATCGTCACGGTGCTCCGGCCTTCGGCAACTTGGCCAGAATCTCGAGGTCAGCGCGGACCGCGGCGACGCTCCTCCGGAACGCCTCTCGCTCGGCGGGTAGAAGGTCAACTTCGACGATCCGCTCGACACCCGGGCGTCCGAGCACGACCGGCACTCCGATGCAAACGTCCTTCTCCCCGAACTCTCCGGAGAGGTGGGCCGCCACAGGTAGAAGGCGGTGCTCGTCGAGCGCGATCGCCCGCACGAGTTCGGCCTGGCTCGCGGTCGGGGCGTAGAAGGCGCTGCCGGTCTTGAGGAGGTTCACGATCTCCGCGCCGCCCTGCTTCGACCGGGCGACGATCGCCGCCAAGCGGTCCGGGGGAAGGAGCGTCGTGAGCGGCACGCCCGAGACGCTCGTGAGGGAGAGGAGCGGGACCATCGTGTCGCCGTGCGTGCCGAGGACGAACCCCGTCACGTCCCGCGGCGACACGTGAAGGGCCTCGGCGACGAACGTGCGGAAGCGCGCCGTGTCCAGCGTACCGGATTCCCCGAAGACCCGCGCCGGCGGAAGGCCGCTGACCTGCCGGAAGTAGTAGGTCATCACGTCGACGGGATTCGTGACCACGATCGAGACCGACTTCGGAGCATGGAGCTTGACCGCCTCGGCGTGCCCCTTCACGATGCCAGCGTTCTTCTCGAGAAGGTCGGAGCGGCTCATACCGGGCTTCCGGGCGAGCCCGGCCGTCTCGACGACCACGTCCGCGCCGTTGAGGACGTCCAGCGAGGTCGAACCGGTGACCCGGGTCGAGAACCCGAGGATCGGGGCCGACTCCTGGATGTCGAGGGCCTTTCCTTGCGGCAGGCCGTCGATGATATCGACCAGGACGACCTCGGCCGCCAGGTCCATCTCGGCGAGCCGCTGGGCAAGCGAGCCGCCGATGTTCCCGGCGCCCAGCACCACCACTTTGCCGAGTGCGCTCATGCAGTTCCCGTCCGCCCTACCCAGCCGCCGTCGAGCTTAAACGTGAGCGCCCGGAGCCCTTCTACGTCCGCCGAAAGGTTGATTCCCGAGCTCCCCCGTTCGCCCCCCGATGGTGGACGTCAACTCGATCCTCCTCAGTGTCCAGGAACGGGACAAGTGGCGGAACCGGCTGGGGGTCCTCGAAGAATCCCTCCGGGAGGTCCGCGACCATCGCCGTAAGCTGGAGACCCGGCTGCGCCGCGTGAAGAAAGAGCTCAGCCGCCTCCGGGCCACGGTGGACGCAGTGCTCGACCTCAGCCGAACTCCCGCACGCGCGAACGCGAGCCATGGCCCGGGCGCTCCCCCCAGTCTTTAGGCAAGAGCAGCTCGTCTCGACCCAGCGCGAGCTGCTGGGCGAGCTCGGGCGGCTTCGCCGCGAGGAGGAGTACCTCATGCTCAAGGTCCGGCAGGCGCGCGAGCAGGTCCTCTACTACGAGGGCCTCCTGAACCTCCTGCGGCGGGACCTCGGGAAGCCGGGCGGTCTTTCCGACCTCGTGCGTCGTATGGGATGACGCGACGACCGTGAAAATCCTCGTCGTGGGCGCTGGCGCTGTCGGCAGCTTGCTCGGAGCGTCCCTTCAAGAGGGAGGCAATTCGGTCACCCTCATCGGACGACCCGAACACGTGGCCGCCGTTCGGGAACACGGGCTTCGGATCTCGGGTCCGCGGCCGCGGGTCGTTCGTCTCGAGGC
>Ga0074044_10000802_pt1 | contig 29442 bp, 28 predicted proteins | sample BogForMeECP23OM1_FD_94443 | JGI IMG/M metagenome (GOLD analysis project Ga0074044, IMG submission 94443) | Bog forest soil microbial communities from Calvert Island, British Columbia, Canada - Bog Forest MetaG ECP23OM1 | ecosystem: Environmental > Terrestrial > Soil > Wetlands ...
GCAGTACGCCCGCGCCAAGGTCCTGGGCCTGGTGCTCAACAAGACCGGCGATTCCCACGGCAGCCACTATCACTATCAATACTACTACGCTGACGACGATCGGCGCGCTCCGACCAGTCGCGACTCCGCCGCCGGCAAGACATCCGTCCCTGCCAAATCGGATGCCGAGCAGCGCGCCAGCAAGCCGAGCCCGCCTAAACGGCAAATCAAAAACCTCTCGTTGGTAAGCGACCTCACAGACAGTCTTGCAGGAAATTCCGAGCCCGAGGACAGTATCGAGCCACCCTCCGCGATGAAGCCGAAGCTGGAGCTGACTTCGCCACCCAGCGTGAAGAGCGCGCCAACTTGGCCACCCAGCGCGGAAAGCGAGTCGACCTCACCACTCGGTGTGGAGAGCGAGTTGACTTCGCCGCCCAGCGTGGAGAGCGCGCCGCCTTGGCGACCCAGCGCGGAAAGCGAGTTGACTTCACCACTCAGTATGGAGACCGAGCCAACTTGTCCACCCAGCGCGGAAAGCGAGTTGACTTCGCCACTCAGTGTGGAGAGCGCGCCGACTTCGCCACCCAGCGTGGAGAGCGAACCGACTTCGCCACCCAGCGCGGAAAGCGAGCTGACTTCGCCACCCAGTGTGGAGAACTCGCCGACTTCGCCACCCAGCGTGGAGAGCGAGCTGACTTCGCCACTCAGTGTGGAAAGCGAGCTGACTTGGCGACCCAGCGCGGAAGGCGAGCTGATTTCGCCACTCAGTGTGGAAAGCGAGCCGACCTGGCTACCCAGTGTGGAGAGCGGGCCGACTTCGCCGCCCAGCGTGGAAAGCGATCCGCAAGCGCAGATCGCGTGGAAGGTCGAATATCCCGACGAATTCGGTGCGTGGTGGGGGACCTTGAGCGAAGAGCAGCAAGGTGACGTGGCAGCACACATTGAGGAACTCGAACGCGACGGCCCAATGCCGCCGTCTTCCAGCGATGTAAAGGGTTCAAAGCATGGTACGATGCGAGAGTTGCGGATTCAGAGCGGCAGGAAGCCGATCAGAATCTTTTATGCCTTTGACCCAAAAAGAGCAGCGATCATGTTGATTGGCGGCGGGAAGGCTGGCAACAAACGGTTTTACTCGGATGCTTTCCTGGCCGTGGCGAGCTTTCGCCTCAGTCTAAAGGGTCGTTTCACAAGAAATTCGGTACCCGAGGGTAGCATCGAGCAGCCCTCCGCGATGAAGCCGAAGCTGGAACCGACTTGGCCACCCAGTGTGGAGAGCGAGCCCCAGCCGGACACGGCGTGGAAGGTTGAATATCCCGACGAATTCGGTGAGTGGTGGGGGACCTTGAGCGAGGAACAGCAAGGCGATGTGGCAGCACACATTGAGGAACTCGAACGCGACGGCCCAATGCCGCCAGCTTCCGGCGCTGTAGGGGGTTCAAAGCATGGTACGATGCGAGAGTTGCGGGTTCAAAGCGGCGGGGAACCCATCAGAATCTCTTATGCCTTTGACCCAAAAAGAGCAGCGATCACGCTGATTGGCGGCGGGAAGGCTGGCAACAAACGGTTTTACTGGTAATCTGTGCGCATTCCTGATCGCCTTTGCGATCAGTACCTCGCCGAATTAAGGGAAGAGAGCGAGAAGGAGCGTACCCGTGGCAGAGAGACATCTGTTCGCGGAACTTCGAGCCAAGATGTCATCGAAGGCCCGAGACCGCGCCGCGGCAATAGCCAAGGCTCTCCAGCGAGCTCAAGAACCGGAAACGAGCAGCCGCACCCCTGCCACTTGGGAAAGCGAGCGCGGTCAGGTGTATGCGGAGGCTAGCCACACGCCCCACAATTGGGATACGCAATCAGCATTGGAGAAAACGGCAATGCCGGAAGAACACATTCAGGCCCCACAGGTCACGCCACTCATCGAGAGAAGCACACGCGCGATGGCGCGGGAAGGTGACAGCAGCCTCATCGAGATCAGCAAGGAATCGCGCTTCTCCGGGCAGCTCAAGTTCTCAGGGACCGTAGTCGTGCAAGGCGAAATCGAGGGCGAGCTCGAGGCTGTCCGGGTGATTATCCGCGAGAGCGGCATCGCCACAGCGAGAATTTCCGGCGATTCGATCACGATTGCCGGAAGGGTGACCGGCGACGTGGTCGCGCGCCGTGAGCTGGAGATAGCTTCAACGGGAAAACTCAACGGCACCGTCACGACTCCCCAGATGAGGCTGGCGCCCGGTGCTATACTCCGCGGCCCGTGCAATGTGGGCGGCTGAAATGAGGTCGAGACTAACGCGCTTTTGAGAGCAACGGCGCGAGATGGGATTTCATCGCCCTCGGCTTCACCGCCACTGCGGTAGCGCTGAGAAGGCCCCGGCAAACACATAATCTTCGCCGACCCAAAAGTGCCGAAGCCCAACTCCTCAGCGAGTTAGGCAAGTTTCAATGGCAGCCGATTAAAGTCACAGTCTGAAGCTTGTAGCGCTCGCGCCGAATATCTTCGGGTGCTTGCGGATTTGGTCAAAATTCAGGTACGGAAGGATGCGCACGGACCCGCCGATCATACTCAAAATCCCTCGCACTTCGTCATTTTCGAGCGCCCAGTGCAGGTCGTCCGCTCTTGCCTTTGGGTTGCGATAGAGCCAATCCGGCTCTCTAAGGGCGTTCGGCGTCTCAATTACTTTAACGCCGAATGTTTCTTGGATTTGACGCTTTCCCGCGTCGTACCTGTGCGGCACCGTTGCAGCAACGCCCCAGGAAAGCGAGGTTGCGGCGACTGTATCTCCGGGTCTGAGCCGTTCGGGCTTGACGAGCATCGCCCGGAATCGTAGCACTCAACCGGAGCCCTGGTGAACTATGGAACCCTCCACCATTAGTTACTCGACCTTGTCGCCCGCTGCGGTGATTTCTCGAGTCCTCCCCGAATACGGCGTGGCCGAGGTCATAAGTTGTGAGTTCCTTCATCGGGGACTGAATGACACGTTCCGCGTGCAAACGACCGATGGGTCGTACGCGCTGCGCGTGTATCGCGCCGGATGGAGGTCGCTGTCGCAAATCCAGAACGAACTCGACGTTCTACTGCACCTGGATCGAAAAGGGGTGCCGGTGGCGAAACCGGTGGCCAGGCAGGACGGAGGCTTACTGTCGCTTGTCGACCAACCAGAAGGCGGCCGCTATGCCGTGCTGTTCACATACGCGGAGGGCGAGCAGTCCGGCGAGCACACTGAGGCCCAGGCGCGTTCATTCGGCGCCGCAGCCGCTGAACTGCACGCCGCCAGTGATGACTTTGTCAGCGCCCACGCGCGCTTCAGCCTCGACCTGTCTCACCTTATTGATGAGCCGCTGGCTATAGCTCTCCCCTTCCTCGAGCATCGACCCGATGATCAGAGCTACCTGCGGGAATTCGCCACCAGGATTCGGCAGAAGATAGAAGCGGTCCGAACCCAACTGGATTACGGTTTCTGTCACGGCGACTTGCACGGCGTCAACGCTGCCTTCAACGCCGAAAAAGTCATTATGTTTGACTTTGACTGTTGCGGCACCGGATGGAGGTCATATGACATCGCCGTCTATCGATGGTCGGCGGAGATACGAAACAAAGCACAGAACTGGAAAACGTTCCTTGACGCTTATCAAGAGCGAAGACCGCTGGCACAGGTCGACTTGTCCGCAGTGCCGTTATTCGTCGCCGCCCGATGCATCTGGATTCTAGGCCTACATACAAGTAATGCTTCATTTCTAGGTCGAAGTTTTATGAGCGATCGATACTATTGGAACTTTTGGCTCAAGCTCATTCGCGATTGGGAAGCAAACGAACTAAAAGGCTGAAAGCTGCTTACCGAACTGGGGAAGAGCGTTCTCCCGTGCCAGCGTTCAACCCCACGCCGGATGCGCCGCTATCAGGTGCTTTTGCAGCCGCTCGCGGTTTACCACCAAGTGCCGGTCATTCCGGGAAATCAGGGTCTTATGTTCAAACTCGATCAAGTATTCCGTCACTCGCGGCCGTGAGGCTCCAATGAGTTCAGCCAGGTCGCCGTGCCGCACCGGGATCGTCAATTGCACCCCGCCATTAACCTCGGGAGCACCAAAATTCTCGCTCAAATCGAGCAAGAGAAGCGCCAGGCGCTCCGCGAGTGTACAGCTCATGAAGTTAGAGGAGCGCAACTGCACCCGCTCCCAACGCCCCAAACAGCTGGCTGCCAGCGACTTAAAGGCAGCAGATTCGATCCCAACGCAAGTCTTCACGAAGCTATTCAATTCCATGGTTCCAACCTGGCAACTCGTAACCGCTTCGCAGCGAAAGTTGTAGGTAATGCCGTGTACGGCTGTTGGAAACGCCGGAATCATTCCGGGTGCAACCATGATCACCGCCGTTCTGCGGCCTTTGCGATTGACGCACGTAATTCGAGCAATCCCGGAAAGCAGAATGTAGGCGGCGTCGGGGGAAGCCTTTTCAGAGAAAATGATGCTTCGCTTTTCAAAGCGGCTCACCGTGAGTGCATCGGCCACTTTGCCCAGCTGACGACTCGTAAGCCATGAAAGGGTTGCAAATGCCTTCAAGCTTCGCACCTTCATAGCTCGCACCGAACGCATCAATCGAACATACACTGATTGTCCGTCGCCTGCGCACAGGCGATCATTTGTTCTCTAGATAACTTTTACACGGTAATTCGGGCGACCTCGATCTATGCTTTCTCAAAACCGCGGATCACATCGCGGCGCTGAAAGCTCGATGCGAATCCAACTCACGACGCTGGGACGATATCGTCATCAGGCATCACGCCTCCCGCAGGGCTGAATCGCGACACCGCGCGCCGCGACTGCGACTTGGGCGTCCACCGCTTAATCCTGCCGCCGGCATCCACGACGTCGGAAACGGATTTCCTGAAGTTCATCGCAGAGATCGAGCGCGATCTAATCGGCAAAGTCTAACCGCGCCTGGTCTGTGGGCCGCACTCACGGAGCAACCGATCGTAGCGAGCAGATTCGGTCGGAATCTTCCGAGTTATGGCGTCACCGCGCCTTTTGTTTCCTCGATGAATGATGCCGTCTGTGGCATTTGCGCAGTCGCAAATGAGTTGCATTATCACTACGCTATGGACCGTCGGACGGATTGGAGAACACCTATGCCGGTGACGGCGATTGCACCAGTCATGCGCTTCGCGCCCTTGGCCGGCATCGTGTCGCTCCTTCTCATCGGGGTCGTGTGGCGCTCGTGGTTGCAGCGAAGGCGTTACGGGACGTGGGGAGTCGTTCATTTCGGCTTAGGCGAACCAACTCAAGCCGCGCTGGCGGGGGGCTTGATTCTCGCCTTCGTTCTGCTTGCCGGCCAGGCGTTTGAAGCGGCCTTGCATCCCGCCACCGTTCACTTGCAGATGCGGTCGTCGCCTCAAGGCGTTCTGATCCTGTCGACCCTTGGCGTGATGGCCCTTGTTGGCGGGCTCGCTCTGCTCGTGGTGGCGCAGTTGCAGATGGGCTCTTCCTGGCGAATCGGAATTGACGAAAGCGCGACGACCGCCTTGATCGATACCGGTCTGTTCCGCTTTTGCCGCAATCCGATCTATCTGGCGCTGCTGGTCGTCATCACCGGCTACGTCGCGCTGCTGCCGACGTCCATGTCGTTGATAGTGTGGGCCGCAGCGTATTTGGGAATTCGGCTCCAGATCGGCGCCGAGGAGACGTATCTTCAGCGCACCTATGGCGAGGCATATCATGTCTATGCTCACCGCGTCGGCCGCTTGCTCCCAGCAATCGGTCGCCGCCGGTGAACTCGATGACGGGTCATTCCCGTGCGACTTTGGATCTCGCCGCACGCATCGGCCAGGGATAGTACGGCTTCGTGCTCGACCTACAGAAGACCGAGGATCATGTCGCAGCTCTGAAAGCCCGATGCGAATCCAACTCGCGACGCTGGAACGAGATCGAAATCAGCATCACGCCACCCGCGGGGCTGAATCGCGACATCGCGCGGCGCTACCACGACCTCGGCGTGCACCGCCTCATCCTGCCGCCAGCATCCACGGCAACGGAAACGGATTTCCTGAAGTTCATCGCAGAGATGGCACGCGATCTAATCGGCAAAATCTGACTGTGGCCGTTCCGTGATCGTCATCTAAAATCGTCATCTAAAAAACTATCCCGCCTTTCGGTGCGCCTGCATGTACGCCTTGAGAACCGCGTTCATCCGCGACTGATAACGCCGTCCCTGGGCCTTGAACCACTCGACCACTTCCCGATCCATTCGCAACGAGATCGGCACCTTGCGCTCCGGCAAGACCAGCTTAGCGGTCCGGAACCATTCCTTGTCGAGGATCGGCGCGGCGGCCGGGTCGGCCTTAGCGGCCTCCTCGATCTCGCGGTCGCTCATGGCGTCGACCCGCGCCCAATCGCTCTTACCGCGCCGGCGGCTGTTTGGGGCATGCCTCACGATACGCTTTACGCTCACGACTATGCGCTCTCCTTGCCGAGATAATCCTGCGGTCCTCGCCGCGCATGGTGTAGACGACGGCTAACTCGCGGCCGTTGACGGCGCCCAAGGCGATGATGCGAACTTCGCCGTACTCCCGCCGGTTATCGAGACTTTCCAAAACCGGTCCTTCGAAGATCCGGATGGCGTCCTCGAAGTCGATCCCATGCTTGGCGATGTTGGCCACATTCTTTGCGGTGTCCCACTCGAACGCCATCTAAGTATAGACGTATTGTAGTGACAGTGCGATCGAGACTCCACGGGCCTCTTATCCGCGAAACAAATCGGGCACTGGGAGCTTTTGTGGCGTCCCCAACGGGATTTGAACCCGTGTTACCGACGTGAAAGGCCGGTGTCCTAGGCCAGGCTAGACGATGGGGACCGAAATACGACGAGCGCCAGGCGCGCACCCAAGACAAGGAAACGTATCAGAGGCTCAAGAATCGGGGCAAGACAGCGCCGGATCGGACTTAACCGCTAAAGGCACCAAGGCACTAAGAAGATACGGCGCCTGCCCTGAGGAGCACCGCGACGAACGGGTGCCTTAGTGGTGAAATTCCGTTTTCCAATTTCAGCCGGCGAATTTTATCTTGCCGATAATCTCTTCTACCGAGCGCTTCCCGTTGTCCGCCAGTAGCGCGTCGAGTTCGCGATCGATTCTGCCCAGCGCTCCCGCGCCTCCCTTGATAAGCGCCGAGCCGACCTGCAGCGCCTTTGCGCCTGCCAGATGCGCGATATACCCATCGCGGCCCGTGTTGATTCCACCGACCGCGACGATATCGAGCAGTCCTTCGCTCTCCCGAAAGAATGCGTGTGCATGCGAAAGCGAACGAGCCGGGCCTTTGGCCGTTCCCGTCGCGATGTCAATTTCCAGGTCCTTGGGCAGGTCGTTCTGGCACACCGCGATCGCTACGCGCATCGCCTTGAGCAGATCCGCCAGCGCGCGCGGACTGAAAGGCGCCGTGGGCGGAAGCTTCACCGCCAGCGCGCATCCGACTTCGCCGCGAACCCGCCCGATGAGCGACTTGAGCCGCTCGAACGACTCGAACGGCGCGAGCGAGTTGGCGACGTAGTCGTCGGCTAGGTTCAGCTCCACAATCGCAACGCCTGCGCGATCGAGCGTCTTCGCCACCGCGACGAATTCGTCTTCGGTGGTCCCCACAATGCTCCCGATGACCTTCTTGGCGCGGGGCGCCAGTTCGCGCGCGATGGCCGCAAAGTGTTCGACGCCGAGGTTCTTCAGGTTTTCGGGCGCCTCGAGACCCGCGAGGTTGCAGGACTTGAACACGATCGCGCCCACGTGCACCGCCGACAGCTCATAGATCTCGCCGCGTTCGGCGGAGCGCGGGCCGGAAGCGTTCATGATGGTGCTTTGAAGGCCGACTCCTCCCAGCCGAATCGAAGTCCGTTCCATGCGCCGTTTGTAGCCGCTCGCGCGCGCCGCGGGCAAGCGCCGTCAAGCGGCGTTGTTTGCCAGTCGCGCGGCAGATAGTTTCTCCACGATGGATGCTACCGGGCGAATTCTGATCGCCGGCGCGGGCGCGATCGGCTCGGTCGTGGGCGGGATGCTCCACGCCGCGGGCCATCGCGTCACGCTGCTCGGCCGCCGGGCGCATCTCGATGCGATCGCGCGCGACGGACTCCATGTCACCGGCCTGCTCGGCACGCATACGATTCGCGGCCTGGATGTTGCCGACGATCCTGCCCGGCTCAACGGCCGCTACGACCTGATTCTCTGCACGGTAAAGCCCTACGACAGCGCCGCAATCGCGGATGCGATCGGCGGGCGGCTCGGGGATGACGGCGTGATCGTCTCGATGCAAAACGGGCTCGGTAATATCGAAGCACTCGCCGCGCGCTTCGGCCTGGCGCGCGTGCTGGGAGCGCGCGTGATTTTCGGGTCGGAAATTCCGCGGCCGGGCGCCGCTCACGTGACTGTCTTTGCCGACCCGGTCGCAATCGGGCCCGCGCCGGCGATTCATGGCGAGCTTTCACCGCCGCTCGAGGTGCGCGCCGCGACCGTCGCGAAATTGATCGACGCCGCGGGAATCGCAACGGTCGCGTGCGACGATATCATGCCGGTCATCTGGACCAAGCTTTTGTACAACGTCGCGTTGAATCCGCTCGGCGCGCTGTTCGAGCTTTCATACGGCGAGCTGGCGGCTGATTCCGACCTGCGCGCCATCATGGACGACGTCATCGGCGAGGCGTTCGCGGTCGCGCGCGAACTCAAGGTCGCCCTGCCCTTCGCGGATGCGGCCGCATATCGCCGCGCTCTTTACGGCAGACTGGTACCCGCGACGGCGAGCCATCGCCCGACGATGCTCTACGATCTCAAGAATCGCGGCCGCACCGATATCGATGCGCTCAACGGCAAGATCGTCGAGCTTGCGGAGCAGACGGGGCTGAAAGCTCCGGTCAACCGGATGCTGGTGCGGCAGATTCATGCGGCGGAGCGCAAACGCGCCGCCCACGGAGAAGGCAATTGAACGGCGCATCGATCAAGCGCTCGAGCCTGGACGCGATCATAGCGCAGGCGGAACGGGAATTTCCGATCGAATGCTGCGGCTTCATTATCGGCGACGACTCCGTGGAGGAAACGCGGCCGATCACCAATATCCAGAACCGCAAACACGCCGAAGACCCGGCTGCCTTTCCGCGTGATGCGCGCACGGCGTTCCTGATGGAACCGAAGGAGCATCTGGCGGTGCTCAACGAGATCGATAGCCGCAAGCTCGCGCTCCGCATCGTCTATCATTCGCATCCGGATCACGACGCCTACTTTTCCGCGACCGATCGCGCACAGGCCTGCTCGTTCGATCCGTCGGAACCCGACTATCCCGAGACCGGGTACGTCGTGATGTCGATTCGGGGCGGCAAGTTCGCCCGCGCCGCGGCTTTCGTGTGGGATGCGGCCAGAAAGGAATTCGTCGAGACTCCGCTCGTGGTGGAGTAAGGCAGGCTCGCGTCACACGCGCCCGCGCCTTCGTGGTTCGTGAACACTCCTACTTCCGCCGACGCCGCCGCCCTCAATCAGCGCGATTTCCGGAAATTTGTCGCCAGCAGCTTCCTGGCGACGATCGCGATGATGATTCAATCGGTCGCGGTCGCGTGGCAGGTCTACGATCTGGTCCGCAACCCGCTCGCGCTGGGCTACGTAGGCCTGTTCCAGTTTCTGCCGCTGGCGATCTTCGCGCTGCCCGCGGGCGAGCTTGCCGATCGTATCGACCGGCGCGCGATGCTCGCCGTGACCTACGTCGTCCAGGCCGTGTGCTCCGCCCTGTTCGTCGCGATGACGATCGAGCGCCCGCATGGAATCTGGCCGTTCTATGCCGTCCTGGCGCTATTCGGCACGGCGCGCGCGTTCGCCGCGCCCGCAGGGCAAGCGCTCCTGCCGCGCCTGGTGCCGGAGGAAAGCTTTCCACGCGCCGTGGCTCTCACCTCTTCGACCCGCCAGACTGCCGTGATAGTCGGCCCCGCGCTCGGCGGCGCGATCTATATCCTGGGACCCGCGGTCGCCTACGTCGCATGCATGGTGCTGTTCATCGCGGTCACGGTCCTGATCGCGACCCTGCGAACCCAGGACGCGCCCGTGGCGCATCATGCGGACTCGAAGCCGCTGCGCCGCCTCACGGCGGGCATCGCCTATATCCGCCGCAAACCGATCATCCTCGGCGCGATCTCGCTCGATTTGTTCGCCGTGCTGCTGGGTGGGGCAACCGCCCTGCTGCCGATCTATGCGCGCGACATCCTGCAGGTTGGGCCGATCGGCCTGGGCCTGCTGCGCAGCGCGCCTGCTCTCGGCGCCGCGACGATGGGGCTGACCCTGGCGCGAAGACCGCTTGGCGAGCGGATCGGAAAGATGATGTTCGCGTGCGTGACGAGCTTCGGTATCGCCACGATCGTCTTCGGCCTCTCCCGCAATTTTGGCTTGTCGCTTGCCGCGCTCGTCGTGCTGGGCGCTTCCGACATGGTCAGCGTGTATGTTCGCTTGTCACTGGTGCAACTCGCCACGCCGGATGCGATGCGCGGGCGCGTGAGCGCCGTCAACTATCTTTTCATCGGCGCGTCCAATGAGCTGGGCGAATTCGAATCCGGCGTAACCGCCTCGTGGTTCGGCACCGTGCCTTCGGTGGTAATCGGCGGGATCGGAACGCTGGTCGTGGTCGGGCTATGGATGTGGCTCTTCCCCGATCTGCGCAACGTGAACCGCCTCTCCGACGTGATTCCGGAGTGACGGGGGTTGGAGAAAGAGCATGGATGTGACAGTAGCGATCGCGAATGGGTCTGATCTGCTCGCACTCGTGGCTCTTGCGCTCGAGTTCAGAGATCATCTCAGGCAACCAGAGCCTTCGCTCCATAGCTTGACCACTTCGTTCAGAGCGCTCCTTGCCGACTCGGGAACTGAATTTTTCATCGCCCGCACGCGAGCCGGCGACGCGGTCGGTTATATCCAATGCCGGTATCGATACTCAGCGTGGACATCCGCGTGGGACGCGGAACTCGAAGACGTATTCGTTTCGTCGCCTGCCCGCCGCAACGGGATTGGACGCCAGCTGGTGGAGTTTGCCGTCTCCAGGGCGACCGAAAAGCAGTGTCGGCTGGTCGGACTAAACACCAACGAGCGGAACGAGCCGGCCCTCGTCCTCTATGCAGACCTGGGCTTCCGAGCCGATCGAGAAGTATGGGAAGGAGGACGGCAACTCTGGCTTAAGAAGTGGCTCGTGACGCCGAGCGTGAGGCCAGGGCAAGCAACCCGGCGTTAAAGCGTCAGCGGCAAATCTTTCTGAAGCGCACGCCCTGCATCTTGCACGACCGGAGTCCGGCATTTCTGCTCCGCGCCGTTGAAACCTTCGGCAAGGTCACACGTCTATTTGATGAAATATTCGGCGAAGGCGAAACCGGCACGAACATTGCGGGGCTTTCATTCAGACAGCGAAATTCGATGCATCCTGCCCAACATTTGTGCAATAAAAATTTAAACGTTGGGCAATTGAACGGACTTCTTGCGGTTGTTCTTCTTGAGCGGAGCGTGAATGGCAAAAACGGGTGAGCGGGATTTTCGCCTCGACTTTTGCCGCGGCGTGGCGCTGATCGTTATCTTTATCGATCACGTTCCAGGTAATCCGCTCTCCAATTGGACCCTGCGCAACTTCTTCTTCTGCGATGCGGCCGAGGTATTCGTCCTGATTTCCGGGATGGCGAGTTACCTCGCGTACGGCTCGCATTTTGACCGGATGGGTTTCGGAGCATGCGCCAAGGCGGTCGGGCGGCGCTGGCTTAAAATCTATTTCGCCCACCTTCTGCTGCTGGCGGTGATCGCGGGCTTGATTGTCTGGGTCTCCCACACCTTCACCGACTTCGACTATCTCGAATGGCTCAAACTGAAATGGCTGGTCGAAGACCCGAAAGGCGCGATCTTCTCCGCGGCGACGCTGCGCTATATGCCGCGGCTGATAGACATCCTGCCGCTGTACATGATCCTGCTGATGATCGCGCCGCTTCTGATCGCGACGGTCAAATGGGACTATCGCGTGGCCCTGCTGGTCTCCGCCGCGCTGTATGCGTTCGCCTGGCTCGGCGGCTGGAACCTGAACGCCGACAAATACGGGCGCGAGTGGTATCTCAACCCATTCTCATGGCAATTTCTGTACACCGTGGGTATGACCGTGACCCATCTGAGCCGGACCGCGCCTCACAAGCTCCCGTCGGACCGGCGATGGCTCCTGTTATCGGCGGCGTTTCTGGTTCTTGCCACGCTGGTCGCGTGGCCCCTCAACCAGCTTGGTCTCACGCAGGTGGCGCCGTTTTCTTACATATGGCCGGCTGATAAGACCTACCTGGCGCCGCTGCGAGTTCTTAACGTGCTGGCTCTCCTTTACGTTTTTGTTTCCTTCGTCTCACCCCACGCCGGGTGGCTCAAGCACCGTGCGGCCGAGGTCCTGATCTCGTGCGGCCGCCATTCCCTGCCGATTTATGCCCTGGGTTTGGTGTTGAGCTGCCTTGGCTATGTATTCATTCAGGAGACCGGTTCCACCACCATTGGGCATTTGGCCGTCAACGCTTTTGGCATCTCGGCGCTCATTGTGGTGGCGACGATGCTGGATCGGCTCCGTGAAAGCCGGCGTCCTGTTTCCGTGGCGCCCGCGGTCGAGACTGCAAGACCGGCACCGCTCTTTGAGCCCGCGCCAGTCCCCGTTAACGCTCCCGCCTTCTATCGACTTCGCGGTACTACTGCGCTTCGCTAGTGTCCTGAGTCGAAAGCTCACCGATGACACAAGGATGGAGCCAGCCTTCGTGTCATCCCGACCGGAGGCTGCCGGAGTGGAGGGATCGCGGCGCGTCCGCGCGCCGCAACCACGGCACTCTCAGACCGCACCGAGGTTAAACTTCCGCAGACGGCGCGCCTTGCGATCGGTTTCGAACGGGATATTTCGGATCAGTTGGCTTGCGAACGGGCGTGAAAGGCCGCTTCCCTGGACGCCGCGTCCAGCGAAAGGCCGCGCGTTTCGTCGATCGCGAGGCCAAACAGTATCGCGCCCGGAATCCCAAGCAGACTGATCCATCCGGTGAGCACCGAAATGCCGCCTGCCGCGGAGGCGAAATGGGCAATCGTCGATTCGGCGCCGATCGCTCCGAACGCCGTGACCAGGGCGAACCATCCCAGCATCGTGCCGCGCAGCGCCGTCGGGAAAAGCTCCGTGATAGCCGCTAACGCCGCGACTGTCAGCGCATTTGACGCCGCGTTCATGAACAGAAACGCAGCACCCAGCCATAGCGCCGGATGAGCGAAGCCCACCGGCGGGCCCCAGAAATATGCCAGCGCGACCGCCGAACTCGCGGCGCCGAAAGTCACGATCGTCGGCACGCGGCCATAGCGCTCCGCCGCCCACGCCCCCAGCGGAAACCCGAGCATCCCGAGTCCGCCGCCGATGATCGTGAACGTACTGGCGAGGGCCGCTGACAGTCCGATTACCGACACGGCGTGGTAGTAGGAATACGAGTTCACGCCTTCACCTGCGATCGCGACGAGCAGACTGCATACGATGATGGTGATCGCGCGCTTGCGATACAGCGGCACGAACACGTCGTAGAAGTGCGTGCGTCTCGGCGTGGCCTCGCCCGACTCCCGCTCCCATCGGCGGCTTTCCGGGATCGCGCGGACCACCAGCGGCAGAATCAATATTCCCGCGGCTGGAATCGCGAGCGACCAGCGCCACGACAGCCCGAATGTCTCCAGTACCGGCATCACGAACACGCACAGGCCTCCGCCCACGGCGGTGCTCAAGCCGCCCCAACTCTGCCCGTCAGCACGGCGCTGAATCGGAAGAATTTCCGCGAGCATCACAATCGACGAGGCCAAGGCGGCGCCCAGAAATGCCTCGACGACGATCATATAGCCGACGAAGGCGACGATGCCGGGTGCGGTCGCAGCGCCAATCGCAGCCAGCGGCATCACCACCGCCGACCACATCAGCACGCGCCTGCGCCCCACCCGATCGGCCATCCGCGCCAGCGCGAGCGCTCCGAACGAGGAGAGGGCGAAGCCGGCGAACGCACGCGCGATGGCGGGTTCGCTCAAATGGAAGGTTTTCGCGAAGTACGGCGCGGCGATCGTGGGCACCGTTGCCGCATAGCCCTGGAAGGCGAGCACGACCAGCAGCATCGTGACGGCGCGCCACGATTCCGCGGAAATTTCCGCGAACTCGGGCGCCACGGGAAAATCGCTGACGATCTCCTCGCCGATCAGTCCGCCAAATACCTCCGGCATGTTCGCCATCTACGAAAACTTGGACGCGTTGCCTATCCGATAAGTTCAAACACGGGCGCGCGCGACGCCATCTCGCCGAAGGCCTCGACGGGCGACCCCTTCGGCACCGGATAAAACCGCTGCACCTGACTGGCGTAGCGATCCAGAAACTCCTTCAGCATCGGTAGCCGCTGTTCAACGGCGACTTCCCGCACCGCAAATTGCATCCGCGTCCCACCCTTCCTGAGTGAGATCGATCCTGCAGCGCGGGCGTTACGGACCCATCCGGTTTCCCCGCGCACCGCCACCAGATAGCGCCGGCCGTTCATTTCGAGCAGGTTCACCGGCGTGGCGAAAACCCGGCCGGTTTTGCGGCCCCGGGTCTCCAGCACGTAATTGTATTTTGCGCCGATTCCCAATCCGACCAGCAACCCGAAAATACGATTGAAAATCCGGTCGGTAACGCTCTCCTTTAGAAAATATGGTTTTTCAGAACTCACTTGCCCCGGCCCGAGGACCTGTCTGCGCCAACAAAGCCCAGCATAGCGAAGCCCCCCGCGCGGTACTACGCCGGAGGCCGATAGCGTCTTCAGACGCCCGCTATTCGGATGAAGCACCCGTTTTACAATACGCAAGCGGGGATGATCAGCTAAATGCGCTGGAAGGGTTCTGGTCGCTGGTTAAGCGCGGAATTTCGGCGTCTACCACCACGCCTCGGCGAAGCCCTTTGCAATCGAATCGATGCTAGCGGACTCTATTGCTTCTGCAGGTCGAACGTTCCCTTCGCGCTGCAATTCTTCTTGCCATGGGTCAGGAAGGTGCCGGACATCGCGTCGCCGTCGACTGTTGCAACGACCGCGGTGGTGCAATCGTCCTTGCTGCCGCTCGTTGTATGAGCTGTGAGCGTCAGGATGTCGTTGGTGATCTTTCCAGCGACCGACCCGGCCGGGGTTTCATTTCCGGACGTGACGCTGAACGTGCCACCGATTTTTTTCTGATTCTGGGTGAGATCTAAAGTCATGGGACCCGAACCGGTCCCCTGGCCGCCATCATTCACAGTGTCCGTGCCGGTCCAGGTGCCGGCAACCTGGGTAATCGGTGGAGACTTCTTCGCGGCGTCTATTTCAGACTCATCAGCATCTTCGGCGTGAGCGGCCGTCACGCAAACCAAAGCCAATAGAATTGCCGCAAACGCTGCGACGCCAGTAAGCCAAAGCTTCATGCAGCACCTTTAAGTTCTGAACTGCCTAACAGTAACAGACGCAATCAAGACGCGCAAAAGCCAGTAAAGTTGACAAATGAACGTTCATTCAATAGGTTCGGACGAGTGGAGACCGCCTGTTGGCCCGCCCTACTGTTGCAGCAATGCACACCGAAGCTCTGAGATCGCAGCCCCATGACGAAACGCTGGTCCTGCAGCGTCGCCGGCAGATTTTTCTGGCGACCTGCCGGGTCCTCCAGCGCAAGTCCTTTCATGAGGCGTCCGTCAAGGAGCTCGCGCTCGAAGCTGGCCTCGCGGCGGGTTCGATCTATGTCTACCTGGAGAGCAAGGACGAAATTCTGGTCCTGATCGCCGAGTCGATGGTTGCTGAGCTGGTCGAACAGCTCCCCGCGATCCACGCGCGCACCGGCGATGATCCGCGGCTCGAACTTACCGCGATCATGCGCGAGATCCTGAACATCATCGATCGCTATCGCGAGGCGTTTTCAGTTTTTCATCATGAGGTGCGCTACCTCGCACGGCGGCCGCAGTACAAGGTCGCGATGAACAAGATCGGCGATCGCTACCTGTCCGCGGTGAGCGAAGTTATCGAGCGCGGGCGCAAGATGGGCCTGATTTATGCCGATGACGTTCCCGCCGCCGTCCACGCGATTCATATGTTGTGCGCGGGATGGGCGATGAACGGCCACAGCCTGCGGCACTCGGACAAGGAATCATACTGGCGCGAGATTTCGCGGATGGTCGAAGGCCGTTTTCTCGCACCGTCATCCGGAACTCAAGGCCTCCCGCCACGCAATGCATAACGAGGAGCCATAAACGATGGCGTTATACGATCGGCGCACTCTCGACGGCGTCTACAGCGTCCGCCAGAGCGTGAGCCACATAATGAACTATCGCTACGCCGAAGAGCGGATGATGCGCATGATGGCGGGATGGATCGCGCTTACGCCGGAGATAGCCGTCAAGCTCGAGATGGCACGGCAAGTCTATGAGGATGCCCTGCACGCCGATGCGCTGGGCAAGCGGCTTCCCGAGCTTCGCGCGCAACCACAGGTATCCAAGCCCGCCAACGAGAACTTCGCTACGTTCATCCAGGAAATCGAAGACAAGGAACAGTGGGAAGACACGATCGAGCGGATGGTCGGAATCTACCGCGTGCTTAAGCCGCACCTCATCACGCATTACAGCTCGCACGTGACTGCCGCCAATCCGGTCTACGAGCCGCCCACCATTCGGATTCTCGCGCAGATGCTCGAAGATGAAAAATCGCACGTCGAAAAGGGACTCGTCCTGCTCGGCGATTTGATCGATAGCCCCGAAAAGAGCCGGCGCGCGGGCCAATGGCAGACGCATCTCGAGGAACTGCTGTCAGCATCGGGCGGCGTGACCGGTTTCCCCACCGAACAGGAGGGGCCGCGTAAAGTCGGCCGCAGCTGATGAAGGATGCCGAGCTTCAGGAACGGATTGCGCAGCACGCCAAGGCACTGATCGCGGGCGACGGCGGCGCGGTCGAGGCTTTCGTAGTACCGCAAGGACTCGCAGCCTGGCGCGCGGCCGTCGCCGCGATTGACGGCCCGTTCGACAGCTTCGAATCGCTGGCGTGCGCCAAAATCGGCATGCAGTTCATGGCCAAGACGCGGTTTCGCGGCGCCAAGGGCGCGGTCCTCCTGCTGATTCGATGGAAGCAGAGCGACGGCAAATGGATGATCGCGGAGGCCGAGGATATTACCGGCAAGCGATCGCCCTGGAGCGATATTCCGCACTACACCAGTGAACGCAGAGGCGCCTCCAATGCCTGACCTCGGAAATCGCGCCAATGTCATGGGCCCTCAGCCGCTGGGCCCAATCAGGCAGCCCGCCCCCGAGATGATGGACGCCATCGACCGGTTGCTCACCGCATTGATAGCGGGCAGGCAGGATGAAGTATTGGCGATGACCGCTGAAAAGGCGCGTGACCAGATGACCCTGGTTGCGCAGGCGGTCAAGCTGGGGACATATGATAACAAGGAGATTCTGGGCAAGGCGCGTATCGTCGAACACTACTTCGTCAAAGCGCGCCTGACCGGGCCGAAGGCGCGGCCGTTCACGCTGCAGTTCCGGATCGGTGCCGAGAACGCAAAGTGGACCGTTCGCGAGGTTACCAATTTGACCGGCATCCGGTCGGCCTGGACCAAGTAGGGAAAAGCACGATGGATAAAATGATTCCCGTCGACAGGCTGGCGCGGCCCGAGGATCACATCCTGGTCCCGATCGACGGGATTCGCGCCGCGCGCATCGATCAGGGCGTGACGCCGTTCAACCCGATGCCGTATGAAGAGGATTTCCTGAAGGCGCGCCTGCACGGCATTTGCGCCGGAGAGTTCCAGGCGATGGAAGCGGCGGGCCGCACGCTGTTTGACTTTCCCGACGCGCCCTGGGAGTTCCAGCTCGATATGGCGCGCCAGGTATGGGACGAGTCGCGCCACAGCGAGATCTACATGAAGCTGCTGGACTACGTCGGGTCCTATCTCGGCGAGTTTCCGGAAGGCGAAGTGCTGTGGTCGTGCACACAGATCGACGATCCCGCCTGCCGCGTCGCCGGCATCAACCGCGGCCTGGAAGGACTCGCCTGCGACGTGTTCGAGCAGTTGATCCGCATGGCGCAGAAGATGGGCGATCCGGTGATCGAGCGCGCGGTCGACTACGTGCTCGCCGACGAGATCACCCACGTCCGCATGGGCTCGAAGTGGATGCGCAAGCTGACCGAAGGCGACCCGGAGCGGTTCAAGAAAGCACAGGCGTTCCAGGACAATATCGACAGCTTGTTTAACTTCGGCGGCGGACGCACCAGCCAGGAAGACGCGAAGCAGATCAAGCAGCGGATGGGCGAAAAAGAGATCGAGGTCGATGCATCACTGACCATCGCGCGTGAAGCGCGCCTGCTGGCCGGCTTCACCGAAGAAGAGATCGATCGGCTTATCAAAGGCATGGCGAAAAGCGCAGCCTATTAGAACGGCCGCGGCATAACAGTGAGCGCGCAGGAGAATACCGATGGAACGTTGCATACCGGTTGATCGATTGGCCCGGCCCGACAACTTCGTGCTGATGCGCGGCAAGCAGGTCCGCGAGATCCGCGAGGAACAGGGGCTCGAAAGGAACAACGACCTGCCCTTCGACGAGGAAACGCTGCGCGCCCGCCTGCACGGCATCTACACCGGAGAACTGCAGGCCATGGAAGCGGCCGGCCGCACGCTGTTCGACTTTCCCGACGCGCCGTGGGAGTTCCAGCTCGATATGGCACGGCAGGTTTGGGACGAGTCGCGCCACGCCGAAATTTTCCAGCGCCTGGTCGAATACATGGGCGGGCGAGCCGGCGACTACGTCGAGACCGAAATTCTGTGGCGATGCACCCAGGCCGAAGACCCCGCCGCCCGCGTCGCCGGAATAAATCGCGGGCTCGAAGGACTCGCCTGCGACGTGTTCGACCAGCTTATCCGCATCGCGCAACGCAACGGCGACGAGGTTATCGAGCGTTCCATCGACTACGTACTCGCCGACGAAATCACCCACGTGCGGATGGGCTCCAAATGGATGCGCAAGCTTACCGAAGGCGATCCCGAGCGGCTGGCCCGCGCGCAGGCGTTCCAGGATACGGTCGATGAAGTCTTCAACTTCCGCGGCGGACGCCGCGCGGTGGAGGACATCGCGAAAGACGACGGCATGATGCTCACGATCGCGCGCGAGGCACGCCTGCTCGCCGGCTTCACCGAAGAGGAAATTCAGCGGCTGGTCGACTCGACGCGCAAGAGCGCCGCTTACTGAGCGGACTGGTTCATGAATTTGCCAGGGCGGGTCGCGAAGACCCGCCCTTTTTGTCTCCACGTGATCCTCCGCCCCGTGCTCATACGGCTTTCCCATTGAGTCCCGCGAAACATGGCGACGATTTCCGGTCATGCTGGCCGTTCGGCTTTGTCATTCTCGCGCGTGGCTGCCGCGCGAAGAATCCCGATCTTTTTTGCTTGGCACGCGCAGGCTCCAATAGAATCCCCATGGGCATCAGATGCGCTTATATTGCGGGTCTTGATTCTGGCGATTAGCTAACCTAAATGTTACGGTCTCTGATCCATGACTCTTTTTCTCAGGAACTGATTTCGGCCGACTCGCGATGAGCGGTGACTGATACGGAGTTTAACCTGTGGAGCACAGCGTGAACGGGAATCAGACGAACAGCCGCGCACTTCGGGAGTGGGTCGCGGAAATTGCCCGGCTTACCAGTCCCGATAAAATCGTATGGTGCGATGGCTCAGAAGAGGAGCGCAATCGTCTGACCGCCCTCGCCGTTCAGTCCGGCACCCTGATTCCGCTCAGCGAGCGAAAGAAGCCGCGCTCGTTCCTGCATCGTTCCAACGCCAACGACGTGGCGCGGACCGAGCAACTCACTTTCATCTGTACTCCCACCAGGGCGGAAGCCGGGCCGACCAACAACTGGGCTGCGCCCGATGAAACCTACGCGAAGCTGCGCGGATGGCTCAAGGATTCGATGCGCGGGCGCACGATGTACGTTGTGCCTTACGTGATGGGTCCGCTCAGCTCCCCGTTCGCCAAAGTCGGAGTGGAACTGACCGACAGCGTCTACGTGGTTCTCAACATGAAAATCATGACGCGGATGGGCGCGGGCGCGCTCCAGATGCTCGGCGACCGCGACGACTTCTGCCGCGGCGTTCACTGCACGCTCGACGTCAATCCCGACCGCAGGCTCATCTGCCATTTTCCGCAGGACAACGCCATTTGGTCGGTCGGCTCCGGCTACGGCGGCAACGCCCTGCTGAGCAAGAAATGCATGGCGCTGCGAATCGCGAGTTGGCAGGGTCGCCAGGAAGGCTGGCTTGCGGAGCACATGCTTATACTGGGCCTCCAGAACCCCAAGGGTGAGACCACCTACGTGGCGGCCGCGTTCCCCAGCGCTTGCGGCAAGACCAACCTGGCGATGCTCACGCCGCCGGCTGAATTCACCGGATGGAAGGTGTTCACGGTCGGCGACGACATAGCGTGGCTGCGCGTCGGCCCCGAAGGGCGGCTGTGGGCAGTCAACCCGGAGAACGGATATTTCGGCGTCGCGCCGGGCACCAATGCGCATTCGAATCCCAACGCGATGACGATGGTCGGGCACGACTCGATCTTCACCAACGTCGCGATGACCGCGGACGGCGACGTATGGTGGGAGGGGATGGACGTTCCACCGCCAGCCGGACTAATCGATTGGCAGGGCCGTCCCTGGCTGAAGGATTCGGGCGCCAAGGCGGCTCATCCGAACAGCCGCTTCACGACGCCGATGGCGAACAATCCCGCGCTTTCGCCTCATGCGAACGATGCGGCAGGCGTTCCGATCTCCGCGATCATCTTTGGCGGGCGGCGCGCCACCACGATGCCGCTGGTACTGGAGTCCGAAACCTGGGCCCACGGCGTTTACCTGGGCGCGACCATGGGCTCCGAAACGACGGCGGCCGCCGCAGGAGCGGTCGGCGTGGTGCGTCGCGACCCGATGGCGATGCTGCCCTTCTGCGGCTACGACATGGGCGACTACTTCGGGCACTGGCTCAAGATGCAGAGCGCGATCAAGCATCCGCCCAGGATCTTCATGGTCAACTGGTTCCGCAAAGACCACGGCGGAAAGTTCCTGTGGCCCGGATACGGCGAGAATATGCGGGCGCTCAAGTGGATGCTCGATCGAATCGATGGGCGCGCGGGCGCGGTTGAAACTCCGGTCGGCCGGGTCCCGCGCATCGAGGATCTCGACCTCCGTGGCCTGAATACGTCGGGCGATCAGATCCGCGAAGACCTTGCCGTGAAGAAGGACGAATGGGCCACGGAAATCGCATCGGCGGGCGAGTTCTTCAACCAGTTCGGCGCCACGCTGCCGGATGCGCTCCGCGAGAAGCATCGCGGGCTGGCAAGCTCTCTGAACGGCGCCGCCGCTCGCGCCTAGCGCACACGAAAGTTCGTCGCTTCATTGCTGCGGCGCGCCTTGCAAGGCGCGCCGCGCCGTTTCAGGATGGCGCGAGTTTGTTTTATTGAGTCCTGCAAAATACAGTCACACCGATTTTGCGCCACGGTCGCTTCTGTCATTCCCGCGCGCGTGTCTGGCGTGCGCGAGGAATCCCGAATCCTGCCCTGGGGGCGGACCCACAACGGTTCAGCGGCAGGGGTCGGCGTGGCGAAACAACGCATAGCGGTCGTGGGATGTGGCGCCGTCGGCGGAGTCATCGCCGCCTGCCTGACTCGCGCGGGCAACGCCGTAACTCCCATCGTCGGTAACCCGCGCATCGAGACCGCGCTGGCCGATGAAGGATTTCGACTCTACGATCTGGCCGGCGAGCTGTCGCGCATCCCGGCGTCGTGCAGCCCCGTGCAAACTGCGCAGCAGGCCGGCTCCATCTTTGACCTGGTCATCATCGCGACTCCTTCGACCGCGCTCGAAACGGCGATCAAGGAAGTCCTGCCCTTCCTTGCGCCCGACGGCCGCATTATCACCTGCCAAAACGGCCTGCCCGAAGAACGCGCGACCGCGATAGCCGGAAGTCGGATCGTAGGATGCGTCGTCGGATGGGGCGCGACGATGAGCGAGCCCGGCGTCTACAAGCGCACTTCCAGCGGGCGCCTGCAGATCGGAAAGGCCTGCGCGGATGGCCCGTCGCCGGACGACCTGGTACCGATTCTCGAGGCCGTGTCTCCCGTGGAAGTCGCGGGCGATTTGCCGGCGGTGCGATGGTCCAAGCTCGCAATCAATTGCGTGACCAGCCCGTTCGGTGCGATTGGCGGTGCGCCGCTCGGCACACTGCTGATGGACGCGAAGGTGCGCCGCCTGGCCCTCGAGGTATTCGCCGAGGTTGCGGCTGTGGCGCGGCTGGAAGGCATCAAGATGCGGCCGGTCGCGGGAACCTTGAACATCACGAGCGTCGCGCTAAGCGATCGCGAAAAACAGGCGCGGTGGTTCTCAGCAAGCCTTCTCTTCAAGCATCTCCTGTTGCTGCTAGTCGGCTTCAAGTTCCGCCGCATGCGATCGTCGATGCTCTACGCACTGGAGCGCGGCCGGCCTATCGAAATCGACTTTCTCAACGGCGAGATTACGAAGCGCGGCGCGCGCCTCGGATTCCCAACCCCGGTCAACGACGCAATTATCGAAACAGTCCGGCAAATCGAGCAGCGCAAAAAGTCTTCCTCTCCCCTCACTCTGAGCGAAGTCTATTCGCGGCTACATCCATCCCGTTAGCAACCTCACAGCCCGAAAAAGACGGATGCCACTGGATGTCATCCTGAGCGAAGTGAGCAACGCGAACGAAGTCGACATGGCTTCTGGCTTCCGGACAGGTTCGCGCAAGCGGACCCGGTACCAGTTCCCCGTCAGCGAAGCGCTCCTTACTTCCGCCCTTCTCCCACCGGGAGAAGGTGGCGCGCCGCGCGCCGGATGAGGGTCGGTAGATTCATCGCGAATATTAGTCAGGAAGCTTCTGTCATTCCCGCGCGCGTGTCTGGCGTGCGCGAGGAATCCCGAATCCACTGCCAGGAGCAGGGCAACGGACCGGGATTCTTCGCGTGGCAGCCGCAGGGCTCAACAATTCCGCATCGCTCAGACGGAGGCGACGGGCAATTCGCATCCCCTGCGGAACGCGTATATGTCGTCCGCACGCCGGGACCAACGGTAGGTACCCCGCGCTTCTCCGTGGCCTAGGATTCGCTGACTGACTAACGCCTCGAAGGCGGCCTCGACATCGGGCAGAAAGGCGGACGGATGCTGGCGCACGATCTCGACCGCCGTGATTCCATCCAGAGCATCGCCGGGATCCCCGAGACTGTCGGCAACCAGCGCGTAGTCGCGGCAGATTGGCGCAAATATCCGAATCAGCAGATCGTCGATTCGCGGATCGCTCCTGAAATGTTCGCCGGACATCGCGGGGGTCTGAAGAAATCCGTTGCGCGCGATGTGATGCTGGACCGCCGGGTTCTCCAGGAACGCCGTCCGCGCCTCCGTATAGAACACGTGCATCCATTGATAGCGCATGCATCGCTCCAGCAGATCGCCCGGCTTTCCGCGCGCTCCACACTCGCTGTCCAGAACGCGCCCGCCCCTTTCGACTATCGCCGCACGCAGCCAGTCGAGATCGGCTCCTTCGATGGGGTCGTGCTCCAGAAACGATTGTAGATGAAAAGTGGTGGCGACCGTCTTCTGCTGCAACTGGCCCATCACCGCGCCGGTAACGCTTCGCAGATGGTCGAACTTGTCCAGCTTGATCGGCGTTCCGCACGCGATATGGACGCGTCCTATCTTGATTTGGCCCCTGAGCATGCGCGTGGTCCACGCGGTCAACGCTCGCAACATCATTTCCGGTTTCGGATCTCCCTGCAGCTCATCCAGAAAGGAAGCCTCCTCGGTCACTCGATCGTAGCTAATCGCGATGGGAAGAATGGTGGCGGGTTGGCCGGTCTCCTGGATGCACTTCAACAAACCGTGCCGCGGCGCGAGAAACTGGCGCGCACGGCTGCGCGTCCCTTCGAGGAAGATCTGCAGCGTCTGTTTGTGCCGCACCAGCTCCGTGACCCGCGCCGTCAATTCGACGTAATCCTTCTTGCGCATGCCCCGCTTGACGAAAAACGCGTTGGCCTTTTCAAACAGCCAGCCTAGAACGGGAATCTTTGAGAACTCTTCCGCGGCCGCGATGTGCGGGATCGCGATGCCCAAATCAGGGCGCGCGAAGAAAAGAAAGGAACACAGCAAAAAGTCGATGTAACTGCGATGGCTGGGCGCGATGATCACCAGGGTGCCATCGGGCACGTGGTCGAGCGCCGAGTCAAAGGAGTCCTGATCGAAAGTCACTTCGTCTGCGGTACGGCGCAGGACCTTTGCCACCACGTAGCCGAACAGGCGAATGACTCCGGTCCCATTGGGCTGGCGCAAGACCCAGCGCAGATGGCTGTGGCGCGCGTGTGCGCGGCCACCCACACAGACTTCGCTCGCACCGCTGCCATCAGCGGTATGCGCCAGGTCGCGAGTCGACCGGAAGAGCCTAGTCTGAGGCTGATCCATGGTACTTTCGAAACCCGTTCGCTTCCGCGGTCTCGGCGGGGCGCGCCGCGCCGTTCTGAGCCGGAACCGCGGCGAGATTTCCGCAACCGAAGATGTTCTCAGGATCGACCGATCGCTTGACCTCGGCCATCCATTCGAGGGCGGCCGGCGACATTATGCGGGGCATGAATTTGCGGCGCAGCTTGCCGATTCCATGATGATGCGACAGCGAGCCGCCCGCTTTGAGAATCTCGTCGCGCGCGGCTTCCTCGATCTCGAGGTAGACTTGCGCCGGGTTCCGCACATCCTTGTAGTAATAAGCCAGGTAGAAATACACGCAAACGCCCGTGTCGTAGAGCTGCGTGATCCTGCCGGTGATGAATACCTGACCGGGCAGCTTGCGCTTCGCGTGTTCTTCGGCAACACGGCGCTTTACGTTCTCGCACAACGCGAGCGTGTTGCTCCACGGCACCGAGGTCTCAAACGACTCGGCGATAATGTAGTAGTTCATGATGAAGTCGCGGATGTAGGCGATGCTGAAAGTTAGCTGGTAGCCGCGTTCTCCATTCTCGCCGCCGGCCGCCATGCCGCCGTGCTTCTTCGCCAGGCCATAGACCAGTTTCTCCTGCTGCTGCACTTCGGCCTTGCTGCCTTCGAACACGAGCGTGCATGCGACCATTTCGTCGGGCTTGAATCCCCGTACTTTCGTTACGAACCATCGCTCCGCCGCACTCTTGTAGACCTTCCATCCCTCGGATCGCGGCTTGAGCGCCTGACTGAACTGAAACTGAAGGTTGTCGACCAGGCGCACGCTCGCCGGAAGGTCTCCGCGCTGAGTCAATTCGTACAGAAAATCGAATCCCTTCTCGAATGAGGGAAAAATAACCGAGCCGTAGCGCTGAACCTCGGGAGACGGAAAAACCTTGACTGTCGCGGAGGTGATGATGCCCAGGTTTCCCTCCGAACCGAACATCCAGGCGCGCGGATCGGAGCCGACTGATTCGCGCGGAACGATCGAGCTGCGGCTCAACTCGCCGGCCGCCGTCGCGACGTTCACGCCGAGAACCAGATCTTCGATATTGCCGTACTTGTTCTTCTTCATTCCGCTGGCGTGCGTGGCAACCCATCCGCCAAGCGTTGAAAACTCGATGCTGTCGGGCTCGTGCCCCATGGTGAACCCGTGCTCGTGCAGTTGCGCGGCGATTTGACGGCCGACGGCGCCCGCCTGGATCTCTGCCATCCGATTCACCGGATCGATCCACAGGATTCGATTCATCCGCTGCATGTCGACCGACACTATCGTGCGCTTTTCCTCGATGGGACAGCGCAGAGCCTCGGTAACGTTGGTGCCTCCCCCATAAGGGATCAGGCACACGCCGTGACGAGCCGCGGCATCCACCAGGCGTCGAACCTGATCCTCATCCTTCGGAAAAACCACGAGGTCGGGTATGCGGCTGATGCGCCCGTGCTTGAGAGCGTACATCTCTTCCTGCGTATGGCCGTGTCCGTGCCGCAACCGCAGCGCCGGCTCGACGCAAATCTGGTCGTCCTCCAGAAAGCTGCGAATCGCCCCTTCGAAGTCGGGAGAGCGAATCGGCTCGGGAATCGCAGGCGGATACGCCGGATCGAGCCTGATTTCCGGGTCCAAACGCGACTTCAGCGCCTCGGACATCCAGGACAGCAACGCAGGCAACTCATGCCCGCTAAGCGCATACCGATCGCCGGCCAGCTCGATATTTCCTGCGGAATTGATCTGGAAGCGGGTATCCCGAAACCCCCACACATCCAGACTCGCTTCGTCGCGCGGATCGGTCTTGGGAGCATCGGGCAGAATAAGCCTCTGCTGCGCAGGGTCAGGCGTTCGCATCGAACGCGTATTATCGCCGATTTCCCGCCAATGCTAAAGCGCAGAAACTGCTGCGAGTCGCCCGATCTCCTCATCGCTCTCTTAGTCTCTCTGACTGAATCTTTTGATCCCGGCGCAAGCGTCCCCGCCCCTGGATCGAGACCATCGAATCTTTTTCTGCTCTCCTCCGGCGCAGTGTTTGTCATTCCCGCGCGTGGCCGCCGCGCGAGGAATCCCACCTCTTGTGTCATCCCGACCGGAGGCTGCCGGAGTGGAGGGATCGCGGCGCGTCCTCGCGCCGCAACCACAGCTCTCTCAGGCAGCACCGGAGACCTCAGCAAATGAGGCATCACGATAGTCAACCTTCCGCGCCTTCGTCCTTCTGATTGAGTCCTTTGATAGGTCGCGCGAGCGGGACCCTGTCCTGAGCGAAGTCGAATGGATGGCGCGCTGCGCGCCGGATGAGGGTCGGTAGATTCGTCGCGTATAAAACAATTCAGACAAGGAAACAGAGAGCAGTGGCACAGGTTTTAACCTGTGGCCCGTGACCGATTCTCAGAAAAAATACGTGGCGCGGGCGGGACCCTGCCCTGAGCGAAGTCGAATGGGTGCCCGTGGATCGATGCGCGGATTTTTTCCGCGCCACAATACTTTACGTTGCGGGCGTCAGCCCGCACTAAAGAACGCTGCCTCTCCCAACCCTCTCTCTGTGCAGAGAGAGGGTTCAGGAGAACCAGCCGGGGAGGAAACGCCGCCCTTAATTCGGATGCTTGCGCAGGAACGTCGGAATATCCAGCTTGTCGTCGCCGTCCAGCAGCAGGCCGAGACTTCTTCGTTGCGTCGGGTCGGAACCGATGCGACTATCGATCACGATTCAAAGTAGAAATTCGTTGAACCAATGGCCGAAGAAAAGAAACTGAGCGGACCCGACTTTGCGCAGGGAGTCGCCCTCACTGAGTTCGCCGATGGCGGGATGCTGCAGGGCCACGCCAACGGCGAGGCCATCCTGGTCGCTCGGCGCGGCGATACCTGGTTCGCCATCGGCGCCTCCTGTACCCACTATGGCGGTCCACTGGCGGAAGGTCTTATAGCGGGCGAGACCGTTCGATGCCCATGGCATCACGCCTGTTTCAGTCTTCGCACCGGCGAGGCGCTACGCGCTCCAGCTCTTGATCCGGTCAGCTCCTGGAAGGTTGAAACGAGCGGCGGCAAGCTCTTCGTCCGCGAAAAGCAGCCCGAGAAGAACCGCCCCGCGGTTTCGGCGAAGGCTCCCGAAAACGTCATCATCGTGGGCGGCGGCGCTGCCGGCAACGCCGCGGCAGAGATGCTGCGGCGCGACGGATATTCTGGCGGCGTCACGATGATCAGCGCGGATGACGCCACTCCGTACGACCGGCCGAATCTGTCGAAAGATTTCCTGGCCGGTACTGCGAACGAGGAATGGATCCCGCTGCGCTCGATGGACTTCTATCGCGAGCACCAGATCGAGCTGCTCCTGAATACGCGGGTTGCGGCGATCGATCCGCGCAAGAAGAGCGTCCAGCTCGCCGATGGCAGCAATCGCAAATTTGATGCGTTGCTCCTGGCGACGGGCGCTGAGCCAGTGAAGCTCAAGACTCCCGGTGCGGACTCGCCGCAGGTTTGTTACTTGCGCTCGATGAGCGATTGCCGCGCGATTATCGGCAGGGTCGCCAAGGCCAGGCGCGTCGTGCTGGTGGGCGCGAGCTTCATTGCGATGGAGGTTGCGGCTTCTTTGATTCACCGAAAGCTCCAGGTCCACGTCGTCGCGCCTGAGGCGGTGCCGATGGAGCGAGTTCTCGGACCGCAAGTGGGCGAACATCTGCGTCGTCTGCACGAACGAAACGGCGTGGTGTTCCATCTGCAGCAGAGTGTTGTTGCGATTGACGAGCGAAGGGTCGTGCTCAAGGACGGCAGCGCGATCGAGGCCGACCTGGTCGTGATCGGAATCGGCGTCCGGCCGCTGATCGATCTTGCCGCGCAAGCTGGCATCAAGACTGACAAGGGCGTGTTGGTGAACGAGTACCTCGAGACCAGCATTCCTCAGATCTACGCAGCCGGAGATATCGCGCGCTGGCCCGATCCGCTGACGGGTGACCATATTCGCGTCGAGCACTGGGTGATGGCTGAACGTCAGGGACAGACGGCGGCGCGAAACATACTCGGCTGCCGCGAGCGGTTCGATGCGGTGCCGTTCTTCTGGACGACTCAATACGATTTTACCCTCAACTACGTCGGTCACGCCGAGACTTGGGACCAGCTTGATTTGGACGGCAGCATCGAGGACCACGACTGCAAGCTCTCATTCCGGCGCGGCGGCAAGACCCTCGCCGTGGCCACTATCGGACGCGACCGCGAGAGCTTGGAAAGCGAACTCGCGATGGAGAGAGCTGTCCAGGCTGCCTAACAGGGTGTTGAGAAACCCGAGCTTTGGAGGAGAAAGGCGATCTTCGCTCTCAACGCCCTGCGAAAAAGACGGCCGCTTTCCTTTAGCTCTCTCCCTCTGGGAGAGATTACAGTGAGGGAAGCAGGGTGTGAAAATCCTTTTTCAACAGCCTGCCAGGCTGGTTAGGCCTTAACACGACTGCGGCACATCGCCGCATCCAGGAAGGAGTCTCACCATGTCAGGATCTCCCGCATCAGCAACCGCTGTCGCTCAACTCGTCGAGACCATGCGGGCGCTGGCAGGCCCGCATCCGGGGTTCCGCCCCGTTCACGCCAAGGGAATCGTATGCTCGGGAACGTTTCGCGCTGCACCAGCAGCACAAGGGATGAGCCGGGCGCCGCATCTGCAAGGGCAAGCGGTCCCAACCGTAATGCGTTTCTCCAATTCGAGCGGGGATCCTGGCATCCACGATGGTATCCCCAACGCCCGCGCGCTGGCGGTGAAATTCCAGTTGCCCGATGGCAAGAACGCCGACATCCTGGCTCTCCACATCGAAGGGTTTCCTGCGCGTACGCCTGACGAGTTTCTCGCGTTCCTGCGTGCGCAGCTTCCTGACCCTGCCACCGGCACGGCTGCCCCCGACGCAGTCCCCCGCTTTCTGGACAGTCATCCTGCCACTCGCGCCTTTATTGAGCGTCTGATGCAGAAGCCGGTGCCGGCCAGTTACGGGCGGACCAGCTATTATGC
>Ga0074044_10000803_pt1 | contig 29435 bp, 26 predicted proteins | sample BogForMeECP23OM1_FD_94443 | JGI IMG/M metagenome (GOLD analysis project Ga0074044, IMG submission 94443) | Bog forest soil microbial communities from Calvert Island, British Columbia, Canada - Bog Forest MetaG ECP23OM1 | ecosystem: Environmental > Terrestrial > Soil > Wetlands ...
GTCTTCATTTGTGACGTGACCGGCCACGGCGTCCGCGCCGCGCTCGTTACCGCCATGATTCGGGCGCTGGTGGAGGAACTGAAACCGCTCGCGCCCGATCCCGGCATGTTTTTGCGCAAGCTCAATTCCGATTTGTGCAGCATCCTCAAAACCACCGGCTCCCCGATGCTCACCACGGCGTTTTATCTCGTGGCTGACTGGCAGACCGGCGTCATGCGCTTCGCCAACGCCGGCCATCCGAAGCCACTGCTGGTGCGCCGTGCCACGCGCCAGGTTCAACCGCTGGCCAGCGCCTCCGGCCACAGCGAACCGGCGCTCGGCCTGTTTGAGGATTCACCTTATCAAACCACCGAAATCACCATCAAGCCCGGCGACCTGGTGATGCTGTTCACCGACGGCCTCTACGAAGTGCAGGGGCCGAACGAGGAATTGTATTCGCAGGAGCGAATGATGCTGGACTTGGAAAACCTGCTCCCGAAACCCACCGGGGAATTGTTCGACGCGCTGCTGGAAGCCATCCGCGCGTTCTCCCTGGACCACGAATTTGCCGACGACGTCTGCCTCGTCGGCCTGGAATACGCCGGAAAGCCCGCCTGATTGCGCCTGCCCAACCAGTTTGGCGGCGTACCTTTTGTGTTGCGCCGTTGCCAATATCGTATTACAATTGGGCCATGAATGAAACATTGACCATCCGGCTTGGTGAAAAACTGGCGCACGCCCTGCACGCGGAAGCGCGTCAGACCGGCCTGGCCAAAGGCGAGATTGCCAGGCAGGCACTGGCCACCCGGCTGCAGCGTCGCGGCAAATTAGCGGTGATGCCACGTTACTTCGGCAACATGCGTGGTCCGTTCGATCTCAGCACCAATAAATCTTACCGTAGCCATTGGAACCGGAAGCGGGCATGAAAAACATTCTCGATGCCGGCCCGCTCATCGCCGCGCTGAACCGGCAGGACGAACATCATCGCTGGGCTTGCGAAACCTTGGAGCGCCTCGACCCGCCATTTTACTCCTGCCCGGAAGCCCTGGCGGAAGCCGCGGCGATGACCGGCCAGCCTGCGGCCATTGTGGAAATGATCCAGGCGGAAGAAATCATCCTCGCCTTCGACCTGGCCGAACAAACCGCCGGCGTCCTGGCGTTGCTCAAGAAATATGCCGACCGGGACATGGATTTGGCGGACGCCTGTATTGTGCGCATGACCGAATTGATGCGCGATTGCCGGGTCGTGACTCTGGATCGAGGGGATTTCGCGGTCTATCGCCGAAACGGACGTGATCTCATTCCCGTGATTGCGCCGCCGCTTAAATAACCCGGGCGCGCATTTCACGAATTCACGCAAATCTCTATTCCGCCAGAATTTTTATCACGCGGGATTTTTCGGCGCGTTTGCGTTTCGTCTCATCGAGTATTTTTTTGCGGAGCCGCAGATTTTTCGGCGTGGCTTCCACGTATTCGTCCGAGCCGATGTATTCCAGCGCGCGTTCGAGCGAGAGTTTCAGCGGCGGGCTGAGCTGAATACCTTTGCCGTCGCCTTGCGAACGCATGTTGGTCAGCCGTTTTGCCTTGCAGGGATTCACCGGGATGTCATTTTCCCGCGCGTTTTCGCCAACGATCATGCCTTTGTAAATATTGTCGCCCGGCTCGACCATCAATCGCCCGCGCTCCTGAATCATGTTCAATGCGTAAGCCATGGCATCACCGTCCTCCATGCTCACCAGGGAACCGTTCTTGCGCGCGGCGATTTCCCCGCGGTCGGGGCCGTATTCGTGGAACAGGTGGCTCATCACGCCGAGACCGCGCGTCTGGTTCACGAGATCGGTCTCGAACCCGATCAGGCCGCGCATGGGTATCAACGCTTCGATGGTCACCTGGTCGCCGTGCTGGTTCATGCTGATGATCCCGGCCTTGCGGCCGGAAAGGTTTTCCATGATGGCGCCCATGAATTCCTGCGGGATTTCCAGAAACAACTTTTCAATCGGCTCCAGCAGGTTGCCGTGGGCGTCTTTTTTGTAAAGCACTTCGGGCCGGCTGACCAAAACCTCGTAGCCTTCGCGCCGCATTTGCTCGACGAGGATGGCGATTTGCATTTCGCCGCGGCCCTCGACCTCGAAGATTTTCGGGTCCGCGGTCTGTTTGATGCGCAGGGCGACGTTGGTGCGGATTTCCTTTTGCAGCCGCTCCCAAATGTGGCGCGCGGTGACCAGTTTGCCGTCCTGGCCGCCGAGCGGGCCGTCGTTCACGGCAAATTCCATCTGGATCGTCGGCGGGTCAATCGGGATGTAGGGCAGCGCGCCGTGTTCCGGCTTGTCGGCGAGGGTCTCGCCAATGAACACGTCTTCGAACCCCGTGATGCCCACGATGTCGCCCGCGTGCGCCTCCTGCACTTCAATGCGTTTCAAGCCCTCGAAGTGATAGATCATCGTGATTTTGCCCTGCGTGATTTTCCCGTGGCCGTGCAGGCAGCACGCCGCCTCGCCCACCATCACCTTGCCCGCCATGATTTTGCCGAACGCGATGCGCCCGAGGTAATCGCTGTAATCCAGGTTCGCCACGAGCACCTGGAAGCCGTCGCCCGCCTTCGCGCGCGGCGGCGGGATGTGTTTGATGATGGCGTCGAAGAGCGGTTCCATCGTGCCGGCAACGTGTTCGAGTTCCGTCTTGGCATAGCCGGCCTTGGCCGAGCAATAGATGAACGGAAAATCCAGTTGCTCGTCCGTGGCATTGAGCGATATGAACAGCTCGAAAACCTGGTCGAGCACCTTCTTCGGATCCGCGTTGTCGCGGTCAATCTTGTTGATGACCACAATCGGCTTGGCCCCGGCTTCCAGCGCCTTGCGCAGGACAAAGCGCGTCTGCGCCTGCGGCCCTTCGGCGGCGTCCACCACCAGCAGCACGCCGTCAATCATGTTCATGATGCGCTCGACCTCGCCGCCGAAATCGGCGTGGCCGGGCGTGTCCACGATGTTGATGTGGTAATCCTTGTATTTGAACGCGGCGTTTTTGGCGCGGATGGTGATGCCCTTTTCCTTTTCCAAATCCATCGAGTCCATCAGGCGCTCTTCCGAGGACTCGTGCTGGTTGGCGCGAAACGTCCCGGACTGCTTGAGCAGGCAGTCCACGAGCGTCGTCTTGCCGTGGTCCACGTGCGCGATGATGGCGATGTTCCGAATGTGCTGCATAAAACTCAACTGCCGATGAATGTAGCCGCGAACTTCAGTTCGCGCGAAAACGCTATCTGAAGATTGCGGCTGCATCCTCTTTTCAAACCCAGCCGGATAGTTTGCCTTGCTAAAGAGAAAGGTCAAGCAGCGCGTGGTAAAAATTTTATTGTCCGGGCGCAACTTCGCACCACCACCAACCCAGACAAAGGCCTCGGAAAGGAACGCCGCGTGCACGCGGCAGAATGGCACAAAGGGGGCCTCTGCCGGCTGAAGCCGGCGTTCCTTGGCGCTGTGCGCCCTGGATTGTCCCGCTCCCGTTTAAGTCAATCAAACCGCCGCCGGCCACGCCAACCCGACACCGCTGCTGGCGACGCAGGCCAGGTCGAATCCGTAAAAAATTGGGGGGTGGCGGCGAGTTCACCGAAAAGGTACGTTGACAGTTTCGCGGTTGGGCTCGAGAACACTCGCCTGCAAAAGGGGCTTGATTCTTTCGGACCCGGCTTATAACCATTACATCCATGAACAAGACCCTCATTTTATTGATTCTTGCGGGTACATTCACCCCAATGATTCCATCGCAGGGTGCTGAATTAAAGGAAGCCTCCTATTATTTGACCGCCAGATTTTCTCAATCCAGGCTGGAGTATAAAGGAAGATTGGCTTTTGCGCCCTTAGACCAGCCGGATGAACACTATTCGACCATCATGGTGGACCCGACAAAAACTTTTCAAACCATTGAAGGTTTCGGCGGCGCTTTTACCGATGCCGCCGCGGTGACCTTTTCAAGAATGTCTCCCGCTAAAAAGAAGGAATATCTGACCGCCTGCTTCGATCCGGTGAAGGGCAACGGCTATACCCTTTGCCGCACAACGATCGAAAGCTGTGATTATTCCGATGAATCTTATTCGTATGACCCCGTTGACGGGGACAAGGATTTGAAATATTTCACCATTGACCATGAGAAAAAGAATCGGATTCCCTTCATTAAAGAGGCCCAGAAAATTGCCAATAACAGCATTAAACTTTTTGCTTCGCCGTGGAGCCCGCCGGCCTGGATGAAATCCAACAACGACATGCTGTATGGAGGAACGCTCAAACCGGAATACGACCAGACCTGGGCGGACTTTTTTGTCAAATACCTCAAGGCCTTCGAAAATGAAGGGCTCCCCATCTGGGGCATCACCGTCCAAAATGAGCCGATGGCCATCCAGATTTTTGAATCGTGCGTTTTTACGGCGGAAGAGGAACGTGACTTCGTCAAAAATTATCTGGGTCCGACCCTCAAGAAAAACGATCTGTCGAACGTAAAATTGATGATCTGGGACCACAACCGGGGAATCATGTACCAGCGGGCCCAGGTGGTTTATGACGATCCGGAAGCGTCAAAATATGTTTGGGGCACCGCCTTTCACTGGTACACGGGCGACCATTTTGACAATGTGCGGTTGGTCCATGATGCCTATCCAGATAAACACCTGATTTACACCGAAGCCGGGCTGGGCCGGGGCACACTCGATGACCCGGCGACGTTAAACGAGTGGGATACCTCCGAACGTTTGGCCAAATCAATGATCCTGGACCTCAACAACTGGACGGAAGGCTGGGTCTTCTGGAATCTGTTGCTGGATGAAACCGGAGGCCCGTGTCATGTCGGTTGTCATGGCCTTTCACCGATCATGTACGACCGCCGGAAAGACGAACTGGTGTACCTGAATATGTATTATGTCTTTGGCCACTTCTCCCGGTTTATCAAGCCCGGCGCAAAAAGGATTATCGCCTCTTCAAACGATGATGATTTGCTCGCGACCGCCTTTCTGAATCCCGACGGCAAAGTGGCTGTGGTCATCCTCAATGTGGGAAACAAAGATACTTTCTTCCGGGTTTGGACCCATAACAAAGCCGTCAAAGCCCTCATGCCGTCACAATCCATCGTGACGTTCGTTTTTAACAACTGATTGTCCGGACCCAAAAGAGCTTTTCCCCGCCGCTCGGCCGGGAATATAATGGCGGCAAACGGCCAAAACTTGCCTCTGCTTAATGCGGTGCAGAGCGCGGAAGAGTTGCTGAGGTAAAAGCTCCAAATTCCAAGCTCCAACATCCAGAGAAACTTCAAGCTCCAAACTTCAAGTCGTGTCCGGCTGATGTTTGGAGCTTTTGATTTGGTATTTCTCTGGAGCTTGGATGTTGGTGCTTGGAGCTTTTCTTCACGGCGTTTTGAGCCGGTAAAAGCCGCTGCTGTTGGTCAGTGGGAGAATGACCTGATAGTTGGTGGTTTGCGCCTTCAAGTTCGTGACAAGCGTTGGCGTATTCGTAACCGTCGTCCAATCGGCCGTGCTTAAATTCCAACTCTGCTGCACGATGAAGTTCGTTGCCGAAGACGGCCAAGAAACGAGCGCGTAATTTGCGGGGCCTTTTTGTTGTCTTAGAAAATTCGTCAAGGAGATACTTACCGTCGGCGAAGGTGCTGGCGGCAGAGTGTATGTATAAATCGAGCCGCCAGCTTCTCCAAGAAATGCCGCCACCAAGCTCAGCCCGTCTGCCGATGATGCGACGGAAGTGCATTGCGTCCTGTTAGTCGAGTGGTCTGTGAAAGGGAGCTGGGTCCAAGTCATCCCTGAGTCGGTGGACACAAAAATGGGTGCCGCGAATCCTCCATACGAAATTCCCGCTACCAAGCGACTTCCGTTTGTGGAGGACGCAACGGAAATCCAATTATAACCGGGCACATCGGCTTGTGTCCAAGTAACTCCCGCGTTCGTCGAGAGGCAAAGCAGTCCCGTGCCGGCCGCAACCAATTTGTTCCCGTCTGCCGAACAAGCAATGGAATACCAGTTTGTCACGGGCGCGTCGGTTTGTGTCCATGTGACTCCTGAATTTGTCGAGGCATAAATTCCTCCCGAATGGGAAGCGGCTACTAACTTGGTTCCATCCGCTGAAGAAGCGATAGAAAGCGAGTATGCAACGGGTACACTGGTTTGGATTTTTGTCCAAGTAGCTCCCGAATTCGTCGAAGTATAAAGTCCATATCCTCCTGCTACCACCAGTTTGTTTCCATCCGCAGATGCGGCAACGCGCACGCCTGCGGCTCCATTAGGTTCATTCCAAGCGGCTCCTGAATTCGTCGAAATATAAATTGTACCGTAGGTTCCACATGCAATCAGTTTGGTTCCATCAGCTGAGATTGCCAGCGATCCGTTAATAAGTTGCTGCCCCGGCTCAGGCACGTTGTTCGAGACCCAAGTCGCTCCCGAATTCGTCGAGGTATAGACTCGCTGACTCGCCGCCGCTAATAATGTTTTTCCATCTGCCGACGAGACGACACAACCCCACCATGTCAACGGTGCACTGGTCTGCGTCCACGTTTGGGCAAGCGCGAAATTAGCTGTGAGTAAAGCAGTCGAAGCCACCAGCAGGATTCTGAAGGTTTTCATCGGTCGTCTCACGAACCTTCTTCATTTAACCATTTTATGAAATCATTGTCAAGTCTGCTATTTTCTTATGATTTATGGGGCGCAGCTTCGCACCAGCGCCAAGGAACGCCGGCTTCAGCCGGCAGAGGCCCTTTCTGCCATTCTGCCGCGTGAACGCGGCGTTCCTTTCCGAGGCCTTTGTCCGGGTTGGTGGTGGTGCGAAGTTGCGCCCATTTATGGGCTTCCATCGTGAAGGCGCTGATAGATTTGTTCTTTGACTGCGCTCAACGCCATGCAAAGCGAGGAAGAGTTGCTGAAGTGAAAGCTCCAAATTCTCTGCCTGCGCTTCTGGCTTCGGCGCGACCGCGCCAAAACGAAGTGAAGGCGGGCAAGCTCCAACATCCAGAGAAACTTCAAGCTCCAAACTTCAAGTCGTGTCCGGTTGATGTTTGGAGGTTTTGATTTGGTATTTCTCTGGAGCTTGGTTGTTGGTGCTTGGAATTTTTCACGGCTTGGCCGTTTCCCTGGTGTAGGCGACGAGGGTTTTGACTTTCGCCTCGGCGGCGGCGTCCCGCACCTTCACGATTTTTCCCCACGGCGCCTTTTCGTCGGCGTTGATGGCCAACACGAGCTGCGGATTGATTGACGCCTTCAAAATCAGTTCGCCGCGCAACTGTTCGAAGGTCACCGGCAGTTTTTCCCGATAATAAATCCCCTTGTCGTCTATGCTCACCACAAACGGCGGGTTTTCGTTCGCGCCGGTTTTTTGGGCCTGCAAGGATTCGGGCAATTGCAGCTTCAACGCCGCCTGCTGCTTGAACGTCGTCGTCACCAGCAGAAAAATCACCAGCACGATGAGCACGTCAATCAGCGCGACGATGATGACGGCGGGCGTGGTGCGGCGTTTGCGGACGAAGAAGCGCATGTGGAATGGGGTCTGGGGTCTGGGATCTGGGGTCTAGGGTTTCGGTTCCGGGGCAGATTGCGACCGGCGACTTGAGGTCCGAGACCCCGCAGCCGGGAGGTCAGACCCTGATTCACTGTATTGCCGCCGGATGAAGTCGTCGCAGAGCGCCTCCATCTCGACGGCGAACACCTCGACTTTTTTGCTGAAGTAACTCCAGAAAATCAGCGACGGAATGCAAATGAGCAGGCCGATGAGCGTCGCCCGAAGAATCAACGCAATGCCGTGAGCCAGCTTGGCCGCGTCGTTGAGCCCCGATTGGCCGATGTCGCCGAACACCGCCATCATGCCGATGATCGTGCCGACCAGACCGAGGAGGGGGGCGATGCCGACGATGATTTCGAGCACGACGAGGCCGCGTTCGAGCCGGACGATTTCGTGGCGCGCAGCGGTTTGCAATGCGTCCACGTTCTCGTCTTTCGGCCAGTCCAGATGATCGGCGGCGAGCAGGAGCAGGCGGCCGAGCGGCGACGGTTTTTGTTCGCAAACGCGGCAGAGCGCACCCACGTCCTCGCGCGATTCGCAGGCTGCGAGCGACGCGGTGATTTCCGCCGGCACGACTTTTTGCCAGCGCAACGTCAGGGCCCGTTCCACGATGAACGCCAGCCCGACCACCGAGGTCAGTCCCAGTAAAATGTAAACGAGTGTATCCATAAAATTCTTTCCGGCATTGCGAACGGCTCAGTAATAATAAAATGTGAAGGTGATTTCCCGATAATTCCGGCCGACCATCCGGCGCATGTCGCTCGGCCACGCCGCGAACGGAGCGGATTCTTCGATGGCATCCCGGCAAACGAGCGAAAGCATCTCGCCGACGGTATTTTCCTCGACTTCCATGCCGGTCACCGTGCCGTCGTAGTTCAAGTGGAACCGCAACGTCACCTTGCCGGTGCGGTCCTGCGCGAATTGCCGGCTGTCGAGCAAATCATACCAGCGCTGGCTGACGGCCTCGACAATCGCCGCGTCGTACGCGCCGAACGCAGTGGCCTTCACGTCCAGCGAGGGCACGAGCTGCCGGCGATGCACGCCGCCTTCCTGCCGCATTTGCACGCCGGGCAGATGGTTCGCCTGCTGCGCGAGCGCCTGCCGGAGCGTGCGCGGCCGCGGCTCAGGCTGTTGCTGCGGTTGCGAGTCCTGCGGCTTGCCCAGGGTCAAATCCCCCGCGTTCATCGCCAGTTGCAACTGCGATTCCTGCTGCCGGTCTTTCGCCTGCTGCGTGGGAGGCGCCGGTTGGAGTTTGTTGAAATCCAGTCGCGGCACATCCTCTGTCTTCGGCACGTCGGTTTGTTTCCCGTTTAATTTCGGTTTGTCACTGTCCTGGTCCGCGTCCGGGTTCGCCGCCCGCGAATTCTTGTCGGAATAATACTTCGCGTTTTTCGGCGCTTCGGTTGACGGTTGCTCCACCGTGGCAAATTCCAGCGGCGGCTCGTAATTGACAACTGGCACCGGGAGCGTTTCCATTTTTTGGGTCAACCGCTGCAGCCACGTTGGCCAGTGCCAAACCTGCCACCAACCCAATTTCTCGCCGGCTTCGTAACCGCCCCACGTCAATAAATGCGCCGCCAGCGACAGGGCGAGTGCCAACCCCAGCCGCCGGCTTTCGAAGCCGCTCAATCGCAGCGAATTTGGTTGTGTTCCGGCAACGGTCATACCGATAAAGTTTGCCGCAGGAACAGGCAGTGAGCAACTTCTTTGCCGCTGCCGAAATCCGTTGCCGAAATCGGCCTTGCCTCAAAAGCCTGTTGGGCGTAGGTTCCCGCCGTTCCAAAGGCAATTTTGCATCAAACCGAAGGCATCTCCATGAAGAAAAATATTTTGTTCGGCGCACTGACCTTGCTGGCAGGTCCGCTCTTCGCGGCGGACTCCAGCCCCAAAGCTGACGTCATAGCCGCGGCCCAAAAGCTTGCCGCCACTGCCAGTTACAGTTGGAAACAAACCGTCGTCGTCCCCGAAAGCGCCCAATTCAAACCGGGACCGACCGAAGGCAAGACCGCGAAAGGCGGGGCCACTTACGTCAAAATGTCCTACGGTGACAACACCACCGAGATCGTGATGCAGGGCGGCAAGGTGGCGGTCACCGACTCCGATGGCAACTGGCGGTCGCTCACCAATCTGGAAAATGACAGTGAAGGCCCCAGCCGGTTTCTGGTCGGCATGTTGCGCAATTTCAAGGCCCCGGCCGCGCAAGCCACGAACCTGGTCGCCTCGGTCAAGGAACTCAAGAAGGATGGCGACGCTTATTCCGGCGACCTGACCGAAGCCGGCGCGAAGGCGCAATTCAGGTTCGGGTCTGTCACCAACCCCAAAGGCGCCGCGAAGTTCTGGCTCAAAGATGGCCTGCTCTCGAAATATGAATACAAGGCGCAAGGCAAGGTGGACTTCAATGGCAACGAAGTGGACCTTGACCGCGACACCACCGTTGAAATCAAGGGCGTCGGCGCGACGAAAGTGGACGTGCCCGATGGGGCGAAGAAGGTGCTTTGAACCGCATTCGCCCCGGCAAATGCTGCTGGCGTTTGATGGGTCGGTGGAACGGGGCCACGCCGGTTCACCATCTTGAATTGTCGCGGCAGCGGCCAGGCCGGGGACGGGTCAATTGCACGAATGCGCTCAGAAGGCGGCGAACCCGGATCGAATCTGCACCGCGCGTTGCTATTTGGTTGAAGGGTTTGGGAGTGTCTGCTAGTTTACGAGCGTGCAACAGAGCCTTTATGTGGAGCGAGGTGGGCTAAGTTCGTCGTTGGTGACCTTTCCCCTGCGCGCTATCAGAAATCGGGAGTTGGGCGAATTTTCAGGCCGTCGTTTCTCCGCATTGGCGCTGATAGCGGCGTGCTGGATGATGTCTTCTTTGCCAGCCTCGGCGGCGCAACAGGCTCTCAAAGGCCATGTGCCACCGATAATCAAACGGCTCACCCCCATCCGCCGGCTTGATAGTGGCACGCGTCTGGACCTGGCCATCGGTTTGCCGTTGCACAACCGCGAAGAACTCACGAACCTGCTTCAACAGCTTTATCAGCCGGGCAATGCCAACTTTCACCGCTATTTGACGCCTGATCAGTTTGCCGCCACGTTTGGCCCCAGCCAGGAAGACTACCAGAAGGTGATTGATTTTGCGAAATCGCACGGACTGATTGTCAAAGGAACCCATCCTAACCGCACTTTGCTGGATGTCTCCGGGTCGATCGCCGATATTGAGAAGGCTTTTCACATCCACATGCTTGTCTATCAACATCCGGTTGAAGCACGCACTTTTTTTGCTCCGGATGTTGAACCGTCCCTGGACCTCGATACGCCCGTGCTGGCAATCAGCGGTCTGGACAATTATGTGAGGCCGCGTCCGCTCATACACCCGCCGAGCGTGTCTCCGAGAGTCCGGCTATTGGGGGGTGGCGGCGGTGGTGGTGGTGGCGGTGGCGGCGGCCCTTTCGAGGGTTATGATTTCCTCAACGCTTACGCCCCCGGCGTTTCGCAGGATGGCACCGGACAGTCGCTCGGGCTTTTTGAACTTTTCGGTTTCAACCCCCAGGACATCACGGACTACGAAGACGAAGTCGGCATCTCTCCCTACGTCAACGTGATCCCTATTTCGATCGACGGCGCCGACACCAGCGATAACGTTGATTACCTTGATGATTGTGGTTACCTCGACTATGCCTTCGAGGCGACGGGGGACATTGAACAGTCTATTGCCATGGCGCCGGGGTTGAGCAGCGTTCGCGTGTATGTAGGTCCGACGCCTCAGGATGAGCCGCCCCTTGGGACAAACTACATCCAGGACGCATTAACAACTGCCGAAATCAACGATGTGTTCAATAGCATGGCCACCGATACGAACCTGTGCATGCAACTGAGTTGCTCCTACGGGATGGATATTAACCTTTCGACGGTGCAAATATTCCAACAATTCGCCGCTCAAGGTCAGAGCCTTTTTGTAGCCAGCGGCGATTTTGGAGCGTTTTCGTCGGCATTTGACGAGCCGGCAGACGATCCCTATGTCACGTTAGTAGGCGGAACGACGTTGGAGACAAACTCGGCTGCAGAATGGGAGTCGGAAACCACCTGGCAAGGGCCGGCCGGGACTGATGCATGTGGTAACTCTGTTCCTCCGCAAGCCTCTGCTGGCGGCATCAGCACCGTTTACACGATTCCATCCTGGCAACAGGGTATCAGCATGACGGCCAATCAGGGCTCCACCACCATGCGCAACTCGCCGGACGTCTCCCTCGTGGCCAATAACATAAACGTCGTCTGGGGCAACACTCTTCTTGGAGCGTCGTATGACTGGACGGTGGCCGGCACCAGTCTGGCCACTCCGCTGTGGGCCGGTTTCATCGCGCTCGTGAACCAGCAGGCTGCCGCCAGTGGCCGGCCCACAATCGGCTTTGCTAATCCGGCCCTTTACGCCATCGGAAAAAGCACCAACTACTCGTCCTGTTTTCACGACATCACCACCGGCAGCAACACGAACAGTTCCAGTCCAACCAAATACCACGCAACGGCCGGTTATGACCTCTGCACCGGCTGGGGCACGATCATCGGCACCAATCTTATGCAGGCGCTTTTAGCCCCCCCGTCCGAAGCCTTGCTTGTGACGCCGCCGCTGGGCTTCACTTCTTTCGGGCCCGGTGGCGGGCCGTTCTCGGTTACTTCCCAGACTTACGCGCTGAAAAATATCGGCTCAGCGCCATTGAACTGGAGCCTCGTCAACACTTCCAGTTGGCTCACAGTTTCTTCCACCTCCGGCAGTCTGAATGCTGGCGCCAGCACCACGGTTACGATCAGCCTCAACCCGGCGGCAAATAATCTCCTGATTGGCAACTTCAGCGGGAACGTTCCCATTGCCAACAAGACTGACAGCACGGTCCAGAACCGGCAATTTGATCTCTACGTCGGAAATGGCGGATTTGAAACCGGCGACCTCACCGACTGGGCCCTGGTCGGCAGCACCGAGCTTGTTTTTGCTTTGGCAGGCGACGACGTGGATATAGCTGGAACGGCCGCATTGCCTGGCCAACCCGACGAGCTATTTGTGCATTCGGGGCTTTATGGCGCGTACCTTGGAGAGTGGGCTAGTCCGTATTTGACGCCTGTTCCCCCTGCGGTGGGTTCTCTCTCGCAGACTATGGCCACCACGGCTGATCAACAATACTTGGTTTCCTTTTGGTTGACTTGCGTTCCCGACAGCCAGGGTGTGACTACCAACAACGAGTTTACCGCGAAATGGAACAACTCGGCGCTCTATGCTCAAACCAACCTGGGCGCTTTCGGTTGGACCAACCTGCAGTTCGTTGTTCCTGCCACAACCACGAGCACAACGCTCGAATTTGATTTCAACAACGTCCCGGGCGCATTTGGGTTGGATGACGTCACCGTGGAACCCGTTCCCGCGCCGGTTTTTCAGTCTGTCGCGCTAACGGGCGGCACCATTAAACTCACTTGGAGCAGTTTTTCCGGCCTTTCGTATCAAGTTCAATCTGCCAGCAGCTTGAGCAATCCCACCTGGACGAACGTCGTCACGGTAACCGCCGCCGGGAACCTCACGAGCACATCTGAACCTGTTGGTTCGGCCCCGATGCAGCTCTATCGAGTGATACTACTGCCAGCTCCCTGACGAAGGCCCGAAAGAATATTTTGGGTTCGGCCTTTTTTTTGCCGTCGATGAACATTCACGAGGGTTCGATTTCCGCTGCACGCTCAGGCCGTTGGTCTGGTTGTGAACCGCCACGGTGCCATTGATAAATTCCACAAAGTACTTTGGACCAATCGCGCCGTTGGGATCCGGTGGTAACGCCGAAGAATTGACGCCATAAGTGCTGCCGGTGAAATTCTGCCCGATCCGGACCGTCACCTGGGCAGGCGCACACGTCGCGAACAGGAAAAGAGTAAAGGAACACGACCACACGTGAGGATTTCTGCTGAACAGGTTCATGGCGGCTAAACATACCCACCGAACCCAAGTTTGTCGAATAATTGAATTGAGCTTGGCTGTTTGCTGCCGCCAACTATGCAAAAGCGGGTTGCCAAAAAGAAAAAAGTTCATCGGCACGCCGCAGATATCGCGCCAGGAGCACGGTGCGGTCGTGTTTAACTGCCGCGCGGAATTTGCGGAGCCGGCGGGCTTCGGACTTTTCCTCGCGCATGAACTTGTCCAGTGCCGCCAGCAGGGTCTCGCAATCATGGATGTCACCCATCAACTTTTGATAGCCGCGCAGTCTGCCGGGCGAACCGGCGGCCAGACGCGGCATCAGCGGCCGCAATTGCTCGACCATGTAACGGAATTTCTTGAAGGCAACGCGCGTGCGATGAACCGTGTGCGGTTCCACAGGGACAATGCTCCGCCGGCGCGCCACGACGTTCGCAAACGCCAGGTCCACGCTTTTCAGCAAACGAACCTGTGCCCCATGCCGCCCCTCCGCCCGCTTCACGGCGACGCGCAACTCTTTGCGAAGGGCATTCATCCGATTCTTCAACGGCTTCAGCCTTGTACGCCGGAGTTTCCGTTCCAGTTGCCGGCCGAGATGCTTTTCCCGGAACAGCAATTCCCCTTTGAAACACTTCGCATCCGGAAACCGGCCAAGCCGCCGCTCCACGTCGCACAACATCACCTGCGCATCGCGCAACCGGCCGGAGGCTTTGAACGGCTGTTTGAAGAGCCGGGAAACCCTGTCCGCCGCATCGCCGGCCAGCAACGGGTCAAACAAGTCCACGAGCGCCAGCAGCCGCCGCGTTTCCACGCGCAACTGGTGGACAGTCGCCTTGGACAATTTTTTCTGGCAACGTTTGAATGCCCGCCGGTAGGAACGCCAGGCTGATTTGAATGACCGGTCCACCCGCGAAGCCAGTTGGTCTTCGTCGGCCGGCCTTGTTCTGTTCAGTGGCACCCGGTTCATCGCCTTTGATGGGTGTTACATCGGCCGGCAAGCGCCGGCGTCAATGTTGGATTCACCAGATAGGATTTTATCTCGAAAGCCCCTGGAACAAAAGCGCGAAAACGGGTCGCGCACCGTCCCGGCGGTCGCGAACTGCCGCTCAGGAAGCCGGGAGAATCTCAATCCTGCCGATCCCGGGATTTTTCAACTTGGGAGTGAACGTAATGTCCAGTTTGCCGCCGGTGACTTCCACGTTGACGGTTTCGACGAAGGCGCAATTGGATTGCAGGCCGAGGGCAAACTGGTGGAATTCCGAAATATTTTTTGAACCGCCAACCGCGACTGAAACCGGGAAGTGATTTATTTCTTCGTGTCACAGCCATCGCTGCGCCTCCGGCCTGCGGGGCGGAATCAAATCTCCGCCACGGCCATGGCAAAGACCAGCGGCGGGTTGTCGGCCAGCGTCTCCCACGAATCGCCCTCGTCGCTGGCGAAAAGAAACAACCCCTTCTTCGTGCCCGCCGGAAGCAGAATCTTTTTCCTGAGGTGATGTCGCATTTAACCGCTTTCAGGAATCGACGAAAGAAATTTCTGCGGATGAGCGGCCACTGGCCTCACCCAGCCAGCTTCGCATAGAGCGTGACCTTCGCATTCAACAAACGCGAAATCGGGCAGCCGGCCTTGGCTCCGTCCGCGATGGCGATGAACCTGGCTTCATCAATACCCGGAATGTTCGCCGTCAGGTCCAGATGCGATTCCGTGACCGTCCAGCCCGCGTCCGTCTTGTCCAGCGAGACCGTGGCGGTGGCGTGGATGGATTCGGGCGTGAAGCCGGCCTTGCCGAGTTCCGCCGAGAACGCCATCGCGAAGCAGCTCGCGTGGGCAGCGGCAATGAGTTCCTCGGGATTCGTGCCGATGCCGTCCTCGAATCGCGTGCCGAACGAGTATTGCGTTTCTTTGAGGACGCCGCTCTCGGTGGAGATGTTGCCTTTGCCGTCTTTCAACCCGCCGCGCCAAATGGCCGATGCATTGCGTTTCATGACTATCCTTTCGATTGTCGGGCGGAATTCGCTCCGACGCCGGAGAGATTAACGCTGTTTTGTGATAATCTCAAGTGGCGCAGCAGTGGCTATCCGCGTGCGCCATCCCGTTGGAATTCTCCCGGACGGCACGCAGGCGTGCCTGCGACGAGTAGAGGCGCTCCGGAAAGCCGGGCGGCAACTGCGAACCTTCACCCTTTGATGCGTCAGGACCAAACGCTGCCCGAAAGCGCCTGCTCGCGATGGCTCTCGGCGTCCCCCGGGCAAAAGTTTGCAAACGGTTCTGCGCGCGGCAGGCGGAGGCAGAGCAACCGTCAGGATCCTGGAATGATCTCGATCCCGTTAATCTCTGGATTATCCACCTCGGGCGCGAACGTAATGTCCAGTTTGCCGTCGGTGACTTCCACGTTGACGGTTTCGACATAGGCGCGCCGTGCGCCGCCGGCTTTGGCAAAGACATCAAACCCCTTGAACTCGTGTCCTCCGACATTGAAAGTAAAAACGCGTTGTCCCGAAGCGGTGATGCCCTCATAAGTCTCGGCAAAATGAAGATTCACGGTGTATTTGCCGTTGGGAAGTTTTTGGGAGAACGAAGTCATGCCGTAATGTTCGGTGCGGTAAATCGCCGGGTCTTTTGTGTTGTCGATTTGCACATCGTTCCCGCGATCCACGGTGTCGCCGTCCGCAAAGCCCTGATCCGGAAGCCAGACGTTGCCTTCGGAATTGGTGTATGGGTCGGTGGCCCCGGCATCAATGCGGATGGCCTTCGGCACAGACGGAGCCTCGGCCGTCATGGCCGGTGCCGGCGCTGGCGTGGCGGCTGTGGTCATTTGGCCGCCGGTCTGTTCTTTACCCGTCCCAGTTGTCATTTTCTCGGCGGACTGTTCTTTGCCCGTCTGGCAGCCGACAAGCAGAAAAGCGGCCAGCGCCGAAATGAACGGCACGCACGACCGCTGCATCAAACGCTTTGCATTTTGCATATATTCCTCATTTTGCTTTGGGATTTGCAGTTCCCAATTTAGATGATGCCAGGATGCTGCGACGGGAAGCGCGCAACGACAAGCAAAAAAACGGTGCCCCAAGGTCGCCCCGTTGGAAGCCGGAGAGGAGCGCGACTGTGTCCGCAGGACCAGCCGCAGCGGGTAGTCCTATTTGGAATGTCCGTAGGCACTGGGAAGGGCTTGCGGCTTGTCCGCCTTCACTTTCTCACGGATGTTTATCGCTATTTTCACAACCTTCTTAAGGTCGGCAACCGGAATGGGTGGTACGGCGGTTTGCATTTCGTAAAGTTGAATGGTGGCGTCCATTTCCGAGACCAGACTTTTGAGTTTTCTGACAAGGGCTTTGGTCTGCTCAGTGTGATTCGGTTCGGGGTTATAATTTGTCTCCATAACGTCTTACGACACCAATAAAATCAGAACTCGCCACCCGCAGCGAATTAGCCCGGCACAAAACGAGCCGCACCGGGAGTAGTAAGACCCGATGCGACCGTTTTACAACATGGAGCCGTGATTGGTGGCTCCAGGACGCAACATAACAGAACTGAATCATGCAATCAAGCAAAATTTATTCACCGGGCATCCTGAAACAAGAGCCGTACCGTGGGTCACTTACCGATGCGGCTCTATTGTAGGGTGGTTGAGCTTCCTGCAAGGCGTTGATAGTGCGTCGTACAAGCAGATGAATGATTACTGGAACAAGTTGCAGGCTCGCAAGTTTGGCAATGCCTCCAGTTAACACGAAGGTCGGCGGTAATGACGGCTGTTCACACAGCCAACGCTCGTTCTTGGGGTTCTTGCCACTGAATTTCCATTTGCGCCCCAAATGGCCTGTGGCGCGTTTTGGTTCAAAATACGACGCACCGTGAGCCAAATAATGGAGATTTTGACAGTCAAAAGTGAGCGGAATTTTTTCCAAATATGAGGCAATTAATTTTCACTGCTCTTTGGATTGGGCTGCAAAGGCGCGATTAAAAGGAGCGGGGACTGTCAGCAAAATTGTCAGCTAAGGTGTACGGGAAAGTCTCTAAAAATAGTCAAAGAGTTTCCGTGCGTAGTTGCAGAAAACACCTTATAATCAGCCCCGAATGTGAGGATAAATGACGATATAGGTCATTTACCTTATTTTGGTCATATTATTCAGGTGTTGTCTCGACAAATTGCTTCAGCCCCCTTGCCAATCAGCGACGTGCTGGAAAAGCAAAACCTGCGCCGGAATGATTTCGAGCCTCGATGCCGGGTTTGCGGCTGGGAACTGGTTGAGAGTTGATGTTCGCCAGTGGGGAGATCACGGCGCGCGTTGAGCACGGCTTTCCATTTCGGCGATATCCTTTAACGACGGGGCAGGCCAAAGTTGGATGGAATCGGGCGTCACGGAAACCAGGGTTTCATCCCCAGGAAGAAATGCCACTTGATTGACGTCACGAGGACCAGTGAGCGTCAGCACCTCTTGGGCGTCCTCGACATTCCAAAGTTTGATCAAGCCATCCCCCGTGCCCCCAGCGAGGCGCTGGCCGTCCGGACTGAAGGCGACGGAGTTGACGCCCAGCAGGTGGGCGCGGAGAGTGGCCTGCCGCTGGCCGGTGTTGACGTTCCACAGACCAGCCGTGCCGTCCCAACTGGCGCTGGCCAGCCGGCGTCCATCCGGTGAAAAATCCAGATCCGTGATCCGATCTTTGTGCCCGGTCATCCGAAAGCGCTTGATGCCGGTGCGCAAATCCCAAAGGAGAATGTTGTTCTGCTGGTCGCCGCCGGCCAGCAGAAGGCCGTCGCGGGAGAAGCAGAGGCGATAGAAGTCCGGACCCGCATTGGTCAGGGTGAGAATCGGTTGGAAGTTGCCGGTGTCTTGCACGCGAACCAGGCCGCCCAATGCGGCGCTGGCCAACTGCTTCCCGTCAACCGAGAGGGCCAGGACGGTAACCGGGCTCCCGTGCCCGGACGAAGATTTCACCTCACGCCAGGTGTTGAGATCCAGCGCACCAACCCGGCCGTCGGCGTAGCCAAGGTAAAGCCGGCTCCCACTGGAATCAATGAGTCCGACCGTGGCATTGGTGGGCAGAGGTCCATTCGGGACGACGTCCCGCACATCGCGCAGGCTTCGCGTCTCTCCGATGGTCAGGTGGCCTCCGGCAAAAACCATGAACCATTGGCCGTCGGGCGAAACAGATCCGCTCCCGGTTGACAGAAATGTCGTCGGCGGGAAGATTCGCCGGGTCGCAGCGTCCGGTTTGGGATCCACGCTCCAGAGTTTCACGGTTTCGTCCTTGCTGCCGGAGGCCAGGACTTTGCCGTCCGGCGAGAAGGCCAGACACCAGACTTCGTTCAGGTGACCTCCCAGCACCTGGACTTCCCGCCAGGTAGCCGTGTCCCAGAGCCGGATGCGTTGGTCGTCGCCGCAACTGGCCAGCAGCCGTCCGTCCGGGGAGAACTTAACGTCCCAGACCAGTAAGGCGTGGTTGGTCAATTGAATCAGCTCCGCCTGGCGCTGAAGATCCCATATCCGGATCGTGCCCTCGCCGCCGCCCGAAACGAGGAGGGATTCGTCCGGGGACAGGGCCAGGGAACTAATCCAGTGTGTGTCGCCCTTCAGCAAAGTCACCTCGCGCTGCGTGGCGAGATCCCAAACCCGGATCGTGTGGTCATCGCCGCCGGCCGAATACAGCCTGCTGGCGTCATGGGAGAACACGAGTTTTCTGACCGGAGATTTGTGACCGTAAAGCGTCGCGACCTTCGCCCGGGTGAGGAGGTTGAAGATCTGGATGGTCGAGTCGCTGGCGGCAATGGCGATGACATCTCCCTTGGGTGAAAAGGCGACTGCAGCGTAAATCTCATCGGCCCCGGCCCGGACATCGAATTCGGCAATTTCGTGCCTCGTGGCAACGTCCCACAACCGGCAATTGCGGCCATTGCTGCTCACCGCCAGCCATCGGCCATCGGGAGAGAATGCCAGGCTGATCACCCGGCTCCCCAAATCCAGTTCACCTGCAGGGAGACGGCTCTTCCAATCCCAGAATTTGACCTTGCCGTCGAAGCCGCCGGAGGCGAGCAGATCGCCGGCGGGTGAAAACTCCACAGCGCTGATGGTGTGGTCGTGCGAACCCAGCGTGGCGAGTTCATCGCTCCGGCTGCGCTTCCAAAGATAACGCCACTCCCAGCCGCGCCGGTCGGTCTGGCCCTCGCGGGGACGGTTTCGGTTCAACAACTCCAGCCCGCGTCCGAGATTGTTCATCTCGAGGGCTTGGAGAACGAGGTTCATATCCGTAGCATAGGCCAAGGCCTCGACCCGCTCCCGTTGCTGGCGTTCGCCGGCGGCACTGGCCTCGGCGGCGCGGCGCTGCTGCTCGGCTTCCAGCCGTTGAGCTTGCTCGCTCATCCGCGCCTTGCGTTCCCGCAGATAGGACGCACCTGACAAGATCAGGGCCAGGAGCAGCGCGATGGTGATGGCCGCCGCCGAGCCATAGACCAGCTTGTTCCGCCGCCACGCCTTTTGCAGGCGATACACCGCGCTCGGGGGACGGGCGACCACCGGCTGATTGTTCAAATGACGCTTGAGGTCGGCGGCCAATCCGCTGGCTGAATCGTAACGGCGTGTGCGATCCTTCTCCAAACACTTCATCACGATCCAGTCGAGATCACCCTGAATTTGGCGCATCAGCTTCGAGGTGTCCGCCGAACGGCGCTTCGCCGTGACCGTCAACTCCTCGCCCTTGAGCGTCGCAAAGCGTGTGCTCGGCCGCATCGGTTCCTTCTCGCGAATGGTTTTTCGCATCGCGTCCATGCCCGAGGCCATCAGTTCATTCGCATCGAACGGTGTGCTGCCGGCCAGCAATTCATAAAGCAACACTCCCAAGCTGTAGATGTCGCTGCGCGTATCAATGTCCAAGCCGCTCATCTCCGCCTGCTCCGGACTCATGTAGGCCGGCGTGCCGATAAACTGATGCAACTGCGTATAGACCGTCGCGTCCGTCAGGCGACCCTCGGTGGCCTTGGCGATGCCAAAATCAATCACCTTCGGCACCGGCACGCCATCGTGCAGCGTGACGAGGATGTTCGACGGCTTGATGTCCCGATGGATAATCCCCTTCTGGTGCGCGTGCTGGATGGCATTGCAGACCTTGATGAACAGGTCGAGACGTTCCTTGGTGGAGAGGTTGTTCTGGTCGCAATACTCGGTGATGCGGATGCCGCGCACCAGTTCCATGACAAAATAGGGGCGACCTGTCTCGGTGGTGCCGGCATCGAGTACTCTGGCAATGTTGGGGTGATCCATCATCGCCAGCGCCTGCCGCTCGGCTTCGAAGCGGGCCACCACCGCCTTGGTGTCCATACCCAGCTTGATAACCTTGAGCGCGACTCGACGGCGGACCGGTTCAGTCTGTTCGGCGACATAGACAACGCCGCACCCGCCTTCCCCAAGTCGTTCCATCAGCTTGTAGCGGCCGATGGTCTGGCCGACGGATTCATCCCCGGCATCGGGGTGATCGATTTTTACGGTCGCGGTGTTTGCAGGCGTGCCTGAGGGGAGCAACTCGCCGGGCTCATCGTGCGCAGCCAGGAGGGCTTCGAGGCGTTGGCGCAAGGCCAAATCACCGGCGCAAGCCTGCTCCAGAAAGGCCCGGCGCCCGGCGCCCGGCGGCAACTCGACTGCCGCGCGAAACAGCGCTTCTTCGCGTTTTTGAGGCGATGGCATGGTTGATTGGGATTCGCTCATTCAATCCTACATGCGCATTCAAGGGACAAAAAGTATTAATAAATTTGCGATATACTTTTCTTGCCCGGCTTACGCATGATGAGGATGAAGTCTATGAATACAACCGAATTTAAATTCTATTGTTCCCACTGTGATCAACCGTTGAAATGCGACCCTTGCCACGCCGGCCGGCAGATTCAATGTCCGGCCTGCCAGCATCTCATCCGCATACCCAATCCACCGGCGGGTACCGGGTTTACCCACGTGCAACCGGAATCCGGCCACACTTGGGACACATATTTGCCGAAGGGCCGCAAAGCCTGATTCATCCGGGGAATCGGATGGTCAGTTCGGCGCCGAACCGCGCATCTCGACCGTGAGCCAGGCCCGGGCATAGGCCCACCACTGCTTGGCCGTGGGGACAGCGATGCCAAGGGCCGCCGCGGTTTCCTCGAAATTCATGCCGACAAAATACCGCAGCTTCACCAGCTCCGCCTTACGCGAATCAACCGCATTGAACTTTTCCAGTGCCTCATTGACTAGGAGCAGGCTGTCGTCATCCAAAGCAGGGGAAGGAATTTCAATCTCGTCCAAATCCATCGGCGCGACGCCGCCTCCGCGCTTGGCCGCCAGCCGCCGGCGCGCGCGGTCGATCAGGATGCGGCGCATCGCCTCGGCCGCGGCGCCGAAGAAGTGGGCGCGATTTTCGAAGCGGGCAGCCTCATCACCGGCAAGCCGCAACCATACTTCATGTACCAGCGCGGTTGGCTGTAACGTATGGCCGTGGAATTCGTTGGCCATCTTTTGAGCGGCAAGTCGGCGGAGTTCCTCGTAAACCAGCGGAAGCAGTTCTTCAGCGGCTTTGGGATCGCCAGCGGTTGCGGCCTGAAGAAGCCTGGTGACTTCAGACATGTTGCGAGCAGACTAGCGAAAATGGATGATTGCATCCAGCTTCCGTTGCACCACGTCTTCGGCCAGCGTGAGATGTTCAATGCCGAAAATCCCCGTCAGCGTAGCGACCATTTTTCCCGATTCATGACGGAACAGGTGTTCCACCACCTCGGAGACTTCCGGTGGTTTATCGCTCCCGGCCTGGAATTCTGTTTGCACAACTCCACGAACTTAACCTCCCGCCATCGCGCCAACGACCAGGAGCGGTTCCTCACCTTTGGCGATCGCGTCGGGCAATTGAGCCTCCGGCGGTTCGTGGGACCAATCCTCTTTGCAGGCAAAAAATCTCACGAACGGGCGGCGCTTCAACGTGCCGTGCTCGCGAATCGTCCCGCGCAACGTTGGATAACGCGCCTCCAGCGCGTCGAGCACGGCGCGCAACGTCACCGGTCCTTCAATTTCAAGCTGCACCTCGCCGTCCACGCGCGCCAGGTTGCGCAAATGAAATGGAAGTACGACGCGAATCATGACAGTAGTGGCACGGGCGTCCCGCCCGTGTGTTTCGGATTTTCATCGAACGGGCAGGACGCCCGAGCCACTAATAAATCGCAATTCATCGCAACGTTTGCACTTCCACCGACAGCACCGCCGGCAGGTCGCGCACGGCGGGATTCCACGAGCCGCCGCCGTCGGCCGAAACATAAACCTGCCCGCCGGTCGTCCCGAAATACACTCCGCACTGTTCGAGCGAGTCCACAGCCATCGCGTCGCGTAACACGTTCACGTAACAATCGCGCTGTGGCAGGCCTTTCGTGAGCGGTTCCCATTCGTTGCCGCCGGTTTTGCTGCGATAGACGCGCAATTTTCCGTCCGGCGGAAAATGCTCCGAATCGCTCTTGATGGGCACGACGAAAATGGTTTCCGGTTCGTGCGCGTGAACGTCAATCGGGAAGCCGAAGTCGGTTGGCAAATTGCCGCTGACTTCGCGCCATTGTTCGCCGGCATTGTCGCTGCGCAGCACGTCCCAGTGCTTTTGCATGAACAGCACGTCCGGCCGCAACGGGTGCATGGCGATGCGATGCACGCAGTGGCCCACTTCTGCGTCCGGGTCGGGCAGTTCGTAAAGCGACTTCAATCCCTTCGTAATCGGCTTCCAGGTTTTTCCGCCGTCGTCGGTGCGGAAGCATCCGCCTGCCGAAATGGCGACGTAAATCCGCTTCTCATTTTTCGGGTCGAGCAGAATCGTGTGAACGGCCATGCCGCCCGCGCCCGGTTGCCAGAGATTTCCCTTTGCTTTGCGCAATCCGGAAAGTTCCTGCCACGTTTTGCCGCCGTCCACCGTCTTGAAAATCGCCGCGTCCTCCACGCCGGCATAGGCGGTGTCTGGGTCGGTCAACGAAGGTTCGATATGCCACACGCGTTTGAACTCCCACGGATGCTGCGTGCCGTCATACCACTTGTGCGTGCCCACCTCGCCCGCATACACGAATTTGTTGCTCTCGCCTTTGGGCATGCCCTCCGGGCTTTTCAACTCCGCCGGGCTGCTGCCGGGCGTGTTCCAGGTTTTTCCGCCATCATCGGAACGCTGGATGATTTGGCCGAACCAACCGCTCGTTTGCGACGCGTAAATCCGGTTCGGGTCCGCGGGCGAACCTTTGACATGGTAAATTTCCCAACCCGCGAAATGCGGGCCGCTGACTTTCCATTCCTTGCGCTTGCCATCCGAAGTAAGAATGAACGCACCCTTCTTTGTGCCGACCAAGACTCGGATTTTGCTCATAGGTTTCCTCTGGTTGGGTTGTAGGTTGTTATTTTCGTAAGAGTGCAAAGGCGAAGTCGCCCTTGACCTTGCCGGTGATGGCCAGATGAATCCACAGCATGGCGTAAGGTTCGAGCCAGCGGGCGACGGTCAGATTGCCGGCGTCAATCGTCTCGAAGCCGAGCGGTTCGACCAACTGCATCACCACCGGCTTCCGCGGGCCGTCGCCGCAGACGAACATCACCGGTTTGACGGCGACGGGAAATTGGGGCGCGTCCATGAGCCGGAAGCCGACCTGGTTCATGGCTTTGAAAACCTGCGCTCCTTTCGCCCATTCGGCGACGCGCTCCGCGCCCGAAGTGGTTTGCCCCAGTTCCAACCCGCTGATGTCCGGTTTGAGCGGATTGGTGCAGTCCACGACAATTTTGTCCTTCAAATCACCGCACGCCCGGATCGCCGCCTCCGTGCCGTTCCACGGTGTTGCCAGAACAACGACTTCCGACACGCGGGCCGCTTCGAGGTTTGTGGTCACGCGCGCCGGGGAAGTTTCCTTGGCCAGATCGCGGGCTTTGGCGCTGGCCGGGTCTCGAACGCCGAACGCGATTTCGTGTCCGCGCTTGAGCCAGGCGCGGCCCAAGGTGGCTCCGACGTTTCCGGCTCCGATGATGGCGATTTTCATAATTTTCCTCCTCCTATGGTTGTTTGTATGCTTGTTTCAGCTTGGCAATGTCAAGTTTCTCCATTTGCAACAAAGCTTCCATCACGCGCTGCAATTTCACGGCATTTTTGTCGCTCAATAATTCCGGCAAAATCGTGGGAACAATCTGCCACGAAATTCCGTATTTGTCCTTCAGCCAGCCGCATTGCACCTCTTTGCCGCCGGCGGAGAGTTTCTCCCAGAAATAATCAATTTCCTTTTGCGTATTGCAATTGACGACGAATGAAATCGCTTCGTTGAACTTGAATTCCGGCCCGCCGTTGAGCGCCACGAATTTTTGCCCGGCAATTTCAAACGCGACGGTCATTACCGAACCTTTGGGTTTGTCGGCAACTCTTTCGCCTTCTTCGCCGTAACGCGCGACGTTCAGGATTTTCGATTTCTTGAAAATAGAAGTGTAAAACTCCGCGGCTGCTTCCGCCTGATCGTCGAACCACAGGAACGGGGTGATTTTTTGCATAATCTCCATTCACGCTTTCGCCAGATAATCGGCGAGTTGCTCGAACGTGCCGCTCCAGCCCTGCTTCATGCCGCCGTGCGACGAGTCAAAGGTTTTCCGCTCCTCGTCCGTTGGATTCAATGGCAGCCACTGCACGGTGAGCAATGTCCTGCCATTTTGTTCCGCGAACGTGACGGTCGAGAGCATTTCCAGCGGCCAAGTGGGACTCATCGGATGCCGGGTGATGCCGCCCGCTTCATCCGAGAAGGAATGAACGAATACGAACCGCTCCGGTTTGACGATTTCTCGAAAGACCCATTTGCCCCACATCTCGTGGCCATCCGGGGAGCGCAGGCAGGAGTGACAGATCCCGCCCGGTCGAAAATCCATTTTGGCAACCGGCATCGTGAAACCTTTTGGCCCGAACCATTGCATCAGGCGTTCACGTTCTGTCCATGCCTTCCAAACCAGCTCGCGCGGCGCATCGAACGTGCGCGAGATGATGAATGGCTGCACAGCAGGATCTTTGCTGGTTGTCGTCATATTTTCAGCTCCCGTTGATCAGGTGGGGGCGACGCAGCAGCGCCGCCCTACCGATCGTTTTTGCCTCAATACATCTTGGCTGACCATTACGTAGTCGCTTCCGCGAGCTGCGCTTCAGGAATGGCTTCTCCCGAGAGCGGGCATTGATCCATGACCGGCCGGACTTCGACCTTGGCGCCATACGCCAGCCCCGGACATTCCTGGGCAATCGCCACGGCTTCGTCGAGGCTGTTCACGTTCAGCAGGAAGTAACCGCCGATGGCTTCCTTGGATTCGGCGAACGGCCCGTCGGCGACGACTCGCCCGTTTTTCCCGGAGACGATTTTGCCCTCGCGTTCCAGCGGGTTTCCCGCAACGGCCTTGCCCTGCCCGGTCAGCCGTTTGAACCAGGCCATCCATCGGTCTGAAACCTGTTGCATTTCCTCCGGCGAAAGGCCCTTGTGCCAGTCGGTTCCGCGGAATATCAGCATGTATCCATTTTTTGTCTGTGTGCTCATATTTTTCCTTTCGTTTGTTGGTTGATGATTTTTGGTCATTCAATAATACAACGAATGAGAAAAAGCAATCTGGACAATTATTTTGCCTTTTCGTTCCTTTCCCAAAGGGCGAAGGTGTTGCCCTCCGTGTCCTGGCAGACGGCGAAATAGCCCATCTGCGGCACGGCCATCTTCGATACGCAGACTTTGCCGCCCAGCTTTTCCACCAGCGCGGCGGATTTGGCCACGGACGCCACATTGACATAGTTGGTGATGGATTGCCCCGGAAGCTTGCGCTTCATCAAGCCGCCGTTGGGGGAGGCGTCCGCGCCGCCCGTGTCAATGTGCTGGTAATCCGGCATCGCGGGCAGCGGATTGATCTTCCAGCCGAACAACTTGCTGTAAAACGTCCTGGCGCGTTCGGGCTTGTCCGCCGGGATTTCAAACCAGACGATGCCGGCCGCCGTCTTTTTCTTTGATGTGCTCATGTTCTGCCTTTCTTGTTGAGTTGTTTTTATCCTTTCAATAAGACGACGAACGAGCAGCCGCGTTCAGGACAAATTTGAAAACTTTTTTCGCGGTTGGCAGCGGACGGTGACCCAAGGCAGCTCGGCGTCATTTTTTCTTCCGGCGAATCAAACTTTCCGCCTTCCGCTGCCGTTGTTTGAGTCGGCGCATCAAAGCTTCACTGCGTTTCATTTCCTGCTCACGGTCTTCAGGCGTAGCGGGAGCCAGATAACCAACACCAGTTTTCGAGAGAAGAGGTTCGGGTTTGTAACGATGAACGTTCGCCAAGGCGCTTTCCAGAATGTCTTTGTCGGTCAGATATTCGAGCAAATCAGTTCGCAACCTGAACTTCCGCGATTTCCGCCTAGTTTTCATGGCCGCATCATGGACATTATCGCCTGTCTGACGCATTGAATAGCGCGTCAATTTTCTTTCGCACGTTTTCATCCATACGGATCAACGGTGGCCACGCGCGCTTGAATCCCTCTCCTGCCAACTTCTTGGTAGCATCAATCCCCAGCTTCGAGCCGATTGCCATTTCGGAAGTGGCATGATCCAAAACGTCCGCCGGGCCTTTCGTAAAAATGCTGTCGCGTTGCGGATCGGTGTTGGCGCAGAGATGGAACAGGACGTCGCGGGTGTTGTGCACGTCCACGTCGTCATCCACCACCACGATGTATTTCGTGAACATCATCTGGCCCATGCCCCAGAGGCCATGCATGATTTTGTAGGCCTGCATCGGGTAAGTCTTCCTGATGCTGACGAAAACGAGATTGTGGAACACGCCCTCCGCCGGCAGCGCGATGTCCACGATTTCCGGGAAATTCATCTTGAACACCGGCAGGAACAATTTCACGCTCGCGCCGCCGATGTAAAAATCCTCCATCGGCGGCATGCCGACAATCGTCGCCGGATACACCGCATCCCTGCGATGCGTGATGGCGGTGACGTGAAAGACCGGATACGGCTCGGGCAACGTGTAATAGCCGGTGTGGTCGCCGAACGGGCCTTCCTCGCGCAACGGCTCCTTCGGGTCCACATAACCTTCAACAACGAAATCCGCGTTGGCGGGAACTTCGAGGTCGTTCGTCTCGCATTTGACGAGTTCGACGGATTTTTTGCGGAGATAACCGGCCAACAGGAATTCGTCGAGACCGTCCGGCAGCGGCGCGGTGGCAGCAAAGGTGAACACGGGGTCGCCGCCGAGAAAAATGCTGACCGGCATGCGCGTGCCGGTTTCGTAATAACGCCGCCCGTGCCGTGCGCCGACCTTCTGGAGTTGCCAGTGCATGCCGGCGGTGCGGTCATCGTAAATCTGGATGCGATACATGCCGACGTTGCGCTCGCCGGTGTCGGGGTCCTTCGTAACCACGCAGGGAAGTGTAATAAATCTGCCCCCATCTAATGGCCAGCACTGTTGAATCGGAAGATTCAAAAGAGTTGGCTGGTGGGGCGAGGCTACTGACGAGCCGACACTTTCGCCGGACCGGCTCGCGAGGACGCTCGCCCCACCAAGAATATCGGGCGCTTTGGGCCAGCTCTCAACTCTCGTCTTTCGACTCTCGTCAAATTTATGGATGACTTCCTTGCACGGGCCATCTTTCACGAGCTTCGGTTTGGCGTGGCGCAATTCGAGCGCCTGGCCGAGCAGCTTGATCGCGTCCCGAAAACTCGTGGGCGGTTTGGCCTTCATCAACGCGCCGAGTTCGTTCGCCACTTCGTCCACGGACTCCGCGCCCATGCTCATGGCCATGCGCTTGTGCGAACCCATCGTGTTGATGGCGAGCGGAAACGGAGAGACTTCACCGTTGACGGTTGGCTTCTCGAACAGCAACGCCTTGCCGCCGCCGGGCGATTTCATTTCGCGGTCGGCCAGTTCGGTGATTTCGAGTTCGGTGGCGACTGGCTGCGAAATGCGTTTCAACTCGCCAGCCTTGTCAAGCCGGGCGACAAAATCGCGGAAGGAATCAAAGGCCATACGCGCGCGAGGCTAACAGAATTGCGGCCGCTGGCAATGCGGCGAAAATCAGTCTGTAGGCACAGATTGTTGTTTGCGTTCGTGAAACCGTTGCCGTCAAACGAGACCTGAACGTCGCCCTCCATTTTTACTTCGCCATCATGGTCGGACCGGGCGACAAGCCATGCGCGCGAAGCTGGCAAAAAGTGCGCAGGCGGCAACACCGTGGCATCTAATTTGCTATTACCCGGACTTTACCAATGTCTTTAACATGAAAAGCAAAATCCATATTGGTGGATTCATTCTTTTTTTGTTTGAATTCGCTGCGGCAACGATGGTGGGCGCCCAAGGCACGCTTTACGTGTCCAGCCTTGGTACAACCAATCCCATTTTCGTTGGCTTGGGGGCCAATTACTTGATGGCGCAGCCTTTTGAGACCGGTCCGGCATCTTCGGTATATACCCTTGATTCCGTACAGATGCTGATGCTGGTGACGGGGACCTCAAGCGGTTACAACCTTCAAGTTTCACTCTACAGCGACAACGGCGGCGAGCCTGGATCCAATCTCACGGCACTTAACGGTTCGGACCCGACTTCCAGCGGTGTTTGCACCTATACCGCGTCGGGTGTCGCACTGGCTCCTTCGACGACTTATTGGATTTTGGTCACGTCCGGACTTGTGCAAAACGGTTTCCCGGTTTTTTTGTGGGGAGCCACCCAATCCACCAACTATGTGTCAAGCAACGGTTGGGGTTTGGGCGCTCCTTTGTATTCCACTGATTCGGTAAACTGGCAGGCGGCGCCTTATTACGCCGGTCAAATCGCGATACGTGGAACCGTGCCGGAACCTCCTCCGTGCTTGCTGGTGGGATTGGGATTGGCAATGGTTCTTTTCCGCCGCAGAAAATAGATCCAAATTTACTTCGGCAGCAAATCGGCCACCAGCGCGCGTTCTTCCGTCAATTCCTTCACGGTCGCGTCAATTTTCGCGCGGCTGAATTCATTGACTGAAA
>Ga0074044_10000804_pt1 | contig 29421 bp, 22 predicted proteins | sample BogForMeECP23OM1_FD_94443 | JGI IMG/M metagenome (GOLD analysis project Ga0074044, IMG submission 94443) | Bog forest soil microbial communities from Calvert Island, British Columbia, Canada - Bog Forest MetaG ECP23OM1 | ecosystem: Environmental > Terrestrial > Soil > Wetlands ...
CCTTCACCGACCGGGCGGCGGCGCGCGCCGCGCGGGACAAGGCGCTGAGCTGGAACTGCGAGCGCGCGATCGTCGCGCACGGCGAATGGACGCGCTCCGGCGGACAGGATTTCCTGAAACGCGCTTTTGCCTGGCTGGGGCGTTAATTCGATGCGTCGGAATCCGGGGTAAATCGCCGGGCGCCGCGGCGTTGTAGCCGCGCTCGCTGAGCGCGGCAGACGCGGCCAACGGCCGCGTCTACCGCGAATCTGCGGTCAAGGTTCCGCCATTATTCCTTGACCTTTTCGGAAGCGAGTTGACATCGTGCGGCGTCATTGAGCGCTGATTCTCGATGGCTCGATCGCCGGACAGGCATTCGCTTACAGCGGCAAAGGGATTGCACGGCTCGCCTGTCCGCGCCTGATGCGAAGCGGACGCCGACCCGAATGGTCGGTTTGACTTGGATGGATCTGATGGAGCAGGCGCTACCGTATCCGGCGAAGGCAGGCGATCAGCCGCTTCTCGTGGCCTCTCGACCGAGCCCGCAGGAGGAGCGGCGCGTCGGCCTTCTCGTCCTCTGCCTTCTCGCGCTCTTCATCGGCGTGTTTACCGGATTCGGCGCCGTGGCGCTGCGTGCGCTGATCGGGCTCATCCACAACGGCTTCTACAACGGCGTCCTCAGCTTCCACTACAACGCCAACTTCCTCGAGGGACCGAGCCGTTTCGGCGATTTCCTGTTGTTGTCGCCGATCGTCGGCGGCGTCATCGTCGTCTATCTGGTGCAGCGCTTCGCGCCCGAGGCCAAGGGGCACGGCGTGCCCGAGGTGATGGACTCGATCTTCTACGGCGGCGGCAACATCCGCTGGCAGGTCGCGGTCATCAAGTCGCTGGCCTCGGCGCTGTCGATCGGCAGCGGAGCGGCGGTCGGGCGGGAAGGCCCGATCATCCAGATCGGCGCGGCGCTGGGATCGGCCTTCTCGCAAGTCATCGGGCTCTCGACCTTTCAGAAGGTGACGCTGCTCTCCGCCGGCGCCGGCGCCGGCATCGCGGCGACTTTCAACACGCCGCTTGGCGGCGTTTTGTTCGCGCTCGAAATCCTGCTGCCCGAGGTCTCCAACCGGACCTTTCTTCCGGTCGTCGTCGCGACCGGCGCCGCGACATTGATCGGCCGAATCCTGATCGGGCCGGACCCCGCTTTCATCGTTCCCGAGATCCAGTTTCCCCTGGCGCAGTCCTTCAGCTTCCAGGAGGGGCTGGCGTTCGTGGTTCTCGGCGCGCTCTGCGGAGTGGCCGCCTGGGCGTTCATCCGCCTGCTCGTGGTCATGGAGGACAATTTTCCGCGCCTGCCGGGCGGCGTCTATGTGCAAAACATCGTCGGCATGGCGGCAGTCGGCCTCATGATGGTCGTCCTCACGCGCGCCTTCGGGCATTCCTACGTCGACGGCGTCGGCTACGGGGTCATTCAGTCAGTCCTCGATGACCAGATGACCGCGGCGGGACTCCTCGCGCTGTTGTTCGGCCTGAAGCTTCTCGCCACCACGATCAGCCTCGGCTGCGGCGCCTCGGGCGGAATCTTCTCGCCCTCGCTCTTTCTCGGCGCGACGCTCGGCGCCGCCTTCGCGGCGGTCGCCGGCTTCGTGCTTCCGCATGCGGGCCTGACGCTTCCGTCGGCGGCGATCGTAGCCATGGCGGCGATGGTCGGCGCCGGAACGGGCGGCGTCATGACGGCGATCGTCATGGTGTTCGAGATGACGCGCGACTACGCGATCATCGTCCCGGTCATCGTCGCCGTCGCGGTGGCGGCGGGCGTCCGGCGCTCGCTGATCGGCGAAACGATCTACACCGTCAAGCTTCGTCACCGCGGCCACCGCATCCCCAAGGAGCGCCGGATGAATCTCTACCTGGTGAAGCAGGCGCAGGACGTCATGGAGCGCCGGTTCATCCTGGCCAAGGCCGGCACGACGCTGAACGAAGCGATCGACCCCGACGAGGTGGAGGACGATCTGCGCGCCATCGTGGTCGAGCGCGAGGGACGGATCGCCGGTCTCGTCAACCCGCGCTCCGGCCTCTGGCGCGAGGCCCGAACCAATCCGACCGCGCTGGTCGACCGGTTCGTCGAAAAGCGCCCCGCCCTTTGCCGCGACACCGACCTCCTGAGCCTCGCGCTGGCGAGGCTGAAACGCCATCGGTCCGGCGCAGCGATCGTCTTTCACGGCGCGGGCCGGCCGAGGGCGAGCGACGTCGTCGGCGTCATCACCAAGCGGGCGATCGCCGACGCGGTCATCGACGACGTCGCGGATTGAGGGAGGGCCGACGCGCCGGAAGCCGTCCGGCCGATGGCGGCCGATTTGCGGGCCTCGCTATGGCTTCAGCCGTTCCAGCAGCGCCTTGGCCTGTGCGACCTCGGGGAGTTCGACAGTCGGCGAAAACCCTTTCAACGCAGGTGCGAGCACGGCGCGCGTGTCGGCGTCGCGACCCGTCGCGGCATAGAGTTTTGCGAGCGACAGCGCGGCGCGCAATGCGAAGGTGCGCGCCTTCTGATTGTGCGCGATGTCGAGGGCCGCAAGGAAAGCCTCCTCCGCCGGCGCCGGATGAGCGGCGTCCTGCTTGAGCAGGATTTCGCCGCGCGTATGATGCGCCTCCGCGTCGAACCAGCGCTGGCCGGTTCGCTCTGACGTGGCGAAGGCGGTCTCGAGGGTCGCCAAACCGCCCTCGACATCGCCCTCTTGAGCCTCGGCATTGGCCAGGACGGTCTTGAAGACCCCATCAAACATGGCGACGTTTTGCTCGCGGAGCAGGACTAAGCCGTCGCGCATAACCGCCAGGCCGGCCACGCCCTCGCCGGCCTGCCGAGTGGCCCAACCCCGCAAGAATACGCCGAACGCCTGCCACAGCTTCAGATCGTGCTCGCTCGCGAGATGGGCGAGCGCGGCGGCGAACGGCGCGGCGCGCGCGAACTCTCCCCGCATCAATTCGAAGATGACCGTGTGAAAGTTCCCGTACGCGATCGACCCGATATGCGCGATCTCGGCCATTCGCGACTTCATGCCCTCGATAAGATCAAGCGCGCGATCGACCTCGCCCAGCGGCCACGCCGCCAGCGCAAAATAGGCCCTCGCCCCAACGCCAGGGTCGTGCCCGAAACGAAAGGCGAGATCGCCGTCGCGCTCAGGATTGAACCCGGCGAGCGCTGGTTCGAAATGACCGCACGCGCCGACGTAGTCGCCTTCGACCCAGTTGGTGATGCCGCAGACGCGATGCGCGACGCCGGCTTCCGGCGAATCGGGCTGACCCTCGACTTGGCGCAGGAACGTCGCGGCATGCGCCCGCATCGAACCCAACTCGCCTCGCAAACAGCTTCCGACCCACAAGCCGTAAACCGCGCCCAATCGCTCGGGCGCATCCTTACCGGCGGCCGCGGTCTCCTGCGCACGGGCGAACGCCGCCGCCGTCTCCGGCGCGTGATAGCCGCGCGAGGCGATGAGCGCGTTGCCATAGGCCACTTGCAGCTTCAGCTTCCCGCCCGTCGCCGACCCGTCGCCCAGCGCCTCCGTCATCTCGATCGCCTTGCCCAGATGCGCGATCGCCTCCTTGAACGCGGAGCGGCGCAACGCGAGATCGCCCGCCTTGCCCCAATATTCGATCGCGGGCGCCGTCATGCCGGCCTGCGTGAAGTGATGGGCGAGCAGTTCCGGTTCCATCTCGGCGAGGCCCGGGAATCCTTCGCGCAGGGTCTCGGCGAGGCGCCGGTGCAAGGTCTTGCGACGGCTCTTCAAGAGGCTCTCATAGGCCGTGTCTTGCACCAACGCGTGCTTGAAGGTGTAGCGCGACGCGGGCGGTTCGCCCGAACGAAACACCAGCTCTGACTCGTCTAACAGCGCGAGCGCGTTTCTCAGCGAGCCCTCGTCGCGCTCATAAACGGCCCTGAGCAGGCCGTAGGAGAATTCGCGCCCGATCGCCGCGCCGATCTGCGCGATCTCCTTGACCGTCTCGAGGCGATCGAGACGCGCCATCAACGAGTCCTGGAGGGTCGAGGGAATCGCGAGCGCCGGCAGCGGGCCGTCGAGGCGATAGCGCTCGCCCTCCTCGATCAGCAGCCCGGATTCGAGCACGTTCTTGGTGAGTTCCTCCACGAACAGCGGCACGCCGTCGGTCTTGGCGACGATCTGCGCCAGCACCTCCGCGGGCAGCTTGCGCCCGCCCGTGACGCGATCGACCAAAATCTCCGCCTCGGAAGGATCGAGGCGATGCAGCGCGAACGTCGCGACATCGGGGTGGCCGGTCCAGGGCATAAAATCCGGACGGTGAGTGATGAGCATCAGCACGGGCAGTCGGCGCACGCGCTCGATCGCGAGACCGAGCAGTTCGAGCGAAGTCGCGTCGGCCCAATGCGCGTCCTCGAACAGCATCAGCACCGGTTTTTGTCTGGCGAGCCCCTCCATCTGATCGAGCAGGGCCGAGAGGGTCCGGCGGCGTTGCTGGCCCGGAGAAAGGCCGAGCGGCGGATAGCGATTATCCAACGGGATCGAGAGCATCGAGGCGATGAGGGGGGCGACTTCGTTGATCCGGTCGGTCACCAGACCCAACACCGCATCGAGCTTGTCGAGTTTGACCGCCGGATCGTCTTCCGGCGCGAAGCCCGCCGCGCGTTGAAAATGTTGTACGAAGGGGTAGAGCGCGCTGTCGCTGTGGTAGGGCGAGCATTGATAGCGCAGACGCTTGTGCGGCTCGTCGGCGATCGTCTCTGTGAGCCAAGCCGCGAGGCGGGACTTGCCAATGCCCGCCTCGCCAGACACCAGCACGATCTGGCCCTCGCCCGCCCTCGCCTTGGCCCATTGCCGAAGTAGGAGTTTGGTCTCTTCTACCCGCCCCGCCAGCTCGGTCAACCTCGCCGAGTGCGCGGCCTCGAACCGGCTCTCGCTCGCCGAAACGCCAACCGCCGCCCACGCCTCGACCGGCTCCGCGAGGCCCTTGACCGCATGCCGGCCGAGATCGCGCAAGCGGAACCGATCGCCGAGCAGCCGGCGCGTCGACGCGGACACCACGACGCCGCCCGGCTCCGCGATGCCCTGCAGACGAGCAGCCAGATTGGGCGTGTCGCCGATTACGGCCTGCTCCTGCGCCGAGCCCCGCCCCACGAGATCGCCGACCACGACGAGGCCGGTCGCGATGCCGATCCGCACGGCGAGCTTTTCGCGCGCGAGCGTCCAAAGTCCCGACACCGCTTCGGCGATTTCCAACCCCGCATGGACCGCCCGCGCGGCGTCGTCCTCGTGGGCGCGTGGGAAACCGAAATAGGCGACGATGCCGTCGCCCAGGAATTTGGCGACGAAGCCGTCATAGCGCGCAACGACGCCCGAACAAGCGTCTTGATAGGCGCGCATGACTTGGCGCATGTCCTCCGGATCGAGCCGCGCCGACATCGCGGTCGACCCGACGAGGTCGCAGAACATGACTGTCAACTGACGGCGCTCGGCGGACTCCTCGGAGCGCGGCGGGGACGATCGCCCCGCCGCCGCCGGCGGGCTCAGATCGGCGATAGCCTTCTGAAGGCGCTTTCGGTGCCCCAGGAGCACGCCGAGCTTTTCTAAATCTGCGTCGTTCAGAGCAGGCAGGACTTCGGCGTCAATTCCGTTATCGCGAAACGTCGACTCGTATTGGTCGAGCCCGAGACTTCGCAGCCAATCTCCCACGTCCATGGCAGCGTTTCCCGGCGGCATGTGCCGCGTGATCTGCCCCGAGCAGAACACGTATATTGTAGCCCCGTCGCCGCGCGCCGCCAAATCCAACGGTCGGCATGTGAAGCGACGCGTCTCGAGCCAATCTTGGGAGATCCTAACCTTCTCCCCGCGAGCGGGGAGTAGGGATGCTCGGCAAATCCAGCCCCTTCTCCCGCGCGCATTCGATCGCGATCTCATAGCCCGCGTCCGCATGCCGCATGACGCCCGTGGCGGGGTCGTTCCACAACACCCGCGCGATGCGGCGCGCGGCCTCCGGCGTGCCGTCGCAGACGATGACCACGCCCGCGTGCTGGGAGAAGCCCATGCCGACGCCGCCGCCGTGATGGAGCGACACCCAGGTCGCGCCCGAGGCGCAGTTGAGCAGCGCGTTCAGCATCGGCCAGTCGGAGACCGCGTCCGAGCCGTCCTTCATCGCCTCGGTCTCGCGGTTGGGCGAGGCGACCGAGCCTGAGTCGAGATGGTCGCGGCCGATGACGATCGGCGCCTTCACCGCGCCCTTCGCCACCATGTCGTTGAAGGCGAGGCCGAGGCGGTCGCGGTCGCCTAAGCCCACCCAGCAGATGCGCGCCGGCAGCCCCTGAAATTTTATCCGCGCGCGCGCCATGTCGAGCCAGTTGTGCAGGTGGGCGTCGTCCGGCATCAGCTCCTTCACCTTGGCGTCGGTGCGGTAGATGTCTTCCGGGTCGCCCGACAGCGCGACCCAGCGGAACGGGCCAATCCCTTTGCAGAAGAGCGGCCGGATATAGGCCGGCACGAAGCCCGGAAAGTCGAAGGCGTCCTTGGCGCCCTCCTCGAACGCCATCTGGCGGATGTTGTTGCCGTAGTCGACGGTCGGGACGCCTGCCTTATGGAATGCGAGCATCGCGCGCACGTGCTCGGCGATGGAAGCTTTCGCCGCGCGCTCGACGCCCTTCGGGTCGCTCGCGCGGCGCTCCTCCCACTCCTGCAGCGTCCAGCCCTTCGGCAAATAGCCGTTGACCGGATCGTGCGCCGAGGTCTGGTCGGTGACGATGTCGGGTTTTACGCCGCGGCGCGCCAGCTCGGGCACGATTTCCGCCGCGTTGCCGAGCAGCGCGACCGAGATGGCTTTGCGCTCTTTCGTCGCCTTGCCGATGATCGAAAGCGCGTCGTCGAGATCCTTCGCCGCGACGTCGACGTAGCCGGTGCGCAGACGGAATTCGATGCTGGACGGCCGGCATTCGACAGCCAGCATCGAGGCGCCGGCGAACGTCGCCGCGAGCGGTTGCGCTCCGCCCATCCCGCCCAGGCCCGCCGTGAGAATCCACTTGCCGGAAAGGTCGCCGCCAAAATGCTGGCGGCCCATCTCGGCGAAGGTCTCGTAGGTGCCCTGGATGATGCCCTGCGAGCCGATATAGATCCACGAGCCCGCGGTCATCTGGCCGTACATCATGAGGCCCTTGCGATCGAGCTCGTTGAACTGATCCCAGGTCGCCCAGTGCGGCACGAGATTCGAGTTGGCGATCAGCACCCGCGGCGCGTCGGGGTGGGTGCGGAAGACGCCGACGGGCTTGCCCGATTGCACGAGCAGGGTCTCGTCGGCCTCGAGACGGCGGAGCGTCGAAACGATCCGGTCAAAAGCCTGCCAGTCGCGCGCGGCGCGCCCGATGCCGCCATAGACGACGAGCTCGCCGGGCCTTTCTGCGACGTCCGGGTCGAGGTTGTTCATCAGCATCCGCAAGGGCGCTTCGGTGAGCCAGCTCTTCGCGGTCCGCTCGGGGCCGCGCGGGGCGCGGATGACGCGCATGTTGTCGAGGCGGGCGGAAACGGTCATGAGGCGGGCCTTTCGGAAGGGTGCGAGGGCGATTTCATTGCCAGCGTCGTCATTGCGAGGAGCCGTCATTGCGAGGAGCGCAGCGACGAAGCAATCCAGCATCAGACGCCGGCGGCTCTGGATTGCTTCGCTGCGCTCGCAATGACGGCAGAATCGTCTCCAGCACGCGGCGCAAAGTCGCCCGCGTACGGGCCGCGCGCCCGTCGTCGATCGGCTGCGGCCAGTTGGCAGGCGAAGGGAAGTCGGGTTCGAGCATGTAGCCGCGGCAGGCGAGTTCGAGCTGGATCGCCTCGATTCCCTCGCCCGGCTTGCCGTAGCAGCGGGTGATCCAGCCGCCCCGGAAGCGGCCGTCGACGACAAAACTCTGCCCGCTCGCGGCGATCGCGGCGCCGAGCGCCTCCCGCAGTTTCGGGCTGCAGCTCGAGCCGCCGTTTGTCCCGAGATTGAACACCGGCAGCTCGCCGTCGAAGAGCCGCGGAATGCGGGAGCGGATCGAGTGCGCGTCGAACAGCGCGACGCGAGAATGGCGCTTGCGCAACCGCGCGATCTCGGCGCCGAGCGCCCCGTGATAGGGATCGAAGAAGGCTCGCCTGCGCTTGGCGATCCCCGCAGCGCCCGGCGCCTCGCCCGGCCGATAGAGCGGCTCGCCGTCGAAGGTCGTCGTCGGGCAGAGTTCGGTCGTCGTGCGGCCGGGATAGAGCGACGCGCCGCTCGGGTCGCGGTTGACGTCGATGATCGACCGCGACAGGTGCGTTCGGACGAGCGTCGCGCCGAGGGGCTCGACGAAATCGTAGAGTTCGTCGAGCCGCCAGTCGGCGTCCTTGCGGGCGAGCCATGGGCTGACGAAGCGCGATTCATACTCTCCGAGGTCGACGCCGCCATGCGGAATGCTGACGACGAGCGGCGCCTCGCCGCGCCTGACCTCGAGCCAGTCCGGGCGCTTGTCGCTCATCGCGCCGCCTCCACAACGGGCAGGAGCGCTTCGCCAACCGCCTCGGCGATCGCGCCTTCGCGCGCGAGCCGCGACGCCGCCAGGATGTCGGGGTGAAAGTAGCGGTCGTCGTCGAGATGCGGGATGTCGCGGCGGAGCCGGGCGCGCAGCGCCTCGAGCGGCGCGCTCGAACGCATCGGGGCGTGAAAGTCGCATCCCTGCGACGCGGCCAGCCACTCGATGCCGATGACCGAAAAGGCGTTCTCGGCCATTGGCAGAAGCCGCCGCGCCGCATGCGCCGCCATCGACACGTGATCCTCCTGGTTGGCCGAGGTCGGAATCGAGTCGACGCTCGCCGGATAGGCGCGCTGCTTGTTCTCCGACACGAGCGCGGCCGCCGTCACCTGGGCGAGCATGAAACCCGAGTTGAGCCCCGGGTTCGGCGTCAGGAAAGCCGGCAGGCCGGAGAGCGCGGGATCGACCAGCATGGCGATCCTCCGCTCGGCGAGCGAGCCGATCTCGCACAAGGCGAGCGCGATCACATCAGCGGCGAAGGCGACGGGCTCGGCGTGAAAGTTGCCGCCCGACAGCGCCTCGTCGTCCTCGGCGAAGACGAGCGGATTGTCGGAGACGGCGTTTGCTTCGTCGGCGAGCGTGGCCGCGGCCTGACGCAGGAGGTCGAGCGCAGCGCCCATCACCTGGGGCTGGCAGCGCAGGCAATAGGGATCCTGAACCCTCGGATCGCCGAAGCGGTGGGAGGCGCGGATCTCGCTGCCGGCGACCAGCGCGCGCAAAGCTTCCGCGCTCTCGCGCTGGCCGCGATGGCGGCGCAGCGCATGGATGCGCGGGTCGAACGGCGAATCCGAGCCGCGCGCAGCGTCGAGCGACAGCGCGCCGGTCGCGAGCGCGGAGCGGAACAGCATCTCCGCCTCGAAAAGCGCGACGAGCGCGTTGGCGGTCGAGAACTGCGTGCCGTTGAGCAGCGCGAGCCCCTCCTTCGGCTGTAGCGCGAGCGGCTCGAGCCCGACCGCGGCGAGCGCTTCGGCCGCCGGCATCACGCGATCGTCGAGATCTGCCTCGCCGACGCCGATCATGGCGGCGGCCATATGGGCGAGGGGCGCGAGGTCGCCCGAGGCGCCGACCGAGCCCTGCGCGGGAACGACCGGCGTCACGCCGCGATCGAGCATCGCCGCGATGCAGTCGATCGTCTCCGGCCGCACGCCGGAGGCTCCCTGCGCGAGGCTGCCGAGCTTCAGCGCCATCATGAGCCGCGTAATGGGGAGGGACGTCGTCTCGCCGACGCCGGCGGCGTGCGACAGAACGATGTTGCGCTGGAGCCGCGCGAGATCGGCGGGTTCGATCCGCACGCCGGCGAGCTTGCCGAAGCCGGTGTTGATGCCGTAGACGGGCTCGCCGCGCGCGAGAATGCGCTGGACCGCCTCCGCGCTTGCCGCGACTTTCGCCCGGCACGCTGGATCGAGCGCGACCCGCGCGCCGCGCCAGATCGCGCGCCAGTCGCCGAGCCGCGCTTCGCCCGGACGCAACGTCACGGCCATCGGCCCCTCCAGACGCGGGCGTACAAGGGGTTGAAGCCCAGACGATAGACGAGTTCGGCCGGCCGCTCGACCTCCCAGATCGCCAGATCCGCCCATTTGCCGGCCTCGAGCGTCCCCGTCTCGGAGCCGAGGCCGAGCGCCTCGGCCGCATGGCGCGTCACTCCCCGGATGCACTCGTCGACCGTTAGGCCGAACAGCGTCGCGGCCATATTGAGCGCAAGCAGGATCGACGTCAGCGGCGAAGTGCCTGGGTTCGAGTCGGTCGCGACCGCGATCGGGACCCGATGTTTGCGAAACAGCGCGACGGGCGGCGCCTGCCGTTCGCGTACCGTATAGAAGGCGCCCGGCAGGAGGACCGCGACGACGCCGGCCTGCCCCATGGCCATGACGCCCGCCTCGTCCGTATACTCGAGGTGATCGGCCGAAAGGGCGCTGAACTCAGCCGCGAGCGCCGCGCCGCCGCCGTTCGACAATTGATCGGCATGCAGCTTGACCGGCAGTCCGAGCCGCCGCGCCGCGTCGAACACGCGCGCGACTTCGGAACCCGTGAAGGCGATGCGCTCGCAGAAGGCGTCGACCGCGTCGACGAGGTTTTCGCCGGCGAGCACTGGGATCGTCTCGCGGACGACGCCGTCGAGATAGGCCTCGCGCTTCTCTGCGAATTCCGACGGCAGCGCATGCGCGGCGAGAAGTGTGGCGCGGACGGAAACCGGGCGGCGTTCCCCGAGGCGTCGCGCGGCGCGGAGCGACTTGCGCTCGGCCGAGAGTTCGAGGCCGTAGCCGGATTTGACTTCGATCGTCGTCACGCCTTCGGCGATCAGCGCGTCGAGCCGCCTCAGCGCCGAAGAGACCAGGTCCTCTTCGCTCGCGGCGCGCGTCGCGCGCACGGTCGAGAGAATGCCGCCGCCGGCTTTGGCGATCTCTTCGTAGCTCGCGCCGGCGAGGCGCATCTCGAATTCCTCGGCGCGATCGCCGCCGTAGACGAGATGAGTGTGGCAGTCGATGAGTCCGGGCGTGACCCACCGCCCGTCGCAGTCGACGACGCGCGCCTTGGCGCGCCATGCGCCGGGCATGTCGTCCTCCGGGCCGGCGAACGCGATGCGGCCGCCGCGCGAAGCGACCGCCCCTTTGTCGACGGTCGCGAGACCCGGCCCTTCCGGCGCCATCGTCGCGAGGCGCGCGTTCCGCCAGATCGTCTCGACTTCGTTCGCCTGCGGCTGACCCATTTGCGATGTGCTTTCTCGGGCCCCGCTTTATTGCAATACATATCGGATCGAAACGCAAGAAAGCGGATCGGAGAGGCGCTTGACTGTCCTTCACGCCGAAAGCGCGCTTACCCCCGGTGGCTGGAGGTCAGGCGTCCGGCTTGCGATCGACGCGGGAACGATCGCCGCGATCGAAACCGGCGCTTCCGCGCGCGACGGCGACGAGCGGCATGCGATTCTCATTCCCGCTCTCGCGAACCTGCACAGCCACGCCTTTCAGAGGGCGATGGCGGGTCTCGCCGAAACCCGTGGGCCCGGCGCCGACACGTTCTGGACATGGCGCGAGACCATGTACCGCTTCGCCCTCATGATGACGCCGGACGATGTCGAGGCCGTGGCGGCTCAGGTCTATGTCGAGATGCTGGAAGCAGGCTTCGGCGCCGTCGCCGAATTCCACTATCTCCATCATGCGCCGGACGGCGCGCCCTATGCCGACCGCGCGGAGATGGCCGGACGCGTGGTCGCCGCGGCGCGCGAAACGGGCATCGGCCTGACGCTCCTGCCGGTCTTCTACGCACACGCGGGTTTCGGGGCCATGCCGCCGAAACCGGAGCAGCGCCGCTTCATCGCCGACGTCGGCTCCTTCGCCCGCCTGTTCGAAGCCTGCGAACGCCTCGTCGAGGGACGGCCGGACGAGGGGGTCGGCGTCGCGCCGCACAGCCTGCGCGCGGCGACTCCGGCCGAACTCGCCGACGTCGTCGCACTCGCCGGCGAGCGGCCGATCCATATCCACGCCGCCGAGCAGATCGGGGAAGTCGAGGCCTGTGTCGCGTCGCTCGGCGCGCGGCCGGTGCGCTGGCTTCTCGACCACGCGGGCGTCGACCGCCGCTGGTGCCTCGTCCACGCGACGCATATGGAGGCGGGCGAGACGCGGGACCTCGCCGCCTCGGGCGCCGTCGCCGGGCTCTGCCCGGTCACCGAAGCCAATCTCGGCGACGGCGTGTTCAACGCGCGCGCCTATCTCGACGCCGGCGGCCGCTTCGGCGTCGGCTCCGACTCGAACGTTTCCGTTGGCGCGGCGGACGAGCTGCGGCAGCTCGAATATTCCCAGCGCCTCAGCGCGAGATCGCGCAACGTGCTGGCGCGGCTCGGCGGGTCGACCGGGCGCGCGCTGTTCGACGCGACGCTCAACGGCGGAGCGCAGGCGCTTGCCCGCCGCTCGGGCGTGCTCGCGGTCGGCGCGAGCGCGGATTTTTTGACGCTCGACGCCGGTCATCCGACGCTCGCCGGCAAGTCCGGCGACGCAATTCTCGGCGCCTGGATCTTCAGCGCGGGCGCCGCGCTCGTCGACTGCGTGTGGAGCGGCGGACGCAAGGTCGTAAAAAGCGGCCGGCACGCCTCGCGAGAGAGGATCGCGGCCCGGTTCGCCGCGACCATGCGCCGGCTCAGCGCGGCCTGATGACCGTTCCGCCGCCTCGGACGATGACACGGCTTCCGGCCAATTCGATCAGCTCAGCTTCGGCGCGCTCGATCGCGTCCTTCGAGGCCGCTTCGCTGCGCCTCAGGACGAGGTCAGTTGTGTGCGGCGCCAGTAGAAATCCTCATCCTGAGGAGCGCCGAAGGCGCGTCCCGAAGGACGAGGATTTCCGTCCACGCGCCAGTGGCGTGCGACGTCACACCGAGACGACCACCTTGCCGAAGTGGGCCCCCGACTCGAGATGCTTATACGCCTGCTGCGCTTCTTCGAACGGAAAGACCCGATCGACAACCGGGCGAAGCTCCGCCTGCGCGATCGCGGCGTTCATCGCGGCGAACATCTCGAGCGAGCCCACGTAAACGCCCTGCAGGCGGACCACGCGCGACACGAGGAGCGAGGGATTGACCTGTCCGCCCCCGGCGACGAAGCCGATCACGGCGACGACGCCGCCGACGCGGGTCGAGCGGATGGAGCGCTCGAGCGTGTTCGCCCCGCCGACTTCGACCACGAGATCGACGCCGCGGCCGCCGGTCAGTTCGAGCGCCCGCTTGTCCCATTCCGGCGTCTTCCGGTAGTTTATGACCTCGTCTGCGCCAAGGGTCTTGGCGAGCGCCATCTTGTCGTTGCTGCTCGACGCGAGGATGGCGCGCGCGCCGTGCAGCTTGGCGAACTGGAGCGCAAATAGCGACACGCCGCCCGTTCCGAGCAGGAGAACCGTCTGGCCCGGCCGCACTTTTGCGATCTCCGAGACGGCGTTCCATGCGGTGAGAGCCGCGCACGGGAGCGTCGCGGCCTCCTCGAAGGTCATGTGATCGGACGGCACGATCGCCCCTGTTTCGCGCAGCACCACATTTTCGGCGAGCATGCCGTCGACCGAGCCTCCCAGCGCCCGCTCGACCGCATCCGCCGAAACGGCTCCGGCCGCCCAGTCGGGAAAGAACGCGCCGCAAACCCGGTCGCCGACCTTGAACCGCTCGACGCCGGGCCCGACCGCGACGATCTCGCCGGCGCCGTCGGACAGCGGAATGACATTCGGCTTTGCGGCCCTGCGATAGGCACCCTTCGCGATCATCAAGTCACGATAGTTGAGCGACGTCGCGCGGACCTGGACCAGAATCTCGCCGTGGCCCGACTCGGGCGCCGGCCGGTCCGGATTGAGAACGACCCCCTCCGGGCCGATCGCTTCCCTGACTTCATAGGCCCTCATGCAAATCCTCCTCGTCGAAGCGGCCGCACAGTGCGAATCCGAATGAAACCTTTGTCAGAGGAAAGGACACTAAGTTGCACCAATCAATTTGAATTCCTGCATCCGTCCTCCGCATCGAATCGCGACATCAATCGCGGAATTCGAGGGCCCATCCGGCATTGGAGCCCAATCTGCTTGTTTTTGCGCGTTCTATCCACCCGCCATCTCCCTGTTACGGCGAATTGTCTCCCTGTTACAGCGAAATAATCTCCCTGTTATCGTCCCGTTCCGAGTGCACCGCCGAGTTTCCCCAACCTATTGTTATTCAAATGGATTTATCTGCAAAAGCAGGTCCGGAGACCGTCAATTCTCCCTGTTTTCCGCACGTTATCAGGGAACATCAGGGAGAATCACTGCGCCGGCGCTTGCGAAGGGGCCGTCGCCTATTCGCCCGGGCGCCGCGCCGGCGCTTGCGGCAGGCGCAGCCGGTAGCCGACGGGCAACAGCCTGAGGCCGGTGCGCGCCTCGATTTCGCCCCACAGGCCGCGCGGCAGGAACAGCGCGAACAGGATGGCGACCACGCCGAGCCCCGCCATGTACCAGACCCCGTTCTCGCCGAACTCGTTCTGCACGAAGAAGAAGAACACCGCCCCGAGGATCGGCCCCTCGAACGTGCCGAGGCCGCCGACCAGCGCCATCAGGATCATGTAGGCGGTCCACTGTACGCCGAAATTGGTCTTCGGCTGGAACGTGACCGAGGTTGCGAGCCAGAGGACGCCTGCGAGCGCACAGCCGAACGCCGCCAGGATGAATACGGTCCGCTTGGCGGCGAGAACTTTTACGCCGATCGAGGCCGCCGCCTCCTCGTCGTCGCGGATCGCCTGCACTGAGGCGCCGAACGGACTGCGCAACAGGACGAAGATCACGCCGAGTAGCGCCAGCATCGATCCGAGCGAGAGCCAATAGTTTGTCGCCAGCCGCTCGGCGTGGGTGTAGGCGTTGAGCGAGATCATCGACGTGCCGGTCTCGCCCTGGATAAGCGGATCCAGGTTGACTAGGAGATGCAGCGCTTCGGCGAGCACCCACATGCCGATCGAGAATTCGCCCCCCTTGAGGCGCAGCATGAAGAAGGAGACGGGGACCGCGAGCAGCGCCGCCCCGACCGCCCCCGCGAGCAGGGATGGATAGGCGGGAAATCCTTCCGCCGCGAGCCGGATGGCGAAATAGGCGCCGATCCCGAAGAACGCCTGCTGCCCGACGGAGACGAGCCCGGCGTAGCCCGCCAGCGCGTTCCACATCGCGGCGAGAATGACGTAGACGAACAGGGTCGTCAGCTTGTCCACGACATTGGCGCCGGCGAGGAGCGGCGTGACGGCGAGCGCCAGGACAACGACCGCGACGACGATGCCGAAAACGGCCGATTCGCGGGTCCAGCGCTCGACGGAGAACTTCGGCGCCTCGATCATCCGCGAAGCCCCAACGACGAACGCAGGCCGCCGCGCGCCCGCGCCCAGTCCCGGAACAATCGAAGGGCGAGGACGACAAGAAACGTCAGATGGCCGGCAAGCAGGAACCACTTCGGGTCGAACGCCGCGCCGATCGATTGCGCGAGGCCGAGCACGATTCCGCCGATCAGCGTGCCCCACAGCGATCCGATGCCGCCGATCACGACGGCCTCGAAGGCGAAGATGAGCTGCATCGGCCCCGAATACGGGTCGAAGGTCGCCCGCATGGCGAGCATCGTGCCGGCGAGCGCGACGGTTGCGACCGCAATCGCCGCGGCGACCGCGTAGACGGCCCGCGCGTTGATCCCGACGAGTTCGGCCGTGTCCGGATCCTCCGCCGTTGCGCGGATCGCGCGGCCGAGCGACGTGTATTTCAGAAACAGCGACAGCCCGCCGAGCACCGCCGCCGCGAGAGCGAAGATCAGCGCCGCCAGATAGCTGACGCTGAACTGGCTCGTCACTTCGTAGCTGTCGAACACGAGGTCGCCGATCATGTCGCCGAGCGACCGCGTATCGGCGCCGTAGGCCTCGAACAGAAGGTTTTGGAGCGCGATCGACAGGCCGAACGTCGCGAGCAGCGGCACGAGCATGCCGGACCGCAGGCTCCGCTCGAGAATGCCTCGCTGCAGAGCCCACCCCACCGCGGCCATGATCGGCAGCACGGCGACAAGCGACAGGAATGGCGAAAGGCCGAAAGCGTCGGATATCGAGAAGACGAGGAAGGCGGCGAGGATGGCGAGATCGCCGTGGGCAAGATTGATGATCCGCATGACGCCGAACATCAGCGACAGACCGCAGGCGAGCAGCGCGTAATAGCCGCCGAGCAGCACGCCCTGCGCGAAGAGATTGACGAGGCTCATGCGCGCCCCCGCGCCGCCCGGTGCAGGCCGAAATAGGCGTCGACGATCTGATCGCGCGACATCGCCTCCGCCGGCCCGTCGAGAACGATCCTGCCCTCGAGCATGCACATCACGCGCGTCGCGACGCTCAGCGCCCGCGTCAGCTCCTGCTCGACCAGAATGAGCGTCGCGCCGCCCTGAAGGACATTACGCATCGATCGGTAGAGCTGCTCGATGACCACCGGCGCAAGCCCGAGCGACACCTCGTCGAGCAGCAGGAGGCGCGGATTGGTCATGAGCGCCCGGCCGATGGCGGCGGCCTGCCGCTCGCCGCCCGAAAGGTTGCCCGCGAGCGCGTCCCGCCGGGCGCTCAGCATCGGGAAGAGCTCCATAACCTTGTCCAAAGTCCAGTAGCCGCGCCGGCCGACCCGCATCGCCGCCTTGAGGTTCTCCTCGACAGACATGCCGCCGAACAGCCGGCGGCCCTCCGGCACGAGCGCGATGCCCTGCGCGACCCGATTATACGCGCGCATCGACGTGATGTCGGCGCCGTCGAACGCGATTCCTCCCCCCGACGGGAGATGGGCGCCCGCGATGGCGCGCAGCAACGTCGACTTGCCGGCGCCGTTGGCGCCGACGAGCGCGACGATCTCGCCCTCGTCGACGGCAAACGAGACCTCGCGCACCGCGTGCAGGAGGCCGTGGCGCACGTCGAGCCGGTCGACGGCGAGCAGGCTCACGTCGCGCCGCTCCCGAGATAGGCGTCGACGACGGCCGCGTCAGCCATCACCGCCCTCGGATCGCCGTCGGCGATCACGCGGCCGGACACCATGCAGACGAGCCGCTCGACCACCTGCAGAAGGACATGGACGATGTGCTCGATCCAGACGATCGCCATGCCGCGCCGCCGCATTTCGCGGATCGTCTCGACAAGCTGCACCGTCTCCTCGTCGGTGAGCCCGCCGCCGATCTCGTCGAGCAGCACGACGACGGGATCGGTCGCCAGCACGCGGGCGAGTTCGAGCCGCTTGCGATTGAGCAGGCCGAGCGTCTCGGCCCGGCGGTTGGCGGCGCCGAGCATGTCGCAAAGCTCGAGCGCATCCATGCAGCTCCGGTAGGCTTTCGAGCCGCTGTGGCCGCCGCCTGCCGTCGCCGCGACATAGACGTTCTCGAACACGGTCATGCCGCCGAAGGGTCGCGGCACCTGGTGGGTCTTGGCGATGCCGAGCCGGCTTCTCTCTGAGGCGTCCGCCGTGGTCACGTCGGCGCCGCGAAAGCGGACAGTTCCGCCCGACGACGCCAGGCCGCCGGCAAGCACGCTGAGCAACGTGGTCTTCCCGGCGCCGTTGGGGCCGACGATGCCGACGGCTTCCTCCGCCGCAACCGAGAAGCTCACGTCGTCGAGAACCGTCAGCGCGCCGAACCGCTTGCAGAGTCCGGCGCCGCTGAGGATCGCGCCTGTCGGCGGCGAAGCCACGGCTGCCGGCTCAACCGTTGTAGGGGTACAACTGAGCCTGGACGGGAACGTTCTTGTCGTTGGCGTTCTCGGTGATGACCATGTCGAGCTTATACTTGCCGCCCGGCTTGGCCTTGACCCACTGGCTTCCGATGATGTCGGTGTTGAAGCAGTTCGGCACGGGCCCCTTGGTGAAGTCGATCACGCCGACGGTCGTCGGCGCCTTAAGCGTGCTGATGGCCTTGGCGACGCCCGCCTTGTCGAACGGGTCCCCGCTCGCCTGCAGGGCAGCAACTCCGGCGTCGAATAGCGACATTGTCGCGCCGAGCTGTTGCGTCCATTGCTTCCGGGACGCCTTCTCGTAACCCTCGGCGATCTCCTTCGAAGCGAGGCCCGTCAGCGGCGATCTATAGGGGAAGTCCTTGTGCCAATAGCAGGCGGTGGCGAGGCTCGGCCCGAGCGACCCGAGCGCCTCGACCTGGGACGGAAAGAGGCCGGTCTTGGCGATCTGCGCGATCTTGACCATCTTGGTGTAGCCCTGCTGCGCGGCTTGCCGCCAGAACGTGGCGAAGTCGGGCGGGATCGGGAACGTGTTGAGGATCTCGCAGTTCTCGGCCTTGAACTTCGCGATCTGTGCGGAAAAGTCGGTCGTGCCGTCTTCGTAGCCGCCGGGATCGACGATGGTGAAGCCCGCTTTCGCCAGGGCCGGCGCAAGATGCTCGCGAATCGCGTTGCCGTCGGCGTCGTTGGGATAGAGAACGGCGACCTTCTTGTTGGTTTTCACCGGCCCGTTCCACTGCGATAGATAGCAGTTGAGGAAGTCGTGGACGCCGAAGCTGAAGAGATAGCTCCACTTGAACGGCGACGGCTGGCCCGGCTTCGCGCCGCGCCCGAAATAGAACGCCTCCCACGGCATGACGGTCGAAAGGCTCGGCACGCCGGCCCCCTCGCAGGCGTCGGCGACCGGGTTGACCACCTCCGGCGTCGACGTCGACAGCATCAGGTCGACCTTGTCGCGCTCGATCAGCTCCTTGGCGAGCTGTCCCGAGCGAACCGGGTCCGACTGCGTGTCCTTGTTGATGATCTCGACGGAATATTTCTTGCCGCCGATCGTCACGCCCGCCTCAAGCGCCTTGCGGACCAGCGTCAGGATATAGGGATCGGTTTCGCCGAAGCCGGCGAGCGGGCCGGTCAGCGGGCTGACGAAGCCGACCTTGATCGCAGCGTCCGCCGCGATCGCCGGCGTCGACAGCGACAGCGGCCCGCCCATTGCGAGCGCGCCGGCCCCATATCCCGTCGACCAGACGAACTCGCGTCGCGTAACCCCGGCATGAACCTTGCCGGCCTGAAGCCCTGATTTGCTCTTCTCCACCTGTTCCTCCCGCTGCCAGCGGAGAAGCGGATTTAAGCGAAGCGTTGACCGCTCGACGCCGGTCTCTTCCGGCGCTCGGCAGCCTGCACGATCCGATTCCGCTCTCCCTTTGTTGTCCGTTGCGCCTAAGAAGCGCGTTCTCCCCTCAAAATATTGCGGCGCGCAACCCCTTAGGATTGTCGTCGATTGTGGGCCAGCCGTCGCCTCGCCGTCAATCGCCAACGCCTGTCGAATAAGGCGAATCGCGGGGCGCATCCCTTCCCCAGCTTGCTGGGGAAGGTGGCGCGGAGCGCCGGATGGGGTGTGGCCCGCCGCCTCGACCGAAGTCGGATTGCACGGACGTCACCGCGAACCTACGTCTGAGCAGACCTGCTTTCCGCACCCCATCCGCCCCTTCGGGGCACCTTCCCCGCTTCGCGGAGACGGGTGACCCGCCGACCGCCTGCAACTCGATGAAAAATGCAGCTTCGTCAGAGCGACGCCAGGATCTTCCGTGCAGCCTTCAGATGCGGAATGTCGACCATCTGTCCGTCGATCCCGAGCGTGCCTGCGCCCGGGTTCGCCTCGAAGGCGGCGACGATCTTTCGCGCGCGCTCGATTTCGGCGTCCGAGGGCGCATAGCAGCGATTGATCGCAGCGACCTGGTCCGGGTGAATGGCCATCCGCCCGGTGAAGCCGTCGCGCCGCGAGACTCGGCAATCGCGTTCGAATCCGTCGAGATCGCGAAAATCGACGAACACCGTGTCGATCGCAGCGACGTCTGCGGCCGAGGCCGCGAACAGACATTGGGCGCGGGCGACCTGATAGGGAAAAGTCCAGGCGCCGTCCGCCTCGCGGTTTGCCGTCGCCCCGAGCGCCGCGGACAGGTCCTCCCCGCCCCAGGTCAGCGCCGCGAGCCGGGGATGAGCAGGCGCGTAGGAGCCGAGCGCGAACATCGCCTTCGCCGTCTCCGTCGCCACGATCGCCAGTTTGACCGAACCGATCGGCATTTTCGCGCGCGTTTCGAGCGCATCGAGATAGTTTGCGATCCGTTCGACGTCCGCCGCGCCGTTCGTCTTCGGGATCATCAGCGCGTCGAGACCGGGCCGCACGACCGCGACCAGATCGTCGAGTATGAGACCGGCGCCAAGCGCGTTGACACGCACGAACAACGACCAATCGCGCTTGTCGCGGCGGTCGATCAGGCGCGCCACGAGCCCCCGGGCGGCGGCCTTCTGCGATGGCGCGACCGAATCCTCGAGGTCGAGAATCAGCGCGTCGGCGCCCGACTTCGCCGCCTTCTCGAACTTGCGCTCGGAATCGCCGGGGACGAACAGAAGAGAGCGCAGTTTCATGCCGGTTTCCGAGAACAGGAGGCCGCGACCCGCAGGCGCGGGACGCGTCCGATGCGCCAGTCTTATGGGAGACGAGGACTTTTTCAACTTGGGGTGCGCCCGCCCGCTAAGCCAAGGTATATGGCTCTCACCTGCGAAGACGATGGACCGCGCCGAGCCACGCGCGTAAGTTTGCGGAAACGGCGCGGCTGGCGGTCGGCGCCCCCGGAACGGGGCTGCTCCATCCGCGGCATGGGCATAGTAGCGCCAAACCTTGAGTATCGCTCGATACCGCGCTTCGCGACGAAATCGCACCAAAAGGAGAAACAAATGGCCCAGAATGACGCCGTCATTGCCGTCTTCACCGATCGTCAGGGCGCTGAGGCGGGGATAAAGAAATTGGGGGAGGCTGGCTTCGATATGAAGCAGCTCACCCTCGTCGGCAAGGGTTATCACAGCGAGGAAAAGGTTCATGGATTCTATAACACGGGCGATAGGGTCAAATTTTGGGGCAAGAACGGCGCATTCTGGGGCGGTCTATGGGGCTTGCTGTTTGGCGGCCTCTTCGTGACCGTCCCCGGGGTCGGACCCGTCGTCGTCCTTGGATACCTCGCCGCCATGATCATCTCCGCCATCGAGACTGCGGTGGTGGTCGGAGGACTGAGCGCGCTGGGGGCGGCGCTTTACAGCATCGGTATTCCGAAAGATAGCGTGATCGACTACGAGACCGCCTTGAAGGCCGACCAATTTCTGGTCATGGCGCATGGCACAGCCGAAGAGGTGGCGCGGGCGAAGGCCGTCCTCAGCACCACCAATCCCTCGCGTCTCGACGTGCATGAAGGCTTGCACGAGGCGCCACTTGCCGGTCACGCCGCACATCCCGCTACGTGACGCTCTTCGACTTGCAATTGCAGGTGCGCCACCTTCTAGCAGTCTAAAGATCGATATATTCCCCGGGTGGACTGAAGATCTGCGGCGAAGGCAGCTGCGAGGCGAGCCTGCGGACGATTGAACGGTGTCGCCCCTTGGTCGATGCGCAGGCCGCCCGGGATACTTGCCAGGACGGCGCGAAAGGAACATCAATCTGGGCGCAACGTTTCGATCGAAACAGTCACAAGCGACTCGTGGGAACGCGGCCAGATGGCGGACGACAATCCGAAACGCGACACCAACATCCGGACGACTGGATCTCCGGCGGGGATCCGATGACCGCAGCGCAAGCTTCCTATCTCAAGACTCTTTCGGAGGAAGCCCATAGGCCCGACGCCTTCGCGCCAAACCTGACCAAGGCCGAAGCGAGCAAGCGGATCGACGCTCTCAGGCAGTTGATCAAGACACGCGACCGCTGAGCGCCCGGGCCGCTCTGATTTTACATGAGAAAAGTGTTTGGTTTTCGCTCCGCCAGAATTGGTTTTCCTTCCATATGGCTTGGATTTCCTGTAGACGCGGGCCGTTGGCCGCGTCCGCCAGATGCAAGCCGCAGGAGTGACAGTTTTTCACGCATAAGGCATTGAAATCGCCGGCGCGCGACCATTCTGCATGGGCGGCCGTTGGGGCCTCCTAACTCCTCCGACCAGCCTCACGCCTGCGTCCCGCGCGGGTCGCGTCCGCGCCGCGCGGCGACGATCTCGGCCAGGATCGACAGCGCGATCTCCTCGGGGCCGATCGCGCCGATGTCGAGCCCGGCCGGAGAGCGCAGCGCGGCGAGGCGCGCCGCGTCGACCCCGCGCGCCGCCAGCGCCGCTTTCAGGGTCGCGGCCTTAAGGCGGCTGCCGACGAAGGCGACATAGCGGGCGTCGGTCATGAGCGCGGCGTGCAGCGCCTTCTCGTCGCCGCGGCTCTGGGTCGAGACGACGATGAACCGCTCGCCCGCTCCGGCGGCCGGCAGATCGTAGTCGTCGATGCGCCGGTCGACGTCGGAAAATACGCCCTGCTCGGCCGCCGGGGCGCAGACCGTCACCGAGAAGCCGAGCCGGCGCGCGAAGTCGGCGATCGCTGCGGCGACCGGGCTCGACCCGCACAGCACGATCTGCGGCCGGGGCAGCACGGGCTCGATGAAGATGTCCATCGTGCCGTGGCTCGGGCAGGTGTTCTTGGCGAAGCGCACGCCCTCGCGTTCCTCGCCGGCGGAAACGCCGTGCTCCTGCAGCACGTCGGGCGGCTGGACGGAAATGAGCCGCGCATGGCCGTCGGCGATAGCTTCGCGGGCGGCCTTCATCACCGCGCCGCGCGCGCAGCCGCCGCCGATCCAGCCCTCGGAGATCGTGCCGTCGCTTTTGACGATCGCCTTGGCGCCCGCCTTGGCGGCGGTCGCCGCGACCGTGCGAACGACGGTCGCCAGCGCGAACGCTTCGCCTCGTGCTCTCAACGCGGGCGCCAGTTCCAGCACGTCGGAAGCGCGTTCCATGCGTCAGATCCTCGCGAGATAGGGTTCGAGCGCCGCGAGGCTCTCGAGATTGTGCGCCGGCGCGAACAGGTCGACATAGGGCAGCGCCGCCTGCATGCCGCGCGCCGTCGGCTGGTAGTCGCGCCAGCCGATCAGCGGATTCAGCCAGACGATGCGACGGCAGCGCCGCGCGAGGCGCCGCATTTCGAGGCCGAGGCGCTGCGGCTCGCCGGTGTCGTAGCCGTCGGAGACGATGACGAGCGCGGTGCGCGAATTGACGACGCGCTCGCTGTGCCAGCGATTGAAGTCGGCCAGGCTGTCGCCGATGCGCGTGCCGCCGCCGACGCCCTGCGCCATCAGCGCGAGCCGGTCGACCGCGCGCCCGACGTCCTTTTCCCTCAGCGCGCTCGAGACGTGCACGAGATGGGTGTGGAAGAGGAACGCCTCCGCCTCACGGAAGGCGCCGACCACGGCGTGGATGAAACGGACGAAAAACGCCGTGTAGGCCTCCATCGAACCCGACGCGTCGAGCAGCAACACGAGGCGCAGGGGACGATGCTTGCGCCGACGCCAGACGAGGTCGATCGGCGTTCCGCCATGGCCGACGCTGCGATGGATCGTGCGCCGCACGTCGAGCCGCCGTCCGCGGCGCCGCGCCCGTTCGCGCCGCACCAGACGGGCCCTCATGCGCCGCGCGAGCCGTTCGGCGAGCGCGTGAACCTTCGCCGCCTCGTCCCGGTCGGCGATGTGGCGGACGTCCTTGCCCGCGAGGGCGCGAGCGCTCGAGGCCTCGTCGTGCGCCGCCGCGTCCGAATCGCGCTCGCCAGCCGTCTCGCTCTGCGAGCCTGCCTCCGTCCCGGACGCCGGCGTTTCCGCCGCGAACGCCTTCAGGGGCTTGGTCCTCGCCGGAACACGCTCTCTGCCCTCCCTCAGCGGCCGAACGCGCCGCACGCCGACCCCCAGCCAGAAGGCGTCGAACAGCGCGTCGAAGCGCAGCCAGTCCGCGCGCGTCGCGCAGAAGAGCGCCCGCAGTGCGGGCTTGAGCGAGGCCGGCCGAAGGCCGGTTTCCGACGCGAGCACCGCAAGCGCGTCGCGGCCTTCGGCAAGCCCGATCGCGAAGCCGTTGTCGCGCAGCATGCTCGCGAAAGCGGCGACGCGCGCCGCCGGCCCGCGCTCCAGTTCGAAGGCTTTTGAGGCAGCGGCCATCGCCCGCCTCAAGCGACCTTGCCGAGGAGGCGCTGTGCTGCTTCGCGGGTCATGCGCGCGCGGTCCTCGTGCGTCTTCAAAAGGCAGATCAGGGTGTCGTGGACGATTTCGGGCGACTCGCGCAGATCCTCGACCGCGAGCCCGGCGAGCGTCGCGGCCCAGTCGAGCGTCTCGGCGACGCCGGGCGTCTTGCGCAGATCCTCGCGCCGGATCGCGGCGACCATTTTGGCGATTTGCGCGGCGAGCTTGTCCGCGACACCTGGCGTGCGCGCGACAATGATCGCCGCTTCGCGCTCGACGTCGGGAAAATCGACATAGTGATAGAGGCAGCGCCGCCGCAGCGCGTCGGACAGGTCTCGCGTGTCGTTCGAGGTCAAGACGACGCGCGGGATCGTCGTGGCGACGATCGTGCCGAGTTCCGGGATCGTGACCTGGAAGTCGGACAGCAGCTCGAGCAGGAACGCCTCGAATTCCTCGTCGGCCCGGTCGATCTCGTCGATCAGCAGCACCGGCGACCGGGGCCGCCGGATCGCCGCCAGCAATGGGCGCTCGAGCAGATACTTTTCGGTGAATATCTGCTCTTCGATGCGCTCGGCGGACTCTCCCCCCGCTTCGCGCGCCTTGATGGCGAGCAGCTGCCGCTGGTAGTTCCATTCATACAGCGTCGCGTTCTGGTCGAGGCCTTCGTAGCATTGCAGACGGATGAGTTCCGCGCCGTGCAGCGCCGCGAGGGCCTTCGCCACCTCCGTCTTGCCGACGCCTGCCTTGCCTTCGAGCAGCAGCGGCCGCTTGAGAAAGTCCATCATCCACAGCGCCGTCGCCAGATCGCGGTCGGCGATGTAGCCGACCCCGGCGAGACGCTTGGCGATGTCTTCCCGCGCGAGCGGCATCGACTGTCCTTGCCGCGCATGGGGCCGGCGCGAGACCGGCCGCTACGCCGCGTGCAATCCCAACTGGTCCGCCGCCATCCAGGTTCGCCAGTGATCGTGCGGCATCGGGATGTGCGTTGCGCCGAGGAAGGCGAAGGCGTCGTTGACCGCATTGGCGAAGCACGGCACTCCGCCGACGTTGGGGCTCTCGCCGACGCCCTTGGCGCCGATCGGGTGATGCGGCGAGGGCGTCGTCGTCCAGTCCGTCGTCCATCTTGGTGTCTCGACCGCGGTCGGCAGGAAATAATCCATGAACGAGGCGGTCAGCACGTTGCCGTCCTCGTCGTAGCGCAGCTCCTGGCCCATCGCGATGCCGAACGCCTCGGTCAACCCACCGTGAACCTGGCCCTCGATGATCATCGGGTTGATGCGGGTGCCGCAGTCGTCGAGCGCATAGAAGAGGCGGAACTTCGTCTCGCCGGTGTCGACGTCGACGTCGGCGACGCAGATATAGGCCCCGAACGGATAGGTCATGTTGGGCGGATCGTAATAGTCGACCGCCTCGAGGCCCTTCTCCATGCCCTTGGGCGTCGAGTTGTAAGCCGCCCACGCCAGCTCCTTCATCGTCTTGAACCGCTCGGGCGCGCCCTTCACGCGGAAGCGGTCGACGTCCCATTCGAGGTCGTCATCGTGCACTTCCAGGAGATGGGCGGCGATCATCTGGGCCTTGGCCTTGATCTTGCGCGCGGCGACCGCGGTCGCGGCGCCGGAGACCGGCGTCGAACGCGAGCCGTATGTGCCGAGGCCATAGGGCGCGGTGTCGGTGTTGCCCTCCTCGACCGTGATGTCGTCGGCGGGAATCCCGAGCTCGCTCGCGATGATCTGGGCGTAGGTCGTCTCATGCCCCTGCCCCTGCGACTTGGTGCCCAGGCGCGCAATCACCGATCCGGTCGGATGGACGCGGATCTCAGCGCTGTCGAACATGGCGATGCCGAGGATGTCGCAGTTCTTCGACGGCCCTGCGCCGACGATCTCGGTGAAGAACGAGACGCCGATCCCCATCAGCGTGCGGGTCTCGCCGCGCCTGAACGCCTCCTGCTTCGCTTTCTGCTCGGCGCGCAATGTCGCGTAGCCGACCGAATCCATCGCCTTTTGCATGGCGGCGTGATAGTCGCCAGAGTCGTATTCCCACCCCAGCGCCGACTGGTAGGGGAATTGCTCGCGCCGGATGAGGTTCCTCATGCGCAGCTCGGCCGGGTCCATCTCGAGCTTGCGCGCGAGAATGTCCATCGCCCGTTCGATGCAATAGGCGGCCTCGGTGACGCGGAACGAGCAACGGTAAGCGACGCCGCCCGGCGGCTTGTTGGTGTAGACGCCGTCGACCGAGCAATGCGCGACCGGAAAATCATAAGAGCCCGTCACGATATTGAAGAAACCCGCGGGCCACTTGGACGGATCGGCGCAGGCGTCGAATGCGCCGTGGTCGGCCAGGACGTGGACACGCAGCCCGGTGACCTTGCCGTCGCGGCGGGCCGCAATTTCGGCGGTCATGTGGTAGTCGCGCGCGAACGAGGTCGAGGAGAGGTTCTCGATCCTGTCCTCGACCCATTTGACCGGCCGTCCTGTCACGATCGAAGCGACGATTGCGCAGATATAGCCGGGATAGGCGCCGACCTTGTTGCCGAAGCCTCCGCCGATATCGGGCGCGATAATATGGATCTTGTGCTCGGGGATCTTCGAGATCAGCGACGCGACCGTGCGGATCACATGAGGCGCCTGGAACGTGCCCCACACCGTCAACTCGCCGCGCACCTTGTCGAAGGAGGCGACGCACTGACAGGTCTCCAGCGGCGAAGGATGCACGCGCTGATAGGAGATCAGCTCCTTGATCGTGACCTCGGCGCGCTCGAAGGCGGCGTCGGTCGCGCCCTTGTCGCCCATCTCCCAGGTGAAGATATGATTGTAGTGCTTGCGCCTGCCGTGCGCGCCCTCGAGCTTGTCCCTGATGTCCTCGCGCAGCACCGGCGCGTCGGGCGCCATCGCCTTGAACGGATCGATCACGACCGGCAGCGCTTCATATGCGACGTCGACCAGATCGACGGCGTCGGCCGCCGCCTCGCGCGTCTCGGCGACGACGAAGGCGACCTCCTGATTCTGGAACAACACCTTGTCCTCGGCGAGCACCGCCTGCACGTCGCCGGCCAGCGTCGGCATGTAATGGAGGGCGAGCGGCTTCAGGTCGGCGGCGGTGAGGACGGCCAGCACGCCGGGAACCTTCATCGCCTCCGAGACGTCGATCGATTTGATGCGGGCGTGCGCGTGCGGCGATCGGACGAGATCGCCGAACAAAGTTCCCGACAACCTCAGGTCGTCGACGTAATTGCCCTTGCCCTGGACAAAGCGGATGTCCTCGACCCGCTTCCGCTTACAGCCGAGGCCCTCGAGCTTTTCGGCGCGCTCTTGCGATGTGGACGGGACGTCGTTCATTCGGCCGCCTCCTTGAATTCGACGCCGCTCAGCTTGCCGGCGGCGTACTGGATGGCCCTGACGATGTTCTGATAGCCGGTGCAGCGGCAGAGATTGCCCGATATGCCGAAGCGGATTTCTTCCTCGCTCGGATGCGGGTTTTCCTGCAGGAGGCGATAGGCGCGCATGATCATGCCCGGCGTGCAGAAGCCGCATTGCAGACCGTGCATCTCCCGAAAGCCTTCCTGCAGCGCGTGCAGGGTCCCGCCGGGAGCGGTCAGGCCCTCGATCGTCATGACCGAGGCGCCTTCGGCCTGCGCTGCGAACATCGTGCAGGACTTGACCGACTTGCCGTCGAGATCGACGGTGCACGCGCCGCAATGAGTTGTCTCGCAGCCGATGTGCGGGCCGGTAAGGCCGAGGTCGTCGCGGAGGAAGTGGATCAGCAGCGTTCGCGGTTCGACCCAGCGCAGGACCGGCTTGCCGTTCACCGTCATGGACACAGGGATCTTGGCCATCGGGACCTCCGGGCTTTAGATCGCGCGCGACCTGGCGCGCTCGAGGGCGCGCGCCGTCATCACGCCGGCCATCTTGGTTCGGTAGCGGGCGGGGCCGCGCGTGTCGGAGGCGGGCCGCGTGATCGCCTCGGCTGCGGCGACGGCGCGAGCCACTGTCGCAGAGTCGAGGGTCGATCCGACGAGGATGTTGGCGGCGTCTTCCGCCCACAGCGGCGTCTCGGCGACATTCGTCAGTCCGATCGAGCAGGATTCTACGCGCCCGCCGTCCATGGTCAGCACGACCGCGGCGGCGGCGGTGGCGTAATCGCCGACCTTGCGTTTCAGCTTCTCGTAGGCGTAACCGTGCCCGGCCTTGGGAACCGGGATGCGGATCGCCGACACGATCTCGCCGGGTTCGAGCGCGGTGAAATAGGCGCCCTGATAGAAATCTCGCGCAGCGACGCGCCGTTCGCCGGCCTTGCCCACAAGATGATAAGTCGCGCCGAGGCACATCATGACGGCCGGCATGTCATTGCCGGGGTCGCCGTTGGCGACGTTGCCCCCGAGCGTGCCGACATAGCGCACCTGCGGATCGGCGATGACCAGAGCCGCCTCGGCAAGAATCGGCGCCTTGGCCGCGACGATCGGCGACCCGAGCAGCTCATGCTCGGTCGTCGTCGCGCCGATGACGAGGTCCGGTCCATCCTCGCGAACGCCGCTGAGTTCGGCGATCGCGCGGAGGTCGACGAGGTCGGACGGTTTGGCGAGGCGGAGCTTCATCATCGGAATGAGGCTATGTCCCCCCGCGAGCGGACGCGCCTCCTCGCCCAGGTCGCCCAACAACGCCACGGCCTCGGAAATGGATTTCGGGCGATGATAATTGAACGCGGCAGGAATCATGCGTCTCCTCCCAACCGCGGGCGATGCGAACTTCCGCATCGGCAGGGCGCGGCGCATCTGCAGGTTTTTTCCTGCGACAAAAGGTCGCGCCGCCGCCTCGCCGGGGCAAGCGAAGGATCACAGACAGCGCCGTCCGGGCGCCAAAAGCGGCCCCCGCGCACGAACTGCGTCAGCCTCGCTGACGCATCAGCACGTCGAACGTGCGGCCGCTCCAGCTAGGGCTAAGCAGCGAGGAAAAATTACGATTCCGCTGATGAGAGCTCTATTTTTCCTCGGCAATTTATTTGGGGGCCGCTTCTTCTCTACCGAGCGCACAAGGAACTCAATATCTTGGCGTCAATCGGAATGTGGAGACGAATCAATGACTAGCCCAACCGCCCGCGGCCGGCCGCCGGGCTCCCAGGTAGAGTCGAGGAAGGGCGCGGTGGCTTGAGGCTTGGCCAATCGCCCCGTTTCCCGTTCCCCGCTCATCAAACCGGACGTGCCGATTTCCCGCATCCGGCTTTCCGACAGACTTCATGGCAGGCCCACGGCGTCGGGGTTTCGGGGCTGAATGAGTTGGGTCACGCCGAATTTTCCGTGGATTTCACTCCAGGAAAACCGGCGCGCGCCTCGCCCAGGCTCCTTGTGCCGTTTGGCGAGGAAGCGGCGAACGCTCTCGCTGACATGGTGATCGACGGCCCGATAGGCCGACGCGCGGGTTCCGTAGCTGAAGTACGCCGACCAGCCCGCCAGCAGGCGGTTC
>Ga0074044_10000805_pt1 | contig 29406 bp, 22 predicted proteins | sample BogForMeECP23OM1_FD_94443 | JGI IMG/M metagenome (GOLD analysis project Ga0074044, IMG submission 94443) | Bog forest soil microbial communities from Calvert Island, British Columbia, Canada - Bog Forest MetaG ECP23OM1 | ecosystem: Environmental > Terrestrial > Soil > Wetlands ...
CGCCAGAAGCCCGACGCATTTCAGTTCGCCACGCCGCCGCAAGGGACCTTTACCGGAGCGGCGGTGGCAGATTACGACTGCGACGGATGGTTGGACATCTACTTCTGCCTCTACGTCTATTACCAGGGCGCCGACCAGTACAAGTATCCGTCTCCTTATTACGACGCCAACAACGGACCTCCTAATTTCCTGATGCGCAACAACCGAGACGGTACGTTTCGCGACGTGACTGCCGAGACCGGCCTCAACCAGAACAACACGCGCTACAGCTTTTGTTGCGGCTGGAGCGACTTTGACCGTGATGGCTGGCCCGATCTTTACGTGGTCAATGATTTTGGGCGCAAGAATCTTTACCGCAACAATGGCAACGGAACTTTTACCGACATTGCTCCGCAGGCCGGGGTTGAGGATGTCGGCGCGGGGATGAGCGTCTGTTGTTTTGACTACGACAATGACGGCGCGGAAGACCTCTACGTGGCGAACATGTGGACGGCAGCGGGCGAACGCATCACCATGGAGGATATCTTCAAGAAGGATGCTCCCGAGGAAACGCGAGCGCTCTATCACAAACACGCCATGGGAAATTCGCTATTCCGGAATGGCTTTCGAGACGGCGCCGCTCTCACTTTCGAAGATAAGACTCGTGCTGCCGGCGTTGGAATCGGGCGCTGGGCTTGGTCGAGCGATGCCTGGGATTTTGACCATGACGGCTGCCCCGATCTCTACATCACGAATGGCATGGTCAGCGGCCCCTCGCGCAGAGACAAAGACAACGACAAAGACGAAGACCTGAATAGTTTTTTCTGGCGCCAAGTGGTCGCTTATTCGCCCGACCAGGCGAAGCCATCTCACGACTACGAACAAGGCTGGAGCGCGATCAACGAATTGATCCGGGCCGACGGCACCTGGAGCGGCTACGAGCGAAATATTTTCTACGCGAACAACGGCGACGGAACTTTCTCTGATATTTCGGGCGCGATTGGCCTGGACTTTTTAGAAGACGGACGGGCGTTCGCGCTCGCGGACTTCGATCATGACGGTCGTCAGGAAGTTTTTCTAAAAAACCGCAACGGTCCGCAGTTGCGGCTCCTGAAGAACGTCATCGAGAACCTGCCTCCATCCATCGCCTTTCGCCTGCGCGGTACGAAAAGTAATCGTGACGCGATTGGCGCAGTAGTAACAATTCAAACCGAAGTTGGATCCCAGACACGTTCATTGCAGGTCCGATCGTTGCAAGCTGGATCGGGTTTTCTTTCGCAACATAGCAAGGATGTCTTCTTCGGCCTGGGTGCTGCGAAAGGCCCTCTGCGCGCCTCGATTCGGTGGCCGAGCGGACTGGTGCAGGAATTCCACGATCTGCCCATCAACCATCGCGTATGGATTGAAGAAGCCTCCGAACCATCTCGACTGGAGGCCTTCAAAACGCCCGCGGCGCGAGGCCAGTTCACTGACGCTAAGCCCAAGGACTCTAACAAGCCACAGGAAATCGAAGTCCTGCCCACAACGGCTGAGACCTGGTTGCTGGCGCCGGTCGAGGCACCCGATTTTTCTCTCCCCGATTTCGCGGGTCAGACGCACGCTCTATCTTCGCTGCGCGGAAAGCCGGTGCTGCTCAACCTCTGGGCCGCGGGAGCAGAAAGATGCAAGGAAGATTGGGTCGCATTCAATCAGCGCCACACGGCTTGGGCGGCGCAGGGTCTCCAACTGCTTGCGGTGAATCTAGACAGCGCGGCCGATGCGGAGATCGTCCGGACGCTGGTGCGTGAGCATCGTCTTTCGTTTCCGATCCTGCGCGGCCCGTCCGACGTGGCGGACGTCGCCGCCATCTACAACATTCTTTTTCGTTACCTCTTTGACCGGCATCGCGATCTCGATCTTCCCACATCGTTCCTGATCAACGCCACAGGGGAGATCGTTAAGGTTTATCAGGGGCCAGTCGACCCGGACCACGTGGAACACGACTTCCGGCACATCCCCCAAACCAACGCGGAACGGTTAGCCCAAGCACTTCCCTTTCCCGGCGTGACCGACGCGCTCGAGTTTGGACGTAACTATCTCTCCTATGGTTCGGTGTTTTTTCAGCGCGGTTATATGGATCAGGCCGCAGCTTCCTTTCAGATTGCCCTGCGCGACGATCCTCAAAGCGCCGAGGCGCTCTACGGCATTGGGAGCGTGTATCTGGACCAGCAGAAGACGGCTGAAGCCCGAGAGAGCTTTGAACGGGCGCTCAAACTTCGTGCGAGCTATCCCGGCACCTCGGCGAATTCATGGAACAACCTCGGTTTGCTGGCCGCGCGTGAAGGACGGATGTATGAAGCGGTCGGCGATTTCCAAGAGGCGCTCAAGCTCAGTCCGGATCACCTGATTGCGCTCAATAACCTGGGCAGCGCCTATCGCCAGCAAAAGCGCTGGGATGATGCTCGCAAGACTTACGATCGGGCGCTGAAAATCAACCCCAACGATGCTGAGGCGAACTACGGTCTGGGGATGGTGCTGGCGCAGGATGACGACACCGCACGAGCCTTCGATTCCCTGCAGAAGGCGCTGAAACTGCGTCCGGTTTATCCCGAGGCGCTGAACAACCTGGGGATTCTCTATCTGCGCACCAAGCGGCGCGATGAGGCCGTGGCGAGCTTTGAGCAGTGCATGCGCGTGGCTCCTGCCTTCGATCAGTCTTACCTGAACCTGGCGCGGGTGTACGTAATAGAGGGCGCGCCGCATAAAGCTCGAGCCGTGCTGCTCGAACTGCTCAAGCAGCATCCGGGTCATGCGCAGGCGCAGAAGATGATGGAAGAACTGGGTCGCTAGGCCGTCGCTGAGGTCACGGTGTGCCTGGTGCCGGCGTCGGCGCCGTCAGCAACTCCACAAACAGCTTGTAGAACCTGTCCGTATCCAGGTCGACCTGCACTTCTACCGGTTGCACATTCCCCTTGGGCTTATCCCGATCGGACCACGTGAGCGTGTCTCCGTAGCCGGGCCCGCGACTCACGTTCACGTCCATGTAACGGTTCTCTTTCTTCGTAATCACCGACGGATCAAGCCAGGCCACCGACGCGAGTTCGTCCCACAGATAGTTATAGGAGCCCCGCAGATGCGCATACTTGCCGATATATTGCGCGGATGGCGTCTTGCCGGTCTTGATCTTGTCGATCAGTTCATTGGTCATGCGTGTCTTCACGGAAATATCCACCGTGGTGCAGACAATCTTTTTCCAGGGAGCCCGCAGCACAATGTGAGCCGCCTCCGGATCGAACCAGAGGTTGAATTCGCGGCGGGGCGTGTTGGTGAACTCGGGATCGTCGGTCTGCGGACTTAGGCTGGCGCCCATGAACACCAACTCTTTGGCCAGGCTGGCAAATTCCGGGTCGATGGAGATAGCCAGCGCCAGGTTGGTCATCGGTCCACCCTCGTAGATCGTGACTTCGTGCGGGTACTTACGAACCATGCGCACCAGAAAGTGGGCAGCGTCTTCGTCGGCAGGCTTGGTGGTGGGCAGGCCTTCCGGCATTGCTCCCAGCTCTCGTGGTGCGTGATACACGCGCGGAGTCCACGCTCCCAGCCATCCTACGGAGCCGTAGCGCAGCTCCCACTGCTCCGTCTCTTCTTTGGTTCTGACCAGCGGATACTCGGCTCCGGGCACCACGGGAATATCAGTTCGTCCGATGAGTTCAAGCATGCGCAGAGTGTGCGCGACTTCTTCGGTGAGCCAGGCATCGCCCGTCACCACGGTGATGCCCAGGACTTGCGTCTGCGGAGACTGGACGAGCAGCAGTATCGCTTGCTGGTCAGTGCCGGCGGGCCCGGCCGCGTCCTGATCGATGATCACCTTGCGTTTGTCTTGGCCTCGGGACGCAAGACATGTCATGAAAACGACCGTCGCCACCGTGACAAAACCCAGGAATCGGCGAAGCTTCATTCATGCACCTCAGATTCTGGAAGTTCCGGTCATCAATTGCAGATGAGGTTGACTGCGCTAGAATTACCAACAACAGTAATGACGAACGTAATTACGAATGACGACAACGGGTGATTCTATCTTGTTTTTGAGCTGCCGCGTTTTGCCTTTCTCAAGGAGCCGACCCACGTGACCACCGGCCACCTCCGGCAAACTGGACCTTGTGTTGCAGCCTGCGTTTTGGCGGCGCTGGCGGTTCTCGGTCCGGCTCGAGCGCCGTCACAGGAGTCTATTGGCGCCGCTGTGGTGCGTGGATCTGTGCGCGACTCCAATGGCAGGCCGCTAGCGAACGCCACCGTCGTCCTGGAGGGCATTGGAGCCGTGGAGCAGGCTCTCTCTGGCCGCGCCGCGATCACGCATACGGATTCCGACGGACGCTATCGCTTTGCGGCGCTTCACGCGGGCCTATACCGTCTGCGCGCAGAGATGGCCGGATACGATGGGGCGAAGGTCGCTCCGGTGAATCTCGCAAAAGACCAGACGCTGGATGTCGATCTCACTCTCGTCTCCGCCAAAGCCTCCGCACAAGCGCCCGAGTTCTTTGACAAACCACATTTCACGGTGGCTGGAGTGAGTCAGGCCTCGAATTCCGGCGGGCACGGTTCCGACGTGGTCCTGCGAACCACCGAGGCGTTGGCCAAGGCGACCGTCTCGTTGGACAAAGACGGATCAAGCGCCAGGTCGAAGTCGCCCGCTGCCCCGTCGTCTGCCGCCGCGACCGAGAGTTCTCTGTTGCAGGCCGTCGCGCTCAATCCCCAAGATCCCGCACTCCATCATCGCCTGGGCGACCTCGAGGAGGACCTCGGCAAGCCACTGGAAGCCGTTCGCGAATACCAGCGCGCGGCCGAACTCGACCCCAGCGAACTGTATCTGTTTGATTGGGGAACCGAACTTCTCAATCATCGCGCGCTCGAACCGGCCACCGAGGTTTTCACAAAAGGCAATCGCCTGTTTCCAAAGTCCGTGCGCATGCTCGTAGCCCTCGGCGTAGCCGGGTACGCGCGCGGTTCCTACGATCAAGCGGCGCTGTGTCTTGCGAAGGCCTCCGATCTTGCTCCCGACAATCCGACTCCGTATCTCTTTCTAGGGAAAATGCAAAGTGTGGAGACCCCGCCGTCAGAACTATCCGTTTCGAGATTGGCGCGATTCGCGCAACTGCAACCAGAGAACGCGCTCGCCAACTACTATTACGCCGTCAGTCTCTGGAAACAATCGGCGGGTGTGGCTGACGATGGCAACGACAATGCCAACCACAATGACAACGCCCGCTCGGCGCGCGTCGAGTCGTTGCTGCTGAAGGCGGTGCACCTCGACCCGAAGCTTGCGGCCGCCTATCTGCAACTGGGGATTCTCTATTCGAGGCGCGCGGATTTTTCGCAGGCAATTTCCGCGTATCGAAAAGCGATCGACGTCAGTTCGGAAGAAGCTGGCCCTCAACTCGCCAATCCGCCAATCGATGAGACGCTGGCGGAAGCGCACTATCGACTAGCGCAAGCATACCTGCGGACCGGCGACAAAGCGCATGCTCAAGAAGAACTTCAACTCCATGAGCGAGTAGTTAAGAAAACAAAGGAAGATGCTGAGCGCCAGCGTCGCGAGATCCAGGAGTTTGTGATCTCGCTGCGAGGCAAGGATTCCGCTTCGCAATGACTAATGACCAACGACTAAAAATGATTGATGACGACGTGGACCGCTAAGGGCAAACTGAGCGGGCTGATAATTTCAGCCTGCCCAGTCTGCCCAAAGTGCGAATCGCGCAACCAAGACAAGCCCTTAGAACGTAAGCTTAAGGGCCAATTGCACCAGGCGCGGGTTGTTCACCGTCGAGTTCACCGAGCCAAACCCAGGCGCACTGATGTCGTTAACCGGCAAACCGAACTGCGCGTGGTTGAAGAGGTTGAAGAACTCCGCCCGGAAATTTAAGCCCATGCTTTCCCGAGGCAGTGCGAATTGCTTAATGACGGAGAAGTCGGTGTTAACGAAATCCGGACCCACGACCGGGACGCGATTCGCATTTCCCAAGCCTACCGTGGCTGCAGGAAAGCAGGACACGTTGATCCACTGTTGCTTGCTGTGGTCGGCGGCGTAGGGATCGCAACCGGCAACCTGATCAGGGCGGTTATAGTTGTTCCCATTGCCGCCGTTGTTGAAGAAGACTCCAGACTGGTTATCGCTATCGATCAGAGGGTCTGGGAACCCTGAGGAGACATGTTCGATGAGCGTCAGTTGCCAATTCCCAAGCGCTGTGTTGGTCGCGCTATTCCAGTTAGCACCGAACTTTTTTCCCCTGCCGAACGGCAAGTCGTAAATGATGCTAGCTGTGAAGTTATTGTTGAGATTGATCTGCGACAGGCCCCAATCCAGTTTCGGCCAATTCGGAAGCGGGAAATAGGGCGCGCTCAACAAGGAACCCAAACCGTCGGTGAGGCCGTCATCGTAGGTGTGAGAATAAGTATAACTGAACAAAGCGTAGAGGCCGTACCGGGGCGTCTTGGTCTCGGCTTTGATTTGCAGCGAGTTGTAAGTGGTCTTGCCCAGATCCCCGAACTCTAATATAGAGTTGCCCGCCGCGTAAGGCGGTATGAATTGGGACCCATCGGGATTGCATCCGATGGTGTAGCCGGATACCGTGCCGCAAGCACTCGGGCCAAAGGTGTTGATGTCGTTTCCGGACAGTAGGAGGTGATGGCCATGCGCACCTGCATAGCCCGCGGTGAGCACCACATTCCCGGGGAGTTGCCGTTCCACGTTCACATTGACCTGCTGGACAACACCGAGCTTGAAGTCTGTGGGTTGGTAAAACAATGTTCCGGTAAAAGTAGAAAGAGTCGGTGGACCGCTGAAAATCGGAAATCCGCTGGACATACTGATCCCGGTAGGGGATTGACTCCCCCCCGCCGGCGAGGCGCAGAACGAGGTCGCAAAGGCGCACCCGGCGGGACCAAAACCGTCGGACTCAGCGAAGAAGGGTGGATTCTGCCACAAGCCTTGGGCACCCTGGCTCCAGGCGGAATCGTGGAAGATGCCGTAGCCTGCGCGGACGACGGTCTTGTCGCTGCCAAGCACCTTCCATGCCAGGCCAATTCGTGGCTCAAATGCCGTCCAATTCATCTTGATGCCCGCCGCAGAGTTCACTCCACCTTGATTGGCGACCAGCAACTTATTCGCAAAAGGATCGTAGTCTGCCATGCGCCCGTGCTCTTCCGAGATGGGAGTTGTCATATCCCATGCCAATCCAAGATTGAGGGTCAGGTCCTTGGTGGCTCTCCAATCATCCTGCACGAACGGTCGGTAGATCTTCCAGCGGCGACCTCCCACCGGGCCATCGAAGGTCTGATCATGCTCCGACAGACCCAGGATGCCAAGCAGAACGTCCGCCTCGGGATTGCCCCCGACGACGCCCGCGCCGCTAAAATTGCCCGCAACGCCGGGAATCCAGAATCCGTCCTGAAAGGCCTCGGTTCCCACATTCATCTGATTGGCACGAAAACCGAGTCCCACCTTGAAGTCATGCTTGCCGCGAATCAGGTCGAGGGTGTCGCCGAAGGAGTAGATGTTGGTTCCACCCTGGAACGGGGAGTAACCGCGATCGCCAATGGACCAATATCCGCCAAACATCAACACACTGACCAAGCCGCAGCTATAAGCCCCCGCCGAGCAAGTGTCGCTGCCGTTGGGGCAGCCCAGATTCGCTCCAGGAATTCCACCTCCAATCGTAGCCGACGCGCAAGTCCCGGTGCCTTGTGAAAGGATGTAGTCGAAAATCCGGTTGTAGCCAAAGGTAGCCTGGTTCACCGTCGTCGGTGAAAACGTGTGCGTTTCGCCGATGGCGACCTGGCGGGCGTGGTTGATGATTCGCTGATTGCTGCCGAACGCGCTCGCCTCGGTAAGAAATCCAGGTCCCGCGCCGCCCGGCACATATGAATTCGCCTGATCGTAGCTGAAACGAGCAAACAGGCTATCGGAGTTCGAAATGTTGTGGTCCAGACGAACGTCAAACTTAGTTTCGTCGAGGCTGCGCACTGGTTGGTTCACGAAGTTAAAAGAACAGTTAGTAGTGCAACCGGAGTTGGCGTTGGGCGTCGGGTAGAGGTTGATCAGGGCCTGCCCGATGGGGTTAGCTAGGCCATTTGCGCCCGTTGGGATTTTGTTGCAGTCAGTTCCCGCTGGCTGGCTTCCGTCTGAGTTTGCCGGCAGCGGGTTCCCTGACCCATCGCATTGGAAGTAGGGATCGGGCGCCCCGAGCATATTGGGATTGGCGATTACCAGACCAGAGAGGGGATTGCCGAAGTTATCTGCGCTGAAATCGCCATTGCGCATGGCCGTAGTTGGGAGCAATCCTGTAAACGGAATGGCGTGGCGCTTGTACGTCTGCTCCGCGTCGAGGAAAAAGAAGGTCTTATCCTTTCGGATGGGCCCACCAATCGATCCGCCAAACTGATTCAAATTGAACTTTTCCGCCGAAGTCGCAAAGAAACTCTTGGCGTCCAGGTCAGTGTTACGCACAAACTCGAACAAGGATCCGTGGAACTGATTGGAGCCTGATTTCGACGTCACCAGCACGGTGGGGCCCGCGCGAGTCCCGTATTCCGCAGAGTAGTTGTATGTCAAAACCTTGAATTCCTGTATGTCATCAATTGAGGAAAAAATCCCAATTCCTCCCGCTGTCAATTCGTTATTGTCCACCCCGTCCAGAAGCCAATCTGTGCTGTTAGGGCGCGATCCGCCGACCGACAGAGAGAACGAGCCGCGTGCGGCCACTTCGCTGTCAGCTCCGCCGGTGAAAAAGCTGTTCGGATTCGTTTCTTGAGTAGCGCCGGGCGTCAGGCTTGCGAGTTGGACGAAATCGCGCCCGTTCAAGGGCAGTTGGGCCACTTGCTGCTCCGTGATCACCTGACCGAGAGAGGGGTTAGTGGTTTCGACGGCGACTTCTTCGGCGCTGACTTCGATCGTCGACGAGACGGAGGCGGGGTTGAGCGTGAAGTCGATCTCGCGCTGTTCGTCGACCTGCAAGCGAACGTCCTTCTGCTCGGTGGTCTGGAAGCCTTTAGACTCCACTCGGATGGTGTAAGACGCCACGGGCAGCAGGGGCGCCAGGTAGTGTCCTGACCCGTCGGTCTTCACCTCGCGAGTAAGCCCCGTACCCTGCGAGCTGATTTTCACCGACGCACCAGCGACGACGGACCCGGTCTTGTCAACAACCGTTCCGGAAAAACTTCCGTTCGCCTGGCCGTACAGCAGTGGACAGAGGGAAAACACGGAACACAGAACCGCAATGAGCAGCGCTTTTCTTGTCAGCATCGGTTTTCACCTTCGCGCCACTCTTCTCTTGATGAGAGTGGCGATTTGGGCTCGACTCGCTGGCGGCTGGAACTTCGTCAATAAAACCAGGAGCGTCCCCTTTTAATGATCGGGCCATCTAAATAGATTAGGTATGCAAAGTCAAGGGTTTTTGTGCCGGCTCCACGAATGACGGACGGCGTGGTTGCGAATTCAATTTTTCATAACGCCTATGCTTTCACGGATTCTTACGACGCGGTCGCCGATATAGCATCGCCGCCTGATGAATCACACGGTGGAGGGATAGGCGTCTCGCCCGTCCAGCCGGGCGCGGACGCCCGGCACTCCACCAGAATGTCAGCCATTTGCTCTGGCCACCAGCAAAATCCCCACACAGTAGAAAACGAACATTAGGACAAGGTACCCCTTGGCTTTGCCCGGTGCCCCATCAAATTCTTTCCACGCAAGAACGCCCCAGAGAGCGGCGACCATGGGCGCGGATTGCCCGATAGCGTATGAAATGGCTACGCCGGTGAACCTGGCAGCGACCAGATTGAAAACCATGCCGATGCCCCAGATGAATCCGCCGAGCAATCCGAGCGCGTGGCCGGAAACGGGTCCGCTGAAATAGCCCGCGAAACTTACCGGCTCTCCGACCAGCGGTCTCTTCATGAAATAGACATTCCAGATCGGACACGAAAGCAGCGCACCGAGCGTGAGAAAAACGGCGATGCTGTAGGGCCCCAGGGTGTTGCCGTTGGTCATGGCGCGCGCCACGAAAGGCGCCCACAGCCCCATCAGCACGCCAGAGACCACGCAGACGACGATGCTCTTCTTCGAAACCCTGCGGCCGGCGATCGCCATGCTGCCGTATGCTTTTCCGTCCAGAACAACGGCGATCAACGCGCACAAGACGCCCGCGGCGAGCAGTGCCGCATTCCCCTTAGGCTGGATGGCATAGCTTGAAATCACGCCGACGACGAGCGCGATTCCGATGGCCACCGGAAAAGCGATGGCCAGTCCGGCCATATCGATCGCGGCCACCAACAGCAGGTTGGCCAGATTGAAGATGGCTCCGCCGACCATGGTGTAACCAATGTTGCCGGTGTCGGCGGAACGTACGTTATTCAAAAAGCTTGACGCATCGTTGCTCGTGTTCCCCATGGTGAACGCAAGGATCAGGGAAATCAGAAAAATGCCGACCGCGTAGTCCCAGTAAAACAACTCGAAGCGATAATTCTTGACGCCTTTATAAGTATTGGCCCATGAGCCCCAGCAGATGGCGCTCGTGATCATCATGAAAAGTGCAATGCCCAGACTGTGGGGTGTGTACATCGCTTCTCCTTAAGCAAGAAGTGCGGGGCAGGATTCGCGGTATAAGAATCGCGCCGTAGCGTAGCCTTGCGGCGTCCGAGTGTCAAGGCGAAACCGGAATTCATCTTCTTCTGTCGCATCTGCCGCCGCATCTGCCGTACAATTACACGGCGAAGCACAGCTGCGGAGACCATCTGATGCCGGTCGAGCACAACGAATCCAGGAGCGTCGCGCGACACGCTTCACCAAGCGACCATGCGATTGCCGTTCTCGCCGGGCGACCGCTGCTGGCAAATACCGGCATTCCTCTCAATCTGGATTGGGTCCGCGAGGTGCGCGTCAACACCAGCGCAGTCGAGCGCCGTGCGCAATCGCAGGTCGCGCGCCGCACCGTGAAAAAAGAATGGCAGGCCGCGTGGCTGCTGCGTGCGATCACCTGCATGGACCTGACCACTCTTTCCGGCGATGACACCGACGAACGCGTCCGCCGTTTGTGCGCGAAGGGCCGGCATCCTATCCAGCAGGAACTGGAACGTAAGCTCGGCATCGAGGAGTTGCAGATCAAGGTCGCTGCCATCTGCGTCTATCACACGTTTGTGGAAACAGCTCTGCGTGCACTCGAAGGCAGCGGAGTGCATGTCGCTGCCGTATCTACCGGCTTCCCTGCCGGCCTGTCGCCGCTCGCGGAGCGTGTCAACGAGATTCGCCGATCGGCGGAGGCCGGTGCCCATGAGATCGACGTCGTCATCACCCGGGCGCATGTTTTCGGCGGCCGCTGGCAGGCGCTCTACGACGAGGTGGCCGCGTTCAAGCAAGCCTGCGGTTCCGCCCACATGAAAGTGATCCTCGGAACCGGCGATCTGCTGACGCTGCGCAACGTGGCGCGCGCGAGTGTGGTCGCCATGATGGCGGGCGCCGACTTCATCAAGACTTCGACCGGTAAAGAGCCGACCAACGCAACCTTGCCGGTGGGACTGGTGATGACGCGCGCCATCCGCGAATACGCGCAGCAAACCGGGATGGCCGTCGGTTTCAAACCAGCAGGCGGAATCCGCACGGCGAAGCAGTCCATCGATTGGCTGGCGATGATCAAAGAAGAATTGGGCGAGTCGTGGATGCGGGCGGAAATGTTTCGCTTCGGAGCCAGCGGCCTGTTAGGCGACATCGAACGGCAGTTGGAGCATCATGCCACGGGACATTATTCGGCCGACTATCGGCATCCGCTTGCATAAATTTCGAGTAGAAGTTGCAAGTCCAGAGGAATCGAGCCAACGCCAATGAGTATCGCCGAAAAATTCGTGAGCATGGAATACGGCCCCGCGCCTGAAGATTCGAAGGAAGCGGCGGCATGGCTGGAGCGTCATGGCTATCGCTTCCAACATTTCATCGGCGGCGGATGGCAGTCGCCCGCCGCGGGAGAGTACTTCGACACGGTCGATCCTTCGAACGGCGAGAAGCTCGCGTCGATCGCACAAGGCTCGTCGGCCGACGTTGACGCCGCAGTCAAAGCCGCGAGGGCGGCGTCTTCCGGATGGCGGGCGCTAACTCCACATGCTCGCGCGCGCTACCTCTATGCCATCGCGCGACTGGTACAGAAACATTCCCGGCTGCTGGCGGTTCTCGAGACCATGGACAACGGCAAGCCCATCCGCGAGAGTCGCGACATTGACATTCCGCTGGTCGCGCGACATTTCTATCACCACGCAGGTTGGGCGCAACTTCTCGAGCAGGAATTCCCCGAGTACGTGCCCTGCGGCGTCATTGGTCAGATCATCCCCTGGAACTTCCCGCTGCTGATGTTGGCGTGGAAGATCGCGCCCGCGCTGGCGACCGGAAACACTGTCGTCCTGAAGCCCGCCGAATTTACGCCGCTGACCGCGCTAGCCTTCGCAGGAATCTGCCAAGAAGCCGGGTTGCCCGCCGGAGTAGTCAACATAGTCACCGGAGACGGCTCAACCGGCGAAGCGCTGGTGAAACATCCGGACGTCGACAAGATCGCGTTCACCGGATCAACCGAGGTCGGACGCGCAATTCGCGCCGCTACGGCAACCAGCCACAAACGCCTCTCGCTCGAGCTCGGGGGCAAGTCTCCGTTCATCGTCTTTGAAGACGCTGACCTCGACAGCACAGTCGAAGGGCTGGTGGATGGAATCTGGTTCAACCAGGGGCAAGTGTGCTGCGCGGGCTCCCGCCTGCTGATGCAGGAAAGCATTGCCGAGGCTCTGATCGCAAAAGTGCAGGATCGCATGAGCACTCTGCGCATCGGCGCGCCACTCGATAAAGCCATCGATATCGGCGCCATCGTCGCGAAAGTGCAGCTTGAACGAATCCGCAAGCTGGTTGATCAGGGCGTAGCGGACGGCGCAACCTGCTGGCAGCCCCAGGTCACGTTGCCGGCCCGCGGGTTCTACTATCCGCCGACACTGCTGAGCAATGTGCATCCGACCTCGATCGTCGCGCAGCAGGAAATTTTCGGACCGGTGCTGGCCGCGATGACCTTCCGCACGCCGGCGGAAGCCGTGGAGTTGGCGAACAACACGGTTTATGGTCTGGCCGCGTGCGTCTGGAGCGAAAGCATCAACGTTGCCCTGCACGTTGCCGCGCAACTTAAAGCGGGAGTCGTCTGGGTCAACTGCACCAACCTGTTCGACGCGTCCTGCGGCTTTGGCGGCTATCGCGAGAGCGGCTACGGACGCGAGGGCGGACGCGAAGGGCTGCTCGAATATATGGAGCCGGCATGGTTCAAAAACGCCCCGGCGCTTCCCGCCGAGAAGCAAGCACCGCCCGAAGCTGAACTAGACGAAGAGTCCACCGCTCCAGACATCAGCACTCCCGCAAGTACTCCAGCGATCGACCGCACGGTCAAGCTCTACATCGGCGGCAAGCAGGCGCGGCCCGACTCCGGCTACAGCATGGAAGTGCGCGCGGCCGACGGACGATTGCTGGGCGAAGCGCCGCTGGGCAATCGCAAAGATATCCGCAACGCAGTCGAAGCCGCGCGCAAGGCCACATCGTGGGCAAAGGCAACCGCGCACAATCGTGCTCAGGTTCTTTATTACAGCGCGGAGAATCTTTCCCAACGCCGCGACGAAATTGCGCATCGCCTCGCCGCCGTAGTCGGCGAGGAGCAGGCTGCTGCGGAAGTGGATCTCAGTATCGAGCGCATCTTCTCCTATGCGGCCTGGGCCGACAAATTTGACGGAGCGGTGCACAATCCGCCGTTCCGTAATGTCGCCATCGCCATGAACGAAGCGATCGGCACGATTGGCGCGATCTGTCCCCGGGAGGCGCCGCTGCTCGGTTTTCTTTCTGTCGTGCTGCCCGCGCTTGCGGTGGGAAACACGGTGATCGCCGTTCCTTCCCAAGCCTACCCGCTTATTACCGGCGATCTCTATCAGCTTTTCGACACCAGCGATCTACCCGGTGGCGCGCTGAATATTGTGACTGGGTACACGTCGCAACTTCTCAAGACGCTCGCCGAACACGACGACGTCGATGCCATCTGGTGTTTTGGCGATGCAGCCAGCGCCGCCGCGGCCAAAGCGATGTCGGTGGGCAATCTGAAGCAGGTTTGGACAAACGAAGGTCGCGCCATCGACTGGTTCAATCCGAAACTGGCCGAGGGCCGCTGGTTTCTAGAGCACGCCACCCAGGTGAAGAACATCTGGGTCCCCTACGGCGAGTAGGATCATTGAATCATTTGGTCATTTAGTCATTGAATCATTGAGGACCTAGGTTCCAAGTTGGTTTTCAATGGTTCAATGACTAAGTGATTCAATGACTAAATGAATCCATGAAACCCACGCGCACTCCACGAGTAAAAATCTGCTGCATCGGCAGTGTCGCCGAAGCGGCGCTGGCCATCGAGTACGGCGCCTCCGCGCTCGGCCTGGTTTCACACATGCCGAGCGGGCCGGGCGTCATCAGCGATGACCATATCGCGGAGATTGCCGCCGCCGTTCCACCTTCCATCGGATCCTTCCTGCTGACTTCGCGGCAACGAGTTGCCGACATCATCGAGCAACAGCGCTTCTGCCGGACCAATACGATCCAGCTCTGCGATCATCTCACCCACGGCACGCATCGCGACCTGAAGAATGCCCTGCCGGGAATTTCGCTGGTGCAGGTCGTCCACGTAACCGGCTCCGAGTCGGTTGAAGAGGCCGCGCGCGTGGCGCCGCATGTCGATGCAATCCTGCTCGATTCCGGTAACCAGAAACTCGCGGTCAAGGAATTAGGCGGTACCGGCAGGACTCACAACTGGACGCTCAGTCGCGCGATCCGCGAGCGCATCGGCATCCCGCTGTTCCTGGCTGGAGGGCTCACGCCAGATAACGTAGGCCAGGCAATTAAAGAAGTGCGCCCATTCGGGCTCGATCTGTGTTCCGGTGTGCGAACCGACGGCAAACTAGATGCAGTCAAGCTGCTGCGATTCTTCGCAGCGGTGCGCAGTGCGAGTGTAGATTAGCTTTAGCTTTGGAAAGCAGTTCGAATGCCACGGGTTACAAGAACGATAATTCCTCGAATTAAGAAGTCTCTTCTGGAGCGAGGTCTCGTCACCAGCCTTCGCCGCAGCTTTCTCTTGCCGGTTCATCTTTTCCGCGAGTTCCGCGAAGCCAAGTTGGTGCGCCCCAATAGCCATGTCAGCGAGTTCGACAGGGAGTATGGCGTTGACACCGACGGCAAATTCGAGGGATTGACCTATCTAAGCGATCTCGATATCGCTAGTCCAAATTGGCTTGACGGGAATGACTATATGGCCGTCGACCCCGAACGATTTCGCGACGCGCTTTCCAGCTTTGATATTGCGTTTGAGGACTTCACGTTCATCGATTTTGGGTCTGGGAAGGGACGCGCGTTGCTGCTGGCGTCCGAGTTCCCGTTTCGGCGCATTCTGGGTCTGGAATTCTCCCCGGAACTGCACAGTACTGCTGAACAGAACATCCAGCGATACAGCTCCGCGACTCAGAGATGCCGCGCTATCCAGTCTTTGAACGTGGACTTCGCCGATTTTGCGTTACCTCCGGAAGCGTCGGTCCTGTTTTTCTTCCATCCCTGCCGCATCCGAGTGCTATCAGCAGTCGTGTCCGGCATTGGTCGCTCGTTGCTCTCTCAACCCCGTGCGCTCTACATCGCGTACGTCGCTTCCACGATGCAACAAGAGCAACTGTTCGCTTCTGCCGGTTTCCTGGAGAAAATATTTGACAATCCGGAGTTCAGGTTTTGCCTTTATCGAGCACGCCTCTAGATTGTGGCCAAACCGCGGAACGCCTCTAATGTGAAGATGAATGACCAGCGCGGCCCTGCCGCGTTGACTTTTTCAAGCCCTACAGGCAAACTCTCAATTCGCCCGTCCAGCGCATTTGGGCCAGCACGATGAGCCCGGTGTTACCATCGCAGTGAGGCGGAAGGCCGACTCAGGAACCGTTCACCCTATGCCCGCAGACCGCGTCTCCTATACGCTTGATTCGACGTTGGAGACGGTGAACAATGCTGAAGAGACGGCCAGCCGCATGGCCGCCGAAGCCGGCTTTGACGACGAGGAGATCATGAAGATCTCCATGGCCGTACGAGAAGGTGCGGTTAACGCAGTTTTACATGGCAATGCCTACGACCCGAATAAGAAAGTTACTCTCGCGTTTGAACTTACGGTCCACGACCTGGTCATCGTCATCCGCGATCAAGGCAAAGGGCTCGACGTCAGCCGGATTCCGGATCCGTTGGCGCCCGACAACCTGATGAAGACATCGGGGCGAGGCATTTTCCTGATACGCTCGTTCATGGATGTGGTGGAAATCCACCCCTCCCAAACGGGCACCGAACTTAGAATGATCAAGCACGTCCACGGCAACCCCGCGGACTCCAAGGAGGCTCCCCAGTGAGCATGAAGTCCAGTACTCGTCAGGTGGATGGCGTTACCATAGTCGACCTCAGCGGCCGGATCACCCTCGGCGAAGGCAGCGTGGTTCTGCGCGATACCGTGCGCGACCTGCTTTCCAAGGGGCAGAAAAAGATCCTGCTGAACCTCGGCGACGTGAACTATATCGACAGCTCCGGTATCGGCGAGCTGGTCAGCGCCTTCACCACTGCCAAGAACCAGGGCGGCGAACTCAAGCTGCTCAACCTCACCAAGAAAGTTCACGACCTGCTGCAGATCACCAAGCTCTACACCGTCTTCGATGTGAAGGACGACGAAGCAGCGGGCGTAAAATCTTTCAGCTAACCGCGGACGCGCTTGTTTTGGTCGCGAAAAATGTGGCAAGCCGGGGCCCGGCCCCGGCGCTCCACCCCATCACGCGAAAACCAAGCCTAGTGGCGACCCCGGCACCGCAAGTTCCCTTTTCGGGAAGTCGCAGCGGAAATTCTCCGTCCTGCTTAGCGTAGGACCTCTCGTCGTTGCCTACAATGACGCTTACAATAAAACTGATGGCGCACTTCTCCGCGCCCCAGCCATTATGCGTTTCCCGGCTACGACTTTCTCTCTTCTGGCCTTCCTCGTGACCGTTCTCGCCACGAGCCCGGTTTGCTTTGCCCGCAATAATTCCGGCCCCGGCTGCGTCTCATTCGCCGAAGCGAGCAAGCATCTCGGCACCGCCCAGTGCATTACCGGAACCGTCCTGCACGTCGAAGATGGCGGCAAAGGCGTCAAGTTCCTAAACTTCTGCGAGGACAAAGACCGCAAGGCGTGCCCCTTCACCGTAGTCGTCTTCCCGGGCGATCTCAAAAAGATGGGCGATGTTCGCCAGCTGGAAGGCCGGCAGATCGAAATCAAGGGGACCGTTCAGGACTACGACGGACGCGCCCAGATCATCTTGCGCCGCTCCCAACAATTGGGCGAAGCCGCTTTCCTGTTATTCCCCCGCGTGCCCACGGAGTACGATGTCGAGCGTCAACCCCACAACAGTGCCGGGAAGATGAAGGCTCCCAAAGAGGCCAAAAAGACGGGAACAAAGCAAAACGATCCGATGTCGATCGAAGATCCTGGACAGCCGCAATAGCGCCTCGCGGCTCCTGATGGTTCGCCGATCACACCATCCCCTTCCTCAATTCTTCCAGCGAATACTTGGTCCCGCGCCACACAATACCTCCGTTCGCGAGCGTATGGAACATGGACCGCAGCAATATGTACATAAACAGGCTGGTACTGACCGGATGCAGAAAAAAGTAATACGGCCGGATGGGCGACCTGCTCGACATTCCGTAATAAATCAGAAACAGCGAACCAAGCGCGACGGCGTAAGGAACCCGCGCCCATCCATGCGCCAGCCAGACTCCCAGAAATGGCCCGAGATTCAGAAAACCCAAGCCCACGATGCTGACCACCGTTCGCCACCACTGGAAAGAAAGCACGGCAAAGAAGTTCTTGGTGAGATTGTGGACGATGCCGAAAGCTCCCTTTGCCCAGTGCAGCGAAATCAAGTCCTCACCAAAAACATTGCGCTGAACGAAGCCCGCATTCTTGACCACTTTGCCCAGTTTCATGTCGTCGACTACTTCCATCCGCAAAGCGAGATACGTGCCGACCGCCTCATACACCGACCGCCGGACCATATTGAAAGCGCCCACCCCCATGTGGTCGCGCGCCTTGGGATCGGCAACTTTCCACGGGCGGTGTCCGAAAACGAAAAGCGTATGAAAGAAAGCGATCATCATTTTCTCGCTCGCCCGCTTCATGATCATGCGCGGGAACAGGACTACGTGGTCGGCACGCTCCGCTTCGCCATAGGCAACAGCCCGCCGCAAAGAATCGGGCTTGAAGAGCACATCGGCATCGGTGAAGAGCACCCAATCCCCGCTCGCCCGCTTGCCGGCCGTCCACATGGCATGCGTCTTGCCTAACCAGCCTGGGGGCAGTTCCGAAATGTGGATCACCTGCAGCCGTGTGGGGCGGACACTCCTGTCCGGGTCTGCCTGCGCCGTCTCACCTGCATTGTGGAACAAGTCCGCCGCAGCAACCTCATTCATGATCCGCCCGGTCCGGTCCGTTGACCGGTCATTGACGGCAATAATTTCGTAGTTCGAATAGTCGAGGGCGAGCAACTGCAAGAGCGCCTCGCGAATATTTTCTTCCTCGTTGCGCGCCGGAACAATAATGCTGACCCTGGGCTCGCCATTCGCCGTTGCTGGCCTGCGGTCCCATTCCGGCCGCGCGATATCAGCGACATGCGGCATGCCGAACTTCGCTTCCACGATGCGTGAAAACCAGGCCAGTGCGAGGATGCTGCCTGCAATCCAGTGAATTGTTTGCCAATGCATTCTGCTTAGGAGGATGCTCCTGAGGGAACTTGCGATGCCGCTTTACCCGCTATGCGGATTGGCGGAGCGAATCGCATGCCGTAGAACAGAATCGCCGAAGAGATGCCCATTGCAATCACTGGCAAAATGAACGCGGCCTGCAACGAGCGCCGGTCGGCTACCCATCCCATCATTGTAGGCGAGGGCACGTCGCCCAGAATGTGAATGATGAAAATGTTGACCGCGATAGCCGTGGCGCGAACATGAGCGCCGACCGAGTTGATTACTGCCGCGTTCAGAGGCGAAGTATTCAGCAGCAAAAAGAAAGCCGCCACCGCAATTGCCGGCACCATGACTCGGCCCTTTGCCAACAGAGCCACAATCATCACCGGAACGCCGAGCGCCATTCCCACTGCCGAAACCAGATAGTAGGCGCCTTTCATCCGCCGCAGCAGATAGTCGCCCAACCATCCTCCTGCCAGCGCGGCAACAATCCCATCAGCTACGACGATAATGCCAAAAACAAAGTTGGCCCGTGCCAGTGAATAGTGACGCTCACTATAAAGAAACTGCGGCATCCAGACCTGAATACCGCCCAGTGAAAATGTCATCGCCGCCATGCCGAGAGTCGACGTCAGGAATGCCGGATTCCGCGCTAGCCCCCCCAGACCGAAGAGCGTCCCGCGCTCGCCACTCTCCTTAATTGAATCAAATTGCCCTCGCTCGGGTTCCCTCAGAAACAGCACCGCAATCGCCAGCAGGAAACCCGGCGCCGCCGCAATGTAGAAGGGAAATCGCCACCCATAGTGCGGAGCCAGATTGCCCCCCAGCAGATACCCCGCGGCCGACCCCACCGGAATCGCCAGATAGAACACGCCCAGAATGCGTCCGCGCATTTTTTCCGCGAATAGATCCGCCACAAACACCGGCGCAATCGTAACGAATGTCGCTTCGCCAATCCCCACCAGCGTGTGCCGGATCAACAGTTGCGTGTAAGTGTGCGTGAACGCGGTGAGCAGCGTCAGGCCACTCCAAAAGATCGCACCCAGAGCGATAATCAGCTTGCGCGAGTAGCGATCCGCCAGGGGGCCGACAAACGGCGCCGCGATCATGTAACAAATCAGAAACGCGCTCGTGAGATATCCGATCTGGGTCTTGCTCAGGTGAAACTCATCCTGCACCAGAGGCTGCACCGCAAACAGCACATTGCGATCCACATAGTTGAGCAGATTGAGAGCGGTGAGCACGAGCAGCGCACTGCGGGCATGGAGGTTCTGCGGGGTCACAGGTCGTAGGAATATAACACGGCGGAGGAGAGTTACTATTGTAGTAATGCTTGACAGTATTAACGGTGCGCGTTATTATCAAACCTGTGATCAAGACTTTCGCCAACAAAGAAACGGCGGAAATCTGGAGAACTGGCAAGACCCGGGGTTTACCGCCAGCCAGCGTTACAAAACGAAAGCTGGCCATGCTCGATAGTGCCCTGACTCTGGACGACCTGAAGATTCCTCCCGGAAATCGTTTGGAGAAACTACGCGGTAATCGGCAAGGGCAGTACGGCATACGAATCATTGATCAGTACAGGATTTGCTTCAGCTGGCAAGGGCCCGACGCTCGCGATGTGGAAATCACGGATTATCATTGAGGCTGATTAACATGAACCTGGTCAGAAAAGGCAACCCAAACTGGAGAATTCACCCCGGCGAAATCCTGCGTGAGGAGTTTCTGAAGCCGATGAGCATGTCCGCTTACGAATTGGCGAAGCGGCTGCGCGTGCCTGCTCCTCGGGTAAATGACATTGTTCTCGAACGGCGCGGCATCAGTGCCGATACCGCCGTCCGTTTGTCCCGTTTCTTTGGGACAACAGAACAGTTCTGGCTGAACTTGCAGGGAGCCTACGAAATAAGCCGAGTCAAGGCCGAACACGCGACCGAAATCGAACTCATCAAACCGCGAGCGGCATCCGCCTCCCGCTAACTGGCGCGCAGCAACGCTGTGAAATTCCCAGCGTCATTTGCTTGTGATTTTCTTAGCTCGCGGCCACTTCGCGATCACCACCGTCGAAATCCCCCCGCGCGGACGAAACTCCCCTTTCACCTCCGCCCACACCGGTTTGGCCCAGCGCACCACATCTTCTAGCACCTGATTCACAATATTCTCCTGGAAGATGCCGAGATTTCGATACGCCTGAAGATATTCCTTCAGAGATTTCAACTCCAGGCACAAGCGATCGGGCTGGTAGCGGATCACGATGTGGCCAAAATCCGGCAAGCCCGTCTTCGGACAGACCGAGGTGAATTCAGGATCATCCACCACAATTTCGTATCCGGGAAACTGATTCGCCCAGGTTTCAATTTCCGGAAAACCGTGATCGAGCCCGGCGCTGGCGTGCTCCGCCGTGTAACGGGGTGAGGTGTGACGGGCAGAAGTGTACCCACGAGAACTAGAACGGCGAGATTTTGCCATCTGCCTATTGTACCTAGCCGCGAACGCGCGCTTCATGCTGGACGGCCGAGGCGCCCCTCGCTCCATCGCGGCGAAAAATACGGCGCTTTCTCTGCAGCAAACACCCGCCCGATGCATCTAAACAAACACGTCCCCAGCGCGCATTTGCCTGCTTCCCGCCCTCGTGGATGATATACATTAAAGCTTGCGCTTTTCTCTGCATGCCATTGAATGGAAACAGTTCGGGACGCCAGTCGCGGCGCTGGTGGGTAACGGCGCTTGCGATTCTAGCGGCGGTAATAGTATTGGCTGCTTTCGTCTACCACCGCGATGACTCGGTACCGGTGCGAACCGCCATCGTCGAGCAAAGCTCCATCCGCAGCCTGGTTTCCACCAACGGAAAAATTGAGCCCGTCAACAACTTCGAGGCGCATGCTCCGGTGTCGACGAATGTGCGGCGCATTTTCTTCAAGGAAGGCGACCCCGTCAAGAAGGGCCAACTGCTGATCGTTCTGGATGACTCCGACGCTCGCGCCCAAGCCGCTCGCGCCCAGACGCTATTGCGCGCGTCGCAGGCCGACCTGAGCGCCGCCAATCGAGGCGGGAACCAGGAAGAGGTGATGAGCCTCGAAGCCCAACTGGTGAAGGCCCGCACCGACCGCGATTCCGCACAGCGCAATTTGGATGCGCTGAAGAAGCTTGAGCAGCAAGGCGCGGCCTCGGCGGGAGAAGTGCGGGAAGCGGAAAATGCTCTCGCCCGCGCCGACGCTCAGCTCACTTTTATCCGGCAAAAACAGACCAAACGATATTCGGATGCGGAGTTGGCGCACGTCGAAGCGCAGCGCACCGAGGCGCAGGCCACCTACGATGCCGCGCAGGACGTGCTGGCGAAATCGAACGTCCGCGCTCCGTTTGACGGCATCGTGTATTCGCTGCCCGCCAAGCAGGGCGGCTTCGTCGCGGCCGGAGATCTTCTGCTGCAAGTGGCGGATCTGCGAAAGGTGCTGGTCCGCGCTTTCGTCGATGAACCCGACGTCGGCAGACTGGCCCCAGGAAATCCGATTGAGATTACCTGGGACGCTGTCCCCGGGCGCGTGTGGCGCTCCTCTGTAACCGCCATCCCATCGACGGTGAAATTGCGCGGTTCGCGCAACGTCGGCGAGACCACCAGCATCGTAGATAACAAGGATTTGAAACTCCTGCCCAACATCAATGTTGGCGTCACCATCGTCACCGCTGAGCACGATAACGTGCTGGTCGTGCCGCGCGAGGCGGTCCGCATGGACGACTCCAAGCCTTATGTTTTGCAGGTTGCCGGGCACGAGCTCCAGCGCCGGGATGTGGAGACTGCCCTTTCCAATCTCACGCAGGTCGAAATAACACGCGGCCTCGCTGCCAAGGACGTTGTCGCCATCGGTTCGTGGAATGGCAAGCCGATTGGCGACCGGACGCAGGTCAAGTTCTAGATGATCACTCGCACCTCTAAACTCTTTCTTCTCGTGCTGGCGCTCATGACCTCGTTGACCGCCAGCGTGGCGGACTCCGCCAAGGACAAGCTGGCGGCTGGCCGGGTCGATGAAGCGATCGCGGAATTGAATGGCCGTCTCTCCTCCGCTCCGGCGGACGCCGAATCTTCCAACCTGCTCTGTCGTGCTTACTTCGCGCTCGAAGAGTGGGATCGCGCCGAATCCGCTTGCAGAAAAGCAGTCTCCCTCGCTCCGGACAACAGCCGTTTCCATCTTTGGCTGGGTCGCGTCTACGGCGAAAAAGCGGATCGGGCAAACTTCATTGCCGCGGCGGGACTGGCCGGGAAGGTTCGCGGGGAATTCGAGCGCGCGGTGCAACTGAATCCTAAAGACGTGGAGGCCCGGCTCGATCTGGCCGAGTTTTATGTGGACGCGCCCGGCATCGTCGGCGGCGGCGAGCAGAAGGCCCGTGAGCAGGCCCAGTTCATCCGCACCCTGGACTCTGGCCGTGAGCATTGGATCTACGCCCGCATCGCCGAAAAGAAAAAGGATTTCGCCACCGCCGAACGGGAATATCACGAGTACATCGAACTCAGCAAGGGTGACGCGGAAGCCTGGCTGAACCTCGCCCTGTTTTTCCGTCATCAGAAGCGCTTCGACGAAATGGAACAAGCCATCGTCAAACTTAGCCAGGTGCCCAATCCCGAACCGGATGTTCTGTGGGAAGCCTCCGCGATGCTGGAACGCGCCGGTCGCAGCTACCCCCTGGCCACCGAGCTCGTGAATCGGTATTTTGCCTCGGGCCCGGTAGAAAAGGCTCCCGCGTTCCGCGCCCATTATTTGCGCGGGTCGCTGCTGGAAAAACAAGGCGACAAAGCAGGCGCGGCACGCGAGTACCGTGCTTCGCTGTCTTTGGCGAGGAACTTCGGCATGGCTCAGCAAGCCCTCAACCGAGTTGCCCCCTGAGGATGACGAGATTCCTCCCTCTCCTGGTTCGGTCCCAAAGTGCGTCTCGCATACTCTCCAAAGCCACTGCCCGGTTCCCGTACGGACGCACTACAATTTGTCCGTCGCCGCAGCGGCGCGGCGGACTGATCATATGTACTTGATCCATGCCGGACGATGATCCATGCCGGACGATGGTCCATGGGTAACGAAAATGAAGGTGACGAGATGAAACTTCGATTGCCGCGGTGGATGCTCTCTCCCCATCCGCTCGCCTTATTCACGCCCGTAGTAGTAATAGTAATAATGATCGCAACGCGCGGCCAGGCTGAACCTCTGCCTCTGGAGCGCGCCATTCGACTTGCGCTCGCGCACAGCACCGGTTCGGCGATTGCCACTGCCGATGTGCAGCGGACCCTTGCCTCCTACCGCGAACTCCGCAACAACTACATCCCGCAACTTATCGCCGGCTCGGGCCTTGGCTATACCTATGGATACCCGCTCTCCATCGAAGGTTCGCCACCGGCACTGCTGGATGTCGTCGCCCAGAGTTCGATCTTCAACCCGGCGCAGCGGCAGTTTCTGGGAGCGGCGAGAATAGACTGGCAGGCTTCTGAGCTGCAGGACAAAAATCAGCGGAATGCCACCATCCAGGACGTCGTGTTGACCTACGCGGAACTGGCGAAGTGGGAAGCACGCATCGTTCGCTTGCAGCAGGATGAAGCCGAAGCGCAGAGAATGGAACAAGCGGTGTCCGACCGACTTCAGCAAGGCGTGGACAGCGCCGTGGACTTGAACAAAGCCAAGCTCGCCGCCGCCCGCGTGCGCCTTCATCGCGCCGAAGCACACGGCAACGCCGATGTGCTTCGCCGGCACCTCTCCACCCTGACCGGTTTGCCGGTTTCCGCAATCGAAATCGCCCCCGAAACCATTCCCGCCTTGCCGCCGGTCGCTGCGGAAGAAGATCTTTCGGAGAAAGCGATTGCCTCCAGCCCCGCCATCAAAATTGCCGAGCAGCATTCTCTGGCGGAAGCGATGCGGGCTTCGGCCGAGCACCGCTCATTATTGCCCTCGATTGATTTCTCCGCCCAGTATGCGCGCTTTTCCACCTTTAACAATTACACGGTGTACTTCCCAAAAAACACATTTCAGTTGGACAACGCCACCATCGGATTTGCTCTCCGTATCCCGTTGTTCAATGCCAGCCAGCGTGCCCGAACCGATGCTGCCAAGGCCGGGGCCCTCAAAGCAAAGAAACAAGCGGAGGCGGCTCGCAATCAGGTGGCAGAGGAAACGTTAAGACTGCAACGCGCCGCCGAGCAACTCGAGGCCGCCCGCGAGGTAGCGCAGTTGGAATATCAACTGGCGCAATCGGGCCTGGAAGCGGCCCAGACTCGGGTTGACGCAAAAACTGGCACCTTGCACGAATTGGCCGATGCCAGAGCGCAGGCAGCCGAACGCTATCTGCTGTTTCAGGATGCCGATTTTGAGTACCAGCGCGTCCGCCTGAACCTGCTGCGCGCCACCGGCGATTTGGAGAGTTGGGCGCTGCCAGGCTCACCTTCGCAGAACCCAGCCTCAAAGTGAGCCGCAGTTGTGTGGTGACGGGGCTCTGCCCCGTCCGGGCGGCTCCGAGCCGCGCCACCAGGCAATCTAGTCCCAGCCGATACTGGATTCTCGCATCTCAATGCGCATAAGCGACGTTTGGCAAGGTTCTTTTGCGGTTTCAGCCCCGCTAAGGCACACTTAGACAAAGGTTTCCACGTTTTCGACGCACCGCGGCACGTACCTGAATGGTAGCGTCGGCTGGGGTGTGCGCGTATCGAATCGCGCATCTAATAATGTTAGGATAGAGACTCAATATGCCTTTAAAAACACTGTTTTTGAATCCGCCTTCTTTCGAGAATTTCGATGGGGGCGCCGGCTCGCGCTGGCCCGCCACCCGTGAAATTGAATCCTACTGGTATCCCGTCTGGTTGGCCTATCCGACCGGAATGCTCGAAGGCGCGCGCCTGCTCGACGCCCCGCCGCACCACATCACCGCGGAAGAAACGATCCGCACCTGCAAGGATTACGAACTGCTCGTGCTCTTCACCAGCACTCCCGGCTTCCCCGGCGACGTCCGCATCGCTGAGGCCATCAAAGACAGCAACCCTCACATCAAGATCGCCTTCGTCGGACCCCACGTCAGCGTGCTGCCAGAGAAGTCCTTGATGGAAGCGAAGGTGATTGACGTTGCCTGCCGCAAGGAATTCGATTACTCCATCGTTGAATACGCCCAGGGCAAGCCCATCGAAGACATTCTTGGCATTTCCTATCGCAAAAACGGGCAGGTCATGCATAATCCCGATCGCCCGACCATAGAAAATCTGGACGCGCTGCCGCACGTGACCGACGTTTACCGGCGCGATCTGGACGTCCGCCGCTACAACGTGCCCTTCCTGCTCCACCCCTTTGTCTCGCTCTACACCACGCGCGGCTGCCCGGCGCAGTGCACCTTCTGCCTCTGGCCCCAAACGCTCAGCGGACATCCATGGCGCAAACGCTCCACCGACGACGTGGCGCGTGAGATGGCCAAAGCAAAAGACTACTGGCCGTACGTGAAGGAATTTTTCTTCGACGACGATACCTTCAACCTGCAGAAGGCCCGCACCATCGAATTGTGCACCAAGTTGAAACCGCTGGGCCTGACTTGGTCCTGCACCTCGCGAGTCACCACCGACTTCGAAACCCTCAAGGCCATGAAAGAGGCGGGCTGCCGTCTCTTGATTGTGGGGTATGAATCGGGCGATCAACAGATTCTGAAAAACATTAAAAAAGGCGCAACCATCGAGCGTGCCCGCCAGTTCACCAAGGATTGCCACAAGCTGGGATTGGTGGTGCACGGCGATTTCATTCTTGGCCTGCCCGGAGAAAGCCGCGAGACCATCAAGAACACGATCAACTTCGCCAAGGAACTCGACGTGGAGACGATCCAGGTCTCGGTGGCGCATGCCTACCCCGGAACCGAACTGCACGAATTCGCGACCAAGAACGGCTTCATAACCGGTGAGTCAAAAATGGTCGACGACGGCGGCCACCAGATGGTGCAGATCCAGTATCCCGGCCTGCCCGCCGCCGAACTTATGGAAGCAGTCCACCACTTTTACGACGAGTATTATTTCCGCCCCAAGGCCGCGTACCGCATTTTGAGGAAGGCGATGTTCGACAATTCCGAACGCAAGCGCCTGTACAAAGAAGCGCGAACCTTCCTGAAACTGCGCGCGCAGCGCCACAAATGGGTCAAGGAAAACCGCAAGGAAGAGGCGCCCGCCCCGGCGCCTGCCAAGGCCTAGTGGGCATTGAATCATTGGATCATTGAGACATTGAGGCATTTTGAAAATCCCAGAGCCTTGGCCTCTAATGATTCAATACCTCAATGATTCAATGATTCAATGTCGATGACATTTCGCAAATACCTCGTCCTGGCCGGAATCACCGTATTCAGCACTGCAGGCGATTCCCTGCTGGCTCGCGGTATGAAAGAGCTCGGCAGTGTCAATGTTTCGCTGCACAACGTTTCCACCCTGCTGCTGGCGATCCTCAACCCCTGGGTAGCACTGGGAATCCTTTTCCTGCTCACCTTCTTCGCTTGTTATATGTCCGCGCTTTCGTGGGCCGACCTCACCTATGTGCTGCCCGCCACATCGCTCGGATATGTGCTCGTCGCCTTGATTGCTCACTTCAGTTTTCATGAAGTGATCTCAACCACGCGCTGGCTCGGCATTGCGCTGATCGCCGCCGGCGTGGGCTTTGTGGCCGCCGGCCCGTCGGTTACATCCAGCCACGAACCCCAGAATTCCCGCGACGCGGTTTCTCAGGAGGTGGAGTTATGAATGAGATCTACGCGTGGGCCGCGATCGCGCTCATTATTCTGGCCTCCACTACCGGCGACGTGCTGCTCTCCTACTCCATGAAACGAGTCGGCGACGTCGGTGAACTCTGGAAGCAACGCGGCGTCCTGGCAGTGCTGGGGCGAGTGCTGGCGACGCCCACGATTGCTCTCGGCCTGATGGCGATGGGAGTCGCCTTCTACAGCCTGCTCTTTGGTCTTTCGTGGGGAAATCTTAGTCTGGTCGTCCCCGCTTCCGCCTCGCTCACCTTTGTGGCTAACGCGGTCGCTGCGCGCATCTTTCTGCACGAACGCGTCGGGCGCCGGCGTTGGATTGCGGCATTGCTGGTGGCCGCCGGCGTGGTACTGATGGCGGTCTGAATCGCACTAGCCGAATAAATCGACGCTAATCACAAGCGGCTGCGCTTCCGCGCTCAGATCCTGACCAGAGGATGCCACCTGCAATTCGGAACTCTCTCCCGCATTCTCTGCCGTCAGAACCGTCCCCCGAAAAGGAAACCGCTTGCCCAACATCGCCGCTTGCCGCCTCCCATTTTCCAGTTGTCCGCGGAACGACTCCGCATCCATCTCGCGACGGGCCAACTTAAGCTTATTCATGACCGCTTGCAACCTCGCCAACTCCGTGATTAAGTCCGCAAGCATGTCCTTTCCGCCAGTACTCAGGTGGGTGAACTCTATCCCCGCCGTGGAAGGGCCGCGAATCGCTTTTACCTCACCCACTGCCCGGAACGACTGCGCGTTGACCCGCACGATGATTTCAGCCCGCACGCCGCAATCAAACGGCTGGGGAATATCGAGGCAGCATCCGTGCAGGCTCAGGTCGCGTATCATCCCCGGGAGAATGACGCCACTTGACGGAAGACAATTGATTTTCGCCTGCCCACCGCAGTTGAAGCGCGGGCTACGGCGGCGATCTTCTTCTACGGCAGGGCGCTCAGCCATGTTTAGAGACCATGTCTATCAACCATGTTTATAAGATCGTATGCCGAGCCGGAATCCTTGAGAATGGCATCACCGTAACGCAGGATTCGGAACCGAAGTAACTGAAGTCCTCGCACTCAACCTCATCGAAACAGCTTCATCAAGCCACCAGCAGCCAGATCGGGGACGAGAAAGCTGGCGCTCTTGCTGCCTGCGAACCGTGCTACTGCTTCCGCCGCCAGATAGCCGCTGCGCACAGCGCCTTCCATGGTGGCTGGCCAACCGGTCGCGGTCCAATCGCCGGCCAGAAATACGCGGGGCCATGCCGTCGTCGGCTTCGGCCGGTACTGGTCGATTCCCGGACGCGGCGAATACGTAGCGTGCACTTCCTTGATCACCGTCGATTTCAACAGGATCGCGTCCGGCGCGCCGAGAAAGAATTCTTGCGCTTCCTTCGTCGCCATCTCCACGATCTCCGCCTTCGACTTTTCCACCAGGCTTCGCGAGCAGCTCACTACCAGCTCAATGTAGCTGCCGTTCCCGTTGTCACGGGCCTCGTTCTCGCGAGCGGTGATGATTCGCGATTTGTGAAACATCCACTGGATGGTGCGGTCAAGCAGCACAGCATGGTCCAGATCGCTGATCTGGCGATCGAACCAAAGATGAATGCCCGTGATCGGTGACGTCGAAAACTCGCCGAGCGCGGCGACCAAAGGCGCGGCCGACGGAGTATCCGGCAACATACGCCCCAGCACCTCAAAAGGAACAGCGATCACCAGATAGTCGAATTTCTCTTCCTGTCCGTTCGCCGTCACATTCACAGCAAACGGCACTGTCCGAAACGATTCCACGCTGGCGCGAAGCTGAATCTCTCCGCCACGGGCGCGAATGTAGTCTCCGGCTGTGCTGTACAGGTCGGTCAGGGGCACGGTTGGAATCCCCATGCGCCC
>Ga0074044_10000806_pt1 | contig 29372 bp, 28 predicted proteins | sample BogForMeECP23OM1_FD_94443 | JGI IMG/M metagenome (GOLD analysis project Ga0074044, IMG submission 94443) | Bog forest soil microbial communities from Calvert Island, British Columbia, Canada - Bog Forest MetaG ECP23OM1 | ecosystem: Environmental > Terrestrial > Soil > Wetlands ...
CTACGTTTCCAAGCCCCTGGCGCCCGAACGATTCGGACACGTGCTGCAATCATTCTTGCAGGCGCAGCAAGGCAAAGGACAATCCACGCACCCAGCCGCGCAGAAATCCGGGACCAACGCGGGGCTGGAGCCAAGCAAACCATGAAAGATGCTGCGCTTTTCTCACGCCAGCAAAGTTGCTTGCCGCTCGAGCAAATCCGCGCCGATCAGTGCCGCGTTCGGATACGTCCCCGACTTCAAGCTCCTTTCCGCGCCGTGAACGCTCAGTATTCGAATCGGGATGTGGCACATTCCTCGCTCAGCCAGTTTGCAAATGATCTCCAAGACTATTGAAAAGCCGAAACGCGGATGGGTGGTCGCCCCGAATCTCCTCGATTACGAGAAAGTCTGCGCGGGATTTTCGTGGGATGCGGCCCGGCGCGAACTCGACGGCCTGCCCGGCGGCCGCGGGCTGAACATCGCGCACGAGGCGATCGATCGTCACGCGGCCGGTGCGCTGCGCAATCACTTGGCACTGCGATGGATCGGCAAGAGCGGCGAGACGCGCGATTTTTCATATGCTGACCTGCGCTTGCTCACCAACCGTTTTGCGAACGTGCTGCGACGCCTCGGTCTCAGCAAAGGCGAGCGTGTGTTTATCCTCGCTGGGCGTGTTCCCGAACTCTACATCAGCGCGCTCGGGACGCTGAAAAAAGGCAACGTCTTCTGCCCGCTCTTCTCAGCCTTCGGCCCGGAACCTATTCGCCAACGGATCGGCATCGGCGACGGCCGCGTGCTGGTGACCACCGTCGCGCTGTACAAACGCAAAGTCGCCGACGTGCGCGCCTCGCTGCCCGGGCTTAGGCACGTGCTGCTGATTGGCAGCCCCGAGGAGATTCGTGCGATTCCAAACACGGAGGATTTCCATCAGTTGATGAACGAGGCGCGGGACGATTTCGAGATCCCGCGTACCGATCCCGAGGATCTCGCGCTCCTTCATTTCACCAGCGGCACCACGGGCAAGCCCAAGGGCGCGATGCACGTGCATCAGGCCGTCGTCGCGCATCATATGACCGGCCGCTTCGCGCTCGACTTTCATCCCGAGGACATTTTTTGGTGCACAGCTGATCCCGGATGGATCACGGGTACGTCATACGGAATCATCGCGCCCCTCACCAATGGCATCACCAGCATCATCGACGAGGCGGAGTTCGATGCGGAACGATGGTACACGTTGCTGCAGAAGCAGAAGGTCACTAACTGGTACACGGCGCCGACCGCGGTTCGCATGATGATGAAGATCGGGACCGAGGTGATCCGCAAATACGATCTTCGCCACATGCGCTTCATCGCCAGCGTGGGCGAGCCGCTCAATCCCGAAGCGGTGATATGGGGACAGGAAGCGTTCGGCCTTCCGATTCACGACAATTGGTGGCAGACGGAGACCGGCGGCATTATGATTTCAAACTTCGCCGCGATGGATATTCGCCCGGGCTCGATGGGGCGCCCGCTCCCCGGCATCGAGGCTGGCGTCGTGCGGCGCCTTAAGGACGGCACCATCGAAGAGATTCGCGAAGCTGGCGTCGAAGGCGAACTCGTGTTGCGGCCCGGTTGGCCGTCGATGTTTCGCGGTTACCTGAATGAAGAAGAGCGCTATCGCAAATGCTTCAAGGGAGGATGGTACCTGACTGGCGACCTCGCGCGGCGCGACGGCGACGGCTACTTCTGGTTCGTTGGACGCGCTGACGATGTGATCAAATCGTCGGGTCATCTGATCGGGCCGTTCGAAGTCGAGAGCACCCTGATGGAGCATCCTGCGGTCGCGGAGGCGGGCGTCATCGGCAAACCGGACCCGATGGCCGGTGAAATCGTGAAGGCATTCGTCTCACTGAAGCCGGCGTTCGTATGGAGCGACGAGCTGCGCAGCGAGCTGCTCGGCTTCGCGCGCAAACAGTTGGGCGCGGTGGTCGCCCCCAAGGAAATCGACGTCATCGCCAACGTGCCGAAGACCCGCAGCGGAAAAATCATGCGCAGACTGCTCAAGGCCCGCGAGCTCGGCCTTCCCGAGGGCGACACCTCGACGCTGGAGAGTCTATAGAACATGGCGCTACAACCAACCATCGCGACGCCAAATGCTGACGCCGGGCACGCACTGGCCTTGCTGCGCGACATGGTCCGCATCCGCCGCTTCGAAGAAAAATGCGCCGAGCTCTACAGCGCGGGCAAAATCCGCGGATTTCTCCATCTATATATCGGCGAGGAAGCCGTCGCGGTCGGCGCGATGCGCGCGCTGACGCCGGGCGACGCGGTCGTCGCGACCTATCGCGAGCATGGACACGCGCTGCTTCGCGGCGTTTCGACCGACTCCATCATGGCCGAGATGTATGGCAAGCAGGAAGGATGCAGCCGCGGCCGAGGCGGCTCGATGCATCTGTTCGACGCGGCGGCGCGATTTTATGGCGGCAACGCGATCGTCGGCGGCGGGTTGCCGCTCGCCATCGGTTTCGCGCTGGCCGACAAGCTGCAACACCGCCAGCGCGTGACCGCATGCTTCTTCGGCGACGGCGCGGTGGCCGAGGGCGAGTTTCACGAATGCATGAACCTCGCGGCGTTGTGGAAGCTCCCGGTCCTGCTGTGCTGCGAGAACAACCTCTACGCGATGGGCACGGCGCTCAAGCGCGCGCAGTCGCAAACCGACTTGAGCCTGAAAGCGGCGGCATACGAAATGCCGTCGTGGCCGGTCGATGGAATGGACGTCGTCGCGTGCGCGGAAGCCGCGCAGCGAGCCGCGCTCGCGGTGCGGTCCGGCGAAGGGCCGTGCTTCCTCGAATTCCGGACTTATCGCTTCCGCGCGCACTCGATGTACGATCCGCAGCTCTATCGCGACAAGCGCGAAGTCGAGGAATGGAAGAAACTCGATCCGATCGCGACCTTTCAGAATCGCCTGACAACACAGGGCGTTTTGGATGACGCGAATATGAAGCGCATCGAGGATGAGGTCGCATCAGAGATCGAAAAAGCGGTCGCTTTCGCCGAGGCCGGCACTTGGGAGCCGACCGAAGACCTTGCGCGTTTCGCATACTCGGAAGAGAAGCCGGCGTGAGCCTGGACGCGCAGAAAGTGAAGATCACTTATCGCGAGGCGATGCGCCAGGCGATCCGCGACGCACTTGTCCGCGATCAGCGCGTCTTTCTGATGGGTGAAGATGTCGGCGCTTACGGCGGATGCTACGCAGTGAGCAAAGGATTGCTGGAGGAATTCGGCCCCGATCGCATCCGCGACACCCCGCTTTCCGAATCCGCGTTTGTCGGCGCGGGAATCGGCGCGGCGATGAACGGCATGCGGCCCATCGTCGAAATCATGACGGTCAACTTCAGCCTGCTGGCGCTCGACCAAATCGTGAACAACGCGGCGACGATCCTCCATATGTCGGGCGGCCAGATCAACATCCCGCTCGTGATCAGGATGACCACCGGCGCCGGGCGACAGCTCGCGGCGCAGCATTCGCATAGCCTCGAGGGCTGGTACGCGCACATTCCGGGTATCAAGGTGCTCGCACCGGCCACCCTGGAAGACGCGCGCGGGATGCTATGGACGGCGCTCGAGGATCCCGACCCGGTGCTCATCTTCGAGCATGGCACGCTCTACAACATGGAGGGCGAGATGGCCGTCGATGCGGGCGCGGTCGAGATCTCGAAGGCTGCGGTGCAGCGCGCGGGCACGGACGTGAGTCTGATCACGTACGGAGGCACGCTGGGTAAGACGCTGCAAGCTGCCGAGCAACTTGCGGCATCCGGGGTCGATGCGGAGGTCGTGGATCTTCGCACGCTGCGGCCGCTCGACACCGAGACGATCCTCGATTCGGTCATGCGCACGCATCGCGCGGTGGTTATCGACGAAGGCTGGCGCAGCGGTAGCATCTCGGCAGAGATCAGCGCGCGCATCATGGAAGGGGCGTTCTACGAACTCGACCTGCCGGTGGAGCGCATCTGCAGCGCCGAAGTTCCGATACCCTATGCCAAGCATCTTGAGGACGCCGCGCTGCCGCAAGCGTCCACGATCGTCGCAACCGTGACGCGAATGATGGGCGGTCATGGCTGATTTCCTGATGCCGTCGCTTGGCGCCGATATGGATGCCGGCACTGTCCTGCAATGGCTGGTGAAGCCGGGCGATGCGGTGAAGCGCGGCGATATCGTTGCAGTGATTGATACCGAGAAGACCACTATTGAGGTGGAAATTTTTCAGACTGGCATAATCCAAAAGATCGTCGTGCCCGAAGGAGAAAAGGTCCCCGTCGGTACGCTGCTGGCTGTGCTTTCCACAGAGGGTGAGGCTGCTGCTGCCGCCCCCGAGGCGAAGCGCGCTGCGCCCGCGCCGCTGGTTCTCGCGCCCGCTCCACCGACTCCACCTGCTGCTGCGCGTGTCGTGGCGAAGACGACGCCGAAGCCTGCCGCGCCCCATCGCGTGCGTATCTCCCCGCTCGCGATGCGCGTCGCGATGGAACTCAAGGTCGATCTCGCGGCCATCAAGGGCACCGGTCCCGAAGGTGCGATCACCAAGACCGATGTCGAGCGCGCCGCGAAGGCTCCACCGATGCCAGCCCCTGCCGCGACGTTTGAAGGGCGAGCACCAGCGGCGCCGCCGAAGCCCGCCGTCGCGCCGCTCGATCGTCCCGCGACGATGCGCAAAGTGATCGCGGCGGCGATGGCGCGCTCAAAGCGCGAGATACCTCATTACTACCTCGGCACCCACATCGACATGAGCAAAGCGATGCGGTGGCTGCAGGAGGAGAACCTCAAGCGTCCGGTGACCGAGCGGCTGCTCTATTCGGTGCTGCTCCTGAAGGCCGTTGCGCTCGCCGCTGATGAGATACCCGAGATCAAGGGCTTCTGGATCGATGGTGCGTTCAGACCGAGCGAGGCGGTTCACGTCGGCGTCGCGATATCGCTGCGGCAAGGCGGTCTCATCGCGCCGGCGATTCACGATGTTGACAAAAAAAGCCTCAGCGAGATCATGGTGAGTCTGCGCGATCTGGTTAAGCGCGTGCGCGCCGGCGTGCTTCGCAGTTCCGAAATTGCCGATGCGACAATCACCGTGACCAGTCTCGGCGACCAGGGTGTCGAGACCGTCTTCGGAGTCATCTATCCGCCGCAGGTTGCGCTGGTCGGTTTCGGCAAGATCGTCGAGCGCCCGTGGGCAAGCGGCGGAATGGTCGGGGCGAGGCCGGTTATGATGGCGAGCCTATCGGGCGATCATCGCGCGAGTGACGGTCATCGAGGCGCATTGTTCCTCACCACCGTCGAGCGTCTATTACAGGAGCCGGAGAAGCTGTGACCGACGACCAGATAAAGACGCTCTTTCTGCGCGAGCTACACAGGATCGCGCCCGAGGTCGAGTTGAGTGAAATCGATCCGGCCACCGATCTGCGCGAGCAAATCGACCTCGACTCGATGGACATCCTGAACCTCGCGATCGCTATTCACGAAGCGACCGGAGTCGATATTCCGGAAGCGGACTATCCGCAAATGACCAGCTTAAACGGTTGCGTGGCCTACCTGCATTTGCGCACCAGCTAGAGAGAAAAGAAAGACGGGAGAAACCGCCGATGCCGAACAATTCCAAAGTAGGGTCTCAAAACTTGAGCCCAGGATGGTGAATTCAAATGCAGCGCCCCGTTCAAATTACCTCACGTGATTTTCAATTGACCCCAGCCATGGAGGCGCAGATCCGCGAACGCGCCGACGACCTACAGCTCTACTTCCCACGGCTCACCGGATGCCACGTCGTGGTCGAAGCGCCGGCGGTTCATCACCACCGCAAAGGAGGTCCGTTCAACGTTCGGATCGATCTCCGCGTGCCCCGTGCGGAGGTCTCCGTCAACCGGCAGTCGGCCGATGATTTGGCGGTCGCGATCAGAGATGCATTCGATGCCGCCCGGCGTCGCATCGAGGATCATCTTCGCGAGCTGAGGCGCGACGTCAAAGCGCACGAGCTACCGTCGGTCGGCCGCGTTGCTCGCATTTTCCCGAAAGAGGGCTACGGCTTCCTCGAAACGTCGGACAACCGCGAGATCTATTTCCATCGCCACAGTGTCCTCGATGAGCATTTCGACGATCTGACGCCCGGAACCGCGGTGCGCTTTGCCGAGGAAGAGGGTGATGAAGGTCCACAGGCGAGCACCGTCGCGATCGTCGGAGGCAAGCGACATCCGGTAGCCGGGCCGGCTTGACCGGCGACTATTGAAACGTGGCAGGAGGCGTTTTTTCAGATCAGACGGGGGCCAACTCGACCAGCTGAATGGTACGGCTGGTCCTTTTCTGGTAGTCCGCGTATGCGGGGTACATGGCAACCAGTCTGGGCCACATCTCTTGTCTTTCTTCAGGCGCGAGGGTGCGGGCGCGGTAGGCGCCGCGCGCCCAGCGCCGCTCTACCGTCACATCGGGGTTTGCCACCAGGTTCAAGTACCAATCGGGGGCCTTGTCGCTGCCGCCGAATGACGCCACCACATAGAGCTTGCCGTCGTGTTCCAGATACAGCAGTGGCTTAGGTATCTCGCGCCCGGACTTGCGCCCGCGCACCGTGAGCACCAGGGTATTCCAGTTCAGAGGCGACCAGCCGTCGACTAATCGATAAAACACCACGTGCATGCTGCTGAACCACCGCGAGAACACCTGCGTCATCGGATCTACCTTCATGATCGCATCTCCACGGGTACAATCCCCAGAGGACTTAGCCACCGACTCAAGGCTAAATCCGTGTCGCGCTTGCCGCAATAACGCCGGACAAGGTGATTGTCGGCGTGATCGGGCTAATCGCCGGTCTGGCGATTATTCTCGGCCACAGTATATGGTCGGGCTGGAGGTGGGAACGAAGCGCGCGCACCGTCTCACTTTTCACTGGATGCCGTCATGAGCACCACGCACACCATCGTCGTGAACCGACAGCCGCAGCAGGTGACTGTCGATCACTATGAGACGCCGCTCCTCTACGTCCTGCGCGACGACCTCGGTCTCAAGGGAACGCGCTTCGGATGCGGAAATGGGAGCTGCGGTTCGTGCACGGTGCTGGTTGACGGGCATGCCCAACGCTCTTGCGAATTGCCGGTGTGGTCTGTCGAGGGTAAATCGATCACGACCATTGAAGGCTTGGGCACGCTTGACCGGCCTCATCCGCTGCAGCGCGCATTCATCGATTTCCAAGCCGGTCAGTGTGGCTACTGCCTGTCCGGAATCATCATGACTGCGGCGGAATTGATCGGGACCGGCGCTGAGCCGTCGCGCGAGAAAATCGTCGCGGCGCTGGACGCCAATCTCTGCCGCTGCGGCACTCATGCGCGAATCGTGAAAGCGATCGAGGCCGCGTGGAAGGCATCCATCCCCGGAGCCGCGCGATGACGCAGCCGAAACTTCCCTGGAGCATCGGGGGGAATCCGCTGCTTTGCCAGTGGGTCGATTTCAGCGAACCTGGCGTGGCGCGCGTGTTTTCAGCCAAGGTCGAGCTCGGACAGGGAATCGTCACCGCCATCGCGCAAATCGCGGCCGAGGAGCTCAGGCTCCCGATGTCGAAGGTGGTAGTCGTGTCGGGCGATACGCGCTGCTGCCCGAATGAAAGCTACACGGCCGGCAGTATGTCGATCGAAATCGGCGGCACCTCCGTCAGGATGGCGTGTGCCGAGGCGCGTCACGCGATCGTCGAGCGCGCCGCGCGCATGCTGGATGCCGAAGAGTCGCGCGTAGCCGCTCATGGCGGGCTCATTCTGCTCGATGGGGCGCCATCGCGGCTCGACTATTGGCAGGTCGCCCGCGAGGTTGATTGGAAGCGTCCGATCACGGGGACGGCCCCGTTCAGTGCGCCCGAAAGCTCAACCTACCTCGGCAGGAACGTTGCGCGTCTCGATCTTCCCGCGAAGGTCGCAGGCCCCGCATTCATCCACGACCTCGAACTGCCGGGAATGCTGCACGGACGCGTGCTGCGGCCGCCTTCCTACGGCGCGCGGCTGGGATCGCTCGACCAGTCGGCGGTGGAGTGTCTGCCTGGAGTGATCAAAATTTGGCGGAGCGGCGACTTTGTGGGCGTCTGTTGCGAGCGTGAATACCAGGCCGTCAAGGCGCTCGAAGCGCTACGCGCAGGCGCGCGCTGGATTGAGAGCGAGGTATCCGCCGACACTCGGAGCTGGCGCGAATTGCTCCCCACGCTTCGCTCGATCAATTCGGAGACCGAGGCGGGCGAGCGCCCGGCTGGAGCGGCGAACGTGCGGCGCTTGTCGGCGACTTATTCGCGGCCGCCGCTCGCGCACGCATCGATGGCACCTTCGTGCGCGGTTGCCGTTTATGACGAAGGCAGCCTGACGGTATGGACACACTCGCAGGGCGTTTTCCCGCTCCGGGGTGCGCTCGCATCCGCTCTCGCTCTCGACGAGTCGCGCATCGCGGTGATTCATGCGCAGGGCGCTGGAGTCTACGGGCACAACGGCGCCGATGACGCCGCGCTGGATGCCGCCCTGCTGGCGCGCCAAGTCCCGTCGCGTCCGGTGCGCCTCCAGTGGAACCGCGAGGATGAACTCGCATGGTCGCCGCTGGGCTCGCCGATGGTGGTCAAGATCGAGAGCGCGGTAAGCCCGGCCGGCGACATCGTCGATTGGTCCAGCGAGATCTGGAGCGGACCGCACGGCCAGCGTCCCAGTGCGGGCGGGCCTGTCAATCTACTGGCCGCGGCGCACGTCGATCCACCGATCCCGTTCCCCGAGGCGTACGAAGTCCTGTCGGGATTTGCCGGCGGCGCCCGAAATTCCGAGCCGGGGTACGACGTGCTCCACCGAAAGATCGTGTTGCACAGCCTCCCGGGCCTGCCGTTTCGCACCTCCGCGCTGCGCACGCTGGGCGGCTATGCGAACGTGTTCGCAACCGAATCGTTTATGGACGAATTGGCCGACGCCGCGGGCGCCGATCCTGTCGAATTCCGGCTTCGTCACTTGTCGGACCCGCGCGCGCGCCGGGTAATCGAGACCGCCGTGCGGCTGGCGGGCTGGCGGTTCAATGCTGAACGCGGCAGAGGCCGCGCCGCGGGAATCGGTTTCGCCCGATACAAGAACACTGCCGCATACGTGGCGGTGATCGCGAACGTTGAAGTTCACGAGGACGTACGCGTCTCGAAGGTCGTCGGCGCGGTCGATGCAGGACTGGTGATCAATCCGGACGGGGTGGTCAATCAAATCGAAGGCGGCATCGTGCAATCGATCAGCTGGACGCTCAAGGAGCAAGTCGTCTTCGACGGCCGCCGCGTGACCACGCGGACCTGGGAGGAGTATCCGATTCTGCGCTTCAACGAGGTGCCGGAACTCGAGGTCGATCTGATCGAGCGCCCTGACTGCCCGCCGCTCGGAGTAGGGGAGGCGGCCCAGGGTCCCGCCGCCGCGGCGGTCGCGAATGCGGTGGCGCGGGCGCTCGACTTACGCATCCGGGATTTGCCGATCACGCGCGAGCGGATTATCGCGGCTAGCGCCGCTGCGTCTGCCTGATTGGCGCTGCGGCGGGCGCCAGGAGATTATTGCGGGGAGGTCACAAAGGAAATGAGCAAGCATCCGATTCGATTTGGATTCCAATCCGGACAACAGAACGTCAAGTGGGAGCGGATGCGCGACGTCTGGGGCAAAATCGACGCCTGGGGCTACGACTCGCTATGGGCCTTCGATCACTTCTATCCGATCTTCACGCCCGACCCGGCCGGTCCCTGCATGGAGAACTGGGCGCTGCTGAGCGCGCTCAGCCAGCACACCAGGCGCGCCCGCATCGGCGCGCTCGTCAACGGCAACACCTATCGCAATCCGTGCCTGACGGCGAAGATGGCAGCCACGCTCGACCACGTGAGCGGCGGCCGGCTCAATCTCGGCCTGGGCGCCGGATGGAATGAACTGGAGCATCGGAACTTCGGGATCGACTTCAAAACTGTCCGCGGGCGCCTCGAGGCGCTCGACGAGTCGTGCCAGATCATCAAGGGAATGTTCACCCAGGACAGAACTACCGTCGAGGGCAAGCACTACCACGTGGTTGACGCGGTCTGTAATCCGAAACCGCTCCAGAAGCCGCACATACCGTTGATGATCGGCGGACGCGGAGAAAAATCCCTGCTCAAGATCGTCGCGAAGCATGCCGATATGTGGAATACGATGCACGCGAATCCCGCCGAGATGAAACGCCTGATCGACGTTATCGAGCGGCACGGCGATACGGTCGGGCGCAACACCGACGAAATCGAAAAGACCATCATGATGCCGCTGTGCTACAAGGCGTCCAAAGAGCGCGAGCAGATGATCTCGGCGGGCGTGGCGAGCATGGCGCGGATCACGCCCGAGCAGGCGCGCGATCGAATCATGATCGGCGGCAAGGACGAATGCCTCGACAAAATCGCGCAGTACGCCAAGGTCGGCGTCACGCACTTCATCTTCAGCCTGCGTTGGCCGATTCTCGTCGAGCAGGAGTTTCAGGCCTTCGCTGAAGAAGTGATTCCGGCGGTCCGCCGGCAGTGAGGATCGGCTCCGCGCGAAGCCTGCCGTAGCAGCAGTGAAGCCACCTGCCCGCTCCTGCTTCGGGCAGACTCATGTCAAAGACCACTTCATCGCCGACCGCCTGGAAGATATCGAAAACAGCCGCCGCCACGCCCGCGCGCGCAGGCCGCGTTACTGCATCATGGCGCCTCGTTGCTGAACACGATGGTGCCGGCCGCGGCGAACATGCCGCCGACACCCTGCGCGATCGAGATTTTCGCGCCGGGCACCTGTGCTGGTGCGATGCCGCGCAACTGCCGGATGCTCTCCTGCATCGCGTACATCCCGTACATGCCCGAGTGCATGTAGCTGAGACCGCCGCCGTTGGTGTTGAGCGGGAGCTTCCCGCCCGGCGCCGTGTTGCGCTCGGCGATGAAGGCGGCCGCCTCGCCCGGCTTGCAGAAGCCGAGATCCTCGAGCCCGTAGAGCGGCAGATGCGCGAACGCGTCGTAGATCATCAGGTGATCCACGTCCGCGTGCGTGATGCCGGCCTCGTCGAAAGCCTTCTTGCCCGAGACGCGGAACGCCCTGGAGGTTGTGAGGTCCTCCATCTGGCTCACCATCGGGGTCTCCACGCTCTCTCCCGTCCCGAGGATGTAGACGGGCTTGCGCGGGAAGTCCCGGGCGCGGCTGGCCGAGGTCAGGATCAGCGCGCCCCCGCCGTCGGTGACAAGGCAGCACATCAGGAGCCGGAACGGATACGCGATCATCCGCGAGTTGAGAACGTCGGCCACCGTGATCGGATCCCGGAACGTGGCGCGTGGGTTTTTGCCCGCCCACTCGCGCTGGATCACCGCGACTATCGCGAGCGCCTCCTCCGTGAGCCCGTAGGTCTTGAGATAGCGCAGCACCGGGATGGTGAAGGTTGTCGGCGGCCCCACGATGCCGTAGGGCGACTCGAATTGGCCCTGCAGGCTGCTGCCGCCCCCCGCGCCGCGCCGCCTCGATGCGCCCACGCGCGAATGGCCGCTCTCGCCATGCGTGATGAGCACGGTCTTGCAGAGGCCCTCGTTGATGGCGGCCGCCGCATGGCGCACGTGAAGCATAAACGAGCAGCCACCGATCGAAGTCCCGTCGACCCAGGTCGGCGTGATGCCGAGGTAATGGGCCACGTTGGTCGGGGTCTCACCTGCGGTCGCGATCCCGTCGATGTCGGTGGGCTTGAGCCCCGCGTCCGCCAGCGTGTTGAGGGCCGCATCGGCATGCAGTTGAATTTGTGAAAGATTCGGAATGACACCCAGGTCGGTGGTCTCCGCCGCGCCGACCACGGCAACTGATTTCTGCTTCATGTTATTTCCCAGCGGGCTTGAAGAGCGGCAGCGTGATGGCGTCGGTTTGCTTCTCGAACACCACCTCGAGCGGCATGTCGAGCTGCAGCGCCTGGGGCGTCTGCGGGCAGCCCACGATGTTGGTCATCATGCGCGGCCCTTCGTCGAGCTCGACCACCGCGATCGAATACGGCGGCACAAATCCCGGAGCGGGCCGCTGATGGATGACGTAGCTGTAGAGCTTCGCGCGCCCGCTCGCCCTGAACACAGACACCTTGCGCGACGCGCAGCTGGGGCAGAACGGGCGCGGTGGAAAATAGACGCGGCGGCATTGGTCGCAGCGTTGCAGGCGCAATTCTCCGGCTCGGATGCCCTCCCAGAAATGCAGGGTCTCCGGCGTCGGCTCCGGCAGCGGTCTCTTCATCTCTCTCAAGGCTGAATCCCCTCTCAATTGCGCTCGCCGCGGCGCCGGCGGTGTTCCGGCGCATCTGGTCGGCGGCGGTCGATCGGATCAGGTAAGAAATTTCCTCTTTAGAGTCTCGTCAGGCGAAGGATAGAGCAAATCCGTCCTGCTGCACAACGATTGTGAGCGTCTTCTTCTGGCGAGCACCTCGATCGTGGTGCCGAGCATCACCGCGATCGCGATGAGCCACTTCTGCGTGGCGGCCGCGTGTTCCACGCGGTCCGCGCGCAGGTGACATCGCACGCATGAGGGGTTACCTTCTGATCATGCGGCTTGGCGCGATCGATGTCGGATCCAATTCCGTGCATATGATCATCGCCGATGTCGGCCGCGGTGGCCACGTCGAGGTGGTCGATCGGGTCAAGGAGACGGTGCGGCTGGGCCGGCGCGCATTCATGACCGGTCATCTGATGCCCGAGTCGATGGACCTCGCGGTGCGCGCGCTGGTCAACTTCAATCGCATCCTGCGCGTCCGCAAGGTGGCCAAGGTGCGCGCTGTGGCGACCAGCGCGGTGCGCGAGTCGAAAAACCGTGCCTCCTTCATCAGGCGCATCCGCCGCGAGACCGGCCTCAACGTGCAGATAATTTCCGGCGCCGAGGAGGCGCGGCTCATCTTTCTCGCCGCGCGCCACGCGCTCGGACTCGACGGCGGACCGCATCTGTTGGTCGACGTCGGCGGCGGCAGCGTCGAGCTGGTGCTGGTTCGCGACGGTCGTCCGCTGTGGATGAAGAGCGTGAAGCTGGGCGCAGCGCGTCTGGCCGAGCGCTACCTGGCCGACGACCCGCCCAGCCGCGCGCAGCTCAAGCGGCTCGAACGCCATCTCAACGACGAGATCGGCGCACTGCTGAAGAAGGCGCGCAAGGCGGGCGTGGTTCGCGCAATCGGAACGTCGGGCACTATCAACACTCTGGTCGCGATGGCGCGCACCGCGCACGGCGATGAACTGGAGCGGCTGCACGGCGCGAGTGCGACAGCCGCGGAGATCAGCAAGCTCACGGGCGACCTGGTCTCGGCAAACTCGGCGCTGCGCTCGGAGCTGCCCGGCATCGACGCGAAGCGGGTTGACCTGATGCCGGCCGCGGCCGCGCTGGTGGACTTCGTGCTCAAGCGCTCGGCGGCGCCGGTGCTGGTCGCATGCACGTGGGCGCTGCGCGAGGGCCTGCTGCTGAGCCTCGCGAGCGCGGCCATTCGCGGCGGCGGCGAGGACGTGCGCCGGCTCTCGGTAAATGCGCTTGCGACCCGCTTCGTCGGCGTGAACAAGCACGGGCACCAGGTCGCGAAGCTCGCGCTGAAGCTCTTCGATGCGACCGCTCCGGTGCTCGCGCTGCCCAAGAGCTCGCGCGAGCTGCTGGAATACGCGGCGTTGCTCCACGACATCGGCCACGCGATCGATCACGACCGCCACAACCGCCACTCGTACTATCTGATCAAGAACGCGGAGCTGTTCGGTTTCGATCCGGGCGAAGTCGAGGTAATCGCGCAGGCGGCGCGCGGCCACCGCAAGCAGGCGCCGAAGCTGGACTCGCCCGAAATGAACGGCCTGGCGCCCTCGAAACGGCGTTTGGTCCGCGGTCTCGCCGCCATCTTGCGCGTCGCCGACGCGCTGGACCGAAGCCACTTCAGTGTGGTCAAGAATATCGAAGTTCGCTACTCTCCCGGTCGACTCATCATCGGAGTCGATTCCAACAACGAGAAGGCCGACCTCGAATTATGGACGTGCGAGAGAAGGACGGACCTGCTCTCGAGGTTGCTCGACCGGCAGGTGACGCTGGAGCGTTAGCTCTTGTGTGCCGAGGCCACGGCGCACCCCCGAGTGCAGTAACCGGCGGGTGCTCGAAGAGGGCTTCCTGTCATGCGCGGATGCGCTTCTCATCAAGCCACTGAAGCCATCGATCCAGCCCCTCGCCGGTGCGCGCGGAAACCGGGAAGACCCGCGGTTCCGGCATCACGCGCGCGAGAGCGTCGTCGAAGTTCCGGATGCATACGCCGCCAAGATGGGGGAGCAGATCGATCTTCGTCAGCAGCACCGCGTCCGCGTTTCGGAACATGACGGGATACTTAAGCGGTTTGTCTTCGCCTTCAGTAGTGGAAAGCGCGACGACGTTCAGAGCCTGACCGAGATCGTAGATCGCGGGACAGACCAGATTGCCGACGTTCTCGATCACGAAGAAATCGAGACCGTCGAGTGCGAAGTCATGCAGCGCCCTATGCACCATCTCGGCGTCGAGATGGCACGCGGAGCCGGTGGTGATGGTCGCGGCCGGTATTCCCGCCGCGCGCAGTCGTTCAGCGTCGCGATCGGTCGCAAGATCGCCGCTCACCGCGGCAAGCTTGCGATTCACCCCCGGCGCGCGCGCCATTGCCTCCAGGATCGCCGTCTTGCCCGAACCGGGCGAGCCCATCAAGTTGAGCGCGAGCACCGCGTGCTCAACGAAATGCGCGCGGTTATGACGCGCAACCCGATCGTTGGCAGAGAGCAGCCGCTGGTGAACTTCGACCGGTACTATTTCCGGGTCGCCGCATCCGCAGTCCTGGCACATCACGGCACCTCCATCTCGATTTGCTCGAGGATTATTTCGTCGCCCGACACCAGCCGTGCGGGCGTTGCGCATTCCGCACAGCGCAAGATCTCGCCGCGCGCGATCGTCCGGCCGCATCGGGGACACGCCCATTGCTCCTCGACGCGCTGGACGCATAGCTCCGCGCCAGCACAGAGCGTCCCCTCGCGGAACATCTCGTAAGCCTTTGACAGTAGATCGGGATCGACTCCCGCCGCGGCGCCAATCCTGATCGTCAGGCGATGCACTGCGATTGCGTTGTGGGTGCGCGCCTCTGCGCCAACGCGCTCGAGCAGCGAGCTGACGATCGAATACTCGTGCATCGCGCGATCCCTATTTGCCCCTGAACCGCGCCTGGTTCTTGGAGAAGAACGCGTCGATTCCGGCGGCAAAATCACTCGAGTCTGCGCTCCGCGCGAGGCTCTCGAGCTCACGGTCGAGATGGTAGTCGAGCCGGTCCACACCCGCCGCCTCGTTGATGAGACGCTTGGCAACGGCATACGCGTCGGTCGGTCCGGCGGCGAGGCGCCGCGCAACCGCCATCGATTCGGCGTCGAACTGAGCGGCGGGATACACCTCGTTAATCAGTCCGATCCGCAAAGCGCGCTCGGGATCGATACGCGGATTCATCAGTACCAATTCCATCGAGCGGCGAAGCCCGATGAGCCTGGGCAGGAAGAACGTTGAGCTTTCGGCGCCGGTCAAACCGGTCTTGCTGTAAGCCCATTCGAAGCTCGCGCGATCGGACGCGAGCACGAGGTCGCAGGCCATCGCGATACCCAGCCCCCCAGCGGCAGCGATTCCGTCCACTGCGGCAATAAACGGCTTGGGAGCGCGTTTTATCTCGGAGATCGTGCTGTGGATGTACTCGAGGATCTGCTTGAAGAGATCGCCAAAGCGATCGCCGCGGGCGTTCGCCTCCGGCGCGAGGTAGCTCAGGTCGGCGCCGTCACCGCCCGCGCGGATATACTTCAGGTCAGCCCCGCTGCAGAAGATGCCGCCCGCGCCGCGCAATATTACCGCGCGCACGCCGCCGTCGCGCGCCATCTGTAGGCCCGCCTTGCGGAGATCCTGCGCGGTCGCCACATCGAGCGAATTGAATCGTTCGGTGCGATCGATTGTGATGATTCCGACCGCTCCGTCGCGCTCGATTTTGATGTGCTTCATCGCTGCATCACCCGCCGCTTTCAGCAGATTCGCGGTAGTAGCTCGCCCTCGGGCTCAGTGAGCAACCGGCGCCCGAAGCCCGTGTCGAGAATCACAAACCCCGGCCGTTCGCTGACGCACGTCCCGATGACTGCGGCGTGGCGGCCATACGGATGCGACCGCACGGCGGCCAGCACGCGCTCCTCGGCGCCGGGCCGCACGGCGATCACTGCCTTGCCCTCGTTTGCGGCATGCATGGGATCGATCCCGAGCAGTTCGGCCGCAGCCTGCACGCTGGCGCTGATCGGTACGCGCGGACCTTCGAGCACGATTCCGACGTTGCTCTTCTGCGCCATCTCGTGCAACGTGCTGGCGAGCCCGCCGCGCGTGGGGTCCTTCATCGCGATCAGTTCCTCGCCGCCGGCCTCGATCGCACGCCGGACGAGTCCGTTGAGCGGTGCGACGTCCGAGAGCAGCTCGCCGTCGAGATCGAGGCAATGACGCCGCGCCATCACGGCCAGACCATGATCGCCGATCGTGCCAGTGACTATAACCTTGTCGCCGGCCCTGAGGCCGCAGTCCCCAACCACGCGGCGTGTGAACGCGACGCCCGCGGTGTTAAGCACGATTCCATCGATTTCGCCGCGGCCCATCACCTTGGTGTCGCCGGTGACGATGGCGGTTCCGGCTTCCGCGCATGCAGCGCTGATCGAAGCCGTGATCCGTTCCAGGTCCGCCCGCGCAAAGCCTTCCTCGATAATCACCGCGCAGGTAAGCGCGGCGATTTCCGTCGCACCCATCATCGAGAGATCGTTCACGGTACCGGACACCGCCAGGCGCCCGATGTCGCCGCCCGGAAAGAACGCGGGCTTGATTACGTACGAGTCGGTCGTCATCACCAGCCACTGGTCGCCCGCGCGAATCGCCGCGCCATCGTCCATGGCGGCGAGGCCGATGCCTCCGTCGGCGGGAGGTTGCGCATCGCCGATGAAGACCTGTCGAATCAACTCGCGCATCGCGCGGCCGCCCGCACCGTGCTTGAGCATCACCTTTGCGTCCGGTGCGATCCTAAGCGCGCTCATCTTTGTCCCTCAGATCGAGTTGTCCGCCGTACTGATGCCAGATCCGGCACGTACCCTCGGTGCTGACCATGCACGCTCCCACGGGGTTATCGGGTACGCATTGCCTGCCGAACAGCGGGCAGGACGAGGGCGATGCGATGCCGGCCATGATGTCGCCGCAGATACAGCTGTGCGCCAGGCTCGGCGGCGCATAGTCCCAGAGCCGGCTCACGTCGATCTTGAAGCGCCGGCGCGCATCGAAGCGCGTGAATTCGTCGCGCAGGCGCAGGTTGCCGTTGGGCACGTGCGCAATTCCGCGCCATCTTCCACCGACCGGCCGGAAGACTTTCCAGAGAACTTCCTGCGCGCGGCGGTTGCCCTCGCGCGTGACACATCGCGGATACATGTTTGCCACTTCGGGGCGGCGGTCGCGCACCAGTTCGACCAATTTTGCGAGCCCGGCAAGAATATCGAGCGGTTCGAATCCCGCCACGACGACCGGGATCTGGTGGCGTTCGACGAAACGCTCGAAAATAGCGCTGCCGGTGATCGTCGCCGCATGTCCCGCCGCTAGGAAGCCTTCCACGCGCGTGTCCGGCATCTCGGCGACGATCTCCATCACCGGCGGAATGTACTTGTGCGCCGAGAGAATCGAAAAATTCGGCGGGGGGGAGCCCAGCAGCACGGCCGCAGTCGCGACGGCGGTGGTTTCGAAACCGCTGGCAAAGAAAACCAGCTCTTCGTCGAGCTTCGCCGCAAGTTGCTGAGCCTGCGTGACGCTGTAAACGACGTCAACTTTTGCGCCCGCCGCCTGCGTGTCGGCCAGCGATCGCGCGGTGCCCGGCACCCGCAGCATGTCGCCGTAAGTTGCGATCCTGATGCCGTCTTCCGCCAGCGCGACGGCTTCATCGATCTCGGGCATGTCCGTCACGCAAACCGGGCATCCGGGACCCATGATCACTTCCAGCGCGCGGGGAAAGATTGCGCGAAGGCCGAAGCGCGCGATCGCCTGCTCGTGACTGCCGCAGACGTGCATCACGGACACCGGTTCGCGGCCGATTTCGCCGACCACGCGCTCGAGCAACGCGGCCATCCGGGCGGCGCGCGCGGGGTCGCGGAACTGCATCGCGTTGCGGCCGGCATCGCTCATTTTTTTTCGCCGGTCGCGGTTATCTCGCCCCGGATGTCGGCGGCCAGAAGATCTTCGCTCGAAATCGCCGCGAGCAACTGCTCGTAAAGCGCGAGCGTCTCCTTCACTTCGGCGGGTGGGATGCGGCGGATCGCGAAGCCGACGTGATTCATCACATAGTCGCCCGGCTCGACTGGTTCATCGACGATGTCGAGCCGGACATCGCGCCTGACCCCGAAAAAATCGACGGTCGCGACCGATCCATCGACTGTCAACACCTTGCCTGGAACGCCTAGGCACATACTCCACCCCCTGCGGATTTTCTTGACTTCGCATCGGCGACGATCGCCTGCCCGAGCGCGATTCCGCCATCGCCGGGCGGCACCGAGCAATGCAGGTAAACGTCGAATCCGGGCGACAAGGCGCCCGCGATTGATTCCGCCAGCCGCGCATTCTGGAAGCATCCGCCACTGAGCACGATCGGGATACGTCCCAGCCGCGCGGCGGCGGTGCGAACGATCTCCGCGGACGCGGACACGAGCGTGTTGTGGAAGCGCGCAGAAATTGTCGCCGGCGACACGCCACCGCGGAGATCGCGGACCGCTTCGCGCACCGCCGCCCGCAGATCGATCTGCCAGGGCGCTGCGGAGCGATCGATGTCAAAGCGGTAGCGTCCGCGCTCGGCCGGGTCGGCCACCCATTCAAGGCGCATCGCCACCTGCCCTTCGTGGTTCGCGCGCGCCACAGAGAGTGCGAGCGCGCCGAACGCGTCGAAGTAGCGGCCGACGCCATGCGCCAGCGGCGCATTGAGATTTCCGGCTATCATCGCCCGCACGATCTCGATTTCGCGGGGCGCAATCGTGCGGAACAGCGCGAGATCAGCCAGCGGCGCGGCGCCATCAAACGCATCGTCCAGCATGGCGAGCGCTATTCGCCATACGTTGCGGATAGCCGAGTCGCCGCCCGCGAGCGCAAGCGGGCGAAAGGTCGCAAGCCGCTCGAAATTAGCGGTGTCGGCGGCCATGAACTCGCCACCCCATGCGTGACCGTCAGTGCCGTACCCGGTTCCGTCGAAGGCGATGCCGAGGACCGGGCCGGCAAGGCGATGCTCCGCCATCGCGCTCGCGACGTGCGCATGATGATGCTGCACGCCGACCGGATGCACCCCGCTTCGTCCGAGCGCATAGGCGGTCGAGAGATAATCGGGATGCAGATCGTGTGCGATCAATTCCGGCTGGACGCCAAGAAAGCGCTCCATCCGCGCAATCGATTCCTCGAATGACTCGAAGGTCTCGAGATTATCGAGGTTGCCGAGGTGCGGCCCGAAGTATGCCTCGCTGCCGACGCCGATGCAGAACGTGTTCTTGAGTTGCGCGCCGCACGCCAGCACCGGCCGGCTGAACGGTTGCGCAACCGTAATCGGACGCGGAACGTAGCCGCGCGACCGGCGCATCACGGCGGGACTCGCGGCTATCACGCGCACGACGGAATCCTCGCATCGCGTGACGATTTCGCGGTCGTGCATCACAAACAGGTCGGCAATCGACCTAAGCCGCGCAATTGCTTCATCGTCGCGATACGCGATTGGTGCTTCGGACAGATTACCCGAGGTCATCACTATCGGACGGCCGACTTCCGCCATCAGCAGATGATGCAGCGGAGAGTACGGGAGCATCAGGCCGACGGCGGGACTGCCCGGAGCGATTTCAGGCGCAAGCGCCGCGTCCTCGCGGCGGCGAAGGATCACAATTGGCCGCTCGCTTGCGCGCAGGATCTCCTTGTCCGCCTTGGTGAAATGCGCGAGGCGTTCCGCCTCGGCGGCATCGCGCACCATCACCGCGAACGGTTTCTCGTCGCGATGCTTGCGCTCACGCAGGCGGCGCACCGCCGCCGGATCGGTCGCATCGCACGCGAGGTGAAACCCGCCGATTCCTTTGATCGCGACTATTTTGCCTTCGATAATCGCCCGTGCCGCCGCGCGGATCGGATCGTCGTCGTCGCGCGCCATTACATTCGCGGAATCAATCAGCCGCAGCCTCGGGCCGCAATTCGGGCACGCGTTGGGTTGCGCATGAAAGCGGCGGTCGGCCGGGGACTGGTATTCGCGCTGGCACTCGGGGCACATCTCGAATTCCGCCATCGTCGTGGCGGGACGGTCGTAGGGGATGTCGCGCGCAATCGTAAAGCGCGGGCCGCAACTGGTGCAGTTGGTGAACGCGTAGCGATAGCGGCGGTCGGCCGAATCAAAAATCTCTGCAAGGCACTCCGGGCAGGTTGCCATATCGGCCGGGATCGCAGGACGGCGATAGGCGCCGGGGCGGCTTTGCGCTATCTCGAACCGGTCGAGGTGCTCCCGCGCGATCGGTTCGCACGCGACGTTGTCGATTCGCGCGGCCGGCGGCGCGCTGGTTAAGAGCAGTTCCACGAACCGTTCGAGCGCGATCGGGTCGCCGAATGCCTCGATCGTTGCGCCGGTGGAATCGTTCCAGACGCGGCCGGTAATCCGCTCGCGCGCGGCGAGGCGATGCACCCACGGGCGAAATCCGACGCCTTGAACAATCCCGCCGACTTTAACTCGTCGTCCCTCAATGCGATCGCCGGCGGGGTCCGTCCTGTTGATTGAGAGCCGCGCATCCATCGCATCACTGCGGCTGCGCGACCGACAGCAGGTATGCAACGAGTTCCCAGGTTTCCTCGTCGCTGAACGTGTTCCATCTCGGCATCGCGGTTCCGCCCACCCCGTTGCGAATCACATAGAAAGTGTGGCGCGGGGTCGCCTGGCTGCGCCATCCGGAACTCGTGAAGTCGACCGGCCTGGGATCGAGTCCTTCGCTGCGGATGCCGTTGCCGTCGGCTTGCGTGCCGTGACAGATGGCGCAGTTTGTGAGAAACAGCTCGCGGCCGCGCGCACGCTCCCGAGCCGACGCGAGCGTTCTCTCGGGCACCGCGAGATCGCGGTAGGGCCGCGGCAATCCGGAATCCTTATTCCCGCAGCCTGACAGGACCAATGCCATCGCCATCGCCACCTCAAGCAGCGCTATTGTCGTCGGCCCGCGAGCGGAACGCATAGCCCCATTCCAACGCTTGTTCGACTACGCGGTTCACCAGATTGTCAAGCTGGCGTTCCACCTCCGCCGAAGAGCCGAATCCGAAATCCAGACGGGCCGGCACGATGCCCAGCAGCACCAGCCGCTCCGGATAACACCCAAGCAGCCGCGCCGCGTCGAGAAGATCGGTCACGCCGACCTGATGCGGTGAGAGCCGGTCGCGCACCGCCGGCGCCACGTCATCGCCTTCGATTCGCACAATTGCACCGGGGCGGGCCTCCTCCTGGCGAATCGCGTCGATGAGCAAAACGCGCTCTGCGTCCTGGATCACGGGCAGCAGCGCGAGTCCGAGCGTGCCGCCATCGAGCACCCGAACGCCATTGGGGACGTAAAAGTTGCAAAGTAGTTTCTGGACGGCGGCAATACCGAGACCGTCGTCGCCCCACAGGATATTTCCAAGTCCCATGACGAGCAGTGGCTGCCGGCTATTCGCGATCTTCGTTCGCCCATCCGCGCTGGAAGAAACCTGTGATGACGTCTGGTCTCGGGCCATGAAGCGTCCTTCGGCGAAGGCGAAGGCCGGTGAATCCGCGACGTCCGGCAAATTGACGGCGAATCAGGCTCGACCGGCCAGTAAAGAGATTCGTGTCCTCTTGAAGGCATAGAATGTGCCAGCCCGATGCCCGCAGCACGGTCCGCCAGCGCCTGCTCGCCTTTGTACGCTCCTGCTCTCAACTGCGAGTAATCGTGGAAAGTCTTTCAGAAGCGGCGCGACGAAGCTCCAAGGCGAAAGTTTCGCAATCGCTTCGATGTGATTCCGATGGAGGCACTCGCGCTGTTGCGTTTAGCTGCAAGACCGGTCGTTACTCAACTCAAATCCTGACGTAGTGATGACGCGGTTGCCCAGGATTGGTATCGGTGCAATGGGCCGATCTTCTGCTTCTGCCGAAAATCTGGAGCATCCGAAGACGACCAGGTGGTCGAGAGATTCGCGACGGATCGGTCCGATGATCCGCTTGACATGGCCGTTCTGTCGCGGCGAGCATGGCGCCGTGGGGTGATCGCGAATCCCCATAGCACGCCAATGATAGTGGCCGAATTGATGACGCAAAATCCGCTGACCGTTGGACCCAGCGATAACTGCTTTAAGGTCCTTGCCGTCCGTTGCTGACATGGCGAGAACCCTGGACAAGGAGCGATCGGCTCTAATAGTAGTCGACGTCCAGTCGGACTTCCTGCCAGGCGGTGCATTGCCGGTTGGAGGTGGGGATGAGATCGTGTCACCTATTGCGGATTTGATGGAAGCCGGCCTCTTCGAGCTAATTGTTGCAGCTCAGGATTGGCATCCGCCTGAACACGTCTCATTTGCAAGCAACCACCCGGGGCGGAAAGCTTTTGAGAGGATCGAACTGTACGGCCATGAACAAATCCTTTGGCCTGATCACTGTGTGCAAGGGACTGCCGGCGCCAACCTGCACCCTGGGATGCCGTGGGCACGAGCGGTTGCGATCATGAGAAAGGCGACGAACGCGGCGATCGATTCGTATAGTGCGCTTCGCAACAATTGGGATCCAAAAGGCAATCGACCGCCGACCGGACTAGCAGGCTATTTGAAGAATCGCGGAGCCGAGGAAATTTTTATCTGCGGTCTCGCTCGCGACTTTTGCGTCAGGTGGACAGCCGAAGACGCTCTCCGGGAAGGGTTTCGGGTCAACGTGATCTGGGATCTTTGTCGGTCGATCGAGCCGAATTGCGACGATCTGCTTCGCCGTGAGTTGTCTGCCAATGGAGTCCAGATCATGACCGTGCAAGAGCTCCGCCATCGCAAAAGACGCCGTTCACCTTAGAGGCACTCGGGACTGTGGTGGTCCTTGACAACGTGCTGGTAATCGGCGGCGCGGGCACGACTACGACGCGATGCCGCCCATTCAAATTCCGGCACCTTCATCGAACTCTTCACTGCGCACCTGCGCCTGCGTGATGTTGCTTCCGGGGGGCACGCTGCGCGTGAGCCAGACGTTGCCGCCGATGGTCGACCCGCGGCCGATAGTGACCCGACCGAGGATCGTCGCGCCGGCATAGATCACCACGTCGTCTTCCACGATGGGATGCCTGGGGATGCCTTTGATCAGCGTGCCGTCTTCGCCGACCGGAAAGCTCTTTGCCCCCAGTGTGACGGCCTGATACAACCGCACGCGCTGGCCGATGATTGCCGTCTCTCCAATGACCACGCCGGTACCGTGGTCGATGAAAAAACTCGCGCCGATCTTCGCCCCCGGGTGGATATCGATGCCGGTTGCCGAGTGCGCAAGCTCTGAGATGATACGTGCGAGCAGTGGGACGCCCAGAAGATAGAGTTCGTGAGCCAGGCGATGGTGGGTGATGGCCCAAATGCCCGGGTAGCAGACCCGGACCTCTTCGACGCTCTTGGCCGCGGGGTCGCCCTGGTAGGCAGCCAAAATATCCTTTTCGAGCAATGCCCGCACATCCGGTAGACATGCGGCAAACTCGCGTGTTATCCGGATCGCCTGCCGCGCTAGATCGCGACTGCTCTCGTCCGGTAGCCGGGATGCAAATTGCAGTTCCAGGCGCACCTGGTTGACTAGCGAACGCAGCGTCGCATCGAGCTTGTGCCCGACAAAGTAATCGATGCCCTCGTCGGTAAGATCCGGCAGAACGAAGTGCGTCGGAAAGAGCGCCGCGAACAGGCCGTCGATGATGCGCGCCACCGCCTCCCTCGATGGCAGCGGCGCGGCCTCCTCGCGTTTGCCTGGCCCTTGCGATCCAGCGCGGGCGGCGCGCGGCTCGGCGACGATCCTGTCAAGGTTCCAATCCGAGCCTGCAATCCCGCCGTTATCGTCTTCCGCATCTGGCGACTTCATTGCCCGCTCCATTAGTCATCAAAAGAGGCCTTCAAACAGGGTGGTGCTCAGGTACCGCTCGCCGGAGTCGGGCAGTATGACGACGATTGTCTTGCCCGCGTTCTGCGGACGTTTGGCGATCCGCGCGGCCACCGCCACGGCGGCCCCGCTCGAAATACCCGAGATTATCCCCTCCTCGCGTGCCAGCCGCAGCGCGTAATGGATCGACTCCTCGTTGGTAGCCGGTTCGATTTCGTCAACCAGTGAGAGATCCAGAACATCCGGCACGAATCCGGCGCCTATACCTTGAATCTTATGGGCGGAGGGCTTCAGCGGCTCACCCGCTCGATACTGCTTGAGCACGGGACTCGCGGACGGCTCAACAGCGACCGAAATAATCGGCTTTCCTTTGGTGCGCTTGATGTAACGCGAGACGCCGGTGATGGTGCCGCCGGTGCCCACGCCTGACACAAAGATATCAATGGCACCTTCGGTGTCGTCCCAAATTTCCGGCCCCGTCGTCCGCTCGTGAATCGCGGGATTCGCGGGGTTCTTAAACTGCTGTAGAAGAACGTAACGTTCGGGAGCGGAGGCGGTGATCTCCTCGGCTTTGGCGATCGCTCCGGTCATGCCCTTTGCCCCCTCCGTGAGCACCAGCTTCGCGCCGTACGCGATCAGCAATTTGCGGCGCTCGATACTCATCGTATCCGGCATCGTCAAAGTCAGCGGGATATTACGGGCCGCGGCGACGAAGGCGAGCGCAATCCCCGTGTTTCCGCTCGTTGGCTCGACCAGTTCCTTGCCGGGGCCCAGCAGGCCACGACGTTCGGCATCCCAAACCATCGCGGCGCCGATTCGATCTTTGACGGAATAGGCGGGGCCGCGCCCCTCAATTTTCGCAAGCACCGTAGCCGGGGCCCCATCGACGACACGGTTGAGCCGTACCAGCGGTGTGTGCCCGATAGATTGTGAATTATCCTCGTACCAATGCGGCATGAGGTCCTCCTCTGTGGCCCGCTCAGCGTGCGGCGCCATACGATACATCTACTTAAGCCACTTTCACTAATCCTTGCACTAGCTGCAAAAACTCTCCTCGAAGAGTTCCGAACTGCTGGATTATTTTCCGTGATGCGGTCATTCTGAGCAACTCGCGCGACGCATCAAACTCGCGCCAGCATCAGGTAAATCAACCGCGAGCGGAACTTAAAGATGCCCTCCTCCTATCCGCTGAAATACGTGCTTGCCATTGATATGGGCTCCAGCAGCGCCAAGGTCGCCGTCGTTTCGAGCGCAGGCGAAGTCGTCGCGTCGGCATTGCGCCAAACGACCACGAAAATCATGGCCGGAGGCGCGGTCGAGCAGGATCCCGAGGAATGGTGGCGCGCCGTGTGCGCCGCGGCGAAGGAGGCGATCGCGGCCTCGCGTGTGCCCGCGCAACAAATCATCGCCGTTGCATGCACCACGCTGTGGGCCGTCACAGTGGCCGTAGGTGAGGACGGCGCCGCAATCGGCAATGCGATCTCATGGATGGACACCCGCGGCGCGAAATACAATCGCGCGATCGCCGGTGGATGGCCGCGAGTCCAAGGCTACGGCTTGTTCAAGCTGCTCAAATGGCTGCGCTTCACGGGCGGCGCGCCGGTTCAATCGGGCGTCGATGGCTTGGGGCATATCCTCTTCATCAAGTATGAGCGCCCCGAGATATATGCGCGGACCTTCAAGTTTCTCGAGCCGATGGATTACCTCAACCTGCGGCTCACCGGGCAAGTCGCGGCTTCGTACGCGACGATGTTCACCTACTGGCTGACCGATATTCGCGATCCTAACAGAATTGACTACGTGCCTGAGTTGCTTGCGATGGCCGGCGTCGATCGCGCCAAGTTGCCGGACTTGCGGCCGGTTAACGCCGTGCTCGGCACCATCAAGCCTGAAGTCGCAGCGGATCTGGGCCTGGCGCCATCCACTCGCGTCGTGATGGGCTCCTGCGACGGCCATGCGGCGACCCTGGGCGCGGGCTCAGTGGACAATTACGAGGGCTACTTCTATATCGGCACCACGGCGTGGATGAGCTGCCACGTGCCGGCGAAGAAGACCGACCCGTTCCACATGCTGACCGCGATGCCGGCCGCGCTGCCGGGCCGCTACATGGTCGGCGCGGAACAGGGCGTGGCGGGACGCTGTATCGAGTTCCTGAAAGACATCCTGTATCCCGCCGGCAGCGCGAATTCTCCCATCGACGTTTACGGCGACATGAACCGGCTCGCCGCGGAGGTTGCGCCGGGAAGCGACGGATTGATCTTCACGCCATGGCTCAACGGCGTGTTCGCGCCGCACGAGGATGCGTCGACGCGCAGCGCCTTCTTCAATCAGACCGCGCGCACCAGCCGCGGCCATTACGTGCGCGCAGTGATGGAAGGGGTCGCATACAACCTGCGATGGCTCAAGGGTCACGTCGAGAAGTTCATCGGACGGCCGTTCGCGCAGCTCAATTTCATCGGCGGTGGCGCGAGCTCCGATCTGTGGTGCCAGATCCAGGCCGACGTGCTCGGATGTACGGTGCGGCAGGTCGCCAATCCGCGCAATGCCAACGCGGTGGGCGCCGCGATGGCGGCGTTTGCCGCGCTGGGCGAGATCGCGGTTGAGGAAATCTCCGCACGGGTGAAGATCGCCGCCGAGTATCGGCCCATCGAGATCAACCGGCGCCTGTACGATAGCCAGTTCCGCGAGTTCCTCGCGTTCTATAAGCGCAACCGCGCGATCTACCGGCGCCTCAACCCAGTCGGCGGCGCATCGGATTGAACCTGGCGATGGACTAGTATTCAAATCAGTGGCGATCATAGCAGCGGCGACCGCTGAGTGGTTTCGCCGGTCGCCATCGGAGATCTCTAAGGAGTCATTCCATGCCCAACGCAGCGAAGAAGCAGCAAGCACCCTCCGGACCTTTCGGGGACATGTTCCCCTATCGCGAAACCTTCGAGACCTACCGCGAGCTGCCCAGGAAGAGCCGCCATCCCGAGGATGTCATGCGCGAGTTGCGCAGCATAGCGCGCCAGGAAAACGCGCACTGGCAGACCGGCCAGATCTCGGGCACTTACTACCACGGCGGGATGGAGCACTATGCTTACCTCAACCGCGTGTTCGCGCTCTTCTCGCACGTCAACCTGCTGCAGCGCGACATGTGCCCGAGCGGCACCAAATTTGAGGGCGAGGTAATCGCGATGACCGCGCGGATGCTGGGCGCGGAGCTCGCGCGCGAGAACGATCCGCAGGCCGACGTATGCGGAGCGATCACTTCGGGCGGCACCGAGAGCATCATCCTGCCGATGCTGGCGTATCGGGAGAAAGCCAGGGCCGAGCGCGCAATCACGGCGCCCGAGATGGTGGTGCCGGAGACGATTCATCCGGCATTTTCCAAGGGCGCGCATTTTTTCGGCATCAAGCTGATTCGCGTGCCGGTCGGAGCCGATTACCTGGCCGACGTGAACGCGATGCGGCTCGCCATCGGGCCCAACACCATCGCGATCGCGGGCTCGGCGGCAAATTATCCGCACGGGCTGATCGATCCGATCGGAAAGCTGTCCGAGCTCGCGCTTGAAGCCGGCGTCGGTCTGCATGTCGATAGCTGCTTCGGCGGTTTCATCCTGCCGTGGATCGCAAAGCTAGGGTATGACATTCCGCCGTTCGACTTCCGCCTGGCGGGAGTCACCTCGATGTCCTGCGATACGCACAAATGGGGCTATGGGCTGAAGGGTGCGTCGGTCGTGCTCTATCGCAATCGCGCGTTGCGCCGGCGCATGTACTTCGCGATGACCGACTGGCAGGGCGGGTTGTATGCATCGCCCACGGTGGCTGGCAGCCGCTCGGAGGGAATCAGCGCATCGACATGGGCCGCGATGGTCACGCTCGGCGAGGAGGGCTATCTGAAGGCGACCCGCCGCATCATGAAGGCAGCGGACACGATCAAGTCGGGAGTCGCAAAAATCCCGGAGCTCAAGATTATCGGCAAGCCGACCTACTGCCTCGCGTTTACGTCCGACAAGGTGGACATATTCCATGTCAACGATTTTCTGGCGGAGCGTGGATGGCGGCTTAACGGGCTGCAGCGGCCCGCGGGCTTTCATCTGTGCGTCACCTTGCCGCAGACGCTTCCGGGAGTGGCGACACGTTTCGTCAGAGACATCGCGGCCGGCGTCGATTACGCCAAGAATCCGCCCGCGACGCCCGCGCGCAGCGGCGCGGTGTACGGCGGCGGCGCGGCCTCGCTCGATCCATCGATGGTCAATGAATTGATGCTCGCGTGGCTCGACGCGAGCACCGAAGTCCCGTAGCCGGGCTGGCTCCCGAGCAGGCCGGCCCCTGTGACGACGATGGATGATCGCGCGATCGGAGAGTACGCCGCCTTTGCCTGTCATCTGGCGGACCTCGCGGGACGCACGATCCTGCCGTATTTTCGTGTGCGCCTCGCGGTCGAGAATAAGACCGCCGGCAGCGGCTACGATCCGGTGACGCTCGCCGATCGTGCAGCGGAGCTAGCGATCCGCGACGAGATTCACCGTGTTCATCCCGGCCACGGAATCCTCGGCGAGGAGCTAGGCTTCGCGCCCGGCACCGACGGACTGATCTGGATCATTGATCCGATTGACGGCACGCGCGCCTTCATTATCGGACAACTGCATTGGGGCGTTTTGATCGCGCTCAACGACGGCGCGCGACCCGTGATCGGCGTGATGCATCAGCCGTACACGGACGAGACGTTCGTCGGTTCACGCCTGGGCGCCGAACTGAGGCGTCGCGGCTCAAGCAACTCGCTGCAGGTACGCGAATGCCGGCGGCTCGAAGACGCGATCGTCTGCGCAACCGATCCGGCGATGTTCTCTGGCCCGGGCGAACGCGAGGCGTTTCGCCAGCTCGCGTCCAAGGCGCGGATGAGGCGCTACGGCGGTGATTGCTATTCGTACTGCCTGCTCGCCTCCGGCTTCATCGATCTGGTGATCGAATCGGGCCTCCAGCCTTACGATATCCAACCGCTTATCCCGATCATCGAGGCTGCAGGTGGAATCGTGACGAGTTGGTCGGGCGGCCCGCCCTATGACGGCGGGCAGATCATCGCCGCTGGCGATCGCGAGCTGCACAAAATCGCGCTCGCGATGCTCGCGCCCGCCGCGCGATAACCGATCCTCCCGCGTCGCTTCTCTGGAGCCACCCGCCGGATTCGAACCGGCGACCTGCTGATTACGAATCAGCTGCTCTACCAACTGAGCTAGGGTGGCTCTCCATCGCGCTGCTCCGCCGACGGGAATAGCAGATTAGCGAAG